>Ga0137308_100854_pt1 | contig 39370 bp, 41 predicted proteins | sample Inofrocosms_June_FD_97181 | JGI IMG/M metagenome (GOLD analysis project Ga0137308, IMG submission 97181) | Mouse cecal microbial communities from Vienna, Austria - N-Acetylneuraminic and N-Acetylglucosamine D2O microcosms_June | ecosystem: Host-associated > Mammals > Digestive system > Large...
GCCACCGAGGATGCGATCAACGCTTTGGAGAACGTCAGGCAGGCTCTCATCAATGCCCAGCGGGAATGTGAGGAACTGTACATATCCGCGCCAGAGCAGGACGAAGAGCCGGAAAGCGGCGAATAGGCCGCGCCGGCTGCTACATGAATACAGACCAAAAGGGAGGGTACCGGTTTTTCGCCGGTATCCTCCCTTCTCTATTGGGTCTGACCGTACATCCGCTTCAGCATTCCTCCAGGCCCACCCGGAAAGAAATCTGCCGGGGGGTATCCATGCCGTCGAACTGCACCAGGTAGGCGGACTTACCGCTGTCCGCCTCCAGCACCGTCCCCGGACCGAAGACCCGGTGGCGCACTCTCCGGCCCGGCGGCAGCAGCGTTCCGCTCCGGCTCTCCGCCATCCAGAAGACGCTGTTTGTAATGTACTCCCTGGCCTCCTCGATCAGTCCCGCCTTGGGCGGCTGGGTAAAGACCAGCAGGTCCGGGTCGATGTCCAGCAGGAACCGGGACGGATACACCGGCGAACCCTGAAAGCTCCGTCCGGCGGCTTCCGACAGATACAGCCCCTGTTCCGCCCGCGTCACCGCCACGAAGGCCAGCCGCCGCTCCTCCTCCATTCCCTCCAGCGTGTTGGTCTTTCGGGACGGAAAGACCCCCTCGTTCATCTGGCACAGGAACACGTGGGGGAACTCCAGCCCCTTGGCCGCGTGGACCGTCATCAGCTTCACCTTGTCCTGGACGCTCTCCACGTCGCTGTTGGTAAAGAGGGCCACATGGGCCAGGTAGCGCTCCAGCGTGATCTCCTCGCCGCAGGTCGTCTCAAAGTCGTACACCGACTGTTTCAGCTCCGCCAGATTGTCCAGCCGCTCCTGGCTGCCCTCGGTCCGCAGCGTTTTTTCGTATCCGCTCTCGTTCAGCGCCGCCGCCAGAACCTCGGACACCGGACGCTGGGCGTAATCCGCCGAAAAGCGGTCGATCAGCCTGACAAGCTGTTTCGCTTGCGTGCCCTTGAAAATACTGTCCTCCAGGTTCTGCACAAGGGCGTCGTACAGGGTGCAGCCGTGCTGCGCCGCGTACTCCTGCAAAAATCCAATCCGCCGCTTGCCTATGTTCCGCCGGGGCGTGTTGGCAATCCGCAGAAACGAGAGATCGTCCTTATAGGCGATCATCCGGAGATAACACAGCGCGTCCTTGATCTCCATTCTCTGGAAAAACTGGGTCCCGCTGTAAATGGCGTAGGGGATTTTTTCCTGCAAAAAGACCTCCTCAATGGTCCGGGTGACATAGTGCGCCCGGTACAGGACGGTCATGTCCCGGTACGGGACGCCCTGCTCCCGCAGCAGGCGAATCCGCTCCGTCAGCCACCGGGCCTCCGCCCTCGCGTTCTCTGCGTAGTGGCACAACACCGGCGCGCCTGGAGGCAGCGTGGGCAGCAGATCCTTTTGGATTCTCTGCCGGTTTTTGGCAATCAGCGAATTGGCCGCCGCCAGAATCTGCGGCGCAGAGCGGTAATTTTCCATCATCAGAATGGTCCGGGTCCCAGGAAACTGCCGGTCAAACTCCAGCAGGTACCGCACGTCCGCGCCCCGCCAGGTGTAGATGGTCTGGTCCGGGTCGCCCACGATAAACAGATTTTTGTGGTACCCGCATAACACCTCCATCAGCCGGTATTGCAGCCCGTCTATGTCCTGGAACTCGTCGATCATGATGTACTCAAGCCGCTTCTGCCACTTCAGACAGATGTCCGGGTTCTGCTGGAAGATGTAGAGGGAAAATTTGATGAGGTCGTTGTAATCCAGGCCGAAGCACTTCTTCTCCTGGTAGAGATAGCCGTAAAAAATGATGTCCTCCGCCGCAGACGCGCCCTCGTACTTCTCCCGCAGGGCGTCCAGGGACATGGCCAGCATATCGAGATAGTATTCCGGCTCGCGGGACAGCTTCCGAATCTCGATCATCTCCCGCGCCTTGCTGTAGGTCATGTTCCGCAGGGACAGGCCCCGCTCCTCGTAGATCATCTGCAGCATTGCGTTGATGTCCCCGTTGTCCAGCACCAGAAAGCTCTTCGGGTACTGAATGGCATAGCTGTCCTCCTGGAGAACGGACACGCAGAAGCCGTGGAATGTGTTGATATAGCCGGTATCGTTGTCCCCGGTCAGACGGTGTATGCGCTGGCGCATTTCGTTGGCCGACTTATTGGTAAAGGTCACGCAGAGGATATTTCCCGGAAGTATCCCCAGCTCGTTGACCAGAAAGGCGAAGCGGTGGGACAGCGCGCGGGTTTTCCCGGACCCCGCCCCCGCAATGACCCGCACAAACCCTTCCGTGGCCGTAACCGCCTCCCGCTGCGCCTCGTTCAGCTCCTGCAGCAAATCCGACATCATGCGTCCCTCCTCCGTTTGTTCTCTGGGGGGTATTATAGCAAAAATCCGGACAGGCCGCAACAGGATTCTTTGCAAGAACGCTGCGGGAGATTTCCCCCGCAGCGTTCCACTATGTCCGCTAGATTTGACAGGTTAAGTAGAGATACCCGGCGTAGAGCGACAGCAGCGCCGCCCCCTGCCAACGCTGGAATTTCCTCGTAAACATGGGCGGGAGCACGGCGGCGGCGCCTACCAGCAGGCAGGCGGGCAAATCCAGCCGTCCGGCGGCGGCGGAGATGGGCATGGCCTGCCCGGCCAGCAGGCCGCTCAGGGGCAGGATCAGGGTCAGGTCGATGATGTTGGCCCCCAGAATGTTGCCCACCGAGAGGGCCGACTGCTTTTTTACCACAGCCGCCGCCGTTGTCACCAGCTCCGGGAGGGACGTCCCCACCGCCACGATGGTCACGCCGATCATCCGCTCCGAGACCCCCGCCAGCCTGGCCAGCGCGCTGCCGCTGTCCACCAGCAGATCCGCGCCCAGCACGACGCCAACGGCTCCCATAACGAATTTCACCCCGTTGATAAGAACCGCCCTCTTTTCCGGCGCAGCCCGGCTGGTCCGGCCCCTGCCGCCTGCCGCCGCCGCAGAGCGGACATTCTCCACAAGAAACGCCCCGAAGACCGCCAGCAGCAGCAGGGACAGTCCCCGCTCCACCGCCCCCCGGCGGCCCGCCGCCGCAATAATGGCTGCAGCGGCCAGCATCAGAATGGATTTCACAAAGTAATCCCGCCGCCGGATGGGGCCCGGCATACACAGTATGGCAATCGCCATAATCAGCCCCAGGTTGGCGGTGACGCTCCCCACGGCGTTGCCCACGGACATATCCGTCTTCCCCTGCCCGGCGGCCATTATCGAGACAATCATCTCCGGCATGGTCGTGGCGACGCTGACGATGGTTGCCCCGACGATCACCTTTGGGATACCGCTGACCCCGGCGATCCAGGACGCCGCGTCCACGAAATACCCCCCGCCTTTGACAATCAGGATCAGGCCCGCGATAAAAATAGCGATCATAAGCACAAGGTCCATGTCTGCCTTCCTTTTCCACATCCGCAAATTTTCCGATTGTGGAATTACTCTAGCATGACCGCTCCGGGGAAGTCAACGGATAACCTGTCGAGGGGAGAAAATTATTTCCGCCGGTAGAAGGCGCGGACCGCCTGGGCGAAAAATACCGCGCAGCCAGGGGCGATTTTCTCATAAAAAGCTGTAAACCGCTCATCCTGTCCGTACATCTCCACCAGCTGGATATGGGCCTCGTCCGTCAGCAGCTCCGGCGTCCAGCAGCGGCTCAGCCAGGCCCGGTGCAGCCTGCACGCCTCCTGCGCGTCCTCCCCCGCCGGGTCCCCGGCCTGCATGGCGCGCAGCAGCGCGGCCTGATACCCCTTTTCCTCCTCCTGCATCTGCCCCCACTCCTGTTCCGTCATACCGGACAGCTTCCGGCTGCTGCCGTCCACGGCCCCGCCGCCGTGCCGTTTCCGGGCTTCCTGGCCATAGGCCGCCTCGTTCTCCGCAATGACGCGCTGCTTCATGCTCTCAAACTTTTCGTAATCGTTCATGCTGCTTCCTCCTTCAAGCATAGATAATGTGCGGCTCACGGTGCGGATCAGCATCTCCACCCGCTGCCGCTGGTTCTGGAGCTGCCGCAGGTGCTCCCGCAGAACCGGCGCCCGGTCAAACCCCGGCGCGTCCAGCAGTCCGCCGATGGCCTCCAGCGGAAGGCCCATCTCCCGATAGAGCAGAATCTGCTGGAGGCGGTCCACCTCCCCGCTGCCATAGAGCCGGTAGCCGTTTTCCCTGCTGCGGCTGGGCTGTAGCAGGCCGATAGCGTCGTAGTACCGGAGCGTCCGGGGCGTGAGGCCCGTGAGCGCGGCCAGCTGTTTTACTGTGTACGGCATCCTGCGTCACCTCCTGGCGTCAGGATAAGGCATGACGCCGCGTCAATGTCAAGAAGAATTTTTGCCCGTTCCGCAGTCTTTTTCATCTACAGCAGTTCCTCCTTCCCAATCTCTTGCAGCCCAGTATCCGTAAAGGCATATAATTTGTCGCATACTTCCGTCAAAAATTTCCGGTCATGGGAGACGCTGACGATACTCCCCCGGAAATCCGCCAGTGCGCGGCGCACCTCCGGACCGGACATGGGAGAAAAATTCCGGGTCGGTTCGTCCAGAACCAGCACGTTCACACCCTCCAGCATCATCCGCGTCAGCAGCAGCTTTGCCTTCTGCCCTCCGGACAGCTCCCGGATGGGATGGGTCATCTCCTCCCTGGCATAGCGGATGCTGCCCAGATAGGTCCGGGCGCGGGTAGCGGCCTCCGGACTGCCGTCCGGCGTCAGATACTCCACCGGCGTCTGCTCCAGCGGCAGCGTCTCCCCATAGTCCTGGGACATATAAGCCGCCCGGATATCCTGCCGGGACAGCAGCTCCGCTGCGGCCAGCCGCAGAAGCGTGGTCTTGCCCGCACCGTTAGGCCCGACAATCCCCACCTTTTCGCCGCCCATCACCCGCAGGCGGATGTCCCTGGACAACCTCCGCTCCCCGGCCAGCAGCTCCGGCACACGGAGGTCCAGAACCACTTTCCCCGCGGGCAGCGCCGCTTCCGGCGGGAAGCGCAGAAAGACCGCCTGCTCCACCTCCGGCAGACGGGTCATGTCCTCCGCCTCCCGCTCAAACCGCCGCCTCATCGACAGCGCCGTATGCATCTTCTTTTTCAGCAGCCGGGCCTTCCCCGGTTCCTGCCGGGATACAACCGCCTGGTCATGCTCCACGCTCTGCTGTATCCGCCGGTACCGCTCCATCTTCTTCTCATACTCCTCCCGCTCCTTCCGGGCCTGCTGCGTCTGGTACGCAATCCCGCTCTCCCGCTGCTGCACGTACTCCCGGTACGACAGCCGGTGGGCGCTGCACCGGGGCGGCTTCCCCTCTCTGGGATGCTCGATGTGCAGAATCAGGTTGGCTGTGTTCTCGATCAGCGTCTCATCGTGGGAGATGTAAAGCAAAATCCCTTGATAGCTATTCATGAACGTTTCCAACCAGAGCAGCGTCTCCAGGTCCACGTCGCTGGACGGCTCGTCCAGCAGCAACACCGGCGGCTGGACGAACAACAGCCGCCCCAGCTGTAATTTAATCCGCTCCCCGCCGGAGAGGGTCCCCACAGGGCGGTCGCTGTAAAACTCCTCCGCCGGGAACCGGAGCTGCCGGGCAATCGCGGCCAGCTCCTTGGGCGTCAGGTCAAAGAAGTCCGGGGACATGGCGCAGAATTCGTAGATGCTCCCGGCCTTCTCCTGCTCGCTCAGGTCCTGGGCCAGATACCCTATAGGACCGCTCTCTCCCGCCTTCTCTCCCTCCCACTCGCAGTATGGCTCAATGAGGGCCGGGTCGCAGAGCCACTTTAATATGGTCGATTTCCCGTTGCCCTCCTCTCCGATCAGAACCGCCTTGTCTCCGGGGTTCAATACAAAAGAAAAATCCTCCGTCAATACCCGCAGGTCCTTTCTGTGGGTCAGCGTCAGATGTCGAACTTGCAACATAGTCGTCCTCCTTCCCGCCCGTCTCATGCTATCCCCTGATAAAAAGCGCAGTAGTGTTACCGGGCCAAAATCCAGGATCAGCAGCAGATTCGAGAGCGCATGAAAGTTCTTTTCGGTACTTTTTCTTTCAAGAAAAAGTACCAGAGCAACAAAAAACTGCTTCCGGACATGCCGAAAGCAGCAAAGGACAGGGGGACAGCAATACGCAGTGCGCCCAGGCATCCTCTGACTTTCGGCAGCAGAAACCAGACGCACGCCTATGCGTACGCTTCCGGAATTATTTCCTGCAACACGAAAATCAGATCAGATGCGCATTTTTTCACCCTTCCTCAATCATCTGCCGTTACTGTACCAGATTCCGGCGGAAATGTACAGTTACAATTTCATTACAAAGTCCTGCCAACATATTTTCTCCCATCCCGGAAAAGATAGCCGTATATCAATGAGCTTTGGAGGATCAAAGAGAATGAAACGATACGAGGTCATTAAGGAGACCTTCACACCCTGCAAGGGAACCCAGCTGCCGGACAACAGTGAGATTCAGGAGATGCAGCTGGAAAATCCCGCCCATTACGTGCAGGAGCAGTACAAGAAGGAACGTTCCATTGAGTTCCTGACTACCGAGCAGGATGGCAGTACGGTGATTGAGGCTCTGCTGGAGGGCGGGCGCAAGTACCGGTACACCTTCAGCGAGCTGTAAAGTTTTTTTCTGTACAGTCCTGTATTTGCAAGAGAAGCCGCCCCTATGGGCGGCTTCTTCCGCTATTCCGGACTGTCTTCTGTTGTTGCATCCGCTTCTTCCGCAGGCCCGCCGCCGTTGGACGCCCCCCCTGCGCTGCCCATCTGGATCTCCTGCCACTTGGCCCGCGTAATGAGAAGCTGCCGGGGCTTGGACCCCTCAAACGGTCCCACATACCCCCGCTCCTCCATCTGGTCCACCAGTCTGGCGGCTCTGGAATAGCCCAGCTTCAGCCGCCGTTGGAGCATGGATACAGACGCCTGTCCTGTCTCCAGGATGACCTCCACAGCCGCCGGGAGCAGCTCGTCGCCTTCCCCGTCGTCCCCGCCGGAGGATGCGCTGGAGCCGCCGCCCTTCTTGTCCTTCTCCTGGACGGATTCCTCTATCTTCTGCATCACCTCGTCGGAATACTGCGCCTCGCCGGTGGACTTCACATGCTTGACCACCCGGTCGATCTCCTCCGGCGTGATAAAGCAGCCCTGTACGCGGATAGGCTTCCCGCTGCCGAGAGGCGCGTACAGCATGTCGCCCCGGCCCACCAGCTTCTCCGCGCCGGTGGCGTCCAGAATGATGCGGGATTCCAGCGAGGAGGCCACGGCAAAGGCAATGCGGCTGGGAATATTGGCCTTCATCAGACCCGTGATGACGTCCGCCGATGGACGCTGGGTGGCGATGACCAGATGCATCCCCGCCGCCCGGCCCATCTGCGCCACACGGCAGATGGATTCCTCCACCTCTTTTGCCGCCACCAGCATCAGGTCCGCCAGCTCGTCGATGACCACCACCACCGACGCCATATGGGCCAGCTCCTCCCCGTCCGGACCCTTCCGTCCCGACGCCGCTACCGCGTTATACTCCTCCAGCTTCTTCACGCCCAGCTCTGAGAAGGTCTTGTACCGCTTCATCATCTCAAAGACCGCCCACTGCAGCGCACCGGCAGCCTTTTTCGGGTCCGTGACCACCGGGATGAGCAGATGGGGGATGCCGTTATAGGGGGCCAGCTCCACCATCTTCGGGTCCACCATGATAAACCGCACGTCCTCCGGACTGGATTTATACAGCAGGCTGATAATCAGCGAGTTGGTGCACACAGACTTGCCGGAACCGGTGGTACCGGCAATAAGCGCATGGGGCAGCCGGGAGATATCTCCCACAATATCCTTGTTGCCGATGTCCCGGCCCACCGCAAACGCCACGGCGGACCGGTGTTCCATAAAGGACCGGGACTCGATGACATCCCGGATCAGAACCGGCGAAACAGTCTTATTGGGCACCTCGACGCCCACCACGGAGATTTTATCCGGAATGGGCGCGATCCGCACCCCGCTGGCTCCCAGGGCCAGCGCGATGTCGTCCGCCAGATTCGTCACCTTGTTCAGCTTCACGCCCTGCTCCAAGGTAAACTCATACCGGGTTATTGCCGGGCCCCGGATCACATCCCCCGCCGTGGCGTCCACGCCAAAGCTGCGCAGCGTGTCCGCCAGACGCTGGGCGTTGACCCGCAGCTCCGCGCCCGCCTCTATGTAATTATTGCTCTTATTTCTGTCCAGCAGCTCAATGGGCGGGTAGTCGTACTCGCTGCTCACCTCCAGACCGTTGGCGATCTCCGCCGCCACCAGCGCGGAAGCCTCCTCCAGGTCCATACCGCCCCTCTTCCGCCGCCCGGACGGCGGCGGGTCCGGTTCCCGCACCACCTTCACAGGCTCCGGCGCAGGCTCCGTCAGATCAATTGCATTGGAGACCGGTCCCGGCATGAACGCCGGGTCCTCCCGCACAGGCTCCGGGGGAACCGGCACAGGCTCCAGAATCGGGTCCGGCACAGGCGCAGGAATCGGCTCCGGGAGCGGTTCCGGCACAGGCTCCGGGACCGGTTCGGGTTCCGGGGTATAGGGAAACGCCGCTTTGCGGGACGCCGTATTCTGCGTCCGGGGCGGCTCCGCCTCCTCCGGCGGCTGCCCGGCAATCAGGTCCGCAGGGGTCAGCTGGTCCTTCTCCCTGGGACGGAAAAATCCAGCCTGGGTACCGCTCTCCGGTGCGGTCCAGACCGGCGGCTCCCCGTCCAGCGGGATGTCAATGGGCGGCCGGGACGGCGGCGCCGCTTTCTTCCTGGGGGCGGGCTTCTTTGCCTTCTCCGGCGGGGGATAGCTCTCCTCTTCGTCCTCCAGGTAGTCCTCCTCGTAATACTCCCGCCGCTCCCGCTCCCGCCACATCTGCATCAGCAGCGCGGGCGTCACCTCAAACGCCGTCATCAGCAGCACGGCAAGCAGGACAACAAAAATCATCGCGGAGGCGGGCTTTCCCAGTATGGCAATAAACCCGTGGGCCGTGCCGCCGGAGAGAATGCCGCCGGATTTCAGCTCAAACCCGCTCTCCCACAGCGTCTTGAACAGGGTTGCCGCTTCCGTCAGGTCCTGCCTGCAAAACAGGATGTGCCACAGACCGCCGCACAGGTACGGCGCCAGCAGCAGACACGCCGTGCGCAGCGCCACAGGCCGTCCCCGGTGGGTCCACTGCACCCAGCTCGCCCCCAGCAGCGCAGGGACCGTCAGAAAGAAGCCCGGTCCCAACAGCCCCTTCAGCGTCTTCGGGACACGGGCAATCAGCCAGCCGTCCGCTGAAAAATTGCTCACCAGCACGCACATCCCCAGCAGCAGGCACACAATCGCCGCCACCTCCCGGCGGATGGGCGGCTGTTTGCTCTTGGCCCTGCCGCCGCCGCTGCGGGGCGCGGCGCGGCTGCCGCTGGTTTTTTTCTGCGTGCTGCGGGTACCGGATGAAGATTTCTTTTGTGTAGTCGCCATGGTTCTCCCTCTTACTTTGAATTACTCATACTGCATCGCGGACGGTTCGCCGCGTCACGCTGCCGCTTGCAGCCACGGCAGCAGCTCCAATGCCTTCAGAATACTCAGCACAATGGTCACTGCGCCTGCGGCCCAGCAGTAATAGGCAAAGATTCCGAACCGGCCCTGACTGGCCACCATCCGCACCAGACGGATGGACAGATACCCGGACACCGCCGCCGCCGCTACCCCCAGCAGGTACGCCGGAAGCAGCTTTACGTCGATCCCGGACTCCACCACGTCCCCAATCTGCAAAATATTCGCTCCCAGCACGGCGGGGATGGACAGCAGAAACGCAAAGCGCACGGCAAACCGCCGCTCCATGCCCCGGAAACAGCCCATGGAGATGGTCATGCCGGACCGGGAAATACCGGGACAGGTGGCAATGGCCTGGCCCGCGCCCACCGCGAGGACATCCAGCAGGGTCGCGCTCTTCTCGGTCTTCCGGCCCTTGCGGATGCGGTCGCAGGCAAACAGCAGCAGGCCCGTCACCAGCAGCGCGCCGCCCACAAAGAAGGTATTGCTGTACAACGCCTCCACCATATGGCGGAAGGGCAGGATTACAAACAGCGGCAGCGTGCCTACAATGATGAGCAGGATCAGCCGCCGGGCCGGTGGGATGGAGCGGGGGACGGTCCCATGGGCAACGTCGCCAATCATGCGGAAAAATTCCAGGATCATGTCGCGGATGTCCTCCCAGTAGGCGGCGAACACAGCCACCAAAGTTCCCAGGTGGAGCAGTACGTCAAAAAAAACGTCGTCGGTTCCCTCTACCCCCAGGTTCAGCAGGTTCTGGGCAATAGACAGGTGTCCGGAGCTGGAGATGGGCAGAAATTCCGCCACTCCCTGGACGATTCCCAGCAGGAAAGCGTTTAACAGATGCACGGCACAGCCTCCTTAAAAATATTCCCTGTAATCATAACACAACCTTCCATTCATTTCCACTCTTTTTTGTAACTTCTACTTTTTCTGGAAAGAAAAAGGATGAAAAAGAACTTTCATGCGCTATCGAATCCGCTGTAACTCCCGGATTTTTGCCCGGCAACGATGGTGCGCTTTCTATCGGTAAATTGTATTCAATCCATCTGAAAACATAGAACAGGCACATAGAAATGTCACCCTGGACGCAGTGGAGGACGGTTCCTCCACTCCGTTCAGAATGACATAGAGCACACCTGCTTATTGCGGCATATGCTCCAGCGCGTCCCGCGCCGCCGCCTGCTCCGCCTCCTTTTTGCTGCGGCCCTCCCCCTGCCCCACGGGTTCGTCGTTGAGCCGCACTTCAAAGAGGAATTTTTTGTTGTGGTCCGGCCCGCTCTGGGACACCATGTGGTAGGTCAGCGCCTGGCCGCTCCTGCGCTGGACCACCTCCTGCAGCGTGGTCTTGTAGTCCCGCCGCTCCTCGCAGGCCGGCGCACGGCTGAGCAGCGCACGCTCAATCAGGCGCCGCGCCTCGTCGATGCCGCCGTCCAGGTAGACCGCCGCGAATACCGCCTCCACGGCGTCCGCCAGAATGGACTGCCGCTCCCGGCCTCCCCCGGCCTCCTCCCCCTTGCCCAGATGCAGGTATTGGCCCAGACGAAGCTCCTTTGCCACTTCATAGAGGCTCTGCTCGCACACCAGCGCGGCCCGCATCCGGGTCAGATCGCCTTCCGGCAGGTCCGCGTGGCGCTTGAACAGATATTCTGCGGACACAAAGCCCAGGATGCTGTCGCCCAAAAACTCCAGCCGCTCGTTGCTGCCCAGACCCTTGCGGTGCTCGTTGGCGTAGGAGCTGTGGTTCATCGCCTCGCTGAGCAGCTCCTTGTTTCGAAAGGAATACTGCAGTTCCAGCTCTAAGGATTCCATTTCCGATCCGTCCTTTCCCCAGTCTCAAAAAGAAGCGCCCCGCCTGCGGGACGAAGTCCGTCCGTTCGACGAGGCCCTTCTTTTATCATATCAGTCAGTTAACCTTCCAGCTTGTTGGTCAGGAACTCGACGCAGTCGCCCACAGTGGACAGCGTTGCAAGCTCCTCCTCAAGCACCTCGCCGATTTCGAACTCCTCCTCCATGCTCATGACCAATTCGACCAAATCCACGGAATCCGCGCCCAGGTCGTCCTCAAAGGAAGTGTCCGCAGTGATGTCATCAGGATTGACTGAAAACTGGTCAGCAATAATGGTTTGCATCCGTTCAAAAATATCCGGCATGTACTTTCTCCTCCTTTCCCAAGGAAATCGCTCAGGATTCTACAGGCATGATAAAACTTTTCTCTCCTTCTGTCAATAGGCGGAGCTACATTTTTCGCAAATTCTCTTCCGGTCTGTCACCGGCTCAGCTTCATCAAGCCGATATTGGCCTCGATTGCGGCGGCCAAATCCGCTTTGGCCGCCGCCTCCGCCTGGTAGACCGCGTTCTCAACCGCCCGTGCGTTGCTGGCGCCGTGGGCCTTGACGACCGGTTTTTGCAGGCCCAGAAAGGGCGTGCCGCCGATGGTGTCCGGGTTCAGCCGGTCCTTGAATGCTGCAAGACCGTCCTTCACCAGCAGCGCAGCCGCCTTTGTCTTCAGGCTCTTCATAAACATGCCCTTCAGCTCCCTGCCCAGAAAAGAGCCTACGCCCTCAATGGATTTGAGCATGATATTTCCGGAAAAGCCGTCCGCCACCACCACGTCGCAGCCGCCCTTGATGGCCTCCTTTGCCTCGATGTTGCCTATAAAATGCAGGTGGCCGTTGTCTCCGGCCTCCTTCAAAGCCCGATAGGTCTCCTGCCGCAGCTGGTCGCCCTTGGAGTCCTCCGAACCGATATTCAAAAGACCCACCCGCGGCTCCGCCAGACCCATGGCGCGGGAGGCGTAAAAGCTGCCCAGGTACGCAAACTGCACCAGGTATTCCACCGTACACTCCGCATTGGCTCCGCAGTCGATGAGAACCATGCCCCCCTTGGCGTTGGGGACCACCGGCGCCATTGCCGCCCGGCGGATGCCCCTCACACGCTTCACCAGCAGGGTGCCGGCGGACAGCAGCGCGCCTGTGCTCCCGGCGGACACAAACGCATCCCCCTCCCCCGTCTTCAGCAGGTTCAGCCCCACCGTCATAGAGGAGTCTTTTTTTACCTTGAACGCCGTCGCCGGGTCGTCGTGCATACCGATGACCTCCGATGCGTTCACAATCCTCACGTTGCCCGCTTTTCCGCCGCACTGGGCGGCGGCTCTCTCGACCTCCGCCTCTCTTCCCACCAGCGTCAGCTCCAGGTCTGTCCGCTTCCGCGCCGCAAGCAGCGTCCCTTTGACAATCTCCTCCGGCGCGTGGTCGCCGCCCATGGCGTCTACGATAATTTTCATCCTTCTCAGCCTTTCTTTATGTCTCGTCCGGACAACCGTCCAGAACCTCCCCCCGCAGTCCGTCTATGATGGCAAGGGACCGGTTGGATATCTCTATGTTTTTGTTCCGTTTCCCCCTCACGCGGCGGTCCAGGGGCGTGATAATGCCAAAATTGATATTCATCGGCTGAAATTCCCCCACCGTATGGTCGGATACATACAGCCCCAGTGCGCCGATGGCAGTCTCCCGCGGGAAATCCACCGGCGGCAGGCCCGCCAGACGCCGCGCCAGCTCCACGCCCGCCAGAAAGCCCGACGCGGCGGATTCTACATAGCCCTCCACACCGGTCATCTGCCCGGCAAAGGCGACCGACGGCCTGCTCTTCAGCTGATAGTAGCGGTTCAGCAGCCGGGGCGAGTCCAGATAGGTATTGCGGTGCATCACGCCGTAGCGCACGTACTCCGCGTTGTGCAGGGCGGGGATCATGGAAAACACCCGCTTCTGTTCTCCGAATTTCAAATGGGTCTGGAAACCCACTAAATTATAGATAGAACCCTCCGCGTTGTCCCGCCGCAGCTGCACCACGGCATACGGTTCCCGCCCCGTTGCAGGGTCCTGCAGGCCCCGCGGCTTCAACGGACCGTAGCGCAGGGTATCCTCCCCCCGCCGGGCCATGACCTCCACTGGCATACAGCCCTCGAAGACGCTCTTGTCCTCAAAACCGTGGACCTCCGCCTCCTCCGCCGCGCACAGCTCCCGCCAGAACGCCTGGTACTCCTCTTTCTCCAGGGCGCAGTTGATATAGTCCGCCGTCCCCTTGCCGTACCGGGAGGCAAACCAGGCCCGTGACAGGTCGATGCTCTCAAAGGACACCAGGGGCGCGGCGGCGTCGAAAAAGTGCAGCGCCGTGCCGCCGGTAAGGTCCGTCAGGTGCGCCGCCAGAGCGTCGCTGGTCAGAGGGCCGGTGGCTACGATGACCGGTCCCTCCGGCAGCTGTGCGGCCTCTCCCTCCGCAACGGTGATGTTGGGATGGGTACGGATCGCCTTCGTGACATAGGCGCTGAACCCAAACCGGTCCACCGCCAGCGCACCCCCGGCTCCTACCCTGGTGGCGTCGGCGGCGCGGAGAATGACGCTGTCCAGACGCCGCAGCTCCTCCTTCAGAAGACCTACGGCGTTCTCCAGACCCGCCCCCCGCAGGGAGTTGGAGCAGACTAGCTCCGCAAAATGTTCACTTGTATGCGCCGGGGTCATCTTCTGCGGCTTCATCTCCCGCAGCGTTACGCAGACCCCTCGCTTGGCCAGCTGGTACGCAGCTTCACAGCCCGCCAGCCCTGCGCCGATTACTGTTGCTTTCATTTCCTGTCCGTCCTGCCTATTATTTCTCTGTATGCAGATCTTCGACTTCCTCTTTGGTTAAGCCGGTTGCCGCGACGATCTGCTGGAGGGGCATTCCCAGTTTTACAAGGTTCTTTGCAATCTCGATATTCCGTTCGGATATTCCCTGCTGCATACCCTTGCGCATGCCCTCCTGCATACCCTCCTGTATACCCTTGCGCATGCCCTCCTGCATACCTTTTTGTATACCTTTTTGTATGCCCTTCTGCTCCGCATTATGCAGAGCCTGGGCCTCGTCATGCCGTGCTTTCTCACGCATCCGCTCTATCTCTCGAAACTCTTCCGATGCTGTAATACTGTAATATGCACTGATAGCCTGTTCCATTGCTGGCACCCCCATTCCCTTTATCTTCTCCAAATCTTCCTCTGTCTCGGCACGGAACAGCGACAGCCACAACAAAAGTGCGTCCTGTTCCTTTACATCCTTCGGGAGCTTTTTCAGTTCAAAAAAGTGGAATCCCATCTTGTCTGACAGCAGCGTATGCCGTGTGACCTCCAATGGCTGGAAAAACGAGTGGAACTCCTTGCAGTCAAACAGCTTGAAGTCAATTATGCTGATTATGAATGTACGCGGAAGCTTGGAATAGCTCTGCCCGGCTGAAAGAGACGTGGAAAACTCCCGCGCCCAGTACAGCATGACGCGCTCCGGATAGTCTCCTTCATTTGCAACCTGAATTTCAAGGTCTACACGCTGGCCGTTTACAATCATGTTGATGTCCAGCCTGCAAAACTTATCCCCAAGAACTTCCGGCAGCATATCCGGGTTCCGTATGGTAAACTGCTCTATATTCTCCAACCGTATGCCCAGCAGCGCCGCTATCAAATTCTTCAGCAGGTCCTTATGTTTGACAAACAACATCTTGAATAGAGTATCTGTTTTGAATGTGTAGCGCAATTTACCCATGCTCTCCCGCCCTTCCTACTCTACTATAGCACATTTCCGGGAATATTACCATAATTTTTTATCTATTTTATCTATATTGCTGATCATGACTGATTTTCTCAAACAGGAAGGCGCGGTGCGGCCCTATAGTAAGCCCTTTCAGTCTCGCTTTGCTCGACAGCTCCCCCTATAAAGGGGGAGCCGGGAAGAACTGCTCTTCTACTTATAAACTCCGTCTGCCGGACAGTCAAATTACTCCTCTGTTTTCTTTGCAGTTTTCTTTGCAGTCTTTTTTGCTGCGGTACTCTTTTTCGCCGTTGCAGTCTTTTTCGTGGCAGAACTCTTTTTCGCTGCGGCAGGCTTCTTCACCGCCGCCTTCTTTGCGGCAGGCTTCTTTTCCTCTTCGGCCTGGGGAGCCTCCCCGTCCGGGACGGCTTTCTTTCGATACCCGCCCCGTTTCTCCTCCGGGGTGAAATTACTGCACTGCTCATTGATACAAAACGGCTTCTTGAATCCTCTGCCCGACTTCTTGAACATAGTCTGCCCACAGGCCGGACAATCGTCCGCCACGGGGATGTCCCACGTCATAAAATCGCACTTCCGGCTCTCATCCTTGTTGGTCAGATTCTCACAGGCATAGTAGGTGTACCCGTTCCGGCTGGTCTTCTTCAGAATCCGCTCCCCGCACTTGGGACACCGTCCAGGCATCGCCACCACCAGAGGCTTTGTGAACGTACAATCCGGGTATCCCGGACAGGCCAGGAACCGCCCGAACCGTCCGCTTTTGACCACCATGTTCTTGCCGCACACATCGCAGACCTCGTCCGACTCCTCCGCCGGGATTTTCAGCCGCACGCCGTCCAAATCCTTCTCCGCCTGCTCCAGCTCCGCCTTGAAGGGGCCGTAGAACTCCCGCAGCAGCGCTTTCCACTCCTTGCCGCCGCCCTCCACGTTGTCCAGTTCCTTTTCCATGGACGCGGTAAACTGGGTGTCCACGATGTCCGAAAATTTATCGTGCATCAATCCGTTCACCACCTCGCCCAGGGGGGTGCTCCGGAGATATTTGCCGTCTTTAATCACATATTCCCGGTCCAAAATCGTGCTCACCGTAGGCGCGTAGGTGGACGGACGGCCAATCCCGTTCTCCTCCATGGCGCGGATGAGGCTTGCGTCGGTATACCGGGCGGGGGGCTGGGTGAAGTGTTGGTCCTTCTGGAATTGCAGCGGCTGCAGGGACTGTCCCTCCTCCAGCGGCGGCAGCTTCATCTCCTTTTCCTCGTCCTTCTTCTCCTCGTCCCTGCCCTCCACGTAGACGGCGGTGTAGCCGGAGAATTTCAGACTGCTGCTGGAGGCCCGGAAACCATGTCCTGCCGCCTCCGCCTCCACAGACACGCTGTCAAACACGGCGTTGGACATCTGGCAGGCTACAAACCGGCTCCAGATCAGGCGGTAGAGCCTGTACTGGTCGTTGGTCAGATCGCCCTTTACCCGCTCCGGCGTCAGGTCCACGTCGCTGGGACGGATTGCCTCATGGGCGTCCTGTGCGCCCGCCTTGGTCTTGTACGTCCGGGCCTTGCCGGGATAGTAGTCCTGTCCATAGCGGCCCAGTATGAACCCCTTGGCGGCGGCAAGAGCCTCGTCGCTCAGCCGCAGGGAGTCCGTACGCATGTAGGTGATAAGGCCCACGGTCCCCTCGCCGGTGATGTCCACGCCCTCATAGAGCTGCTGGGCGATGGCCATTGTCCGCCGGGGGGTCATGTTCAGCTTGCGGCTGGCCTCCTGCTGGAGCGTGGAGGTGGTGAAGGGGGGCGCGGGGGAACGCTGCTTATCCTGCCGCTTGAGGGTCTTGACGGAAAAGGCGGCGTTCTCTACCGCGCTGACCACCGCCTCTACCTCCTCAATGGAGTGCAGCTCCTTTTTTTTGCCCTTTTCCCCGTGGTACCGTGCCATAAAACTGCTCTTCTCCGTGCCGCCGGCGCTCAGCCGCACATCCAGGGACCAGTATTCCTGGGGCTTGAAATCCGCGATCTCATGCTCCCGGTCGCAGACCATCCGGGTGGCTACCGACTGCACGCGCCCGGCGGAGAGTCCCCGCCGGACCTTCTTCCACAGCAGCGGCGAGAGCTGATAGCCTACAATCCGGTCCAGAATGCGCCGGGCTTGCTGGGCGTCCACCAGGTCCTGGTTGATTTCCCGCGGCGCGGCAATGGATTCGTTCACCACACGCTTGGTTATCTCGTTGAATGTAACCCGGCGGGCTTTGCTGTCGTCCAGGCCCAGCAGTTCCTTCAGATGCCAGCTGATGGCCTCCCCCTCCCGGTCCGGGTCGGTGGCCAGGTAGACGACCTGACTGCTTTTCGCTGATTTTTTCAGGTCGCTGATGATATCCTCTTTCCCCTTGATGGGGCGGTAGTTCGGTTCAAAATCGTGGTCAATGTCCACGCCCAAGGCGCTCTTGGGCAGGTCGCGCAGGTGGCCCATGCAGGCTTTTACCTGGTAAGCAGGCCCCAGGTATTTGCCGATTGTTTTTGCTTTGGCGGGAGACTCCACGATCACGAGACTCGTTTTTGCCATTCCTTCCTCCGATAAATTCCTTATCAATTTTTCAGCGTCACGGTAAGACAGAACCGCTTACCGCTCTCCACTGTTACTCTCTGGTCAATTTCCAGCATGGTCAGCGCGGACGAGACCCGCTGGGCCGGAAGCTGCGTCTGGTCGATGATGTCGTCCATCTGCATACTGCGGCTCTGGAGCGCGCGCAGAACCTGAATCTGATCCTCGGACATGCCGTGGTCCTGGGACAGGTCCAGTTCCGGCAGTTTCGGCTCTGGCTTTGGCTTCGCCTTCGGGGGCGCCTTTCTGACCTCCGCCCCGCCGCCGAACTGCCGTGCGCCCTCCTGCCGCACCTCCCGAATCTTGTGGGGATACTGCTGGACGTAGTGGCACAGTATATCCCACACGTCCGTCACCACCCCCGCGCCGTCCCGCAGGAGGCGGTTGCTCCCGACGCAGCGCCAGTCGTCCATACGGCCCGGTATGGCGAACACATCCCGGCCCTGGTCCAGCGCGTGGCTGGCGGTAATCAGCGTCCCGCTGGACAGCGGGGCCTCGATAACCACGGTGGCCAGGGACAGGCCGCTGATGATCCGGTTGCGGACCGGGAAGTGGCTTCCCTTGTGGCCGGTACCAGGCGGATACTCCGACAGAATCAGGCCCCTGACAGCTATGTCCTCATAGAGCAGCCGGTTTTCGCTGGGATAGACGATGTCGTGGCCTCCGCCGATGACAGCCACTGTAAAGCCGCCGGCCCGCAGCGCGCCCCGGTGGGCGCAGGCATCGCCTCCCGCCGCCAGTCCGGACACAACCACCGCGCCCCGCGACGCCAGCTGATAGGCCAGCTTCTCCCCCATCTCCATCCCGTAGGCCGACAGGCTCCTGCTGCCCACCATGGCGATGGCCACCTCGTTGTCCAGCTGGGGGACCCTCCCCTGGGCGTACAGCAGAAGGGGCGGATTGTAAATGTTGCGGAGCCGGTAGGGGTACTCCCCGTCCCGGATGGTCATAATCCGCAGGCCCATCCGCCCGCAGTCCTCCAGGACCCGCTCGGCGGCGGACAGACTCTTGTTTTCCAGAGCTTCTGCAGCGGAACCGGTCATGCCCTCCGCCAGCATGTACTCCGCCTTGTCCCCATGGTAAATACTGTCCGGCTCGCCGTTAAAATGGTTCAGCAACGCCAGCTTGACCTGATTGCTCACCCCGGACAGCTGGGACAGCCACAGCCAATATTTCAATGCAGCCATGTGGTCTCCTTTCCCCCCGCCCTCCGGCGCGGGAAGTGATTTTACCGGAAGCCCTCCCACAGGAGGATAGCCGCGGCAGCGGCGGCGTTCAGCGACTCGCACCGCTCCCGCATGGGAATGCGCACCGTTCCGCCGCAGATTGCCAGGGCGCCGCCGCTCAGCCCTCTCCCCTCGCTCCCGATGAGCGTCACCGCTCGCTCCAGGCCCGCACGGCGCACGTCCGCCGCGTCCGCACTCAGGGCGGAACCCAGCAGCGGCAGGCCGGAACGTTCGCCCAGCGCCCGCAGCTCCGCCAGGGTGCACCGCCAGACGGGCAGGCGGAACAGAGCCCCCATGGACGCCCGGACCGTCTTGGGATTGTAAAGGTCTGCGCAGCCGGGCAGCAGCAGCAGGCCGTCCGCGCCAAGGGCGTCCGCCGTGCGCAGGATGGTCCCCACATTGCCGGGGTCCTGCACGCCCTCCAGAGCCAGGTAGCGGCTCCCGGTCAGGCGCTCCGGCAGGGTCTGGTCCGGCAGGGCGGCGGTAAACAGCGCGCCCTGGGGGGCCTCCATGGGACTGATGGACCGCATCACATCCCTGGGCACCTCCGCCAGCCGCACGCCGGCGGGCAGCTCCGGCAGCTCCGCGTCCGCCGTGCAGACCACGCACTGCAGCGCGGCCCGCCAGCGTACGGCCTCCTCCAGCAGCTTGGCGCCGTCCCCCATGTACGCTCCGCTGCTCTGCCGGTAGGCGCGGGACGACGCCAGTTTACGAATATGGGTCATCAGGGGGTTGGCGCGGCTGGTGATGCGCTCTCTCATGGCTGGCCCTCCTCTCCCATGCATATACAATGGACCCCAGTCCAATTCTTCTTTAACCTGCAGTTTGCTTTCCTATCATAAATGCATCCCCTCCACTTGTCAAGCCGCGCTTCCCATCTTTTTTTCTGGTCCGCGCCGGCGGATATCTGAAAATTCCGTCATATTTGGTAATTTTATACAAATCCGCCCTCTAGCGCCGCCCGCTGCCGGACGGACCAAAGGCACCCGTCACCTTCCTGCCGGCGAGCGGGTGCCTGATGGGGCCTTTATTCCGCCAGCAGCTGGCTGGCAATGGTCTTCATCGCTTCAATGTCGCTGTCCTTGACCGCGCCCTGGATGGTGTGGACCGTACTGCAGATTGTAATATCCTTCATTCCCTCCAGGAACGTCCGCATATGCTTGGCCGCAGAGGGAGCCCAGGAGCCGTTTTCAATCAGGGCAACCCGGCGGCTGCGGTAGGTCTTGTCCCGGAGATGGGCCATAAACTGGTCCATGGGCGGGAACAGGCCGCCGTCATAGGTGCTGCTCATTGCCACCATCTTCCCGTACCGGAACGCCTCCGCTACCGCCGCAGACTGGTCGCAGCGGCTCAGGTCCATCACCGAGACCTTCCTGCAGCCCTGCTCCTCCAGAATGCCGCGCATCAGACCGGCGGCTTTGGCCGTGTTGCCGTGGATGGAGGCGTAGGCAATGAGCGCCCCCTCCTCCTCCGGCTCGTAGCGGCTCCACAGATCGTACTTGCCGATATAATAGCCCAGATTCTCCCGCAGCACAGGGCCGTGGAGGGGACAGATGGTCTGGATATCCAGCGCGGCGGCCTTCTTCAGCAGAGCCTGTACCTGGGAACCGTACTTGCCCACAATATTCAAATAGTACCGCCGGGCCTCGTCCAGCCACTCCCCCTCCTGCTCCAGCGCGCCGAACTTGCCGAAGCCGTCGGCGGAAAACAGAACCTTCTCGCTGTCCTCATAGCTGACCATCACCTCCGGCCAGTGGACCATGGGCGCCATGACAAAATGGAGGGTATGGCTGCCCAGAGAGAGGGTATCCCCCTCCTTCACCGTGATCTGACGGCCTGTATACTCGCCGGGGAAAAACTTGGGGAACATGGTAAAGGTCTTGGCGTTGCCCACCAGCGTCATGTCCGGATATTTCTCCGCCAGCAGGCCGATGCTTCCGGCGTGGTCCGGCTCCATGTGCTGGATCACCAGATAATCCGGCTTGCGTCCGGCCAGGGCCTCCTCCACATTCCGCATCCAGGACACCGTCCCGCGGCGGTCCACCGTGTCCATCACCGCCACCTTCTCGTCCAAAATCACATAGGAGTTATAGGACACGCCGTTGGGCACGGGGTACTGCCCCTCAAACAGACGGATGGTGGTGTCGTCTACACCCACGCAGCGGATGGCGTTGGAAATATGTTTTTCACTCATTCTATATACGTTCCTTTCTTCAGTTTACCGGCCCGGACAGGCCGTCCCTGCAATTCCCATCTATTATAATAACTGAAATACAAGTTGTCAATCATCTGCATGAGATGATTTTGGGGCATTTTATGAAAAAAATTGACTTCTGTGGATAAAAGTCTTGCAAGCGAGGGAAAAATATGATAAGATTAGACACTATCTATGCAATGGATGGGATTTTTAGAAGAATATTGTCAACAAATGAAACAAAAGGAGACTACTATATGAACAAAACTGAGTTGATCAGCACGGTCGCAGAGAAAACAGCGCTGTCTAAGAAGGACTGCGAGACCGTTGTGAACGCCGCCCTGGACGCTATGACCGCTACCCTCGCGGAAGGCGAGGAAATCCGTCTGGTGGGCTTCGGCACCTTCGAGGTGAAACGCCGCGAGGCCCGTATGGGCCGCAACCCCAAGACCAAAGAGGCCATCCCAATCCCCGCGTCCAAGGTCCCCGCCTTCAAGCCCGGCAAGGCCCTGAAGGAAGCCATCGCTCAGTCCTGACCCCTCCCCTATGCGGCTGGATAAATACCTGAAGGTCTCCCGCCTCATCAAGCGGCGCACCGTGGCCAACGAAGCCTGCGACAATGAACGGGTGTCGGTCAACGGACGCGCCGCCAGAGCCTCCTATGAGGTGAAGGTGGGCGACGAAATCGCTATCCGCTTCGGCGAGCGCACCCTGCGGGTGGAAGTGCTGGCCGTGCTGGAAAACGCCGGGAAGGCGGACGCATCCGCCATGTATCGGGAAATCTGAGGCCATTCCTTAGAACAAGCAGTTATAAACCGGACAGACCCTCCATATACATGGAGAGAATCAATGGATATGGGGGGTCTTTTATTCATGCCTTACGAGGAACTGAGCGCCATGCAGCACCGGCTGGAGCTGGATGGCCGGGAACGGCTGGTGGTGTCCGGCGTGGAGGAGGTGGAACGCTTTGACGAGGAGGAAATCGTTATGGCTACCACCGCCGGTACGCTGGTGGTGGGCGGCGAGCAGCTGCACATCGGGAAACTGAACCTGGACGGCGGCGAGCTCCACGTGGATGGCTCCATCCACACCCTGCTCTACGAGGACAAGGCGTCCGGCGGCGGACAGGGCGGCTTCCTCCGGCGGCTGTTTGGTTGACCGCCTATGGAAATCGCTTTGACGGAACAGCTGGCTATGTTCCTCCGCTCTATTCTGCTGGGCGGCGCGCTGGGCCTGCTGTACGACCTGCTGCGGGCGGTGCGGGCCCTGGGCGGACAGGCGTGGGGCTGCCTGCTGGACGGCTTCTTCTGCCTGGCCTCCCTCTCCCTGCTCTTCTTCTTCGTCATGGCGGGCGACGGCGAGCTGCGCCTGTTCTTTCTGGCGGGCGTCCTGGGCGGCGCGGTGTTGTTCTTCTGCCTGCTGAGCCGGACGCTGCGGCCAATCTGGGATTTCTGGCTGCAAATTTTCCTCTCGCCGGTGCGCCTCGCGGTTGGCGCGGGAAAAAAATGTTGCCGCACCGCAAAAAAACTCCTTATTCGCGGGCGGAGTGCGGTTACAATGAGAGCGGTTCAGCGGTACGGGAAGCGGAATGCACCGGCGGAAGGAGATGACGGAGATGGGCGCGAAGAAGGGTAAACGAAAGCAAGTGAAGCATTCCGGCGGCCGTATGGCCCTCCCGCTGCTGATACTGCTGCTGGTGTTGCTGCTCTTTCAGCTGTACCATCTGTTCCAGGAACTGCGCATGGCCCGGTCGGAAGAGCTGAGCTATGCCGCGCAGCTGGCGGAGCTGCAGGAGACCAACCGGCGGCTGGAGGACGATATCGCCAACCGGGACGACATGGGCTTGATTGAGGATATCGCCCGCGACGAGCTGGGTATGGCCGCGCCGGGAGAAAAAATTTTCCGCTTCAGTAATACGTGAGCCAGTCCTGATGCGCAGGGCTGGTTTTTTTATGCTTTTTCTTGAAAGATGGAGAAACTAAAAAGGAGCCGCTGCCTTTGGAGGGGCAGCGGCCCAAGCGGGTGGGATATTGGAAAGCTTCCATGAAGTATTGTACAACGGCTGTCCCCTTTTGTAAAGAGGAGGTTTTGCCGTTTTATAGGAACCTTTGCCGGATTGTCACGATTCCGCCTCCCGCAGACGCTCGACAATGGTGGACCGCGCCGCCCAACGGTACGCCGCCAGCGGCGTGAGCGCACCCAGCGCAAGAAAGACGGGCAGAACCGCCGCGATGGGCAGTACGGTCAGGCGGTAGGAGAAGAACCAGAAGATGTCCGAGCACGCGGGTCCGATCAGCGGCCCTAACGCCACCGTTAGAACCAGGGACACCAGCAGCGACAGCGCCGTATAATACAGCCCCTCATAGATCAGCATGGTCTTCAGCTGCTTCCCCGTCATGCCCACCGATTGCAGTACCGCAAACTCCCGCTTCCGGGCGAGTATGCCGGTGAGGATGGCGTTGAGGAAGTTCAGCGTACCCACCAGACCCACAATCAGGCTCAGTGCGCCGCCCATAATCAGAAACATGCTCTTAAAGCCCTCGAACTGCTTCTCGTAGGCGGCCCGGCCCTCGTATCCGCAGAAGCTCTGGACATTCTCCGTGTAGTCCGCCAGAAACGCCTCCATCTCCGGTTCCGCCTCGCCGGTGGTGTTGAAGCACCAGTGCAGAATGCTGTCCGTGCCGCTGTCCTGCTTGAAAACATCTGCGTTCATGACGTACTGGTCCGCGCCGTAAAAGCGGTAGCCGACGGTGGACGGCACCGCCACCAGAGCGCAGACGGTATACGTCCGGTCCTCGTAGACCTTGGGGCGGGAGGCGTAGGGGCGGCTGCTCTGGCTTTCATACACGGCGTCAATGTCCTCGATGATCTCGCTGGTGTCGCGGTAGTAGTACTCCAGCTCCTCCACATACCGCAGCGTCACCGTATCCCCTACCTTCGCCCAGTGGCTGTCCGGATAGGGCTCGTTGTAGTCGTTGACCTCCAGAACTGCGGCAACGGCATTCTGACTGGGGTCGTAGAGGGGCGCGGCGTCCCCCTCCACCACCCGCAGCAGGTCCAGAGGCAGGTCCTCCATGCCGTAGATCTTCGTACGGTCCAGCAGCTGCCCCGCATCGTTCCGGACAGCCGTCTCCACCGCGTAGTCCACAACCTCCGGCGGGTTCCAACGGCTCAAGCCGCTGCGGTACCACGCCTCCGGCACAAACTGCTGAATGTTGCTCACCTGACCGTAGGTGCGCCCGCTCTCCGTGATGCCCGCGCCGCCCTCGGCAGACACCTGGGCTATGACATCTTCCGGCAGGGCATCGTCCGCCGTTGAGAACAACCGGGAGACATTGAAGTAAACGGCATCCGCCAGGATGAAGTCCACGTCCGCGTTACGGGCCAGATACTTTTTCATGTCAAAGCCGGTGGCAAAGGTGTACGTTACGGTCATCAGAACCACCGCCAGGGTCAGGGAGACCACCGTCACCCCCGTCCGGATACGGCTGCGGCCCAGATTGGCCCAGGCCATGCGGGGCAGGGACGCGCCGGAGAGATTTTTCCGCTGGCGGCGTCTCTGTTTTCCAGCCTTGCCCCCGCCCTCTGTGCAGCGCACCGCCTCCACCGGCGAGACCTTCGCCGCCAGCCGTCCAGGCCGGGCGCAGGAGAGAAAGACCGTACCCAGGGCGAACAACGCCGCGCCTATGAAAATCAGCGGGTTGAAGGACGCGGTCATGGAGCCATAGTCTATTCTGTCCAGTATGACAGGAGTCAGACGGTTGCCAACCAGATACCCCAGCAGCAGACCGATGGGGATGCCAATGAGGCTCAGCAGCAGGGCCTGCTGGCGGATGATGCGCTTGATCTGCCGCCCCGTGGCCCCGATGGTCTTCAGCAGACCGTAAAACCGGATGTCGTTGGTCACGGATATCTGGAAGACATTGTAAATAATCAGATACCCCGTGAACATAATCAGCAGGAGTAAAACCGCTATTGCCAGCAGCGTACTGGCATCCATACTGTTGGTCATCTGCGCGCCGGAGTAGCCCCAGTTGACGCCAATGCCGATATAATTCGCCGCCGCCGGTTCCTCCGACTGATAGCCGTGGTTCTCCAGAACCGTCATGAGCTTCGAGGCGATGTTCATGCTGCTGGAGAGCATCACGTCCAGATTCCATTTGCCCGTCATGGAGGCGGAATCCCCGCTGCCCAGAGCGCAGATTTCCTCCGCGGCGGACCGGGGCAGCAGGATATGACTGGCTGCCACTGCGCTGTCGTACGTCCACCAGCCGGAGAGGGTGAAGGTGCGGGTGACAAGCTGGCGGTGGGCGGTGTTATCGTCAATATAGAAGGAAAGAGTGAACGCCGCCCCGATCTCCGGTTCCACCCCCAGCAGGGACAGTACGCGGGTGTCTGCCGCCGCCTCATTGCTCCCCTCCTGGGGTAGTCCGCCCTCCTGGGGAATGCAGAAATAGTGGGGCGCGGCGGCGGGCTCCAGATAGCTCACCTCCACATGGGCCTTGTGGAAGGGCTGGTCCGAGGGCATCCCCACAAAAAGCCGGGCTACCCCCTCCTTAATCAGCGGGTCCGTACGCAGCTCCTCTACCTGACTGGCGGTTAAGTTCTTAAAGGAGCCGTGGCAGTCGCCTCCCGCCTGGCGGAAGTTCGTCTGCTGGAACGAGGCGTTGAGAGAGGAGGCGATGGTGAACAGGGACGTGAACAGCGCCGCCGTCAGGGCAATCGCCAGCGCCGCTACAATGTTCCGCGTCCGCGCCGCGCCCATGGACCGCACGCCCAGGCGGCGGATACATCTGCCGTTGGATACCTTCAGCACCGTCATCCCCTCCTCTCGGCGATTTTGCCGTCCTCAATGCGGATGATGCGGTCCGCCAGCTGGGCGATCTCCTCGTTGTGGGTGATCATGACGATGGTCTGCCCGAACCGCTGGCCCGTGACCTTCAGCAGTCCCATGACGTCCTGGCTGGTGCGGGAATCCAGATTGCCCGTCGGTTCGTCCGCCAGAACAATGGCGGGCTTCGCCGCCAGGGCGCGGGCAATGGCGACCCGCTGCTGCTGTCCGCCGGAGAGCTGGTTCGGCAGGCTCTGCAGCTTCGCCTCCAGACCCAGGGTCTGGATGATGCGGTCAATGTACGCCTTCCTTGTCCGGCTCCCGCCCGTCCAGCTGGATGGGCAGGACGATGTTCTCGTACACGCTGAGTACCGGCACCAGATTGTAATTCTGGAACACAAAACCAATCTTCCGGCGGCGGAAAATAGTCAGCTCCTCGTCCTTCATGGCGGACAGCTCCCGCCCGTCCACGGCAATCTGTCCGGAGGTGGGACGGTCCAGCCCCCCCAGCATGTGCAGCAGGGTGGACTTCCCGGAGCCGGATGTGCCGACCACAGACAAAAAACATCCCTTTTCCACCGCAAGGCTCACGCCGTCCAGAGCGCGGACCTGGGCGCTGCCGGAACCGTAGCATTTGGTCAGGTCCTTTGTTTCTAAAATTGCCATATCACTTGCCTCCATAGAAAAACTGTGCTGTCTCTCGACAACACAGACTGTACCACAGAAATCTTTCCACATTCTTTCTGAAATCTAACAGTTTTGTCACAATCCCTTATGCGGTGGGCAGAAACAGCGAAAACGCCGCCCCGCCCCCCTCCGGGGAATCCACCCGCAGATAGCCGCCCTGCCCCTGGACGATCTCCCTGGCCAGATACAGCCCGACACCCACCCCCTCCTCCGGGCGGGCGTTGGAGGCGCGGTAGAACCGCTGGAAAATCTTCGCCTGCTCCGCCTCCGGCACGCCCGGCCCGGTGTCCGACACCCGGATGCGGCAGAATATCTCGTAGGCCGACGCCTCCACCGTTACCCGGCCCCCCCAGGGGGTGTACTTGACCGCGTTGTCCAGAAGATTGCACACCGCCTCCCCGGTCCACCGGGGGTCGAAAACCGCCCGCGCGCCAGAGGGCTGCACCGTCAGTTCGATCCCCTTTTCCGCCGCCCGGCGCGTAAACTGCGCCGCCGCTCCGGACAGCAGGGCGTCCACCTCGCCGGGAACCGGGTGCAGGGTCAGTATCCCGGTCTCCAGCCGGGACAGCTTGGAGAGGATTTCCGTCAGGGCGCACAGCTTTTCCGCCTGCCCCTCCAAGGCGGCGGCACAGGCGCGGCTTTCCAGACTCTCCTCCGTGAGCAGCTGGGCGTACAGCAGGACGTTCGCGGCGGGCGTCTTGATCTGGTGGGAGATGTCCGTGAGCAGCGACTGCATACGGGCCTTCTCCCCCTCCAACGTCTGCCGGGACAGCGCGCAGCTCCCCAGCCAGTGGACCATGCTGCTCTCCAGAGCCGACAGACGGCTCTCGTCAAAGACCTCCTCCCGGAAGCTGCCGTCCATAGCCTGCTCCAGCATCCGCTCCAGGCGCCCCAGCAGCTTCCGGGACGCCAGCCGCTCCCGCAGAGCCAGTCCCGCAGCCAACAGCGCGGCCAGCAGCAACAGCAGCTCCATCTATGTCACCACCCATGCATAGCCCAGGCCATAGACCGTCTTCAGATAGCGGGGCTTTGAGGGGTCGTCCTCCAGCTTGCCCCGCAGACGCTTGACCGTGACGGAGAGGGCGTTTTCGTCCACGTAGGCCGCGCCGTCGGTCCAGATGCGGTCGATGAGGGCGCCACGGCTCAGGGTGGCCCCCCTGCCGCCGGTCAGCAGGCGCAGGAGCTTCTGCTCCGTTTTGCTCAGCTCCACGGGCGCCCCGTTCTTGGTGAACTCCATAGCGGCAAAGTCAAAGAAAAAGCCGTCCTGGGAAAATACATCCGGCTGGACCGGCGCGCCGCGGCGCAGCTGGGCGTTCACCCGCGCCCGCAGCACCGCCAGCGAAAAGGGCTTGGTCACGTAGTCGTCCGCGCCGGACTCCAGGCCCATGACAATATCCGTCTCCATGTCGTTGGCCGTGAGCAGAATCACCGGGACGCTGCTGGAACGGCGCACCTCCCGCAGAAGGTCCAGGCCGCTGCCGTCAGGCAGGTTTACGTCCAGAACCAGCAGGTCGAAGGCTGGGACGCCCGGCAACATGGCGCGGGCCTGCGCCAGCGAAGCGCAGAGTTCTACGCGGACGCTGCCGCTCTCCAGGGCAAAGCGGATGCCCTGGCCCAATGTGGCGTCGTCCTCCAGAAGAAGAATGTGGCGCATGGCTGGACCTCCTTTTTTGCTATAGTATAGACACACCGGCAGAAAAAGTCAACCGCAGCATAACGCGGGACCCCGGATGCTATCCTCCGGGGTCCCGCGTCACACAGCCGCGCTCAGCCGCCCAGGTACGCTTTCCGCACCTGATCGCTGGCCATCAGTTCCGCACCCGTGCCGCTGAGAGAAATGCGTCCGGTCTCCAGAACATACGCCCGGTCCGCTACGCTCAACGCCGCCTGTGCGTTCTGCTCCACCAGCAGAATGGTGGTCCCCGCTGCGTGCAGCTCCTTGATAATGCTGAATATCTGCTCCACCAGCAGCGGAGCCAGACCCATAGACGGCTCGTCCAGCATCAGCAGTTTGGGATGGCTCATCAGCGCACGGCCCATCGCCAGCATCTGCTGTTCGCCGCCGGACAGCGTGCCAGCCACCTGCCTGCGCCGTTCCTCCAGACGGGGGAACCGCCGGTACACATCCGCTATGTCCTTGTCAAAGGACGACCTCTGCTGGGTGTATGCGCCCATCTCCAGATTCTCCTCCACGGACATCTGTAAAAAGACGCGCCGTCCCTCCGGGACCTGGGCCAGCCCGCGCTCCACCACCTTGTGGGGGGCAGCCCCCTTCAGGTCCTGGTCCAGGAACTGCACCGAACCGGCGCGGGGATGGAGCAGGCCGGAGACGGTGTTGAGAACGGTGGACTTACCCGCGCCGTTGGCGCCGATGAGGGTGACGATCTCCCCCTCGTTGACCTCGAAGGATACCCCCTTGACAGCATGGATGCTGCCGTAATACACATGAATGTCTTCCACTTTCAGCATGGCCATGGCCCCTACTCCCCCTTCTTCCCCAGATACGCCTCAATCACGGCGGGATTGGCCTGGATATCCTCCGGCGTCCCCTTGGCGATGATCCTGCCGAAGTTCAGCACGCAGATGCCCTCGCAGATGCCCATGACCAGATTCATGTCGTGCTCGATGAGCATAATGGCAATCTGGAAGGTGTCCCGGATTTTAACAATATTTTCCATCAGCTCCGCCGTCTCCGACGGGTTCATACCCGCCGCCGGTTCGTCCAGCAGCAGGAGGCTGGGGCCCGTCGCCAGGGCGCGGACGATCTCCAGGCGCCGCTGCGCGCCGTAGGGCAGCGACCCGGCCTGGTAGGACGCCATGTCCTGCATGTCGAATATGCTCAGCAGCTCCCGCGCACGCTCGCGGGCGATGCGCTCCCCCCGCCAGAAGGAGGGCAGGCGGAAAATCGCGCCGGAGAGCCGGTAGTCCATCTCGTGGTGCAGGCCGATGAGGACGTTGTCCATCACCGTCAGGTCCCGGAACAGCCGGATATTCTGGAACGTGCGGGCGATCCCCATGTGGCTGACCTGGATGGCGCTCTTCCCCGCCGTGTCCCTGCCGTCCATCAGGATGCTGCCCCGCGTGGGATGGTACACCTTGGTCAGCAGATTGAACACGGTGGTCTTCCCCGCGCCGTTGGGGCCGATCAGGCCCGCAATCTCCGTACGCCCAATGGCCATGTTGAAGTCGTCCACAGCCGTCAGTCCGCCGAAGTCTATGCCCAGATGGCGGGCCTCCAGAATGGGGCTCTTGTTGATGTCCCGCTCCGGAATAATGTTGGTGGACGGAACCGGCACCAGCTTCGTGGCAGGCTTCTTCTTATTGCTGCTCCCGCTCACTGCGCACCGCCTCCCTTCCCCGTATTCACACCCCGCAGCCCGTTGATACCTTTCTCCAGCACGCGGGACATGGAGAAGTCATAGCTGCCCAGCAGTCCCTTGGGCCGGAAAATCATCATCAGTACCAGCGCCAGGGAGTAGGCCACCATGCGGTAGTCCGCCACGGAGCGCAGCAGCTCCGGCAGGATGGTCAGCGCCGCCGCCGACAGAATGGACCCCAGCATGGAGCCCATGCCGCCCAGCACCACCATCACCAGAATCTCAATGGATTTCATAAACTTGAACGTGGCGGGGTACAGACTCCCCAGATAGCCCGCGTACAGGCACCCCGCAATCCCCGCCAGCATGGCGGACACCACAAAGGCCATGGTCTTATAATAGGTGGTGTTGATGCCCACGCTCTCCGCCGCAATCTCGTTTTCCCGGATGGACAGAATGGCACGGCCATGACGGGACTTCATAATCATATGAATCAGCGTGCAGGAGAGAACCACGCAGATGAACACCAGATGGAAGCCGGAAAACTTGGGGATGCGCTTCAGTCCGGCGGCTCCGTAGGTGAACTTGAAGCCCAGCAGCGAGTCGATGTTGGTCAGCGCCACGCGGATGATCTCGCCAAAGCCCAGGGTGATAATCGCCAGATAGTCCCCCCGCAGGCGCAGAGCCGGAATGCCGATAATCAGTCCGAAAATACCGGCCACAACCGCGCTCAGTACCAACGCCCCAATCACGTACGGCAGACACGCCGCCTCATTCCCCGCTTTCAGCAGGTCCGCCACCGGGGTGGATTTCAGAAAAATTCCGCCGGCATACGCGCCCACAGCCATGAATCCGGCGTGGCCCAGGGGCAGCTGGCCCAGATAGCCGGTGGCGATATTCAGCGACACCGCCAGGATGATGTTGATGCCCACCATGATGAGAATGCCGGACCAGTAGTTGGTAATCGCGCCCTGCCCGATGAGGGCGGCAAAGGTTCCCCACAGCGCAAGAATCAACGCCAGATTGATCCCATAGCGCAGGGGCATGGGAATACGGATTGGTTTCTTTTCCTTCATACTGCCGCCCCCTTACACTTTCTCGGTGATCTGACGGCCCAGGATGCCGGTGGGCTTCACCAGCAGGACCACGATCAGGATTGCAAACACCGCGCCGTCCTTCCACACGGACAGACCCGCCGCCGAGACCATCGCCTCCAGCAGACCGATGACAAAGCCGCCGATCATCGCGCCGGGAATGGAGCCGATGCCCCCCAGCACCGCCGCTACAAAGGCTTTCAGGCCCAGCATGGAGCCCATGGTGGGCGATGCCTGGGGATAGGCGCACAGGTACAGAATGGAGCCGATGCCCGCCAGGGCGGAGCCCACGGCAAAGGTGAAGGAGATGGTCCTGTTCAGACTGATGCCCATCAGCTGCGCCGCCCCCATGTCCTCCGACACGGCCCGCATGGCCTTGCCCAGCTTGGTCTTCTGCACCAGGAAGGTCAGCGCCAGCATCGCAACCACGGACACCGCAATGGTCAGCAGCGCGGCATAGCTGACGTTGGCTCCCAGCAGCGCCGCGTTGCCGGTGACAATGGTGTCCATGCTCTTGGTATCCGCGCCGAAGAGCAGCTGCGCGCCGTTCTCCAGCAGGAACGATATGCCGATGGCCGTAATCAGCAGGGACAGGCGGGGCGCGGAGCGCAGCGGCGTATACGCCACCTTCTCAATCGCTACGCCCAGCACCGTGCTGACCAGCACCGCCAGCAGGACGCTCGCCAGCGGATGGAGGTGGAACGAGGCGATGGCATAAAATGCGGTGTAGGCGCCCACCATGATGATATCGCCGTGGGCGAAGTTCAGCAGCAGGATGATGCCGTACACCATGCTGTAGCCCAGGGCCACCAGCGCGTATACCGAGCCGGTCTGCAGGCCGTTGATGATCTGGGAAAAAATCAGGGACAGGTCCATTTGCGCGGTCACTTCCTCTCTCGTTTCTCGTTTTTTGGATGATGCGGCGAACATCCGGTGGCCATCTCCAGGCCGCAGCCTGGGAATGCCCATCGGATGTCCGCTGTGCAGCGGGAATCTCGCCTTCTGGAAAACGCGGGGAGAAGGAATGCTTCCCCCCGCGTCCGTATATCCATGTCCTTCCAGGCAAGAGATCAATACATCTCCTTGAATACCTCTTCGCCGCCGGTCAGCTCGATGATTGCGGCAGACTTGACGGGGTTGTTGTACTCGTCGAAGCTGTAGGTGCCGGTGATGCCCTCCACGCCGTCGATGGCATTCAGCGCGTCAATCACAGCCTGCTTGTACCCGTCGGTACCGGCCTCCAGGCCAGCGGCCTCGGCGGCCTCCAGGGCGTGGCACATCAGCATGGCGGCGTCGTAGGCCAGGGGCGCAAACATGTTGGGAACGGGTTCGCCGTAGGCGGCCTCGTAGTCGGATTCAAACTGCGCCACAGACTCGGTGCCGGGGGCGTAGCCGGAGCAGTACACAGTGCCCTCCAGCTCCTCGGCGGTGGCGTAGTCCTTCACGTTGCCGTAGCCGTCGCCGCCCACAAAGGTGGCGGTCATGCCGAGCTGACGGGCCGCCTGGATGGCCAGTCCCGCCTCGCCGTAGTAGACGGGGGCGTACACCACGTCTGGCGTCTTGGCGGCGATGTTGGTGATCTGCGCCTTGTAGTCCTTGTCGCCGGTGGCAAAAGCCTCGGTGGCGACGATCTCCAGGCCCAGCTCCCCGGCCTTCTCCACAAAGGCGTTCATCAGGCCCTCGGAGTAGTCGTTGCCGGTCTCATAGAGGATCGCGGCGGTCTTGGCGCCCAGCTTGTTGTAGGAATAATCCGCCATCTTCTCGCCCTGGAAGGGGTCGATGAAGCAGGAGCGGAACACGTTCTCACGGATTTCGCTGGCGGGATCGTCGGCGTCGATCATGGTCACGCCTGCGGCCGTGGCGGAGGCGGTGATCTGGGGCATGTTGATGTCATAGGTGGCGTCGGCCAGGGCGATGGTCGCGCCGGTGAGCACGGAGCCGATCACGGCAGTCGCGCCGTTCTCCACGGCCAGGTTCAGGGCGTTGACCGTCTCCACGCCGTCGGCCTTGTCGTCGTACTCCAGGACCTTCACCTGCTTGCCGTTGATGCCGCCGTTGGCGTTGATCTGGTTGATGTACAGCATGGCGGCGTTGTGGACGGGAATGCCGTACTGTGCATAGTCGCCGGTGGTGTTGGTGATGAGGGCGATGGTGATCTCATCGCTGCCGCCGGAGGGCTGGCTGTCACTCCCGGAATCCCCGGCGTCGTTCCCGGCGTCGTTCCCGGCGGCGCCGCCGCTGTTCTGGGCGTTCCCGCCGGAGGGCTGATTGCCGCCGCCGCAGGCCGCCAGGCCCAATACCAGCGTCAGCGACAGAAGCATTGCAAGAAACTTCTTCATGTCTGATACTCCTTAACTATTCTGATTGCCGCCGCCGGAACTGCTGCCCCAGGCGGCAGGTATATGATAAAACCTAATCCCTTAAAAGTCAACCGTCATTCTATACACAAATTGTTCATTGCTTCCATGGAACTTTTATTGCCATTTCACACAAAATCGCCCATAATTTGTTTCAAACCTTAGAGGCTGCCCGCCAGAGGCATGGAAAACAGGATTCTTTTCCATGAGAAATCCTCATATTAACCGCTGCATTATTCATGGACAAGGCGGATTTTCCGCGTTGACAGCTGTAAATCCATATGCTACAATACGGTCATCCGATACATTATAAATAAAAACCGCCGCCGCCCCGCGGCAGGAGCCGCCGGGGCCAGAAAGGAGCCTGCAATGTCTCAAACCCATATTTCTCTTTCCGCCGGAGAGTGGCAGATCATGGAGTGCCTTTGGGAGCAGAGTCCCAGGACCCTGATGGAGATGGTCCACACCGTCTCCCCCGCCACCGGCTGGAGTAAGTCCACCATCGTCACCATGGTGGGCCGCCTGGAAGCCAAAGGCGCAGTCGCCTACACCGAGGGCCGGAAAGCCCGCCTCTATGCCCCCACCATCGCCCGCGAACAGGCCGCCCTGCGGGAAACGGAATCCCTGCTGCGCCGGGTCTACCGGGGAAATCTGGGGATGCTGGTGAACACGCTGGCCGATACGCGGGGCCTTACACGCGAGGATATCGACGAGCTGAGCGCAATTCTGGAAAAGGCGAAGGAGGGACAGGTGTGAGGGATATTATCCTGACCTCCTCTGTGCTGATTGCCGTGACCGCCCTGCTGCGCCGCCTCCTCCAGGGGAAAATTTCACCCCGCCTGCAATATGGCCTGTGGCTGCTGGCTGCGCTGCGGCTGCTGCTGCCCGGTACGCTCTTTACCGTGCCCGTGAGCGTGACCGGCGCGGCCAGCGGCCTCACCGCCGTGATGCAGGAGCGGGTCCCTGCGCCGCTGCCGGACAACCTTGCCCCTGCCCTCCCCCTGCCGGACCAGCCGGAATCCGCACCCCCTCAAAACACTGCCCAGGTCCGTCCGGCGGGGGATTGGCTGGATTTCGTCTGGAAAGTGGGAATCCTTGTCACCGGCTGCGCTATGGCCCTTTCCAACCTCATCTTCTATCTCCGGCTCCGGTCCAGACGCCAGCCCATCCCCCTGCCCCCTGGAAGCGAAACGGGCAGACTGCCGGTCTATCTGGTGGAGGACCTGCCCTCCCCCTGCCTGTTCGGCCTCTACTGCCCGGCCATCTATCTCAACAGCCGCGCTTTGGACCCAGCCCATCTGTCCTACGTCCTCACCCACGAGCGCACCCATTTCCGCCACGGCGACCACCTGTGGTCCATCCTGCGGGGGGTGTGTCTGGCGGTCCACTGGTATAATCCGTTGGTTTGGCTGGCCGCGTCCCTGAGCCGCAGGGACTGTGAGCTGGCCTGCGACGACGGCGCAATCTGGGTGCTGGGCGAGGGGCAGCGGCTGGAGTACGGCAACGCGCTGGTGCAGATGATCGTACCCAGCCGGACCTCCCTGCTGCGGGCCTCCACCTCCATGACCGCCGGTAAGCGGAACATGAAGGAACGGATTGCCCTGATTGTCCAGCGGCCCCGGATGCTGAAGGCCACTGCAATCCTGACTTTGCTGGTGATGTGCAGCGCAGTGGCCGTGACCTTCGGCGCACAGGCGGCGGCCTTGACGGAAAATCCGCCGGAACCGCCGCCGGAGGAAGAAGAAGCGTCCCAACCCCTTGCCCGGTACCTCGCCCAGCCGGCAAGCCCCGACTATACCCATTTCAGCGGCCTCTTCTCCCTCACCCTGCCGGAGGATATGCTGGACAGCCTCCTGCTGGCCGAGGACGAGGACGGCGTCTACTTCTACGACGCCGCCGCGTACCGGGAAGCCCCGGAGGACAGTCTGCTGCTGCGCGTATACCCCCAGGCGGAGGCGTGGGCGTCGGCCTACGAGGCGGAACAGTGGACCCTGGGAAGGTTCGACACCAACGGCAGTCCCTATGTCTACCTGCTGGACTGGAACCGGACAGCCGCATTCAGCCAGCGCGCCCAGGTCCTGCGGGACGCCGCGGCGGACAGCTTTCAGCTCTATGCCAGCGCGGACCTCTTCTCCCGTCTGGTCCGCTCCTTCTATGGGGACAATATGCCTATGGCGGCTGCCTACCTCCCCTACCTGTCCTGGGATAACTACAGGACGGTATACGACGAAAACGAGATGTCCGGCGCGCTGTCGGCTCTCTGGTCCTTTGCGGCCTCCGGCGCACTGGAGTGGGGGCAGTATCACGACCTCATGTCCAGCCGTACGGACAGCGCAATCGACGGCGCTTATGCAACTGCGTACCAGGATATGATCTGGGAGCTCTACCACCAGAATCCCAGTCAGTTCGCTTCCGTCCTGAAAAGCCCCTACCTCACAGGCGCGGAGCGGGACCACATCCTCTTCTGGTTCCGCGGTGCGGTGGCCAGTCACCAGGATTGGCCGGAGGCGTTGACCTTCAGCGACGAGGTCCTCTACCAGCTGCTGGGTATTACAGAATTGAATTCCGTCGGATGAAACAAGATGCAGAGATTTGCCATTACCGGCAAGCCTCTGCATCTTGTTTACCACGTTTGTATGAAGTTGTTACCTTATCCAACTGATTTCCTGTCCTGTTCGACATCCACATCGCCGCTCACACCAAAGCAGGAATTCTCAGCCCACCATCTCGCCGTCCACATATGGTTGCAGCAAATTGTACAGCGACGCATAATCGGACGGCGGCAGGATGCACAGCCAGGACCATTCGGTATCGTAGCCGCCGGATGGATTGCCGGTCTCCTTCCTGATGCAGATGAGCGGTTTGTCACGGTGAATAAATCCAACTTCCAACTGCCGCTGCGTGTCAAAATGCGAGAAGGTATACTTGCATGAGGCATCTTCCAGGATAAAATATGGATTTGCGCTTGTGACCGGCATATGGTCTGCTGACGTGGATGGTCTGAACGGTTCCGCTGATAAGCATAGCGTGACAATTTCGTCCCATATATCCATCTCTGTCACCTCTTTCAGTCCGTCCGGGTTGTTACAGAAGACATTATGTATGTACATTTTGTATCCCGTAAAATCCTGTTTATGGAGAAATGCCTCCCCTTTCACTGCGCTGGAATGGTACAATATTCCCGCCAGAATCACAGCCAATACCGCAATGAAAATCACCGGCTTTTTCATCGCTTTTTTCATGTCTCGGACCCCTCCCCCCTTCTACTGTATCTCTCGCTTTGCCGCTGCCCTGGCCTCTTCCAACTGCTGTTCTGTCGGTTTTTGTCCGTCCTTAATTGTAAATACTCTGGTCATATTACAACCTCTTTTAGATTACCATCAACCGTTGGACCAAAGAATGGTCTCCATCCAGCAGATACAAAAAGCGGCTGGCCAAGTCGGACGGCTCAACTTCTCCAGCCTCCCACTCCTCCACAGTTTTGGGCGATACGCCCATTGCACAGGCCAGCGCATTTTGGGTTAGATTGAGGGCATGACGGGTACGGATGACATCAGCTGCCTTATACGCAGGAACAGAAATTTCCCTGATAGAAACTTTGCAGTTGGAGTGATCACCCTGCTTGTAGGCTACAGCCTCCCGCAGTCCGTCCATAATGCCTTCGTATACGTTGAAATCCTCCATAGCGATCCTCCTCAACTCTTCTTTAAGAAATCAACAATTTTCTTAAAATTTGCAATCTCAGCTTTACTCAAGTTTTCTTTAACAGACTTCGGGTAAGCGTACAGCATATAGATAGTCTCATCTACAACAATATCCACATAGATCACCCGGACGCTTCCACTCTTCCCCTTTCCAGGGAGAGCAAACCGAACTTTTCTGATTCCTCCAGAACCTTCAATGACAGCCCCGACCTGTGGATTCAGAAGAAGCATATCTTCTAGGGTAGCATACGCATCCTCTCCAAGACCAAGAGCCTGCCATGATTTCAAGAATGAAGCAAGACGTATAAATGTTCTCTGCATAGCGCTACCCCTCTCGTGGCTATTATATACGATTTGCCCATAGCTTGCAAGTCCTGGTCAGTTTCTTTTTCATACAGCCGTCGTCCCCTCTTGACAAATATATCGCCGCATGATATATTAAACGCATCGCCGGACGATATATCGTCCAGCAACAGATTGGAGGCGTTCTCTGTGAACAAAAAGAAACGGATACTCGCGCTTTGCGGCGGCATTTGCGGCATTGTCTACCTCATCAACCAGGTCCACCCGCTGCCGGACTTCCTGCGGTGTTTCGCGATGGGGCTTGTCATGGGCTTCATGCTCCTCGTCCTCATCCCGGACGAATGGGCCGGAAAACTGAAAAGGTGGAAATGTGGTGGATAGTCGGAATCAGCCGCTGACAGAGGCGTTATTTTACATCCTGCTGGCATCCCGAAAACCCGTCCACGGCTACGGCATCATCCAGGAGGTGGACGAGATGACCGGCGGACGGGTGCATCTGGGTCCGGGTACCCTCTACGGGGCGATCAGCTCCCTCCTGGACAAAGGCTGGATCGTCCTCTACAGCGCGCAGCCCGGTTCCCGTAAAAAAAAGGAGTACGTCATCACACCCGCAGGCCGGGCGGTATTTGCCGCTGAAATGGACCGCCTCCGGGAACTGGCGCACAACGGCAGGAAAATGGAGGATTTTGCATGATTCGTTTCAAACTGACCTTTGACAAGGATGCGGAACAGGATTGGCTCAACGGCCTGTGCGCCCAGGGCTGGGCTATGACCGGCTTTTTCGCTGGGCTCTATACCTTTACTCCCTGCCAGCCAGGCGAGTTTATCTACCAGGTCGATCTGCTGCCGGGCGAGGGCGTCCGCGCCTGGCGGTCCGGGGAATACATGGACTTCATGGAGGAAACCGGCGTGGAAGTGGTGCAGCGGTGGTTCCGTTGGGTATATCTCCGCAGACGGGCCGCGGACGGTCCCTTTCAAATCTATACGGATGTGGATTCCCAAATCCAGATGTACCGCCGTATCCGGAAAATGTTTTTATGGGTGTTTGCGCTGGAGTGCTGCTGCTCACTGGGCGTCATCCCTGGGGCCGTCCTGAACGACGGCGTCCTCATCCGCTGCGCTATCGCTTTGTTCGCTATGCTCCTCATCGCTATCACCAGGGTTATCTGGCGTTGTACCTGCATCATCCAGGAGCTGGAACGGCAGAAATAGTATCCCATCACTCCCTCTGCTGTTTCTCTGCGCAGTAAAACAGCCGCCTGTTCTAGCAGGCGGCACAATTTGACAAAATGCAGTGTGTATTATATAATGTAACAGCCGTCCAACCAGGACGGTCAGAAGGTTGCGCTGCACAAGAGGCAGGCGGTTAGTCCCCCATTACAGGGGGAGCCTTTTCCCCCGGAAAGGGGGAGATGCATATGGTTACATATAGCGAGCTGTTCCAGCTTGTTATCATGATTACCGGCATTGCCACGTTGTTCTACCATATTGGCAGACACATAGGCAAAAGGAAATGACCGCCCCCTTAGTCCAAAAGTGACGGTCATTTCGATCTTTAACTAAGGACTAACCGCTTGTCGCAGCGCTCCTTCTGTTTTTATTATACGCACCCGCCTACGTTTTGTCAAGATGCAAAACAGAAACCACGGAAATCAATTCAGGCAGCACAAGTTGACAAAATGCAGCGCGTATTATATAATGAAACTGCCGTCCAACCAGGACGGTCAGAAGGTTGCGCTGCACAAGAGGCAGGCGGTTAGCCCCCCATTACAGGGGGAACCTTTTCCCCCGGAAAGGGGGAGATGCATATGGTTACATATAGCGAGCTGTTCCAGCTTGTTATCATGATTACCGGCGTTGCCACGTTGTTCTACCATATTGGCAGACACATAGGCAAAAGGAAATGACCGCCCCCTTAGTCCAAAAGTGA
>Ga0137308_100856_pt1 | contig 39332 bp, 34 predicted proteins | sample Inofrocosms_June_FD_97181 | JGI IMG/M metagenome (GOLD analysis project Ga0137308, IMG submission 97181) | Mouse cecal microbial communities from Vienna, Austria - N-Acetylneuraminic and N-Acetylglucosamine D2O microcosms_June | ecosystem: Host-associated > Mammals > Digestive system > Large...
ATAATACAAAAATTGAGTATTATAGAAGAAAAAAATACAATACATTAGTTCAATGTTATAGCAAAAAAACCGTAATGTCAATTATAAATCCAGTAAAGAGAGGCATTGCAAATATAATAAATAGGACTTATTGTAGGGTGGTTCCATTACAAAATGTACTTAAAAAAGAAGAAAATCGTAGAATTAAGTTAGACTCAAAGGGAGATGATTGCTATTTATTGAATCAATTTATATGGAATGGTTCGGGAAATTATAAAGAACTATTTGATAAACAGAAGTATGAGTTTGAAGGAAGGAGTTTTTGGGGACCAACAAATTATGACAGTATATTAAAAAAATATTATGGAGACTATATGAAAATTCCAGATCCAGATGAGCAAGTTACACATATGCCATCGAGAATTGAGTTTGATATTAATAAACAGCATAGGGATAGACAACTCCTAAAAAATTTTGAAGATGAAATTATTTGTGGGTTTAATGTTTCTGCAAAAATGAAAAAAGTATGGAACATACAACTTGAAATATTTGAGCAGGTAAAAGAAATATGCGAAAAATATAGTATTAGATATTATGCGGTAGCAGGCACTTTATTGGGAGCCATAAGGCATAATGGTTATATTCCATGGGATGATGATCTTGATATCGGTATGCCGCGCAAAGATTATAATCGCTTTTTTAAAGTGGTAAACGATGAAATTAATTATCCGTATTTTGTGCAAACTTTCCTAAATGAGCCTAGTTTTCCTTATGATATGATTAAAATCAGAAATTCTAGAACAACGGGATGTACGCCATGGGAAATTCATACAAATTGTAATAGAGGAATATTTATTGATATTTTTCCAATAGATAATGAGCCCGATAATGAAATAGAGTTGGTAAAAGAGAATAGAAGAAATAAGAAGTTATTGTATAGGGCATCATTATTATCTAGGGAAACAGAGAGTAGCGGGAAAGTATGTATTCAAAAAATTAAAAATAAAATAAAAAAATTTGCATTTAGCCTTCCTTTTTTAAATAAATTCAAATGTTATTATATTAAACAAGTAATTAATTGTTGTAAAAAACATAATTCAAAGCAAACATCTTATTGTGGAATGCGGAGTTTTTCAAATCCACAAAAGTTTAGATGGAAAAATATTGATTGTGAAGTGCTTGAGGATCATATTTTTTGTAATACTTCTATTAAGATACCCCAAGGTTATGAGAATATATTAACAAACGTATATGGTGATTGGGAAAAGTATATTATAGGTGATTCTTTTCATGAGGGGACAATTTATGAACCAAATGTTCCATATTTTGAATACTTTTTAAATAAAAAGGAGAAATATTCATGAGAAATGCAATAATTTTGGCTGCTGGCAAGTCATCTCATTTTGCACCATTTACATATGAAAAACCCAAAGGACTCTTTCGAGTAAAAGGAGAAGTCCTGATTGAACGCCAAATCGAACAACTGAAAACAGCGGGAGTAAATGATATCTATGTTGTTGTTGGATATATGAAAGAGAAGTTTTTTTATTTAGAACAGAAATATGATGTCAAACTTATTGTCAACAACCAGTTCGGAAAGAAGGGAAATATATATTCTTTATATACAGCAAAAGATTATCTTGCTAATAGTTATATTTGTTGTGCAGATCATTACTTTAATGAGAATCCTTTTATAGAAGACAATTTAGAAAATGTTTCATATCGTGCATGTGTATATCAGAAAGGAAAGTTTCATGAATTTGCAGTTAAATGTTCCGATGCGTGTGTTATCACAGATGTACAAGTAGGTGGAAGTGATTCGCTAGCAATGGTTGGACATGCTTATATGAATAAAAAGTTTTCTTCCATTTTCAGTAAACTTATGGAGAATGAAATTAATGATTTTGGTGTGGCAACTATGTTTTGGGAAGAGTTTTATGCAAAACATATCAAAGAACTTACTTTTTATAACAAAGAATTTACATCAGATGATATTCTTGAATTTGATGATATTGATGATCTTCGTTCTTTTGATTCAGAGTTTTTGATTAATGTGGATTCAGAGATAATAATTAATATTTGCAATACATTAGCATGTCATCCTAATGATATAACAAATATTGCCGTTATAAATGCAGGTTTAACAAACGTATCTTTTTCTTTTGATGTGAATGGAACAAAATATGTTTATCGTCATCCAGGTGGAACAGCAGGAAATTTAATAAATCGTCAGACAGAAATATTTTGCCAGATGTCGGCTAAGGAAATTGGAATTGATAAGTCAGTAATTAAAATGGAAGTTTCTGGATGGAAACTTTCTTATTATGTTAAGGATGCAAAAAATTGTGATTTTGAAAAGTGTCCAGACCAGTTGAAAAAAGGGATGGAATTTCTTCGTAAACTGCATAGTCTGGAAAATGATGGTACTGTAAAGATATTTGATAATGTGAAAGAAGGAAAGAAGTTGATGGCAATTGCATCAGCAACTAAAGGAAATCTTTACAGAGAATTTGCATCAGAAATTAATAAGGTTGAAAGGTTGTATGGATATGTCAAGAAAGATGCTAAAAGATTAGGTTATAATCTTGTCCTGTGTCATAATGATGTTTACGAGCTTAATTATCTTTATGATAGTGAAGGAGAAATGTATTTAATAGACTGGGAATATGCTGGCCTAAATTATGAAGCAAATGATATCTGTTGTATTACGTGCCGTTACAACTGGACTGAAGATCAAATTGAAAAATATTTCCGTGAATATATGGGAAGAGATCTAACTGTAGACGAACATAGATTTTATTGGGCTTTTCATTGTATTTGCGGATTCTATTGGTTTAGTTGGGGACTTTATAAGGGGGCTGTAGGCGATGATGATGGTTTCTTTTTTCTCCCAGCATACAGAAATTTTATAAAATATATTGATAGGGCATTAGAAAGCTATGAGGGATAAAGATGGTAGTAGCAATTATTTTAGCTGGAGGTATTGGTAGTAGGGTTGGAGCAGATAGGCCTAAACAATTTATTAAAGTGCTTGATAAGCCGATAGTGGCATATACAATTGAAATATTTGAGAATCATCCGGAGATTGATGCAATTGAAATAGTATGTCATAAATCGTGGAAAGTTTATCTTCAGGAGATAGTTGAGAAAAATGAGTATAAAAAAGTTAAATGGATGGCAGATGGAGGTGAAACATTTCAAGATTCTGTAATAAGCGGTATAAATAATCTGAAAAGTGAGATTAATGAAAAGGATTATGTACTAATTCAATATGGTGCAGCGCCATTTACTAGTGAAAGAATTATCACAGATGTTATTAGAGTAATGAAAGAAAAACGTTCCTCTGTGACGGGAACCCCCTGTTATCAGTTGATGGGAAGCCTAGATGGTGAAGAAAGTAAGAATTGGGTAGATAGAGAACAGTATATTCAAATTGCTTGTCCATATGGATTTCAGTATGACTATTTACTTGACATATATGAAAGAGCAGAGAAAGTAGGATTGATTGGGAAGATTGACCCACATACAACAAGTTTGATATATGCATTAGGAGAAAAACTAAATCTTGCATATGGTGATCAAACCAATATTAAAATTACTACAAAAGAAGATTTAGATTTGTTTGAAGGCTATATGATGATAAAAAAGAAAAAAGAAATAAAAGTTAGGAGAAAAGAGTATGGCTAACATAGCGTTACTTATTGCTGGAGGATCTGGTGAACGTATGCAACAATCTATTCCTAAACAATTTTTGATGGTTAATGAGAGACCTGTTATTATTTATACAATGGAGGCCTTTCAGAAGCATCCAGAGATAGATGAAATTGCGGTTGTATGTATTAATGGATGGGAATCTGTTTTACAGGCATATGCTAGTCAGTTTAATATAACAAAATTAAAGCATATTGTTCCAGGAGGAAGCAACGGACAGGGGTCGATTAGAAATGGCGTTTTTGAATTGGAAAAATACCACAAACCAGAAGACATTGTTTTGATTCATGATGCAATTCGTCCAATGATTTCAGCAGAAATCATATCTGATTGCATAAGAGTAACGAATAAAATGGGAAATGCTATAACTGTTATTCCTTGTGCAGAAGCTATGATGAAAACAGAAGATGGGAAAGTTTCTGTTGGTAGTTATCCACGAGAAATGCTTAAGAGAACACAAACGCCACAGGGGTTTCATATTGGAGATATTTCTGCTCTTCATAAGAAGGCACTTGAAGTTGGAATAACAGATTCTGTTGCGTCATGTACGCTTATGATTGAAATGGGATATCAGGTTTATTTCTCACATGGATCTGAAAAAAATATAAAACTGACTACAGTTGAAGATATTGATATTTTTAAAGCACTTCTTGCTGCAAAACGTTCGGATTGGTTGAAATAATGAATAATTTATATAAAAGTAAAACTTATGTATCAGATTTAGATGTTGCTATTCATCACGTTGTTGGGATTGAGAAATTAAAGGATAAGAAATTACTTATTACAGGAGCAAGTGGTACAATTGGCTCTTTTGTAACAGACGTTCTCCTTAGATATAATCGAGTTAATAATGCTGGTATTGTAGTTTATGTGGCAGGAAGATGCGTTGAAAATTTAAAAATGTCATTTAAAGATTTTGGAGAAGTAACAGTCCTACCATATGATCTTAGAAATGCTATTGGATTTGATGTTTGTATAGATTATATTATCCATGTTGCAGGTAATGCGCATCCAGCTGCTTTTAATAAAGATCCAGTGGGAACCATTATTGATAATATAAATAGTACATATAATTTGCTTGAATATGGTCGATATCATGGAACTAAGCGTTTGTTGTATGTCTCATCTGCAGAGGTTTATGGACAAGGTGACATAAACATTGAAGAGTTTGAAGAATCTTATGCAGGATATCTTGATTTGCAGTCAGCAAGATCATGCTATCCATCAAGTAAGAGAGCTACTGAGAATTTGTGTGCCAGTTATAGTAAACAGTATAATTTTGAAACGGTGGCTGTTAGACCTTGCCATACCTATGGACCTCATTTTACATTAACAGATAATCGAGCAAGCGTTCAGTTTATCAAAAATGCTTTAAAGGGTGAAGATATTGTAATGAATAGTGCAGGGACGCAGATGAGAAGTTATAGCTATATTGCAGATTGTGTATCTGCATTGTTGACTGTATTGATTAAAGGTAAAAACGGAGAAGTCTATAATATAGCCAATCCCAATTCAAAGATTACGATATTTGGTTTGGCAGAAATTATAGCAGAAGTTGTGGGGAGTAAAGTGATATTTGCAGGTCCGAATATAGAGGATCTTGCGAACCAAACGCCAATTACAAAACAAATTTTAAATAGCAAAAAAATAAAGGCGTTAGGATGGTCTGGTGCTTATTCTGTGAAAAAAGGCATTGAGCATACACTTGCAATTCTACAAGGGGAGTGAACATTAGAAAGCTTCCTATATACTTTAAATAGGTCAAGAGATTGACACAAAAAATACCTCAGGTAAATTTAGATTATTACTGACCTGCCAGTTGGTAAAAATCTAAAGAATACAAGAGGTATCTAAAATGAATGTTAAAGGGACAAAGAAGAAAAATCAAGCGGTAACAGCAAATATTTTTGAACAGCAGGAGCTTTTGAAAAAAGCGGAGGTGATCAGAAAGAATCTTACAGCATCCATCTGGCATGAGTTGGAAACCAATGGTAAGTTTGATAAAAATAAAAAACTCTCTTTTATCAGTGATGACATGCTTATCTTAGGATGCGACGTGGGCAGTGAAACACACTATATTAGAGCAATCGACACCAGGGGAAGGGAGCTGAGTAAGTCCGCATTTCCATTTAACAATGATTCAGACGGATTCCAGAGCGCAAAGGAGTGGGCAGTGAAAATAGCAGTTGAACATAACAAGAGTCAGATCGTGCTTGGCTTAGAGCCGACAGGCCATTACTGATTTTGCCTTGCGACATGGATGATAACAAACGGAATCAGCGTTGTTCAAGTAAACCCTTATGCTGTGAAGCAGACAAAGGAGGTTGAAGATAACAGCCAGTTGAAGGATGACACGAAGGATCTGAAACTGATAGCAAATCTTGTCAAGGATGGCAACTTTGGGATGCCATACCTTCCGGAAAAACTCTATGCGGAACTTCGCAGGTTATCGATGTTCAGGGACCAGCTGAATGAAGACAGGATCCGGACAGTCAACCGGATGCAAAGGGAGATGAAGATTTATTTCCCAGAGTATAAGGATGCAATGGGAAAAGTCGATGGTGCATTCAGCCTGGAATTGCTGAAACAGGCACCATTCCCGGACGAACTGGTAACACTCGGTGAGGATGGAATAAGACAGATCTGGCATGATGCAAAGCTTAGAGGACGCGGCTATAGCAGAGCCAGAGAAATCTTACAGTATGCGAAAGCAAGTGTAGGGATTAAGGATAGAGCCACTGCGGGCAGGAGTGCTGTAAAGTGGTTTGTCCAGAAGATTCTGGAGCTGGATGCTGAACTTGCTGTCGTAGAAGAGCAGATCAATCAGAAATGTCAGGAAATACCGCATGTCAGTAACATTCTGGAGATATCCGGAATTGGAGAAAACACGCTATCCGGGATCCTTGCGGAGATGGGAGATATTTCACGGTTTGATGATGTAAAGGAAATACAGAAACTGAGTGGATTGGGTCTGGTAGCATGCAGTTCCGGTAAGCATAAAGGAGAAACCAAGATAAGCCACAGAGGACGAAAAAGACTGAGATACTGGTTATTCCAGGGCGTAAAGTCAGCAGTGGCTCATGCGGAGGAATTCCGGGAACTCCATATATACTATACAACACGTGCCGATAATCCATTGAAAAAGATGCAGTCATTGATCGTGATAGCCTGCAAGCTTCTGAGGATCATCTATATGATCCTGAAGAATGGGACGGTTTATGATCCGAAGAAGATGTTAATGGACATCAGACATCCGGAAAAGAAAGCGATTGTAGCATAAGAGATTAAGACAGCATCATTCATTCCAGAGCCTTGCCGGGTTCCGGAGAATTCCGAAATCGGGCAGGGTTCTGGAATGAAACCCGATAACGAGTATGAAAAATAAGAATGTAATTTTTATAAATGAATTACAGGAGGAAGGCTTTGGCAGTGTAAACGAGGGAAGGACAGAAGGGATACAGGCATTAATATTGGATAATCTGGAAGAGAAGATTGCCAAGGAAAGAATTCTTGTAAAGCTTCAGAAATATTTTGATCTTACGGAAGAGAAGGCCAAGCAGTATTATGAGAGATTTGCTTCAGGGCGAGTAGTGTGATAAAATAATAGTGGTTTATCAAAGGTAAGGAATTAGGAGATTAATAGTCTCTTTATTTGCTTACCTTTTTTTGAAGAGAATATTGTTAATAAAGTAACAATGAGTAGGCGGAGTATATGAGTAAGAAATCGTTGGGAATTCAAGAAATTAAATATGGAGAAGTACATTGCTTTCATCCGTTAAAATTTGAAAATGATAAATCATTTGAGACATTATGTGATTCTATATTACATAGTAAAGTGTTTTTTTCGGATGAATATCAGAATAAGATCAGGGATTCATTAGGATTCTCTTCTGCACAGACTGTGAAAGCAATGAATGAAATAAAAGAAGGTCAGGATGTAAAGTTTTCAATGCAGGATTTTGAGAAATACAGTTCAATGGATTCTGCACCGTTGGATATCAACAATGTTGATATAAGGCTGGAAGTTGAATTTACTGGATCTTCATTCAAGACATATTTGATTTCAACAGAGTTGGAAGAATTAGAGTGTCAGAAGAAACGTCTGATATATGAACAAGAGTTGTTTTCCAGGATATATGGATCGAGATTTGTCACATACCAGCATAGATTTATTTTGCATCCTCTTAAAGTGGAATTAAGTAATGGACGGAATACCTGGCTTAATGCGACATTATATATTTTTGCTAACGGAATGGGAATATTGAAGTTGTGGTTCCCAATAATTAATATGGGAACTGATGCTTTAAAACAAAATAATCTGAATGCACTTATTTCGAGAATAGACAACCGATTAGGAACTGAGGAGATTGTATCAGATCTGAAATTGTCTGATGTAGTAAATGTTTATATAAATCCTCTTATGAAAGATATAGGTGCGGAGATACGCTTATATGGAGGTGCAATTAATTATATTTCTCTTATTAATTATGACGGAATTCCAAGGCAGGTTAATGCAGCGGCTAATGAGGTGCTGGAAGATTTGTACCGTATTGTAGCGTCCCCGGTTCCTGAAAGAAAAAATATATCTTATATCAGGAAAGCTCAGGGATATATAAAGGATAATAGTTGGGGAGATCAAGATATAAACTATGTGGCAAAAATAACAGGGGGATGCCTTGCTTATATTGACCAGTCATTGCTTGATATAACGTATGAAGAGTATAAAACAAAACAGGGTAATGCGGACTTAGATGAGAGTGAGTATTTTCAGATACATCAGGAGATTGCATCAGATATATTCTGTAATGTAGAGCTTGCGTTACTTATTATTATGTTGAAGAAGATGAATGATTGTAATTGTTATTATGAAAAGATAAATGAGTTGGGAAATCTGGATAAAATACAAATAGAGTATAATAAGAATGTAATTTTTATAAATGAATTACAGGAAGAATGCTTTGGAAGTGTAAGCGAACAAATTGAATTTCTTGAAAGGGCAATGCGTTATTATCTAAAGCCGGAGATTATGAAAGAAAAATTATCGGCTATTGATAATATATTAAGGATTGAACGGGAGAAAAAAGAAGGAAAATTCCAGAATTTTATTACAAAAGGAGGATTTTTGATATCTTTGCTGTTCGGATTTCCGGCTATTTATGACACCATAATAATTATACGAAAATTACTGTTTTTTATACCGGCAGATGTACCTTATTTAACGTTGGAAAGTGTGAGTGCTTTAGTGTGGATAGTGTTTAATGTGGTTCTTTTTCTTATGTTGTATGGAAGATATCGTTGATTATGTGATGAAATGTACGTAGAACCACAGAAAACATATGACGTAGGGTATCCGATTGTGTAAGGACGATATTCCTAAGGAGGACCAGTACAGTATATCGGTCTATAAGATGGTCAATACCAAGAATACAGCGCCCAATACAGTTTCCAAAGAAAATTATGATTTGATGACATTGGTGGTTATCAAATTGGGAAATACGGTGTATAATGGGGATGAGGAAGACGAGGGATACGAGTTTTTACGCTTCCTGAATACAATCATGTATCTGCATAAAGATGACTTTATGGATACGGTATCGGAGTATATAGATTTCTCTGATAATGAAGCGTTGCATAAGGAGGTAATACATGTGAGTACGATAGAGCAGATTAAGTATGAAGGAATGAGAGAGGATTTGACGAAAGAATTAACAGAAGAGTTGACGGGAAAATTGACAGAAGAGTTGACGGGAAAATTGACAGAAGAATTGACAGAAGAATTGACAGTAAAATTGACAGAAGAATTGACAGAAGAATTGACGGGAAAAGGGATACAGACATTGATATTGAGTAATTTGGAGGAGAGAATTCCTAGAGAAAGAATACTTGCGAATCTTCAAAAGTATTATAACCTTACAGAAGAGAAGGCCAGGCAGTATTATGAGAAGTTTGCTGCAGAAATACGAGGCTGAAATCCAAGAAAGAAAATATTTCGAAAAAGATGTCGAAATATAACGAGTAGTGTGATAAAATAATAGTGGTTTATCAAAGGTAAGGAATTAGGAGATTAATAGTCTCTTTAATTTGCTTACCTTTTTTTGAAAAAGAGAATGTTAATAAAATAACAATAAAAATGAGGTGCAATAAATGGAAGCAAAGATTCATTATCTTGAAATGATTCAAGGGATTATAGATCGAATGGGATCGAATTCTTTTATGCTGAAAGGATGAGCAATCACCTTGGCGGTAGGTGTTTTTGCCCTGCCTGATAAGGATTCTGACAAATTATTTTTCTTGCTTTTTGCAGTGGATCTGGCGATGAATTTTGGACAAATCAGATCGATTATACTCAAGATAAAGAGAATCCATATACTGCAGAGCTGTATCAATTTAAAATGGGATTTACGGATGACTTGAAAAGGTAACTTTGCGAGGCGTTTATCCTCTCAGTTATCCCTTGCCTTGAACGTAACAGATTATAATCGACTGTCCAAATGTTACAGCATATGGATCTGCAGGGACGATATTCCTAAGGAGGACCAGTGGTCAAACCCAAGAATACAGCGCCCAATACAGTTTCCAAAGAAAACTATGATTTGATGACATTGGTGGTTATCAAGTTGGGAAATACGGTGTATAATGGGGATGAGGAAGACGAGGGATACAAGCTTTTACGCTTCCTGAATACAATCATATACCCGCATAAGGATGACTTTATGGATACGGTATCAGAGTATATAGATTTCTCTGATAATGAAGCGTTGCATAAGGAGATAATACATGTGAGTACGATAGAGCAGATTAAGTATGAAGGAATGAGGGAAGAGTTAACGGGAAGAGGAATAGAAGTATTGATTCTGAATAATCTGGCAGAGCAGATTCCTAAGGAAAGAACTCTTATAAATCTTCAAAAGTATTATAATCTTACGGAAGAGAAAGCTATGCAGTATTATGACAAATTAATGAAAGATGGAAAATGATAAGGAAAAGAGATTCGCGGACGGCTATGACACAAAGGAACAATACCTGCTATACAGCATCAGCAAAAGGCCTTACTCTGGCTCTGATCAGTTTTATAACATTTTATTTCATATTGAACAAGACACCCGTCGATGTTTTTCTGGGCGTGTACACCGTAATAACAGCCATTATCCTTCTTTCTGTCGGTACATGCAAGAATATACGGATGCTTCTTTCGTCCGTTCTGTCAGGGATCAGTATCATGGCCGGCCATGTTCTTGCCAAACTTGCCTGCGGCTGCGCTATAGAGAGCATGATCAGTCATATGACTTTTATCAGGATACTATTGCTCATCGGAATTCTGATAGAATATATGATTATCTTTTGGCTATGGCATGCGTCTGCAGCCATGAAGCAGCAGAGGAGATTGCACGGGAAGTCAGGTGAGAGATTAGAATTATTTCCAGAGCGTACGGATGATCTGGAGAGGTTAAGAAAATATCTGGAAACATTCGGCGTGGTTGGTGTGAATGGAGGCTGGGGCAGCGGCAAGACATTTCTGGTGGATGAATTTACCAGAAAGAAAAGGGATAAATATGAGGTCATCAAAGTTGAGCCGTTGACCTGCAATATGGATAAGATCGATGCTTACCTGTTCAAGAAGCTTGAGAACGTATTGTGGAAGAACCGTATATATCCCGAATATTCCCGAAGACTCCAGCGGTTGATGGCGAACAGCGGATGGACAGATAAGATCTATGAGACGTTGTACCCGGACGCATCGAGTGATCTTACGGCGTTTGAAGGTTTTTGTGCGGATCTGGACAAATTAGAGAATCCGATTCTATTAGTGTATGAGGATCTTGACCGCATATCTGATGAGAATAAAGACCAGATAGCGAAGCTCTTGGATCTTACGGCGAAGCTTTTGCAGCATAATGTGAAGGTTATCTATGAGTTTGATCTGAAGAAAATGGCGGCATTAGGCTACGGGTATGACTACATAGAAAAGTATATTCCTTATACAATGAACCTGACGCCGGTATCCGGGAAGAAGCTGATCAAGAAGGCTCTGGCAGAGCTGGATAACGTGAATAAGGATCTGCGTTCGGAAGATTTTGACTATTTGTTTGTGCATTTTTCGATAGAACGGTTTCTTCAGGAGACGTTTGGATTTCCATTGAAGCTGCAGCTGTCCATGAATAACCCTACGCCAAGGAAGGTCAAGCAGTTCGTATCAGAAGTCAACAGCACGGTGGGATCCGGGCAATATGCGGATAAAAAGAACTGGCGGACGGTGATAACATTTTATTTTATGAAGCATTTCTTCCGCGGTATCTATGATGAGCTTGCGTTTGAGGGAGATATGATTGATGAGATCCGTCTGGTATTGCCGTCTGAAGATTCGGATTTGGAAATGTCATATACGGTTATGGAGCTGGTGGCAGGCTGTAAGTTTGGAGAAGCGCGGTCAACTGCGATACCGGGAGAAGAGGATCGGTACGAGTATGGTCTTGTGTCTGAGGATATCAAGAGGATGCTGCTTGAGGGCAGATCGGCCAGAAAGAATCAGATCGTGCGTCAGAACCGGAATAAACTGGGATTGCTCATTTTGATGGGGTATAAGTTCAAGTATCAGCAGGATGAAGCGGACCAGGAAATATTGATGCAGAGAGATGCCGCTAACGCAGAGGCGGGAAAACGGTCTGGCAATGTATTGCTGAATCAAGATAAAGAGCTGATCAAGAACATAGAATATAATAAGAAGATCAGCCGCCTTATTAAAAACCTGTATGCAAATGGACGGTCAGAATTCACAAATGCAGAAGCGATAGCGCAGGTTTTCATATCGGATGTACTGGAAGAAGATCAGAGACCAAGGGAAGAAAGATGGCAGGAGTTCCTTGTCAGGGCGCGTCAGGGGAATCTCATCAAGGACAACAGAACGGTATTCCGGTGGGGAGAAAATGATTGGGTATCGCTCTTTAGAGCATTGAATATATATGTTGACAGAGATACGTTTGTTTCGTCAGATAAGGAAGAGATCATAGAACGAGCGCTGGATTTTTATTTTGCCTTTAGCGATAATGATGAGCTGGATTTTGATAAAATTGTGATATTCAATTACTGCAGCATTGACAGCAACAAGATTTTTATCAAGGTCTTAGAACGTTTCCGGAATCTTAAGATTACAGGGAATATGAATGGGGAGAAAGCATATCGTGATTTCTTGAGAGAATACTCACGGCATGCCATGAAAAAGGGATATTTGCAGAGATACGATTTCTTCAAGCTGGAGATGCCGATTGGAGGTTATTCAGAGAGGTATTCCGGAGTCCTCAGAGAATATCTGGAGGAATGTGTCAGACTGGTTGATGGGGCTCTGAAAGAAGGTCTGTATCCCGCGAAGGGGAAGCAGGAATTGGAGTTGGTCAAAGATTTCTATGAAAAGAATATAGAGGTTGCAGAGTCTTCGGCGGAAGCTAAGCAGACAGGAATAAAAGTTGTATTCTCGGATAGAACGGAGGAGGAGCATACAGATGAGGAGGAATTCAAGAACTTGAGCAAATATGTCCCAAAGGACGCTGACGGAGCTGGGGAAAATCAGATTACAAGAGAAGAATTTGCAGCTATGTTGGAAGAAAGTTATAACGACGGAAAAATAAATTTGATAGAATACAGAGGGTTATTAAGAGACTTCTAAGTATGGAATGATAACAGATGCCGTAAGAAGACGGGCGCTTATAGTTGACCATGCAATCCATTATAGTTATAATTAAATAACAAATTTCTAATGAAAGGGTGGAAGTCACGATTATGAACCTACATTTTCTCGGCGGCGCCATGGAGATTGGCGGAAGCTGTATCTATATCAGGATCGCAGGCAGAGGGATCTTATTGGATTCCGGGATCCGACAGACGGCAGCCAAGGATCCGATCCCGGATTTTCGGACTGTACAGGAACAGGGCGGCGTGGATGCCGTCATCATCAGCCATGCCCACATGGACCATATCGGGACACTTCCAATCATCAGCAAAGCCTATCCGAATGCGCGGATCTATATGACTGCCATGACTGCGGAGCTGACCCGGGTTCTGCTCTATGACAGCCTGAAGATCATGAAGTATAGAGAAGATGAGATTCCGCATTATTCGGAGCAGGATGTGCTTGCCATGCTGGGAAGGGTGCATCCGATCGGCTACCAGACTCCTTTTCCTATATTTGATAAGTTTACATTGACATTTTATCCGGCAGGACATATCGCGGGAGCGGCCTGTGTCTATCTTGTGACGGAAGAAGGAAGCTTGTTCTATTCGGGAGACTTCTCAGCGTTTCCCCAGCGTACGATCGAGGGGATACGGATCCCCAGGCTTCGACCGGACGCGGCGATCGTGGAGACCACCTACGGCAATCGGCTGCACTCGAACCGAATGGTAGAAGAGAGGCGGCTGGTTGAGCTGGTTCGGGAATGTGTCGGGCAGCAGAAGAAGATACTGATCCCGGTATTCGCATTGGGAAGGGCGCAGGAGGTTCTGCTGATCTTGCGCGCGGCAATACAGAATCAGGAGATTCCGGCTGTACCTGTCTATGTGGATGGTATGGTGCGTGACATCAACACCATGTACACCCGGAATCCCATTTATCTGAAGAATGCCCTTGGAAGGCGGATCCTTAAGGGGAATGAGCCCTTCTATACCAAAGAGATCCAGCCTGTGGCGCCCACGCAGAAAAGAGAGGAGTTGTTATCGGGGCAAGAGCCGGTGATTCTGGTGTCCAGTTCCGGTATGCTTACCGGAGGGCCAAGCGCGCAGTATGCCAGGCTTTTGGCCTCCAGGGAAGATGCATGCATCATCATCACCGGGTATCAGGATGAGGAATCGCCGGGACGGCAGCTTCTGAATCTGTTGGAAGGGACGAAGGAGCGGAAGCTGACTATTGACGGATGTACGCTTCCGGTGAAGTGCCGGGTCGAACAGGTAGGTTTGTCCGCCCACGGTGATAAATCAGAGATCGTGGCGCTTCTGGAACAGTTATCTTCACGGCGTGTATTTCTGGTACATGGGAACCGGGATGCTATAGACGAATTGGGCAATGAGCTGGCTGCCGAGGATTATCGGCGTCAGATCTATCTGCCGGAGTGCGGGCAGGAATATGAAGTGCTGCTCCATAACAAGAGAAAGCAGTTGACATATGTACCGTCTCATACCTTGCAGATGGAGAAGGAATTTACCGCGGAAGATGCGAAGCGGCTCTGGGATTACTGGCAGGAGCATTATCAGGGCAAGATATTTCCGGTGTCTCAGATCGCGCAGATCTGGTATGGACGAGCCGTTACGGATGATCAGATACTCCAGAATATGCAGGAGACGTTAATGGGCAGTCCGTATTTCGCACCGAATGTGCGCCGTCTGTTCCTCTTTGAGGCAAATACACCGGAGGTAGTTGCGGAGGCGACGGCGCCCAGGGAACTAACGATACAGGAACTTGAACAGCGGGTCCAAAAGGTATTTCCGGGCTATGAATACCGGAAGCTCAGTTATTATCCGGATAAGAGAGAAGTATGGATGCAGTTCGATTATCCGGACAGTATTGACGCGGAGGGATTTTGCAAAGCGGCGGATATATTCTGTGCTTCATCTGGCTGGAAGATACAGGTCAGCCCGTCTATGAACCATAGTGCGGCGCTGCTGCTGCTCACCGTACTTCTGGGAGATCGGATCGCCAAGACGTCTTATTATCAGGATAAGAAGTATTATTCCGTTACGCTCACCGGGAACCGCGGGGGCGATATGGTATCAGAGGCGGCAGAGAAGTTCCGGGCGGCTACCGGCTGGACATTAAGGGTCAACGGTCAGACGGCGGATGCCGCGGGCCGGGGAGCGGCGGATGCGGTGATGCAGAGGTTTGGGACGGCTGGACTGCTTGAGGACTTCTTCGTTCCGCGGGATATACAGACGGAGATGGCGGAACAGAATCTGGCTTTCTTCTGTATAGACCAGACATTCGAAGAACTGCCGCACAGACCGGATAAGAAGAGCCTTAAGTCAGATCAGGAAGGGAAATATCTGGAGCTTGCCTTCGTATCGCCTATGATCGGCAGGCAGTATCAGGACGAGCTGCAGGGTCTGGCTGATCAGATTGGATGGAGGATACATATTGCGGATAAGGTGAATCAGAATATGCTGTTTCAGACGGTGCAGATGCTTTGTGTGAAATGCGGGATAACGCTTCTTAAGAATCCGTCTTATCTTCCAGAGAGAAAATCGGTGCAGTTGAAGACAAATGGTCTGGAGGATGAAGGACAAAGGCGGCGTGTGGAAGAAGAATTCCTGAGACAGACGGGATGCGACTGCATTTTCAGCATATAACAGATAAAACCCATCAAGGCAGGTGCAGCCGAGATGGGTTTTGCATATTTGACAGTATTATTCAGTACAGTCCGCAGTATCAATATCCTGGAAAAATACGGGTAGCTTCTCCTTGAATACCTCCAGGATCAGAATTGCCAGCTCACGCATCTGCGGATGGGCGCCGCCATCGATCCTGAGCCTGAAAAAATGTCTCCATTCTCTTAAGTTCATGGTCATGACCAGTTCTGTTTTCAGAGAGTTCGGCAGGACAGACCTTGCTTCCTGCGGGGAGGCTCCGGCTTCCAGCATCTGGAAATAATATCTCTCAGACGTTTCCATGGCGTCGCGCCATATCTGATACTTCTTGCTGTCGGCAAGATTGTCCAGATCATAGGAGAATCCGGTTGACAGGTCTATCACGGAGATCTGATTCTGGAATTTATCTTTGGAATAATTGCAGTACCTTGTGCTCTCCTGGCTGTAGCTTGCGACCCGGTGCCTTACGATCTCGTGCGTCACACCGCGGTCACAGATTACCTTAACGGTCACAGATTCATGTTCGATTACAGACTCGTGGCCTCTCTTGAGGATATTGGCGATAAATTTCTCGGCGGAGTCTTGTGTGATCCGGTCTTCGCTCTTGTAGCAGACCCTACCGATCTTCTCGATTTTTTTAAGTATTGCCGGATAATCATCCATATCAATAATTTCTACTGCAGGTTTTGTCAATATCATCTTTTCTTATTATTCTCCCTTTATTTAGTCAATGAATTTTACTGCGGTTCCGTAAGCAAGAACCTCTGCGGCGCCCTGTACGATGGAGCTTGAGGCGTAGCGGATGTTGACGACTGCGTCTGCGCCCATTGCCTGAGCGTCCTCCGCCATGCGCTTGGTGGCGATTGCCCGCGCCTCGTTCATCATCTCTGTGTAGGAAGTAAGCTCGCCGCCAACCAGAGTCCTGAAGCTGTTCATAATATCCTTGCCAAAATGTACGGACTGGATCATGGTACCGCGTACCAGACCGATCATCTCGAATTTTCTTCCTGTGATGTAATCTGTGTTAACTAAAATCATTATATTTCCTCCTTCTATCGTAACATTTCTTATGCTGTGCTGATTATAGATTCAGTACGTCTCTGATCGTATAGAATCCGGGTTCCTTATCTGCAAGAAATGCGGCGCAGTCACATGCGCCTCTCGCGAAGCATTCCCAATTATAAGAGTGGTGGGTGATCTCCAGCCGCTCGCCCATGCCGCCGAAGAATACGGTATGGCTGCTGGGTATATTCCCTGCCCGAAGAGAATGGTAACCGATGGTTCCGGGTTCACGGGGAGCCGCCCCCTCGCGCCCATAGACCGCGATATCACTCAATTCTTTGCCAAGGGCATGTGCCATGATCTCCCCCATCTCTTTGGATGTTCCGCTGGGTGCGTCCTTCTTCCACTGGTCATGCATCTCCAGAATCTCAATGTCGATCTCGTCCTTCAAGGTTGAGATCACCAGTTCCAACAGCTTATTCATGACATTGACAAGCTTGGAGGTATTGGCGGCATAGAGCATGGGGATCTTCTTGGAGGCATCTTGGAATCGCTGTATCTCTTCGGGGCTAAATCCAGTGGTTCCGCATACCAGCGCCTTTTTATGTGCAATTGCCAGGTCCAAGACTTCCATTGCCATTTCCTTTGTGGAAAAATCAACGATCACATCGCAGTTGTCGATCACGCTTTTAAGATCGTCAGTTACCGGTACGCCAAGTTCTGAACCGGTCATGGCTGCTATTCCGAGATCCTGTCCGATATAATTGCGCCCTCTGGGGCCAACGCCTGCGACCAGTTCCATATCATCGCGGGAAGCGGCGGCCATAGTGATCAATCGTCCCATCTTGCCCCGCGGCCCGATTACGATTATTTTCATTTTTGAACTCCTTTCGCATATGGTATATATATTCTAACATAGAATTAAAAATAATGCTTGCATTATCTGTCAGGATTCGGTAAAATAATACCATCGGGGTATGGCTCAGTTTGGTTAGAGCGCACGGCTGGGGGCCGTGAGGTCGCAGGTTCGAATCCTGTTACCCCGATTTAAAAATGAGGCATAACACCCAACACGGTAAGTTATGCCTCATTTCTATTTCTTAATTCTTGGCCGGAAGAAAGACGATATTTTTATATTTTTTCAATGCATAATACAGCGCTAACCCAAGTACGCCGCAGGACAGGACTTCTCCGATCCCTACTGTAAGCATCATGAACGGAATCGGGAGGGCCACACCATATCCAAAACGCAGTACAAAAGGTACGATAAGCGTATTGGCAATGATAGGCGGAAGCGGCGCCAGCAGCGGACGGTTTCCGAACAATTTGTAAGTGAAGAAGGCTCCGAGCAGAGTAGCAATGCTTCCAAAGATAATATCAGGGAGTATTGCACCGCCTAATATATTGCCGATCAGGCATCCGATAAAAAGACCAGGTACGGCGGCGGGGGTAAATACTGGCAGGATGGTAAGCGCTTCGGCAATCCTTACCTGTATCTCTCCAAAAGAAAATGGTGCGAATACGTAAGTGAGCACCACATAGACGGCAGCGATCATAGCTGCCTGGCTTAGAAAAGCTGTGTTTGATTTGTTCATTGTTTTGTCTCCTTTAGTTTTGTTTTACGTGTGGAAGGTCTCGAACACACGCGCCATAACGCCGAAAATCGGCGGCAAGCCCAATAAGACCTTGCTTTTGCGGGCTTTGCAACGATTGAAAGTATAGCATGGAATATAGAAAAAATCAAGCGTTCAGTCAAACAGAGTTTGAGGAGTTTTCACTGACACGTGAACTTAACCTCTGCCTTTAAAAAATATCTGCATTGTGTTATAATAGGGTACATGTGCAGGCCGCAGTCCGTATGGAACGGTCTTTTGCAGGACAAGGAATCCTGCATTCGCATAAGAGAGTGCATTATATCTGGAAAAGAAATATATTGAAAAAGGAGTAAAAGAATATGGAATTGACGACGATCAAGGAGTTATACAAGAGCAAAGAACAGTATTTGGATCAGAAGGTTACGGTAGGAGGTTGGGTGCGCAGCATCAGGGATTCCAAGACATTTGGATTTATCGTGCTGAATGACGGGACTTTTTTTGAGGCGCTGCAGATCGTGTACCATGACAAGATGGATAATTTTGCTGAGATTTCCAAGCTGAATGTAGGCGCGGCGGTGATCGTGACGGGAACGCTGGTTGCGACGCCGCAGGCGAAGCAGCCTTTTGAGATCCAGGCCGATACCGTGGAAGTGGAAGGAGCGTCTGCGCCGGATTATCCGCTGCAGAAGAAGAGACACAGCTTCGAATATCTTCGGACGATTTCACATCTTAGGCCGAGGACGAACACATTTCAGGCAGTATTCAGGGTACGCTCGCTGACGGCATACGCGCTTCATAAGTTCTTTCAGGAGAGAGGATTTGTCTATGTGCATACGCCGCTGATCACGGGAAGCGACTGTGAAGGCGCCGGGGAGATGTTCCGGGTGACCACGCTGGATATGGAGGAACCGCCGAAGACGGAGGACGGCAGCGTGGATTACAGCCAGGATTTCTTCGGGAAGGAGACAAGCCTTACCGTGAGCGGCCAGTTGAACGGGGAGACGTATGCGCAGGCATTCCGTAATATCTATACATTCGGACCGACCTTCCGTGCGGAGAATTCCAACACTACAAGGCATGCTGCGGAGTTTTGGATGATCGAGCCGGAGATGGCATTCGCAGATCTGGATGACAATATGATGCTGGCGGAGGCTATGTTAAAATACGTGATCAACTATGTTCTTGAGGAAGCGCCGGAGGAGATGAATTTCTTCAACTCATTTGTAGACAAGGGGCTGCTTGAAAGGCTTCGCCATGTTGCGTCCGCGGATTTTGCCAGAGTGACGTATACAGAAGCGATCGAGATCTTGGAGAAGAACAATGACAAGTTCGAATACAAGGTTTCCTGGGGTGCGGACCTTCAGACGGAGCATGAGAGATATCTGACCGAGGAGGTGTACAAGCGTCCGGTATTTGTGACGGACTACCCCAGGGATATCAAGGCGTTTTACATGAAGCAGAATGAAGACGGAAGGACAGTGGCGGCAGTGGATTGCCTGGTTCCGGGGATCGGCGAGATCATCGGCGGAAGCCAGAGGGAAGATGATTACGATAAGCTGCTCACAAGGATGAAGGAGATGGGGCTTAAAGAAGAAGATTATAAGTTCTATCTGGATCTCCGCAAATACGGTTCTACCAGACACTCCGGATTTGGTCTTGGATTCGAGAGATGTGTGATGTACCTGACCGGAATGAGCAACATCCGTGACGTGATCCCGTTCCCAAGAACTGTTAATAATTGTGAACTGTAAGGATTACGAAGCGTATGAATATTTTAGTTGTAGACGATGAAAGAGAGATTGCGGACGTTATAGAATTATATCTGCAGAACGATCAGTACAGCGTGTTCAAGTTCTATACAGGTGAGGATGCGCTTAGCTGTATAAGGAGCAAGAAGATCGATCTGGCGATCCTGGATATCATGCTTCCGGATATCGACGGTTTTCAGCTTTTGAAGATCATCCGAGAGAAATACACATTTCCGGTTATTATGCTGACGGCTAAGACGGAATACATGGATAAGATCACGGGGCTTACGCTGGGGGCGGACGATTACATTCCGAAGCCCTTCAACCCGTTGGAGCTGGTTGCACGGGTGAAGGCGCAGATACGCAGATATACCCAGTATAATGACGGTGTGAAGGAAGAGGGAGACATTATTGATTTCGGCGGACTTCTGCTGAACCGTACCTCCCATGAATGTGTGTATAACGAGGTGCCTCTTACGCTTACGCCCATAGAATTCGATATTCTCTGGCTTCTGTGTGAGAACAGGGGCAAGGTGATCAGTTCCGAGGAATTATTTGAAAAAGTATGGAATGAGAAATATTATAAGAACAGCAACAATACGGTGATGGTGCATATCCGGCATCTCCGGGAGAAGATGAGCGGACCCACCGGCAAATCAGACTTTATCAAGACGGTATGGGGAGTAGGGTACAAGATTGAAGAATAACTATCGCAAGCTGAAGTTCAGCATATTGCTCCAGACGGTCCTGGTCACTGCGCTGACGGTCCTGGTCGGAGGATTCATTCTCAATTATGTGATCGACGGTATCTATAACGATACCTTCGCGGAGATGTTCGTAGAATTCTTGATGTCTCTGAATATGAAGGAGAAGACGGCTATTAATCTGTACTGGAAGCTGATCGGCAATAATAAGTACTTCTTTATTATCGTCGGCTTCCTGCTCCTTTTTGCGCTGTTTTATTATGCGGCGCTGTCCAAGATGATGAAGTATGTAGATCAGATCGGGGACGGGATCGAGAATATCCTTGCAGAGTCCACGGAGCCGATTCATCTCATCACAGAGCTGAAGCCGATTGAGATCCGGTTAAATGAGATCAAAGCGACTCTAAAACGGCAGGAATTGGAGGCGGAAGAGGGTGAGAAGAAGAAGAGCGACTTGGTGCTCTTCCTGGCGCACGATCTGAAGACTCCGCTGACCTCCATTGTCGCCTACCTGAGTATGCTGGACAGCCATACCGAGATGCCGGAGGAGAACCGGATCAAATATACGCATATAGCGCTGGAGAAATCCATCCGTCTCGGAGAACTGATCAATGAATTTTTCGATATTACCCGGTATAATTTCCAGGATATTGAGCTGGAAGCGGTGGAGATCAACCTGTCTTTTATGCTGGAGCAGCTGGCGGACGAGCTGTACGGGGTCCTGCAGGAGAAGCGTCTGGCCTGTGAGGTGGACGTGGAGGAGAACCTGGTCGTATACGGGGACCCGGATAAGCTTGCCCGGGTATTTGACAATATATTGCGGAATGCGATCGCATACTGCCATGAGAATACGGAGATACGGATAGAAGCCCGGATGAAGGAACGGGACGTTGAGATCGTATTTGTGAATCAGGGAGATAAGATCCCGGGAGCGATGCTCCAGACGATATTTGAGAAGTTTTACCGTGTCGACGGTTCCCGTTCCAGCGGGACCGGAGGCGCAGGTCTGGGACTTGCAATTGCAAAGGAGATTGTAGGACTGCACGGCGGCAGGATCCGCGCGAAGAGCGACGATATCCGGACACAGTTTATTGTGGAGCTGCCGGTGAAGACGGAGAAGGAAGAAGGGACAGCAGATGAAGTTCATACACATCGCAGACGTGCATTTGGGGGCAAAACCGGACGCAGGAAGCGCGTACAGCGCAAAGAGGGAAAAGGAGATCTGGAACAGCCTGGCAAGGGTGACAGAGATCTGTAATGAAGAGAAAGCAGAAGTTTTGCTGATCGCGGGAGATCTGTTCCACAGGCAGCCCCTTCTCAGAGAATTGAAGGAAGTGAACAGTCTCTTTGAGAGGATGGCGGATACACAGGTAGTGCTGACAGCCGGGAACCACGATTACCTGAAAAGGGATTCCTATTACCGGACGTTTGAATGGGCACAGAATGTACATATGATCTTGAGCGAGGAATTGTCCTGTGTTGAACTGCCGGAATTATCGCTGGCGGTATACGGCATGAGTTATCACGCAAGAGAGATCAGGGAAGGAAGATATGACACGGCGCTGCCTGAGAGGCGTCAGAGATATGAGATATTGCTGGCTCACGGCGGGGATGAGAGGCATGTTCCGATACAGAAAGAGCGTCTGAGCAGGCTGGGCTATGACTATGTGGCGCTTGGGCATATCCATAAGCCGCAGATTCTTGCGGATAACCGCTGGAATCTGATGGAGACGCAGCCCAAAGCAGGTACTGTGTATGAGAGCTGTATCGCATATTCTGGCGCGTTAGAGCCGATCGACAAGAATGATACGGGCAGACACGGATATATTCAAGGAGATCTAACCGGTACGGGCTGCCGGATAGAATTCATTCCGTGCGCTTTAAGAGAGTATATTCATCTGCCGGTCATGGCGCAGAAGAAGATGACGGGCCATGGTCTTAAGGAGTGTATCAGAGACAGGATCAAGGAGCTGGGAATACAGAATATTTACCGGGTGACAGTGAAGGGTTTCCGCGACCCGGATATCCTGTTCGATCTTAACGATATGGACCCATACGGGAATATTACGGATCTGGCGGATGAGACGAAGCCGGCCTATGATTTTGCCAGACTTCTTGGGCAGAACAAGGGAGACCTTCTGGGGAGATTTATCGAGAGCCTGATGGATTATGATGAGGACAGCGTGGAATACCTGGCGCTGTGTGAAGGCGTGCAGGCGTTAATGGAGACTAGAAGAGGTTTATGAAGATTCAGGAATTGGAAGTTAAAAATTTTGGTAAATTTACTGACAGACGCATACAGATGGAAGACGGGATCAATATCCTGTACGGAGAGAATGAATCCGGCAAATCTACGCTCCATACATTTATCAAGGGAATGCTGTATGGGATGGAGAGGGGGCGCGGAAGGGCGTCTGTATATGATACATTCAGCATCTATGAGCCGTGGGAGAATCCCAATTATTATTCTGGTTCACTGAGGTTTGAGAGCGGAGGAAAGATATTCCGGATAGACCGGAATTTTGACAGATATAAGAAGAATGCAGAGCTGATCTGCGAGGATGACGGAGAGCAGCTCTCGGTTGCGGACGGGGATCTGGAGATGCTGCTTGGCGGGCTGAAGGCTGCAAGCTATGAGAATACGATCTCGGTGGGACAGATGAAGGTGGAGACCGGGCAGGCGTTGGAGGCAGAATTCAAGAACTATGCGACCAATTATTATACGGCGGGGAACAACGAGATCGACCTTGCGGAGACGCTTGGATGCCTGCGTGAGAAGAAGAAGACGCTGGAGCGGGAAGTGAAGGAGTCTCTTGTCAGGAAGCAGGCGGAGCGTGAGCGGATCGAACAGGAGGCGTCCTATGTCTGGCGGGACGTACATAATCTGGAAGAAGAGTGCGGACGCATCGCGGAGGAGCTGAGACACCGGCAGGAGAAAGAGATATACGAAGAGGCTGAGAACACGGAGAATAAGCGGATGATCGACGAGCTGAGGCCGGATAAGTGGAGGATCCATCCCGTGGAGCTGATCCTGTTCGCGGTGATCATCGTTCTGGCATTTATGTTCATCGCAAAGCCCTGGAATTATCTGGTTTCTATCATTATATTTCTGACCTGCGGGGTGTATGTGTGGAACCGGATGAAGGTGGGCAAGAAGCAGGAGAAGACGCTGCCGGAGATCATACTGGAGGAGATCACGCCCGAGGAAGAGAAGATACCGTTAGAGAAGCTCAGGTGGGAGTATGCGCATGTGCAGGAAGAACTTAAGGAGAGACAGATCCAGTATGACAACCTTAAGGAACAGCTCGCCGAGCTGGATGAGGTCAGCGAGGATTTCCGGGAATTTGACAAGAAGAGGATGGCGATCCGTCTGGCGGAAGAGAGGCTTAACGAGCTGTCCGGCGAACTGCAGAGGCAGCTTGAGGAACGTCTTAACGGCGCGGCTTCCGAGATTCTTTCTGAGATCACTGAGGGCAGGTATACGAAGCTTCTGATCGAAGAGAAGCTCCATATGAGCGTGCTCAAGGAAGGCAGAAGAATCCCGCTTGAACAGCTGAGCCGCGGGACGGTGGAGCAGATCTACTTTGCGCTTCGCATGGCGGCCGGCGACGTGCTGCGGGAAGAAGAGTATCCGGTGATATTGGACGATACCTTCGTCTGCTATGATGACGGACGTCTTAAGAATACGCTGAAGTGGCTTGCCGGGTACAGGAAGCAGGCGCTGATCTTCACATGTCAGAAGAGGGAGATGCAGATGTTAGATGAACTGGGGATCGGGTATCACCTGGAAATGGTCTAAGGATACAAAGAAGGAGAGACAGCCGTCAGACTGTCTCTCCTTCTTTGTACCTGTTCACTACATGGTGGATCCTGTCTACAGGATTCAGGATACTGCTGATGGATCCGTCGTGGTTCAGCGTATCGATCATGAGTGCAATATATTTGCTCATATCGCAGTTGACATAATAGGGCCGTTCAAGAAGTTCCGGCGTCTGATAGATCAGGTTGGTCGTGAGAACGGCATCCAGGATACCCTCTTCGTAAGCCTTGTCGAATTTCTCAAGCCCGTTCGTGAATAATCCGAAGGTTGCGGCGGCGAAGATCCGTCTTGCCTTGCGCTGCTTTAACTGGTGCGCAACATCCAGGATACTGTCGCCGGAGGAGATCATATCATCCAGTATGATCACATCTTTGCCTTCCACGGAAGAACCCAGGAATTCGTGGGCTACGATCGGGTTGCGTCCGTCGACGATCTGCGTGTAATCACGCCGCTTGTAGAACATCCCCATATCCAGGTTCAGTACATTGGCAAGATAGACGGCGCGTCCGGTGGCGCCCTCGTCCGGGCTGATCGCCATCATGTGCTCGCTGTCGATCTTGAGGTCGTTGAAACGGCGGAGAAGCCCCTTGATGAATTGATAAGCCGGTCTCACGGTCTCGAATCCATTCAGAGGGATCGCGTTCTGTACACGCGGGTCGTGTGCGTCGAAGGTGATGATATTATCCACACCCATGCGTACCAGCTCCTGAAGAGCAAGCGCACAGTCCAGAGATTCGCGGCTGCTTCTCTTGTGCTGCCGGCTCTCGTACAGGAACGGCATTATGACGTTGATCCGTCTTGCTTTGCCTCCGATAGCGGCGATCACACGTTTCAGATTCTGATAGTGGTCGTCAGGGGACATATGATTGATATGTCCGGTCAGTGAATAAGTCAGACTGTAGTTACAGACATCTATCATGAGATAGATATCTTTGCCGCGGACGGATTCGTTGATAATGCCCTTGGCTTCCCCGGAGCCAAAACGGGGCACCTTCGCGTCGATCAGGTAAGTATCCCGTTCATAACCATTATAAACAACATCGTCCTTAAAAGCATGTCCTTCGTCTCTGCGCCATTTTACAATATAATCGTTTACTTTGCTGCCCATCTCTTTGCAGCCGTCAAGAGCGATGATCCCCAAAGCTCCTATCGGTATGTTCTCAAGAATACGGTCATTGCGGCGTAGCATCATTCGTACCTCCCAGGTTAAGTAATTTTTTCTGGATGCGGATATCGTCACCTGTCAGACGCAGGATCGTATAATTGCTGCTGATTCGTGAAAATGTCCGCTCCGAGTAGATGGATTGTATATCATCCAATGCGAGATTGGTTGATATAATGGTTGATTTCTGTCTCAGGATCCGTTCGTTCAGACAGGTAAATAGCTGTGAAACGGTAAAAGAGTTCGGCAATTCGGTTCCCAGATCATCGATGATCAGCAGGTCGCAGTCATAGATATGGCGCTGTATGTCAGGATTCTGCTCTTCGCGCCTGCCGAACTTATTCTGTGCAAACAGATCAAATAACTGGGCGGCAGTAAAGTAGATCACGGAATAAGAGGTATCGATCAGCTCTTTCGCGATACAGTGCGACAGAAATGTCTTGCCGACCCCGGTGTCCCCATATAGCAAAATATTATGAAATTCAGCGGAAAATGTATCTGTGAAATTATGGCATACTTTCAATGCGGTCTGGATTGCTTCCAGTGAAGACCGTCCGGTCTTAGGATCAATATGGCTGCGGGAATAATATCCCAGTGAAAATGTGGAGAAGTTCTCCTTATTAAGGATGTTCTGAAGATTAGACTGCTCATAGAGCAGCCCGATCACTGCCTTCTTAAGGCAATGACATTGCCGGTCTCCAATATATCCAGTATCCTGACAGTCCGGACAAGTATAATGAAGTTCCAGATAGTCTGAGGGCAGCCCGTGGGAAGTAAGAAGCTGCTGCTTCTTATGGATCAGTGTATGCAGTTCCCCGCGCAGTGAATCAAGGGCATCATCATCGCCGCTAAGAAGCCTGTGCGCCTTTTGAACACTCAGGGATGCGATGGAGCGGTCCAGATCTTCAAGTCCGGGGATCAGGTCATACGCCTTCTGAAAACGGTCTCTGAGCCGGTATTCATTGTTAAGCCGGCGTTGTTCGTAGACATGCATGATCTGGTCATATTGTGAGTTGGTGAGTGCCATAGTCGGAAATCTCTCCTTGCAGGTAGTGTATTGCTGAGGGTACAGTATGCAGCCCGTTAGTTACTGTTGGACCAGACGCCGCTCCAGGGAATCCATGTCGTAAGACCGTCCGGTAAAATTGTTGAACTTGTTGGCCTTGGCGTCGGCTGCCGGCTTGGCGGCAGGCTTCTTGCGGCGTTCCTTCTCCTTCTGGAAATCAGCGTCCAGGCTGTCAATGTCCTTGCGGCAGCGGACCTGCTTGTCCGCCCAGTTCTTAAGGATCGTATCGGTATATTCGAAATTCGGCTGGTGAATGGTATTCATCGTCCGGTTGCAGGCTTCTAAGATGATATCCAGAGAAAATCCGTACTCGTCATTCCACTTCTTAATGTAGGCGGTCTCGGCAGCAGCCGGAGCCCGGCCCTTGATTCCGTAGGCGTTCAGTATGGAATAGCAGTTCTTGTTGTACAGGACGGTGCTCGCCTTGGCGGCAGATACCGTGGTGAGCTTCTGTTCGCTCCAGGACAGGGCAACCTTCTGGATATAGTGCATGCTCTTGTGACCGTTCTCGACACAATATTCGATCAGATATTCGATCAGCTCGGCCGACATATGGAGCGTATCGTAGAAGTAAGTGATCGTATCAATATCTACAGACGAGAGTGTCTTGCCTAGGTACTGCTCTGCAACAAAGAGCAGCTCCTTGAATTCCTTGCGCTCCCGGTACTGTTGGATATTCGGTACGGAAGCCGGCGGCGTGTCAGTGTCAGGAAGAGCATCGGAGGACGCAGAGACTGACGGCGTGTGAGATGGAGCCGGCGGCTCGTCCGTCTCGGACTGCTCATGGTAATCCACCAGATCCATATTCTTCCAGTATTTTAATGCACGGCGGATATCCTTCTCCGTGCACTCCAGGATATCTGCCATCTCAGAGACCGACAGAATCCCTTCCGTCCTGTTCATGTGACGCAGAAGAAGGAGATATACTTTCACGTATTCGCCGTTCGCCATGGGCATATAACGGTCTATAAATTCATTCTCGAGCACAGTGGTATTGCACTGTGCGTAATTAGTCAGGGTTAATTTCGTCATGATATTTATGCCAAGCCTCCTTTTGCGGTTGGTTCATTCGTAAGAGCTATTATAGCATCAGAAGGCCGGACAAAAAAGTAATTTTTGAGTCAAAATCCATGTTTTTTGTGGATAAAAATCTGTGGAAAATGTGGATAACTAACGCTTCAAAAGCTCTTCCCCAATATTTACAACGTCTCCGGCGCCCATAGTTATCAACAAGTCTCCGTTCTGGCATCTCTCCACACAGAAATCTTCGATCTCACGGAAGGAAGGATAGTAATATGCATCGCAGCCTTTCGCCCTCAGCGCCTTGGCAAGCTCCTCCGAAGTGATCCCAAGCGTGTCCGTCTCCCTTGCGGCATAGATGTCGGCAAGGATCACATGATCGGTATCCGCCAGGGCGTCGATGAATTCCGGGAAAAGCGCTTTAGTACGGGTGTAGGTATGAGGCTGGAAGATGCACCAGAGCTCTCTGTGGGGGTAATTGCGCGCGGCTGCCAAGGAAGCCCTGATCTCTGTCGGGTGATGCGCATAGTCGTCGATGATGGTAACGCCGTCTCTCTCGCCTTTGTATTCAAAACGCCGGTCTGTTCCGTGGAAATCCTTCAAGCCTTCCCTGACCGCAGCGGGAGGAACCGACAGGAGTCCGGCTGCCGCGATCGCCGCCAGTGCATTGGATACATTGTGTTCTCCGCCTACGGAAAGAGAGATCCGATCTATATATTTCCCGTCTTTGGACAGGTCAAAGGAAGCTTCGCCCATCTCATTGTAAGAGATATTCCCGGCGCTGTAACAATAAGAAGGATCATTGCCGTATGTTATGATCCTGCAGCGCAAACCGTCCGTGATCTCGGTAAGATCCGGTATGGCTCCGTTGACGATCAGGGTCCCGTCCTCCGGAAGAAGGGCGGCGAAGCGGCGGAAAGAATTGCGGATGTCGTCAAGATCCTTGAAGAAATCAAGATGGTCCGCGTCAATATTCAGGATGATGCTGATCTTAGGGAAGAAATGCAGAAAGCTGTTGGTGTATTCGCAGGCCTCCGTGACAAATACTTCCGAACCTCCGACCCGGATGTTGCCGCCGATGGCCTTCAGGATGCCGCCAACGGAGATGGTCGGGTCTTTCTTGCCGGCAAGCAGGATATGGGACAGCATGGAGGTTGTCGTCGTCTTGCCGTGGGTGCCGGATACTGCAACAGGAGTAGCGTAATTGGTCATAAGCTGGCCGAGAAGCTCGGCGCGGCTCAGCATAGGAAGTCCCTGACGCTTTGCCTCCTGGTATTCTTCGTTGTCTTCGCGGATCGCTGCCGTGTATATTATGACATTGATCCCGGATATAATATTAGAAGCTTTCTGCCCGCAGAACACGGCGGCGCCCAGATTCTCCAGATGATGTGTCAGGGCGGACTCTTTGTTGTCGGATCCGGAGACGCGGAATCCTTCCTTCAGCAGGATCTCGGCAAGACCGCTCATGCTGATGCCGCCAATGCCGATAAAGTGTACGTGTACAGGCTGTTGAAAATTAATTTTATACATAAGATACCTTCCTCATAAAAAAATAGCGGTCATAAAAATAATATTCTATTCATATTATTATATACATATATGGTAAAAAAACCAAGTCAAAATTTTTTGTGATATTTTAATAAAATGTTTACAAATTATTCAATTTTTTTGTAAAGATTGTTCACTAAGAGCGAAATGTGTGGTATAATGAAAACCAGACTACTGAGAAGGGGTGATGACATGAGGAAAAAAGAGATGATAGCGATGCTGCTTGCAGGAGGCCAGGGGAGCAGATTAGGAGTCCTCACGGCAAAAGTGGCTAAGCCGGCCGTTGCATTCGGAGGCAAATACAGGATAATTGACTTCCCGCTCAGCAATTGCATTAACTCAGGAATTGATACTGTCGGTGTGCTAACGCAATACCAGCCGTTACGACTGAATACACATATTGGAATCGGTATTCCGTGGGATCTGGATCGTAATTTCGGCGGAGTTACGATTCTTCCGCCTTATGAGAAGAGCAGCAACAGTGAGTGGTATACGGGTACGGCGAACGCCATATACCAGAACCTTGATTATATGGAGACATTTAATCCGGAGTATGTGCTGATCCTGTCCGGCGACCATATCTATAAGATGGATTATGAGGTGATGTTGGATTATCACAAGGAGAACCATGCAGATGTGACGATCGCGGCTATGCCGGTGCCTAAGGAGGAAGCGAGCAGATTCGGTATCGTGGTGACGGACAATGAGGGCAAGATTTCAGAGTTCCAGGAGAAGCCGCCGGAGCCTAAGAGCAACTTGGCTTCCATGGGGATTTACATTTTCACCTGGAAGGTACTGAAGGAGGCGCTGATCGCGCTGGAGAATGTACCGGGCTGTGATTTCGGGAAGCATATCATACCGTATTGCCATGAGAAGACAGGACGGCTGTTCGCGTATGAGTATAACGGATACTGGAAGGACGTAGGGACACTGGGGTCTTACTGGGAAGCGAATATGGAGCTGATCGATATTATTCCGGAATTCAATCTCTACGAGGAATACTGGAAGATCTATACGAACAGCGGGATTCTTCCGCCGCAGTATATTTCCGGACAGGCTGTGGTTGACAGGAGTATTATCGGCAATGGTTCGGAAGTATACGGAGAGGTGCATAACTGCGTGGTCGGATCAGGCGTAACGATCGAAGAGGGCACGGTGATCAGGGACTCTATTATTATGAAGGACGTCCGGATCGGGAAGGGCTGTGTGATCGACAAATCGATTATCGCAGAGAATTGTGTGGTCGGTGACAATGTAACATTCGGGATCGGCAGTGATGTGCCGAATAAGCTTAAGCCGGCGATCTACTCATTCGGCCTTGTAACGGTGGGTGAGAACTCTGTGATTCCGGACGGAGTACAGGTTGGTAAGAATACGGCCATCAGCGGATTGACAGCGCGAGAAGACTATCCAGGCGGTATCCTGGAGAGCGGAGAGACATTGATAAAGGCAGGTGGACGAGTATGAGAGCAGTAGGTATTATTTTAGCAGGCGGCAACAGTCCTAAGATGCGTGAGCTGACTCAGAGGCGGGCGATCGCGGCCATGCCGGTTGCGGGAAGCTACAGGGCGATTGATTTTGCATTGAGCAATATGTCGAATTCACATATCCAGAAGGTGGCGGTCCTGACGCAGTATAATGCCCGTTCACTGAATGAACATCTGAACTCATCCAAATGGTGGGATTTCGGAAGGAAGCAGGGGGGACTCTATGTATTTACCCCGACGATAACGGCAGATAACGGATACTGGTACAGGGGAACGGCAGATGCGATCTATCAGAATCTGGATTTCCTTAAGAAATGCCATGAACCCTACGTGATCATCACATCCGGGGATGCCGTATATAAGATGGATTACAATAAGGTGCTGGAATATCATATTGAGAAGAAGGCAGACGTGACGGTCGTCTGCAAGAGACGCAACCCGAATGATGATGCCAGCCGCTTTGGAATATTGAAGATGGATGAGACCATGCGCATTGAGGAATTCGAAGAGAAGCCTATGCTGGCGTCTTCGGATATGATATCGACCGGGATCTATATTATCAGAAGGAGACTTCTGATTGATCTGATCGAGCATTGCGCAGAGGAAGAGAGACATGATTTCGTAACGGATATCCTGATCAGATATAAGAAGCTGAAGAGGATGTACGTTTATGAGATAAAAGATTACTGGAGCAACATATCAACGGTAGAGGCTTATTATGAGACGAACATGGATTTTCTTAAGCCGGAAGTGAGGAATTATTTCTTCAAGGAGGACCCGGAAGTTTACTCCAAGGTGAGTGACCTGCCGCCGGCAAAGTATAATCCAGGATCGATCGTAAAGAACAGTCTTGTGGCGAGTGGAAGTATCATTAATGGTACGGTCGAGAATTCTGTTTTATTCAAGAAGACATTCGTCGGGAATAATTGTGTGATCAAGAATTCAGTTATTCTGAATGATGTGTATCTAGGGGATAATACTTACATTGAGAACTGCATCGTTGAAAGCCGCGATACAATCAGAGCGAACACACGGCATGTTGGAGCAAATGGAGTTAAAGTAGTTGTTGAGAAGAACGAGAGATATGCGCTGTAGTGCTGTTTCGAGTGTGCGGACTACTTGGGAGCTGTACAGATTATTTCTGCACAGTTCCTCAATATCTGGTGAGACTTGCGAAAGAATTCTATCGATATGTTAGTGCACGAAAAAGAAAGGGGCAAGTGAAATGCAGATCACAGATGTACGAGTGAGAAAGGTGGCAAAAGAAGGCAAGCTCAAGGCTGTTGTGTCTATTACCATGGATGATGAGTTCGTAGTACATGACATCAAGGTCATCGAAGGTGAGAAAGGTCTTTTTATTGCCATGCCTAGTAAGAAGGCACTGGATGGAGAGTATCGAGATATCGCGCATCCGATTAATTCTGGAACGCGGGAACGTATACAGAGTATTATACTCGAGAGATACGAAGAAGCACTGGAAGAAAACGAAGAGTAAAAGAGAGAGGGATTGATCCCTCTCTCTTTATATAACGGCATTTTCTAATCGGAATTGCAGCAATTCACGGGTTTGCGGATGACGGAATTCAAGGCGGCAGGCGCACAGGCAGATGTTCTGCCAGAAGGAGCCGTGAGGATTACAGTTGGGGTTATATTTGGTGTCGCCGGCGATAGGGCAGCCCATATGTGATAATTGCACGCGGATCTGGTGGTGACGGCCGGTGTCCAAACGGATCTCAAGTTCTGTACAATCCCCGTGAAGCAGCGGTCTTGGCGTACCGGATTGCGGTCCAAAGATACCGCGATTGGCCGGATTGCCGGACGGCTCCCGGAAATAACGCCTGTCTTCAGGGACAACGCGGTAGCAAAGCCTCGCAAGCCTGGCGCCGGCGGTATCATGGGCGCAGATATAAGACAGGTTCGTCCGGTTATCCTTTGCCATATAATCTTCCAGAGTGTCTGCATCCTTGGGCGGCCGTCCTTCCACAAGCGCCCGGTAGTATTTGCCGAATCCCTGATGCGTAAGCTGGCGGTTCAGTTCCCTGGCGGCAAAAGGGGTTTTGGCGAAGACGAGTATGCCCTTCACAGGCTGGTCTAAGCGGTGAATGACAGCCAGATAGGGTTCGCCTTTGTCCGGAGTATTCTGATAAATGTAGTTTTTCAGCAGCTTCACCATATCGGGCTTCCCGGCCTGCCGGCTCTGGGTAGCGGTTCCATGGGGCTTGACACATACCAGGATGTGTGCGTCTTCGTATAATATTTCCGGAAATTGGGTGCGTGAGTTCATTGATGTAACTTCTCCTTGACTTTAATTGGAATTGCTCTTATCATTTAAGCATAATCTGTTAAAATATGCAAATAGAATAAGATAGAATGAGGATTGGGATTATGGATTATATATTGTTGATTCTGGGATTTGTATTGCTGATCAAGGGAGCCGATTATTTTGTAGACGGGAGTTCCAGCGTGGCGCGTATCCTGAAGGTGCCGACGATCATTATCGGGCTGACGGTCGTGGCGTTTGGAACCAGTATGCCGGAGCTGTCGGTCAGTGTCACCGCGGCCCTTAAGGGGGAGAATGATCTTGCGGTGAGCAACGTACTGGGGTCTAACATCTTCAATCTGCTGGTTGTCCTGGGCTGCTGTGCACTTGTGAACCCGGTGCAGGCAAAATGGTCTCTGCTAAAGAAGGAATTTCCGTTTTCGATATTCGTTGCGGTCATATTGCTGCTGCTGAATTCTGATTTTTCTGTCACGAAGGTATTAAGCGGAAGCGGGACATTCGTACTGGGAAGATGGGGCGGTATGTTGTTTCTGATCCTGTTTGGGATCTTTCTCTACGCGACCGTGAGAGAGGCGCTCACATCCAGAGACGGAGCGGATGAAGATGAAGGCGAAGCAGGCAAAGACAGAGAGGAATATAAGGTGCTGACTCCGGCAAGAAGTGCGGTATATATCGTGTGCGGTCTTGCGGGGATTGTCCTGGGCGGGGAACTGGTGGTGAACAGCGCCACAGGGATCGCTGTGAGGTTCGGCTTGAGCCAGACATTTATCGGACTTACGATCGTAGCCCTTGGGACGTCGCTGCCGGAGCTGGTGACGTCTATGGTGGCGGCAGGCAAAGGGGAGAACGACCTTGCGGTTGGGAATGTGGTAGGGTCTAATATCTTCAATATTCTGTTAATCCTTGGTGTATCCGCGACGATCACGCCGATCGTACTTGACGTTACGGCAGTATATGATACATTGATCCTGATCGCGGCGAGCCTGATCGTGTACGGGGCGGCGCTTTCCAAGCGGGAGATAAGAAGGAATGAAGGGGCGCTCTTCTTGCTGGCATATCTGACCTTTTTCGTATATATACTTGGACGGTAAAAGATTCCTGGAATTGGAATTTTGTCCTTGACAAATTGCCCATTGTCTATTAGAATTACGTTTAATCGAATAACCCGCCGGCAATGTTAGTTGCGTTAAGCGGGTTTGGCTGTGAAGAGGAATAGTAATTGCAGAAGAGATTCCACAGAGAGAGAGTCCGCGGCTGAGAGATTCTTGGATTGACCTGTGATGAACCTACCTTGGAGCCGCTGTGTGAAAATGCAGCGTTTGTCAGCGTTAATGACGGTTAAGAGAGAACTGCGAAAGGGTCGCAGTTAACTAGGGTGGTACCGCCGAGCTTTTCGGTCCCTTTTGTTGACAGAGGGAGTCGATGGTTTGGTGTTTTTTTATGCCAGAAAAGCGGTCCTGCGTAATATTGAGCAGCAAAGACGGCTCTGCAGCATGGGAAAATGCAGCCGGGAACTTCCGAACGTGTATATTAGAATCGCGGGGCAGGGGCCCTGACGGAGAAGAAAAGGAGAAGAGAAACATGGCAAAGGAAAAGCTAGTAAAAAATATCACACCTCGTGATAAAAACTTTGCACAGTGGTACACGGATGTTGTGCGTGAGGCTGAACTGTGCGACTATTCAAGTGTAAAAGGATGCCTTAACTATTTACCGAATGGTTATGCGATCTGGGAACTGATCCAGGCAGATCTGGACAGACGTTTTAAAGAGACTGGCGTAGAGAATGTATATCTGCCGTCGTTGATCCCGGAGAGCCTTCTTGAGAAGGAAGCAGACCATGTAGAGGGCTTCGCACCGGAGGTTGCATGGGTAACTCACGGAGGTATGGAGAGATTACAGGAGAGAATGTGCTTCCGTCCTACATCAGAGACGTTGTTCTGTGATCTGTGGGCGAAGTCTGTACGTTCCTACAGAGATCTGCCTAAGGTATGGAATCAGTGGAATTCCGTTCTTCGCTGGGAGAAGACGACAAGACCTTTCTTGCGTTCCAGGGAGTTCCTGTGGCAGGAAGGCCACACTCTTCATGCAACCTATGAAGAGGCGGAGGAGAGGACCATTCAGATGTGGCATGTATATGAGGACTGCTACAGAGAGACGATGGCGATGCCTTTCGTATCAGGAAGGAAAGCGGAGCATGAGAAGTTTGCGGGAGCACAGGATACCTATACGATAGAAGCTTTGATGCATGACGGCAAAGCGCTGCAGTCTGCGACCAGCCACTTCTTCGGAAGCGGATTCCCGGACGCGTTCGACATCAAGTATGTGGATAAGAACAACCAGTTACAGAGCGCTTATGAGACTTCCTGGGGATGGTCCACGAGAAGTATCGGCGGCCTGATCATGGTTCACGGTGATGACGACGGATTGGTACTGCCTCCGCACGTTGCACCGGTTGAATGCCGGATCATTCCGATTGCACAGCACAAGGAAGGCGTGCTTGATAAGGCGCACGCGATGCTGGCGGCGCTTAAGAAGGCGGGTTACAGAGTAAAGATCGACGATTCCGAGAAGAGTCCGGGATGGAAGTTCTCAGAGCAGGAGATCCTTGGAATTCCTACCCGTATCGAGATCGGACCTAAGGAGATCGAGAAAAACCAGGTAGTAGTTGTACGCCGTGATAACCGTGAGAAGATCGTGGTATCCATGGATGAGATCGAGACGAAGCTTCGGGAGATCCTCGAGACGATCCAGCAGGATATGTACGACAGGGCGAATGATTTCCTTCAGAGCCACATCGACACGGCGGTTACGATGGATGAGATGACCGAGAAGTTCAAGGCGAACCGCGGATTCGTGAAGGCATGCTGGTGCGGTGATCCGGAATGCGAAGGCGAAGTGAAGTATGTGACAGGCGGCGCGGCGACCAGGTGTCTGATCGAGGATGAGGATATGATCTCAGACAAGTGCATCTGGTGCGGTAAACCGGCGAAGCATATGGCTTACTGGGGCAAATCTTACTAAAAGTATATGATTATCGGTAAAAAGCTGTTCATGGGTTATGAACAGCTTTTTTTCAGTCCGGACTTATCCGTATAAAACAAGGAGATGGTTCATACAATAAAATAAATGTTAGCAGAAGTTGGGATGCCTTGTGAAATTATTGCTGTATATGACGGATTTTATCGTACCTCTTGTGATATTCGGAATCGTTTGCTATGGGATCATGATGAAGGTAGACGTATATGACACATTTATCAAGGGGGCGAAAAGCGGGTTTTTTACTGTGATAAAGATCATGCCGACGTTGGTGGGGCTGATGGTGGCTGTGGGAATCCTGCGGGCTTCCGGGTTCCTGGATTTTCTGTCGGAACTGATCGGGGAATTCACGAAATACATAGGTTTCCCGGGAGAACTTGTGCCTCTGACGGTGGTGAAGATGTTCTCATCCTCTGCGGCTACGGGGCTTCTGCTTGATCTGTTCAAGGAGCATGGAACGGATTCCTATATCGGGTTGATCGGGTCGATCAGTATGTCCTGTACGGAGACCATATTCTATACGATGAGTGTCTATTATATGACGGCGAAGGTGACGAAGACCAGATATACGCTGACGGGAGCGATGCTTGCTACATTTGCCGGGCTGGCGGCGAGCGTGGTTCTGGCGGGGATGTATTAAATTTCTGATTCGTATATCGGCAATGCGCATAATGCGCATTATAATGGGATCAAAGAAATGGAAAGGAGAGATGCCATGAATGAATAGGGAGGTTTTCCGGAACATGGAGGGGATTTGAATCCTGATACAGTAAAATCAATTATGAGACAAGCGGGGCTTTAAGCTCATTGCTAAAACGATATTAATGGAGGTGAATATATTGAAATTAATTTATCCGGCTGTATTTAAGCCTTTTACAGATCAAAGCGGCTCAATGGCACAAGCGAAATAAATATCTCTGCGATAATATATTGAATTGAAAATGCACGTCCAGATTAATAACAATCCGGGCGTGCATAATTATATTCCAATATTCTATCATCAATGTCTCCATTTTCCCTTATCATGAGGATTCTTCCATATGATCAGAGCAGCGATGATTCCCACAATATAAAGGATACTTATGAGGATCGTCGGATTATCTTTCAACAGATAGGTAACCGCGACGATGGCTGCCAGTGAGATTAGAAGCTGGAATGCCATGAGAAGCCGTTTCTCACGGATTTCCCTGGCCTGTTGCAGGAATTCAAGCCTGCGCTGTTCAAGGGCAAGGTACTCTAAGAGGTCATCGTCCTTGATGCGGGAAAGGATCAGCTTATCTCTAGATTCTTCCTCGTGACGGGAACAGAAGAAACGCTTCTTAGGTTTGTCGTCCTCGTCGAAATCAAAAGAATCTTCCCGGTCTTCTCTGTATGAAGAAGTACTGGAAATACGTTTTGGGGCAGCTTCAGACTCCTGTGCTTTGCTCTGTGCCGGAGATTCAGCAGTGGTTTGGGATGAAGCCGCAGATGTCTGGGGCTCTGGTGCCGTCTGAGGCGCTGTCTGGTTCTCTGATGCGGCTTGTAACGGAATGGTTGTGGCTGTACTCCCGGTGATGGGCTGGGCTGGAACTGCCGATGTCTGAACATCCGGTACCGGAGCCTGTATCACCGGCGCTGCTGCCTGGGCGGGAATAGAAGCCCCGGCATCGGCGGCCGATGGTATAGGATCAACGGCAGGTTCAACAGTGTTTGCTTTATTTGCAATCGGAACAATCTTATTATCGCTTATAACCCCTGTATTCTCCCCTGTAGACGTCTCTGCGATATTTCCCGCGGCTTCTCCACTGGTAATATTCAATTCATTAGACACAAATACTCCCTCCTTTTTGTGTTAATATTCTAATGCGTATTCCACATTTCCTATATCATAACAATTTTCGACATAAAATTCAAGAAAATTCCAGACAAAAGAAAAACGACAAAAGAAAACAAACAATGACGGGACAGATGAGAGGAACAGGTGTATATTGGAAGCAAGGAGGTTGGTCATTATGGAATGGGCAGAAGCGATCAGTGAAGCAGTTAGATTTATTGAAAGGCATATCACAGAAGACATTACTCTGTATGATGTGGCGGACAGTGTCAATATGTCTCCTTTTTATTTTCACAAGGGGTTTAGTATGTTGTGCGGATATTCCGTTATGGAATATATAAGAAAGCGCAGAATGGCGCTTGCGGGAGAGGAACTGATTACCAGTGATGTTACGGTCATGGAGCTTGCCATGAAGTATGGATATGATTCTCCGGACAGCTTTACCAGGTCCTTCTCGCGGTTTCATGGGTCAACGCCTCTGGCAGTGCGCAGGAATCATACGATGCTTAAGACCTTCGCACCGCTGAAACTCACAATTGCATTGAAAGGTGGTTATGTTATGGATTACAGAATTACGAAAAAAGAGGCTTTTACGGTATTGGGCGTATCAAAGGAGTTCAGTTATGAGAATGCAAAGCAAGCGGTTTCAATGTTTTGGCAGCACCAGTGTATTGATATGGCAGAGACGAGAAAATAAATAGCTTTTGACCTCGACACAAAAGCTTTAGAGACATATTATCCAAGTGAAAGTTGGAATAACGCTTATGAAGTAATTAAGCGTCATATGCTGAAAAACGGTTTTTCCTGGTTACAGGGCTCTGTCTACATATCCAAAAAGCCGGTGACTTCAGCAGAAGTAACAAATATCCTTGATGAACTTGTTGTGAAGAATCCTTGGTTAAATTTATGTATGCGAGACTGCCGTGAAGCCAATATTGGCAAAGAACACAGTAAGAATTACATCTTTGATAAGAGTGCAAATGTTTCAACAAGAAAAAGTTAAACAGGTGAAGTA
>Ga0137308_100858_pt1 | contig 39252 bp, 29 predicted proteins | sample Inofrocosms_June_FD_97181 | JGI IMG/M metagenome (GOLD analysis project Ga0137308, IMG submission 97181) | Mouse cecal microbial communities from Vienna, Austria - N-Acetylneuraminic and N-Acetylglucosamine D2O microcosms_June | ecosystem: Host-associated > Mammals > Digestive system > Large...
CGCCGGAAGTGGAGGAGAACCTGCCGCCGATATAATCGTCCATGAAAAACGCTGCCAGATAATCGTCGCTCTTCGCTAAAGGAGAGGTCTCGCTGGTAACTGCAATCATATGCTTGGATGCATCCAAGCCTGCGTTCTTTAATGCATCCTTTACAAAGGATTCATTGGTCAGCGTCTCCAGAGTAGTACCGGATTTGGATACCAGCACGAAAAGAGAATGCTCCACATCAATGGTATTCAATACTGCCGCCGCATCGTCAGGATCCACGTTACTGATGAATTTGGCTTCCATTTTAAAGGTATTATTTACTTTAGCCCAGTTTTCCAAAGCCAGATACATTGCACGGGGGCCGAGGTCGCTGCCGCCGATGCCGATCTGTACAACGGTGGTAAATTTCTCGCCTGCCGCGTTGGTAATTTCGCCGTTATGCACTTTATCTGCCAGTTCCGCAATTTTCCGCTGTTGTTCCGTATAAAAGCTCCTTTTGTCCACGCCGTCAGCCACAACAGCCTCGCCTAACTGTCCGCGGGTCATGTGATGAAGCACCATACGCTTTTCACCTGTGTTGATAACCTCACCGTTGTAAAGGGCTTCGAACTTCTCCGAAAGCTGCATCTCTTCCGCCAATTTTGCAAGAACCTTCAGAACTCCGTCATCCACCTGCTTTGCGGCATAATTATAGGTAAGTCCTGCCGCCATGGGAACATGGTATTTCTTTACACGGTCTGCACCGCTCTCTCCGGCCATAGCCTCCGCAAGACTAACAGGCGCTGCCTTTAACAGCTCCTGATATGCAGAAACAGTATCTAAGTTGTTCCAAGTAATCATAATAGATCCCGACCTCCTTAAAATAATTTTCTGTTAGAAACCAAAGCACTTTATTCTAAGATTATACTATTAAATGTGCTTGAATTCAAGCATAGGAACCCCTTTTCCGGATTCAGGTTACAAAACAGGCTGACAGATGCCAAAAAACAGATTATATATTAAAATTCCTCAAAACCGTTGCACAACCGTTTCATAAATATGTTATACTGAGTTTGTTTTAAAGCAAGACGGACAGGGGGAGAATGAATGATATGAATCACTATATTCTGATCTGGTCTGTGTGCACCTTTGTGGAAAGCCGAGTGTGTGAGGAAATCCATCCGGAAGAATTTGAGTGCCCGCTAAAGCGGGCAGATAGGAGTTAATATGAAAAAAATCTTAGAACATCAGGCACCCTTTCCGGCAGGTGCAGAATCGGACAACTTTACTGCGGCACTTGCATCTGCGCTGGTCATTGCACGCGGGTATACGGAAGAAACGCCATATTGGTGTACACAGAACCGCTGCCACTGCGTCCATTGCAGTCCCTGCGGCGATCATCCGCTGGAAAACCATCAGAGTTCCATCTACCACTGCCTTTTGACGGCATCGACACTGGCGTTTGGTTTCGACTATCCGTGGGATGACACCGTGGATCCCCATACTCTGCCGGGATTTTCCAAAAGCTGGCGCTGGGACGACGGTTTTGTAGATGCTCTGGCTCGGTTTGCAGGATTTTCCTATCTGCGCTTTGACGGTTCAAGCACGCAGGAAGAGGTGCTTTCCGCAATGAAAAGCTCTCTGGATAATGGTTTCCCGACTTTGCTGCGGTTAGAAAACGAAATGGAATGGATCCTTGCAGCGGGCTATGACGCAGATACCATATACGGCTTGGATTCACAGCTTCATGCTTTGTCCGATAACTGGCATTCCGTACTGCGGGACGCCATTGTCATCACCGGCAACGCTGCGCCTGAGATGTCCTACAAAGAACTTTTGGAACGCATCGCGTCCGCCCTGTCCTACGAGGAACATGGGGCACTTGAAAGCGTGATTATGGATACACTGGATCATGTGACGGCTGAAAACGCCATGGACATTGCCGGCATGATGAACGGCATCAACAGTGTGCCCATTGAAGCAAGATGGCATGCCGCAGAAGGCTTTTGCGGAGCCGAAAACCTGCTGTGCAATATTTGCACTAATAAAGAAATACACAGCCGGCTGAGCGATGTTTTTTGGGAACGGTATACCAAGGATGAAAATGATGAAACACATGGCATCGGATGGAAGATATGGGGCGCCCTTGGTGTGGAACCCAAGACCGGATATAATATCACCCCGCAGTCAGCAGATTTGATTATGCAAAAGGAAACACAGGAAACACTGAAACGCCTGTTTGCAAAGGTGTTTGAGAACGATCGCGCCGTATGTGCCGAAATCCGGGCTTGTCTGAAACAATTATAATATTAAAGACACTGTGTATAACTTGTCCTGCCAAATTACTGTTATAAACAGGGCGGTACAAAAGTAACAGTTCAGCCATGCCCATTTTATAAGTTGTCGGATGATACAATTTGACCATTTATATTGGATATTTCCGACAACTAATTTCAAACACGCTTTAGTACAGCGTTACATTAATAATTGGGTAATATGCACCTGCCTTTTGCGCCAGTACCGTGTTGTCGTCAATCAGCATTTGCTTTAGCAAATTGCCACCGCATTGCCTCCTTCCTCCGCCTGTCTGGACACAAAATTCAGGCACCTATTACTTCAAAATTAATGCAATGCTGTACTAGCGTTAAGGATGATTTCCCGTTTCGGCACACCACTTTGCAATATCGGCAATCAGTTCCAGCGGAATAGGGGCACTGTATAAAAACTGAATGCTCCCTTTTCCCGTCTTATACTGTTTCAGGCGTTCCGCAAATTCTTCCACAGCCTCAGTTCCGGGATACAGGCCGATATGTTTCCGAAACCCCGCAAAATGGATGATATTGTGCCCCTTCCAAAAAGTCGGCATACTCCACGAGATCCTCTCTTCCGCCTCCGGTAAAACTTTGCGGAGGGTGTCTCTTACCGCCCGCAAGTGCCTCTGCTGTTCCTCCGGCTGTAAGGCAATATAGTCGTCAATCGTCTTCGGTTTCTTCTCTGTTTCTGTACCGCCCTGTGGGCTGCTCTGGTCCTGCATTTTCATTTCCTTTCCGTTACTCTACCGCGGTTTTACAGCGGGAACCCTCTGATCCGGGAGAAGCGCAATCTCATATTCTTCTATCCCATATCCCAGCAGCCGCATAATTTCCAGTTCATCCTGCGCATCCAAAACGGCGTTATGGGTCTCTTGGTAACAATCTCTTTTGCTGAGCATTCTCAATACACTCTCCACGCCGTATCCCCGCTTCAGCCGGCCTGTCTTGTAACAGTCCGCGGAATCCGGTATGGCCCGGTTATATTGCCGGTATGCGGCCAGACGCATAATATCATACCATTTATACTCTCCATATTCCGGCAGATGATTCTTATCAAAAGAAGCATTGTACGCAAAAATTTCCTCCACACCATAGGAAGCCAGCCATTCTTTTATCTCCTGTAATGCCTGCTTCCTGCTTGTAATGTGCGCATTTTTATCGTCGAGACGCAATTCATAGGAAAACATCCCGCCAGCTTTATATTCCGGATCAATGATATAATACACCGAACCGGCTTTTTCTTTCGTCTCCCAATCGGCAATCACTACGCCTATGGACATCACTTCGTCGTTCCAGTTTGTCTCCGTGTCAATCACTGCAAATTTATCCATTGTAATTCTTTCACACCTACTATTTAGTGCCGTCCTCCCCAGCCCAGAAATCATCCATACTGTCCAAAGCCTATTATAATACTGCTGTCATCGCAGGAACCCGATGCCCTCGCCTGAGATATCATTTCCTCGCAAGCCTTGTCCGTAAGTCCATGTTTCCCGATAATCTCTTCCATTTGATCAACGGATACATAATCATGGATACCGTCCGATGTAATCAATACGGGAGCGGTAACAGCATCCATATCGCTGATTTTCATTTGGAACAAGTCCGCCGCTCCACCACCAAAGCAAGCCGTTATCTCATTCTTCCTGTCGAAGCTTTCGGCTTCTTCCGGATCCATCTGTCCGGATGTAAGCAAGTAATTTAATACCGTGTCATCCTCCGTTAATTGTTTCAGGTATCTTCCGCTCTGCAGCAGATACACCCGGGTATTTCCCACACTGAACAGACGGTTCTTCCCACCCGAAAACAGTATCCCTGACAGGGTGGCGGCCATACCGTTGTATTCCGCTTTTTCCATGGATAATGCCAATAGCTCAGCATTGATTTCCTGCAATGCCTCCGCCGTGATATCCGGTAATGCACTCAATCTGTCCGCCACAAAACCAGAAGCAGCGGATCCCCCATTATTCCCCCCGACGCCGTCGGCCACCGCCAAAATACCGCTCTCCATTTCACAGGATAATGTACCGCCCGTCAAAACGGCCTCGCCCACAATAATGCGGTCCTCGTTTTCTGTTTTGTGAATCCCTTTTTGAGTAATAGCTATAATCTTCATTCTCTTTCCGCTTTCAGATACTTTTTGTACACTCCAGTGACGGAGGAATTGCCGTGGCGTTAATATTGTCAATCGTCACAACCGCATTCTCAAATATCTCGTTATCGAACAAATACCTTGACAAGGGATTGATCAGGAAATTTTCAACTACATTGCCCACACCCCTGCCCCCGTTCTGCAGATTGTCAAGAGCCCGTTCCGTCAATACTTCCACAGCCTTGTAGGAAAGAATCAGAGTAATATGTTTTTCTGCCGACAGATTCTTAACAATCTTGTTGACCTGAGCATTTAATATCTGCTTTGCAACGGCAGGCCGTATATAGTCAAATACAACAATATTTTCACCGATTCTGTTCAAAATTTCAGGACGGCCAAGCTGCAATTTGAAATAATTTTCAATGGCTTCCCTCACCCGTACCGACATCTCCTGATAGGGCATTTCACTCGTTACGTTCGCCTCCCGCCGCCCGTTCTCATTCATGGTAAAAATGCCCAGATTACTTGTAAAGATAATAATCGTTTCGGAAAAGTAAACCGTATTGCCCTGTCCGTCAGTCATCCTGCCATCTTCCAGAATCTGCAGGAATTTATCTAAAATGGAAGGGTGGGCCTTTTCTATCTCGTCAAAGAGAAGGATGGAAAAGGGATTCTTCTTGACGGCGTTCGTCAGCTGTCCGCCCGCTTCGTACCCCACATATCCGGGAGGCGCTCCTAACAGCTTTTGGTCGCTGTGACTCTGGCCGTATTCACTCATGTCAAAGCGCCTGCAGCAGCTTTCGTCACCGAACAGGATTTCGGCAAGTGTCTTGGCCGTTTCCGTTTTACCGGTACCGGTGGGGCCGGCATAGAACAAAACGCCCTTGGGCCTTGTATGTGAGGAGCCCTGTAAACCTGACAATCCCGTAATTGCCCTCTTAATCACATCAAGCGTTTTCGTAATGGCATAATCCTGTCCTTTCACCCGTTTTTCAAAGTCTGATTTTGCATTTCTAATCTCTTCCAGATTCAGACTCTTCCACGGATTCTCCCGGATTCCGTATTTATACAAGTCAATCACATCGCACAAATCCTTTATACGGAGTTTCTCGTTCTTACATAATCTGCGCAAACCGTTCATCTCCGTAAAGCAAAACCCCTCCGTCAATGCCACAAACTTATCCTGAATTTTCTCAAGCTCTTCGGGATGGGCGTCATAATAAGGGCTGTCCTCCTTATACACATCACCGGCAAAGAAGCTCTGGAAATTCGGCCCTTTCACCAATGCCTCCCTCTCTTCCTTCGCCGGAGAGGAAAGGGTGAGTATTTTTACATTTGGATTTTGCAGATAAAACCATGCCGGAATGTCGTTTACTTTATTTGTGATAAGAAGCAATAAATTTTTTAAGACGCCGTTACATTCCGTTTTCACATCCTTCGCATCCAGAGATGCCTGCAGCAGAACGGTAAAGCTGTCAATCTCACTCTGTTCCATATGATCCGGCGAAATAATATACCGGGATGCAAAATCCATTACAATAACGGTTGCCTCCTCGTTTTGCGAAAGAGCTCTACGGACTATGCCGGCGGCGCCGTCATTCTTGTTGCCCCCTTTGAAATCCGCTTTCATGTATCCTTGAGAAACCGAACCTCCGACAAAACGGGCGAAATTTTCAAGGTATCCCTCTTCGCAGGCATTATGAAACCCCCGCAGGCTGTCGTAAAAGACAATATTCTGATATCCCATATCCTTGAAACAAAAATGCAGATATTCCGGCAGCCGGATGATACTTCCCTTGGGCGTACTTCCTTCCACCGGATATTGATAAGAATCCAAAACATTACCCTCTAAAATAATCAACGGCTTTATCTTGGAAAAAATGCCAAGCTCTTTATGCCATCTTGAAATGTAATCACTCATTTTCCGTTTCCTTTCAAAAATCCGCTCTGTGTATCCCTACCGAAACGACTCCGTCAGCGGTAAAAAAGTTTTGTATTTTATTTGTTTCTTCCTGTAAATAGCGCTCATATTTATCTTTTATCTTCTCATCCAAAATGATAATTTTTTGATTGGAGGAGCCCCGCAGGAAAGAATTATCATTTAACTCTTCTATGTATTCCCCGTCTATCAAAACGCTGATATCCGTAAGCAGCTCCGGTTCAAGCTCGTTTTTGCGATATCCGGTATACACAAGAATGTCATCCGAAATGGTTTTTAACAGGGAAAGCAATTGCCGCAGCTCCCTCGGCTGGTACATAGGATCCCCGCCGGTAATTGTAAATCCTTCCACGGGATTCTCTTCGGCAATCTTCTGTATCAACCGGAAAATCCTTTCCGGGCTAACTTGATACCGCTCTTGAAATTCCCACAGTTCGGGATTGCTGCATCCCTTACACCTGCGGGGGCAGCCGCAGCACCAAATGCCAACCCTCTTACCGGGCCCCAGCACTTCAACAGGATATAGAATCCTTGCTACATACATTGTCCGATCCTCACCAGAAAATAGGCGGCTTCTTCTTGGCGGCTGCCGTTAATGCTCATGCCCCCAAGTCCCACTTCATCCCCGTCTTGAAGCTTTGTCCGTTCCTGAATCTTCTTGTTATTGACATAGGTAAAATTTGTGCTGCTCATGTTTTCAACGGACAATCCGCTTTCCTCCAAAAACAGCTTTGCGTGGGCTCTGCTGACATAACTTTTTCCGGATAAGTATTCACTCATATGGTTTTCTCTGCCAATGATAACCTGGCCGTCCGTCATTTTATAGACGTATTGGCCGTCAAGACTGCTCAATATATGAGCGGATGTGCTCTGCTCTTCCTCCCTTTCGGTTATCGGGAGAATGTCCGAAATATCCTCGCCGCAGGAGCTGCATTTCCGCGCATTTGGCGGGTTCTTTGCCCCGCACTCACACATCCGGATCCGTCTTTCCGGGGGGGCGTCTTGTGCCGTCTTGTTTTCAGCCAGCATCTTTTCCGTTTCTTCGTCCGTAATCTTAACCATAGTCAAGTCGGCTTCACAGTTCACACACTCAAGCAAGGTCGGCTCATTCAAGGTTTTACAGGAAGGACAAATCTTATACTTCTCCATATGCATACTCCCTGTGCGCTTCATCGCACAAATAATGAATTAATTGGTAAAAATCCGGATGAGAAATGCCGTGTTTTCAGGCAATTCTCTAACTGCTTTAGCAGTTTGGGAGACATAGAAGTTCTTTGCGAAACAGCTAAGCCTGAGAATCAGGCTTTTGGCTGTTGAGCAAATATTGCTAAAGCAATTAGAACTTCTTCTCACACTGCTCCCTCGTCTTTAATTTAGACATGGTTTTGCGCTGCTTTTGGGCTTGGATGGTTTCCGCTTCCCTCTTCGTCTCGTAATCCGATACATTGATGATCTGAGCGTACTCCGGACTTGGCGGAAGCAGTGAAAGGCGTTCTTTCAAAACGACACCTTTCACAAGCAGTCTCTCCTCGATTTCCTTGAAATCATCACAGAATCTTTCCATGGAATCACAGAGCAGAGAAGTCTCACGTTCATCCGGAAGTCTGTCCGCAGTATCCACACCGCCCAGCTCCATTGCGATTCTGCCGTCCGATGAGTAGGTCACATTGACTGCCGTACCGTCGCCGTATGTATAAAGCTCGTTTCGGAAATGTCTGCCGTTTTTCTTCGTAACCTCCCGGCTCCCAAGAACGGCATACCCCATTTCCTCCATTACCTCATCAAGACATTCGCTGATATACGCCTGCTCGTCTTCCTCGGCAGCTTTTTCTTTTATCCGTTGTATTTCGGCCTTAAGGACATCCACGGAAGCGGGAGAACAGGGATAGTCTTGTGCCACATAGTAATACATTTCACATAAGGCGGTATACTCCGAAGACAGTTTTTCAAATTCTCCCCGCCATTCCTCATATCCGGTCAAAAAGCTTTCACACCTTTTCAGCAGCGGTGAAACCGTCAGTGCAAAATAATTTTTTAAGAATCCTTCGTCCTGCATTTCATCCGTTTTGGATAGAGCCTTATCGATTTCTTCCTTCCATTCAGTGGGAAGCAAGGCATTCTCTTTCATTTGTAAAAGCTGCGCCTGTATTTTGTCCTTAACATCGCCGTCCGGTGTTTCGACTACGATATCCTCATCCTCCATAGCGGATAAGCCCGCATCAATAGCCGTATCCAAATCTGCGCGGAGTTTCCTCTCATTTTGAGCGGCAATCTTGGAAAGCTCCCTGACCATCTTTTCAGCTTTTTTCACACAATTTTCTATTGCTGCGGCTGTTTTTTCCAGCGAATGTACGTTATTGTTATCGGTTTTCGCAACCATTCCTGCAACGGGAGCCACCAACATCTCCAGTTCATTGTATTTTTGCGAAAATCCCCCGTCACTGCCGGTACGCTGATATAATTCTGCAGATATTTGTTTCTCGGAGGAAAACAGTGCTCCCATCTGCAAAAGCTCCTTGGAATTTCTTTGGATACTCTGAGAAGCATGGACTTTTCTTTGCTCCGTGATTCGTTGTTCCTCTAAAATCCTCCTTTGCTCCTCCAAAATCCTCCTTTGTTCCGGTGTTAACGTATAACTTGATGTTTTCGGTCCGCTCACTTATCCTTGCCTCCTTAGTCGGCAGCCCCGCTGTAAGCAATGTGCTGCCGTCATAAATTTTTTCGAAAATCTTGTATCCACTGCATCAGATTGAAATCCCCAAAATAGGGTATGTAAATTTCTTTATACAAAAAAATGATAATCGCGATAACCAGAAGCACAATAATACACTTTTTCCACAAGCTTATGGCCATTCTTTCTTTATAGCGCAGCGATAAATCCTCCTCGCACTCATTTATAAGAGAAATAATTTCCTTTTTATTCTTTTTTTGTTTCAGCAATCTCAAATAGTACATGCTTTCTTCTGCATTTCCGGCATATTTGTATCTTTCCGCAATTTCGAATATCCGGTCTTCTATTGCACTGATCTCATCCAAAACGGCCTGCTTTTCGTTCACTCCGGATAGACATCCTTGTAATGTTCCGCTGTCGTCAATCCTTTCCACAAGCTGACAGAAATGCAAAATCTGTTTGATATCCCTTTCGGAAATTCTTTTCTGTCTAAGCTCTTCCAATCTGTCCAAGTCCAGCTTATCCTCTTCCAAACTTCTTCTTATCTTTGCAGATTCCTTTTTCATATAGGCATTGTTCTTCAGCCCGCTCATAACCAGCCGAAAAGAAGCCCTTACTTTTTTCAGCGCCGGAACAAGCAATAAAAAGTCTGCTGCAACCGCAATAAATACGATAGCTACATTATCCGATATATAAGATGTATCACCCTCCAGCAAGCTCATGATTAAAACACCGTTTCCGGTTAAAAGCAAAAATCCTATGAAGAGTACAGCAGCAATTTTCATATAGATACTCCTTTTTGCACTTTAGAGCGTGTATGAGAAATCATTCTTCCGGTTTGGACACCTTACTTCGCGTTCTGCTGCGCCTCAATTTAAGAGGCGATGCGCCACCACGCCTCTTAAATTAAGACTTGCAGCATTTATGATAATTGTCTTCTCCAAGAATCCAATTCCTCACGCTTTCCGAGAGCGATCAGCCACGCTTCTAATTGAGCATCCAACATATTATTGCCGTCAAGCATCTGTTGGCAGAATCTTTCGAATTCCTGATAAGAGGAATCAAATAATTCCCTCATATACGCGGCAAGCTCCGTCGCATTTTTGAGATTCTTATCTCCGACATGTAAAATTCTTTGGCCGGAAAGCAGATAAGCCAGATGATAATAACTTATCACTACATACCGTTTCTGCCTGTTACTGATTGCATTCTCAGCTTCAAGAGCGGAAACGGCAGCTGCCAGACTCTCGTTTTTTGAATTTACTATTGTCAAATAGCGAGTCAGCAATTTATTTTTCAAAATATTGTTCCAGTACTTAAAATTTGACTCGTCGTTTGCCCATAGTTTTTCAAGCATATCCTTGCCGAAAGCCTGAACGGATTCATACGTCTGCCCTTTCCAGCAGAAGCCTTTCAGCTCCGGGCATATCTTGTAAAGAAGCTCCCAATAAATCACGTCTTCTTTCTCCTCATTTTGGCTGCGGGCTGCTTCTTCTTCCGCGTCCATACAGTAACCGGCAATTTCCGGATTAAAATTCTTAAAAAATGCAGATAGCAAACCACGATAAAGCTGTTTCTTTCCTTCGTCCCAATTATTGGCAAAGGCTGTGATTAAGGAAGGAATATCCTGATACCTCTGCCTCAAGAAAGTATATGCGGGAATTGCTTTGTCGGCGGCAACGACAGCGCCTTCGCCGGGAATCGCCTGCTTTATGCCCTTGCACCAGTTAGAGACTTCCGCATAAGTCCAACGCCTGTTAGGATTATCTTTTTTGTTGCGGTTCGTGATATCAAAATATGTTACGGCACTGATAAAATCCTGCAGCTCCTTGGGCATATTTTTCGGAAAAGGAATCCGCTGTACGGCAGTAAACTGTGCAATTTCGTCAGCGCCCATATTCTTATAGGGAGTGCAGCCGCAAAATAATTCGTAGACCGTAATCCCGAAAGAATAGTAATCGGACTCTTCCAAAAACAAGTTCCTAAAGGTTTCCGGAGCAGAGTATTCGGGAGTCATGCCTGTTCTCGTAACCAATACGGTATTTCCCTCCTCGACTACCGAGCTGATGCCGAAATCTATAATGGCAATACTTTGGTCGTCGTCCCGAATCATAATGTTAGACGGTTTCAAGTCCTTGTGAATAATGTCATTCCGATGCAGTACTTGGAGCGCTTCATTGATACAGGGAATAATCACCTGTTTTAATACATCCAAACTGTATGTTTTGCCTTGCAGACTTCCGTTTTTATAGTATGGCAGAATTACGAAGGGCAGATTATTATATTCCCCCGTTTCATATATAGAAGCTACATAAGATGAATCAATGGACTTCAGAACGGTTATGACTTCCGGCTTTACCGCACGCTGGCGCCTGTATACCTTAGCCACATATTCCTTGTCCGCATACTTACATATGTAAAGATCGGCTTCACCCGTTGATACACTCAGCGACTTGACTATTTCATATTTCCCGGCAAGAATCGTGCCTGCCTGCAATTTGGATGATGCCGCCATGTGCGGATTGACAACGGTAGCCTGTCCGGCCTCCAAATTCATTTCCGCTGCATTAAGCTGAGAATTAATTTCTGTTCTGTTATCCACAATATGCCCCCTTACTGTCAAAATCCCTTTTCCATTGCGGCGCCGCGAAGCGCTTTTGTGCTTTCCCGCACATAAACCGAGAATCCCAACCTTCCAGACATGCCGACGCAGCCGGCACAAACGATTTATGAATCGGTGCAAGTTATTACCGTTTTTCTGCTGTTCGAAGAATCCAATCCACTGCCGCCTCGGCATGTATGGGCAGATTTTCGGGAGTCCGGACAGGCTCCCCGACTTCCGGTTTATCTATGCCTGTATAAAAGGCATACAAAGCGTATCTTGCCAGCAATGCCGAAACACGCCCTCTCTCTACGGAATCCTCGGTTCCCAAGACGATGACTGCCAAATCATGCTCCATGGCTCCGTCGTCCGCGGCCAGAGACGTAACCAGACAGGCTCCGGCTTTATTGGTAGTCCCTGTTTTCAAGCCGGTGACTTCGGGCAGATTGCGCAGAAGCGGGTTAGAATTACGCACCTCCTGATCAATAGATTCCAAAACGGCAGATTCCAAAGAAGTAATGTCCTTAATCTGAGGGTAAACTCTCAAAAGATAGCTTACCAACCGGAACATATCCTCTGCACTCATGCGGTTCTGACGCTTTGCGGGAACAGGATCTTCCGTAAAGGAAGGCAGGCCGTGGCTGTTGTAAAAGACCGCTTGGGAAAGTCCCAGTTCCTGCGCCTTTTGATTCATCATTTGGACGAAAGCCTCCTCCGATCCGGCAATGGTTTCGGCCAGACAAAGAGCGCACTCATTGCTGGAGGGCAGAAGGGCGCCCAACAGAAGATCATGTACCGTAATCTGATCTCCGGCCTCCAAGGGAATCACTCCGTCGCTTGATTCGGATAATATTTGAACCGCATCCGATACGGTTACGGACTGCTCAAGGGTAATCTGTCCTGATGAAATGGCATCCATCGCCAAGAGACATGTCATAAGCTTGGAAGTGCTGGCTATGGGATAGGGAGTGTCGGACTGATATTGGTAGTAAAGCTCTCCCGTAGAGGCATCTCCTACCAACACGCCGTTGACCCCGTAGAAATAACCGGCCTGTTCCAAATCCTCCGGAAAGACACAGAAAGAAGCCTGTGTGTGGAGCTGTAAGGAGCCTGCATCCGGTACGGTGATATCCATATCCAGAATCATCGCCAGATCCGCCGCCATCATAAAGCAATCATAATAGCCGGAAGGCAGGCGCACAATCATGGTATAATAAAACACCGTTTGCTCTCCGACCTTGAACTCGTTTCGGCGTAAAGAAATATCCGGGTTTTCGCTGTCTTCCCAAGGGGCGTTTTCCCCTCCCACAGGCGTATAAGCGTTTCCGGGACTTAAGGACACGGAATTTTTCGTGACCTCCAAGGAGAACGCTTTATCCGTATCTCGGAGAACCATGGCTATGTCCCGCAAGGAAAAGTAAGTGTTATGATTGTAATAGTAATCCAATGTTTTTACAGTGTCCGCGGCACCGGTATCCGTCTGTACCTGACAGCTCCCGGGAATCTCAAAGCTGGCTTCCGCCCTTGCAGGCAGGATGGAACATACCAAAATTACGGACAAAATCAGAATGCTTACTTTCTGTAGGATTGTTTTTTGCAGAATTGCTTTCATGGAATCTCCTTCCGCTTATTGCCATTTTTCAAACACGCTTTAAGCGCACAAAAAGAACATCACAAAAAAAGTTATTGGCTTTGAGGCTTATTTAATATATATAGCACAGGGTAATGATCCGAAAAGCCCGCCTGTGTTACAGACTCGGCTTCTTCGGATAAAATCAGGCTGGATCCCTTCCGAATATAGCATTCCGTCTTCGCGGCATCACTCCCGTCGGTGACAAACTGTCTGGTCAGAATACCTTCTGCGGCTTTATAAGTCCCGTTGCCGTCATATTGAGACTGCAGTTCTTCCAAAGAAGGCAGCAGCGCAGGACCGCAGGACATCAAATAAGAGACTGTAGACATTCCGAAAGTCTCGAATACAAGAGCTTCCACGGCTTCCTCATCCGTGTCCCCCCCATAGCCTGCCATGCGAAGCCTCTCCGCCGTAAGCCTTCGGAAAGCTGCCGCAAATGCCTCGTAAGCCGCCTGATTGCAGGCATCATAGCTTTCCGGCAGAACATTGCAGCGAAAAGTTCCCTCAGAGCGGGCAGTCTGCTCGAAAGTCAAATTTACCTGTACGGTCAGATCCTGCATATAGCCTCCCAGCTCCTCCAGCGTGACAGAAACCCCTTCTATGTCTTGCAGCCAGCTGAAAGCCTTGGCTGCGGCTTGTTCTGTCATATTGAGATCTGCTGTCCACTCTCCGGAAAGGTCTTTGTCCTTCGATTCTAAAAACCGCAGATAAATCAAAAAGGCGGTGGAAACGCTTAAAGTCAACAGCAGCAAGGTATATATAGTATTTTTCACGGTTCTTCTCATAGAGATACTCCATCCTTATATATTTCCGGTAATGAAAGAATCAAATCTGTGGAGCAGATTTTGAACGTACATTAATTATAATACTAATGTTCCATCTTTTCTAGCACTAATTGGAAGTATTATATTTCATCATTACAATATCAATATCCGGAGTCAGAGACTGTTTTAACCGTAGAAAATTATCCTTTTCCGACTCTTCCAGAATATCGTCGGCGTCCATCCACATACAGTAATCCATAGATGCCTTGGAAAAAGAATAGTTTCTGGCATCAGAGAAATCGTCCTTCCATGGATATGAATAGACCTTCGATGTATAATCAGACACTATTTCTACCGTCCGGTCAGTCGATCCGGTATCTACAATTACAATTTCCTCAACGAGTTCTGCCACACTGTCGAGACAGCGTGCAATATGCATTTCCTCGTTTTTCACAATCATGCAAAGGCTTATTGTCGGCATATTATTCCCTCTTTTCTTTGCTCTATTGCCTGTAGAGTTTTTCTATGCTCAGATTCATGTTGATTTTGGAAACTCCCGCTGAAGAATGCCATGCAAAGAACAGAGTAGATCCGGTAGGTATTTCAATAATAAAATATCTCGATATTACCAATATCTCCTTTCGTTTTTCCGCTTCTGCGTATGCGGTATACATAGTCTGTTTACAGTCATTAAATATTGGTGTAAGCTTTATAAATCCATGCCTTTTCATCACTGTAGATATATAATAACTGATGACATAGTATCCCGGTGTCAATGCGACGGAACAGCTATTGCAAAGAGATATATTTTGGGTTATATCCGGTATCTGAATTTTAAGCGGAAGACTGGCACTCTCCGGCATAATCAGTTCCTTACCAGAAAACGACGCAAATATGCTGTTTTGCGGATAGCCGGGAGGCCCCGCCGGCCCGCAGGGACCGGGTTCTCCTCTTGGCCCCATTGGTCCGGTGGCTCCCTGAGGCCCCTGAGCTCCTGTGACTCCCTGCGGACCAGATTCCCCACGCTCACCGGAACATCCCGGCGGACCCGGCTCTCCTCTCGGCCCCATCGGACCGGGCTCCCCTCTCGGCCCCATCGGACCAGGCTCACCACGCTCGCCGGGACAGCCCGGCGGACCGGGCTCACCTCTCGGTCCCATCGGCCCAGACTCCCCACACCTGCAAGAACAGCCCGGTGAACTGTACTCTCCCCTTGGCCCCATGGGATCAGGTTCCCCGCATTCAAAAGAAGCTCCAGACGGCTCCGGCATTCCAGATTCACAATAACGGGAAGAGGAACCTTCCTCCGTTCCCGCTGTACCAGTATGCTGTGAATCATCTGTTAAGGCAGTATTGGTCTCATTTATAAAATCAGAGGAAGGCTGCGCCACGTTCTGGTTACAGTTCCTGTTAGGAATTCTCATACCGAACAAATTCGGTGGATTAAACATCCAGTTTGCATTATAATTATTCACTTAAAACCACCTCATTCATATTTAATACTATAAATGAGCAAATTTGAATTTTTACCAAAATTACTTTATATGCTTTAAAACTAAAGACACCATACCTTTTTGGGTGTATACTGTTTTTGCCTAGAAAACAATAACCTGCAAAGGATGATGTCTTATAGAAAACAGTATATACCATTCAACACTACTTTACAACTGCTTTAAGAACTTAAATTTATGCCGTGTCTTTTCCCAGACCGTCATGAAGCATATCATGGCCATACTGATATCCGTTTTTTCCCTCGGATATCATGGGAAGACTATCGATTTTGAAAGGTACAGCCCCTGCCACCGTACCACGGTTGCGCATTTCCTGAATAAAGGGAAATGGAACGACGCCAAACTGGAAGACATACTGAAAAGCACCGTCATCCAGTTCATCTATAAGGAAGCCCAGCTGTCCGGAAAGCCTGTACTCTGCATTGTGGATGACACCATCTCTTCTAAAACAAAGCCTTCGTCACGGGCTCTGCACCCGATTGAAGATGCGTATTTCCACCAGTCCCATCTCAAGGGAAAGCAGGACTACGGGCATCAGGCTGTAGCCGTCATGCTCTCCTGCAATGGCATTGTCCTTAATTACGCCATCGTCATGTACGACAAGTCCAGATCAAAGATAAAAATCGTACAGGACATTGCGGATGAGCTGCCCGTACCGCCGGTTGTCTCCTATTTCCTTTGTGACAGCTGGTATACATGCGGCGACATCATGGATGCTTTTATCAAAAAGGGCTTCTATACCATTGGCGCACTGAAAACGAACCGGGTACTGTACCCCTGCGGCATAAAGCAGAAGGTAAGTGAGTTCGCCCTTCATTTACGGAAGACAGATGCTGCTGTCAGCCTTGTGACCGTTGGCAGCCGGAGCTATTATGTCTACCGGTATGAAGGGAGCCTCAACGGCATTGAAAACGCAGTGGTCCTAATCAGCTATCCGAAAGACGCGTTCCATGTCCCCAAAGCCCTGCGGGCCTTTATCAGCACGGATGTCTCTTTAAGCACCCGGGAGATACTGGACAGATATGTGGAACGGTGGCCGGTAGAGGTGTTCTTCCGCCAGGCAAAGGACAGGCTGGCGTTTGACAGGTACCAGGTCCGTTCCTCGAAAGGGATCAGGAGGTACTGGCTGCTGATGTCGCTGGCTCATTTGCTTGCATGCATTGGCTGCGATGAAACCATGTCTTTCGAAGACGGCTATGCTTATATTTATAGCCACATCCAGGAAGAACGGATTCGTTTCGTTTACCAATGTGGAGCCAGGCACATTGGCTTTGAGCAGGTTATAGCTTTAGTGGCGTAGGTTTATTGTGCAATTTTTTAAACTTGCTCATTTATAGAAAAATACATATTTTTTCAATTGACTTTCATTACACTGTATGGTATTGTTGAAAAAACGCAAAAGGCTATGACAAGAAATATTAGGTATCTTTGTAATCGCAGAGAGAAGATGGTTGGTGTAAATCTTTATTAACAATGATACTGAACCCCTCTTTGAGCTGTGTACCGAATGGATTAATATCTTAGTAAGTTACACCGGTTTCTTCCGTTATCAAGTAAAGTGTGATTTCATACTTGAAAAGTGCAGATTTATTCTGAAAATAGGTGGTACCACGGATTGTTTATAGTTCGCCCTAAGCTAAAAGCTTAGGGCTTTTTGTGTTGAAAAATAAAAAGTGAGGAAAACATATGAAATTAAAAAATTTAGTTGGAGAACGTTTTAAAGAAAATCCTTCTGATTGTGTTGTTGACAGCCATGCAATTATGATACGGGGAGGATATATAAAATATGTTGCTAATGGTATATATTCTTCATATACCCCCTTAATAAAAATAATTCAAAAAGTAGAGCAAATCATTCGACATGAGATGGATCTCATTGATGGACAAGAAGTTCAATTTCCTATAACTCTACCCGCTTCTTTATGGCAAGAATCTGGACGATATGATTCTATAGGAAGTGAACTTTTAAGATTTAATGATCGAAATAATTCTCCTTTCGTTCTCGGAATGACACATGAAGAAGCCGCTGTCCATTTGGTAAAAGATTATGCAAATAGTTATACAAAATATCCGTTTATGATATATCAATTTCAAACCAAATTCAGAGACGAAGCCCGACCACGTGCCGGATTGATTCGTGTTCGTGAGTTTACAATGAAAGATGCTTATTCTTTTCATACAAATCAAAATGATTTAGAGGAGTATTATTATAAGTGCTACCATGCTTATGAAAACATCTTTAAACGTGTAGGACTTCCCCAAGTAATCCCTGTTAGTTCTGATTCTGGAATGATGGGAGGAAATATTTCTCATGAATTTATGTTATTAACCCCCTGCGGAGAAGATTCCATAGCGCTTTGCACAAATTGCAATTATCGTTCAAATGTTGAAGCCGCTCCAACTACAATTCTCAATCAACCAGATGAAATTGACATGGATTTATCATTAATTCATACACCTGGTTTTACTACAATTGAAGATGTAACTAACTATCTATCCGTTCAAAAAGAAAAAATGTGTAAAGCAATTGTATATCAAAAAAACGAAGACAATCAATTTGTAATTGTCTTCATTAGAGGTGATTTAGAAGTAAATGAAACAAAACTAACTAATTACCTTAGATGCGATATTCATCCAGCTGCAATCACAGAGTCATCAAACCTAATTGCTGGATATATTGGACCTTATAACTTAGCAGCTGTTTCTTCAATTGTACTTTTTGATAATTCACTAAAAAATACCAATAATCTTGTTTGTGGTGCAAATCAACTGGATTATCATTATACGGGATTAAATATCAAGCGGGATATCGGAGATGTTGAATACCATGATTTTTCTAAAATCCCCGAAGGTGGTATCTGCCCTCATTGCGGCAAACCAACAATAACAATTTCTCGTGGTATCGAAGTTGGAAATATATTTCAACTAGGTACTAAATATACAAAGTCTATGCACATGAATTATATAGACCAAGACGGTAAAACCAATTTTCCATTCATGGGTTGCTACGGAATTGGTATTGGGCGTTTAGTCGCATCTATATGTGAAGCCCATCATGATAGTCATGGTCCTATTTGGCCTATTTCGATTGCTCCTTGGCAAATTCATATTTGTGCTATCCGCTATGACCAGCAGAATGTTTGCCTAACTGCAGATAAATTGTATTCACAATTATGCAAAAATGGAATTGAAGTCATCTACGATAATCGTTCTGTTAGTGCAGGAGTTATGTTTTCCGATGCTGATTTGCTAGGCATTCCTATAAGAGTTATCATCAGCCCACGGAATGTGGAACAAAATATTGTTGAAATAATTACAAGAGATAAAAGTTTTTCCAAATTAGTTCCTTTAGATAATGCTGTTGATGAACTTCTTAATTTGATTACTGACCAACAAAAAAAATTTTGGGAGTAACCATCAAATTTTATAATCTCTCACTTTAAGTAAACATACTTACTAAGAACCTGAAAAACAAAGATGAATGCAAAGCTTATTTTGATATGACTGCATTTCCGTTCTCTGATAAGACGTTAAGAGCAATGACTCACCATTTCAATAAAAATGCTAGAGACCGTTTCAAGCTTGTAAAGGCCAAAAACTAATATAAGGGGGACTTTTTTTATTTCTAAAGGGCAAAGCCATTTTTCGGACTTTGCCTTTTGTCCATAAGTTCATCTTTGGCATGTTTAATAACCGCCGTATTGCTGTTGTCAGGGACAAGAGCCCTTGGGAGTTGCATCATAAAAATTAATGATAATCTGAGGCTCAAATTCACCTTTGCGGTCACGAGGATTTTCTTACCATAAAATAAACCTCCAAACTGAGTAATTTTATCTTACATCAGTTTGGAGGTTTACATAATCTTTTGAATAGACCTCGGAATGATGACCATCGCACACCGTAAACTGCAATTATTTTATAATACTATAAATGAGCAAATTTGAATTTTTACCAAAATTACTTTATATGCTTTAAAACTAAAGACACCATACCTTTTTGGGTGTATACTGTTTTTGCCTAGAAAACAATAACCTGCAAAGGATGATGTCTTATAGAAAACAGTATATACCATTCAACACTACTTTACAACTGCTTTAAGAACTTAAATTTATGCCGTGTCTTTTCCCAGACCGTCATGAAGCATATCATGGCCATACTGATATCCGTTTTTTCCCTCGGATATCATGGGAAGACTATCGATTTTGAAAGGTACAGCCCCTGCCACCGTACCACGGTTGCGCATTTCCTGAATAAAGGGAAATGGAACGACGCCAAACTGGAAGACATACTGAAAAGCACCGTCATCCAGTTCATCTATAAGGAAGCCCAGCTGTCCGGAAAGCCTGTACTCTGCATTGTGGATGACACCATCTCTTCTAAAACAAAGCCTTCGTCACGGGCTCTGCACCCGATTGAAGATGCGTATTTCCACCAGTCCCATCTCAAGGGAAAGCAGGACTACGGGCATCAGGCTGTAGCCGTCATGCTCTCCTGCAATGGCATTGTCCTTAATTACGCCATCGTCATGTACGACAAGTCCAGATCAAAGATAAAAATCGTACAGGACATTGCGGATGAGCTGCCCGTACCGCCGGTTGTCTCCTATTTCCTTTGTGACAGCTGGTATACATGCGGCGACATCATGGATGCTTTTATCAAAAAGGGCTTCTATACCATTGGCGCACTGAAAACGAACCGGGTACTGTACCCCTGCGGCATAAAGCAGAAGGTAAGTGAGTTCGCCCTTCATTTACGGAAGACAGATGCTGCTGTCAGCCTTGTGACCGTTGGCAGCCGGAGCTATTATGTCTACCGGTATGAAGGGAGCCTCAACGGCATTGAAAACGCAGTGGTCCTAATCAGCTATCCGAAAGACGCGTTCCATGTCCCCAAAGCCCTGCGGGCCTTTATCAGCACGGATGTCTCTTTAAGCACCCGGGAGATACTGGACAGATATGTGGAACGGTGGCCGGTAGAGGTGTTCTTCCGCCAGGCAAAGGACAGGCTGGCGTTTGACAGGTACCAGGTCCGTTCCTCGAAAGGGATCAGGAGGTACTGGCTGCTGATGTCGCTGGCTCATTTGCTTGCATGCATTGGCTGCGATGAAACCATGTCTTTCGAAGACGGCTATGCTTATATTTATAGCCACATCCAGGAAGAACGGATTCGTTTCGTTTACCAATGTGGAGCCAGGCACATTGGCTTTGAGCAGGTTATAGCTTTAGTGGCGTAGGTTTATTGTGCAATTTTTTAAACTTGCTCATTTATAGTTTAATATTGAGTGATGATGTATTTATAATAAATTATATGCATGGAACATAAATATGTTTTCAGGGACTACTACGTAATAAAAGATAAAATCATGCGGCACTTTTGTCTTTGCCGCACTCTTTACATGATGTGGTATATACGGGCTTTGAGCCGACTTCACACATCACTGCCGGATGATGGTCATTCCTCACTTATCTCCCCCGTGGCATCATCCAACAGAAATTTTCTTATTTTCTCGTCCTGTACCATACAGATTACATGGTAAAGCCTCTCATCCTCTATTATCATGCCATTATAAAAAAGATAATAATCGTCGTTCCACTCTGCCGCCCCGGCTTCCCCTTTGCTTTCGGATTCAGACAGAGCATAATAATAATCCGGAAGCGTCACCCCCAATAAAAGCTCGTAACCATCTTTCTGCCATTCAACATAAGGCAGCTTTTCCCGAACCGCCGAATCCCCGTCCACCACAATCTCTTCGCAGACACGGTCAAGAGCTTCCTCGGAAGAAATTCCGGATTTTATTTTATCATGGTAAATATAATAAGAACCGTCAAATAGGCTGATCCTTGGAAACGCCTTATGCGCCATATGCTCTGAGTCCTCCAGATCCACACGAACCATGAGCGATCCGTCCATGGCAATCGCATAACGCTGCCATGCACCGGTCTGCTCGTTTCGTATCTTCACATCATAGCCCTCCGCATAATTGTAATCATCCACATTTACCTGCTTTATCAAACTTAGATTCTCGTTATGATATTCGTAGATGTCTGTCTGCACTGTGCCTGAACTGCTTCCCCAGCCCACATTTACCATCAAATAACCGTCCTGTATAAAGGCACCTATGTAAGGATCACCACGCATGCCGCCGCTTGTGGCATCACCGAGATACGGCGTGTCCTCCTGCTCCATCCATGAGCCGTCCTTTTGCTGTAATAATATAAACATACGGCGCTCATTTGACGTATGATAACCACAAAAGGCATCACTATCCACCACGAAAGCGATATCCTGCAGCCCGTCGCTATTTAAGTCACCCTGAATAAAATCAATGCATGCAAACTCTTCCGCTTCAGGATAATGCTCCCCAAGCCAAGCTGCAATAAACACCTCTTCCTCCTCCGACACACCTCTATCTGTATACAAAAGCACCGGAACCTCCCATACCGGCTCTATGCTTTTGATCGGATTGCCGGACACTGCCGCATACATCAGTTCTTTAAAACAGGCAAAAATAAAATCATTTTCGCCTGTCTTATGCTTTTCTATCCTTCATTCCATTTCTTTTCCGAATTGACCTTTTTCCCACAATCTCCTCCACCCGGATCAAAAACAACAGTTCAACCAAAGGCTGAACTGTTGCTTAAATACCAAATAATGAATCGGTGCAAGTCTGGAAGAATCGCATCAGCGATTCTTCCGTGTGGAGAAGCTCTGCTCCGCAGAGCGTGAAATCACTTAGCGAGGTCTTTTCGAGCTTAGTGATTTCCTCCACACTTATGCCGTAAACTCAAACGTCAAAATCTCTCCACTATATAATACAATAGTCAGGGTATGGCTGCCCTGAGGAATGGAAACTGACGGATCCATCACTGTAAGCGTCAGCACATTGTCCTCCAATCCCCCTTCAGAGCCATACTCCGCAATAAAGCCCAGCTTACCTGAGATTCCGCTGATCTGAGTCTCGCCGTTGTTATAATTCCCATTTATGGTCTGGTTGAACACCACCTGAAGCTTTGCGCCGCCTGAAGTTTTGAGAACCGTTACACCTGTAATCTTTGGCTGTGACGTATCATCCGGCGCCGGAGCGGTAAATTCAGGAATCTGCTTATAACTGTAGAAATCCTCCCTGTTACCTTGCGCATCCTCCGACGCAAAGCAGAACCATTGTCCCTCTTTTACGCCCTGAACCGTTATATAATTCAGACCATAGCCTATGGAGATCTGTGTACCGTTGGCATAAATCTGCGCGGGATCTTTGGCAGTGATCGTACCCTCACCCTCTACCTCGTCCTGAATCATATAATAAAGGGTGCCTGCTTCGTCTGAGTTGACAACCACCTGTATCGTATCCGTATCTTTCCACTCAAAGCTTCTTGCATCAACTCTGGGTGCCTGCAAGTCAAGGTAACACGTACCTTTTAGCTGTGTACCGTCTTTCAGATTGATCAGAATCGTGTAAGTATTATTGCCCATAGGGATGCTGCCTCTTTGCATATACACACGATAAACCCTGTTATCCGAAGTCCTGACCTCTCCAAGCGTTGTCTTGCTCAGCGGGCAGCTTATATCAAACTGCTCCAAAGTCAGTCTTTCTGAAGCGGCAGTCTCCAGCTCTATCTCAAATCCATACAGGAATTCGCCGTTTTCCTGCTTCTCGGCGAATGCCTGAGCCCCTTTGATTGCACCTGTACTCTCCTCATAGACTTCTCCTCCAATGGAAAGGCTTTTTACCAATGTCGCCTTTTCCTCCGTGTTGACAGCCACATAATACATGGTGTATGGCATATCTTCGGTCAGGCCGGTAACGGTAAAGGCATTTTCATGCTGTTTCATCTCCGTCTTAACGCCATTGTTGATGATTTCGGCTTCCGTGAGTTCGGCTGATTCACCTGCGGAAGCCGCCTGTGCCGAAGCCTGCCCGTTTTCCCTTAAAATATAGTAAAAGTAACCGGGTTCATTTGAATTATAGGTAATTCTGGCCTCGACAGCACTGGTGCGGACAGCGTTAATACCCGCGATCTGTGCACAATCTGTCCTATAAACAAAGACCTTTGAGATCGAAGTACCGTCGGCAAGAGTGATCTGTATATCATATTCCTGATCCCTGTAATAGGTAGTTGCCAGATCATAAACCTTATTATCATTTGTGGACACAGACAGGATCGTCATATCGGAGCCGCCGCTGTTACAAATGATACTGAACGCCTCCAGTGCCAAAGACTGTTCCGTCTTCTGATTCAAAGTGACTCTGATGCGGCCGGTACCCACAACCTCTACGCTCTGAATCTCAAAGCCTTCTATTTCAGGCTCTGCGGAACCGTTGTCATCTGCCGCTTCTTCGGCAATCAGCCCGCTCTCGCCTCCGCCCTCTCTGCCTTCCTGCTTCCCGGATACTTCATAATGCTTATAAGCCGCCAACACATCCGTGCCAAAGGCCGCCTGCAAATCACTGTACCTGTTAAGATAATCCATAGGATCAAAGTCGGTGCCATTGTCTCTGTGCTCAAAGGCTCCATAGGAAAGATAATGTGTTACATAAGCATCCCAGTCATCCCCAAACGCATCCTGAAGATCCTGATAATTCTCCCTGTATTTGACTATGTCTATCATTCCATTCATTGTTCTGCCCTCTGCGAGCCCATACCTCATGAAATGATCCAGCAAAGCCGCCCTGTCATAGCCATATGCTTCCTTAAGATCCGGATACTTATCCGCATAATAATGTTCGTCAAAAACATCTTCTACGCTTGCTGCCTGCGTGTAACTGATGCTTCCCAGCGCTACCGCTCCCGCGGCTGCCGCGATGGCGATCCTCCTGCCTTTTTTTGCCGCCCTTATCAATCTTTTCCTGACTTCTTCCCTCATTGTCTTATTTTCCTTTCTATTTATATTTTTAGGCGTTTACGAAATGCCATTTTAGAAATTCGAGAATACTTCCATCTGTTTTTTCAGTTCCCCGACAATTTCCCTGTTTGTATCCATACGGCCCGTTATATCTGCCATATCTTCCACCAGACTCTTAGAGCTGCCCGCAGCTCCGGTAATACCGACAGCGCCCTCGTCAATTGCCTTTGTAATGCTTTCAATAGAATATGCAATCTCCGTCATGGAATTTCTAAGACGGTGCGTTCTACTGTTAAATGCATCGATCCGTTCCTTTACATAATCGGCATCTTCTTTGTACTGCCTTCCGGAGCGGACAAACTCGCGGAATTCCGTCAAAATAGTTTCGCTCAGATAGTCTGCCATATCCTGAGAATGCTTTGACAGGTTATGTACCGCATTTGTGACGATCTGATTGACCTCCTGAATGCGTCCGGCAGTTTCACTACAGGAATTTGCTAATGATTTGATTTCTGCCGCAACGGCAGCAAAGCCTTTCCCGGATTCACCGGCCCGCATAGCCTCTATGGAAGCGTTAAGGGCGATCAGGTCGGTGGTAGACGAGATCGTCACAATATCTTTTGTCAGTTTGGTAACCTGATCTACACTCTTACTGTTTTCGATAGCCTCTTCCAGTACTTTCAGGATATCGGCGGTTTTCTTTTGAATGACTTCTGTATTTGTCTGTGCCGCTGCCTCCATCTCATTGGCCCTTATTTTCATGGCAGACGAATACTCCGTAATGGCGCCGCATTCTTCCGCCATATCATGAACGTCTTCTTTGATGCCTGCAACACTGCCGTTAATATTGGCCGCATTCTTTGCCACCTTCTGAATGGCCACGGATAGGGAGCCTGCAAGGGCGGAAAGATTTCCGGCGTTTTTTCCCGATCTGCGGGTGTGCTTCAGCACTTCCGCCGTCACCCCGTCCAGCTTTCTTGAGCTTTCCTGCAATGTATCCACCGACCCCTTGATGGGTGTTATCACATATTTTTTGATAATACGGATGGCGGCAAGGACTAATATCAGACATGTTACAACCGATGCAACAGCGATAATCAATGAAACAATGTATACGAAAGAAAGCTTCTGCCTCGCATTGGCTGTCCTTGCGCTTTCCGCCTCATACAGCTCATCGGTATTGCTTGCTATGGCAGCCCCGAAACCGGCAACGTCACCGTTGGCATAAGCATAGGCATCTTGAGTCTTGCTGTCCGCACTTGCACATACAAGGTAAACCAACGCATGTTTAAAGGAATCATAGTTTTCCAGAAGCTGCGCATAAATCTCCTCTTCGTCCTCCGTAACATAATTTTCATATTCCTTTAAATATGCTTCCAATATTTTTTCTTCTTCTTTCATTTGTGCCACAACGGTAATCATGGTATTATAATCCGTTGCCACGATATGGGACAGAGCCATCTTGTGGATATTTGCGGTGGTATAACGGATATTCTGCAACGTTTCCATACCTACCATATAGTTATCTACGATTTTGGAAGCATTGGAATTTACATTGTTAATGCCGAAAACCGACAAGGCATTTGAAATCATTGCCACTATCCCCAAAAGGATGATGGGGAGTATGAGACGTTGTTGTATGGTAAATTTTCTCTTCATTTTCCATTCATAAATCCTTTCGATAGTTCTATCTTGCAGAAACGCCTTCTGCCAGCTCGTCTAATTGATCCTGCAGATCCCGTCCGGAAGGATTTCCTGCCGCCATGTTTTCGGCAAACTTCGAAACAGGATCCCAGAACTTGCCGCCTATCCGCTGGAGCTGAGAGAATTCGGACTGTTCCAAAAGAGCGGTGATCGCCGGTGACTGCTTAATCTCTGCGGAATCCGCCACGGCGATATTTGAGGGACCCTGCCCCCGCATTTCGAAGCGGAGCCGCTGGTTCTCTTCATCCGTAATCCATTCGGCAAGTCTGGCTGCCCATTCCGGATATTCGGAATAAGCATTTACGCCGATCAGTTTGCAGCCGGAGAAAGAAGCCATCTGAATCTGGCTGCCGCTGCAGCTATATGTGGGCAGTTTGGCAGCTCCGGTATTTTCACCCCAGACCTCCTTTACCGCCACGGAATTCCATACGCCGCTGACACCCGCGATCACGGAACCGTCCTTCACTCCTTTTAGGAACTCTTCATCCGTACAGCTGGCAAAGCCCGGACTTTCCGCAATCTGGAGCATTGCACGGGCTACATCAATGCCCCGGATATCGCCGTCTGTCCGGTTCCATGTGCAATAGTTAGTGATTCCGTCATCGTTAAGTCCCACTTGCAGCCCCGTATTTCCGAAGAATGAATACACATACCAGGCCGAAGACCAGTCCATGGTAAATAACTTCCCGTTTGACGCCGCGGCTTCCAGTATACCGTCCAGCGTCTCCGCCTGCTCATCTGTGATATATCGCTTGTTATAATATAAGAAGTATCCGTTATCCGCAGTCAATGGATATGCATATAGTTGATTATTTACCGTGACTGCCTCCACCGTGCTTGAAAGATTTCTGTCCCTGATCTCCTCCGCATTCTCAATCGGCTCCAATGCTCCGGCTGCCGCCAGCGTATTTAACTGGTCGTCGGCAAAAGTAAATACATCCGCACCTTCTTCCAATCCGCCGATCAAAGCGTCTTTACACTGGGATTCTCCCTGTACTTCGAATGAAATCCGAAAATCCGCCTCTCCCTGATAGTTTGACTGAAAGCTCCGGATGATCCGGGTCATCAGTTCCTCATCTTCTTCGGCGCCCCAGACCACCAGCTCGACTTTGGGGAGTTCCGTACTTTCCAGATACGTTTCCTCCGCCGTACCACATCTCGTAAACGCTGCGGCACATAAAATGCACGAAAGCAATCCTCCTATTCTTTTTCTCATAAACACCCCATCCTTATATGTTTCGGTAATAAAATCAAATCCGCAAAACGGATTTTAAGTGCAAAGCACGGCAGCCGCCAAATTCTGCGTCAGCAGAACCATTATACCATTGATACTAACTGTATGCAATTATAAGGATACATACCACTTACACACAGACTGCATAAAATTGCTTTTCACACCCACGCCGCCGCGAGGCGATTTCTGTGCATAGGTTGCCGTGAACGAAGTAAACCTCAGTGCCACTTATCCCGGACAGCCGGCAGAAACCCGATCCCCCTCCGCAGAAACAGTCTCCTCACCGGAAATCTCCTTCCATGCTATCACCCTGCTGCAGCGGGCCACGGAGGTTTCTCTGTGAGTTACCATAATAAAGGTCTTCCCTACAGTTTCTTCCTGAAGCAGCAGATTGAGGATCTCACTCTCATTCCGGTAATCCAGCGCGGAGGTGGCTTCATCAAAGACAATCAGTTCCGTGTCCTGTAAGAACAGCCTTGCGATCAGCAGACGCTGCTTCTGCCCGCCGGACAGTTTTATGCCGTTCTCCCCGATCACTGTCTCAAAGCCCTGTTCGAGGCTCCGTATAAAGTCCATGATATTGGCTCTGACACAGGCCGCCCTCAGCTCCTCTTCTCCGGCGTCCGCCTTGCCAAACAGCAGATTTTCCCGGATCGTAAGATTAAACAAAACTGATTCCTGCATTAAAAAACCCGCTTTTGCATAGATATCCTGTCTGCGGATCCGATCCATGGGCAGACCGTTCCACAAGATTTCTCCGCTATCCGGCAGGAGACAGCCCGCCGTCAATTTTATCAGTGTGCTCTTTCCGCAGCCGCTCTCCCCTTTAATCGCAACGGTTTCTCCCCGCTCTATTTTCAGATTACAATCCCGTAAAATATTTTTCCGGCCTGCCCCATAGGAAAAACCGATATTGCAAAACTCCACACTTTCAAAATGCTCCAGCCCATGCGGCCTCTCCGGTGACTGCAGTTCCATAATCTCCTTCAGCCTCTTCAGAGACGCCTCCTGCTCTCCCCGCTGCATATAAATATCCGATATCTGCAGCAGCCGGTTCACAAAATCCCCATAGTACTCCATAAAGGCCAGCAGTGCGGGCACAGTAGCCATCTCCTGAATGACCAGAATGCCTCCCAGCAGATAAAGCCCCATCTTGGTCAGAAATACATCCTTAAATGCCAGAAAAGTTCTGTTCAAGAACCAGAAAATATGGGATTTCAAGAACGCATCCCCCAGTTCCTTCCATAATCCCTCAAACCGTTGCTGTTGCCTTTCCTCCTGACAGTTGGATTTTACCTCTTTCCAGAAAAACATATTGTGGATCATGAAATCATTGTATTTTCCCAAAATCTCCCTGCGGCGTTCGTGCTGCAGGTTACTTTTGCTTTTGATAGTGCGTGTAATGTAAAAGGATAACGGAAGCAATAGGAAGCTGACTGCTGCCAGAATCCAATTCAGGTAAAACAATATTCCCGTCATGACGGGCACACTGATTGCCACCACCCACAATTCCAGCCTCTTCTCCCAATACAATACCGCATTCTCCGTGTCCTTATGCAGGCGCTCCTTTAACTCTCCGGCCGTATACCGGGCCAGTACCTCCACATCCAACTCATTGTATTTTTCCAGAACACGGTTCTTCGCCTCCAGTGTCATTGCAGGAAATATTCTGTTATAGACCTGCTTAATCAACACCGACACTAATGCTTTCACCGCAAATACCGCCACATACAGAGCCACTACACCCCAGAGCCAGCCAATCCTTTTCTTGGTAATCACCTCGTTCAAAAAAAGCAGATAGCAGTATGGAGGCAATAAAAGCAGTCCCGCTTTTATAAATTGGAGCACTATATATAAAAAAATTTTCCCTCTATACGATTTCATGGAAATACAGCTATCCATACAATGATTCCGCTCCTTTCCCGTCAGACTTCCAGTCATGCCGCCATCCGCATTCCCCATGGGCTGCCGCAGCCTGCCGATATTCCTCATAAAGGCTCTTGTACAGTTCATTTTCCCCCATCAGGCAGTCATGTTCTCCCACCGCCGCAACTCTTCCCTGTTCCATGACCACTGCCTTCCCCGCCGCAAGTACCGTAGAAAAACGATGGGCCACGGAAAGGATTGTGGTATCGGGAAGTCTGTCATACACAAATGCATTTACTTCCTTCTCCGTGGCCTCATCCAGTGCGGAAGTAGCCTCATCCAAAAGCAATATCTTCGGCTTCCTGAAGATGCATCTGGCAATGGCAATTCTCTGCTTCTGCCCACCGGACATTTCTCTGCTGCCGCTGCCGATCACCGTATCCAGCCCTTCCGGCCATTGTTCCGCCATTTCCTTTAATTTCAGCCCCTCCAAAATTTCCCATATAAGGGCATCCTGCCTCCGGTCCTCCGACAGAATGATATTTTCCCGCAAGCTTCCGTGAAACAGGCCGTTTTCCTGCTGTACCACCGCAATCTGCCGCCGCAGACCGGCTAAAGTATACTCTGTCAGAGGCACATCATCCACCCGGATCTCACCTTCCCAAGGCGCATAAAAACGACAGAGAAGCTGCAGCAGTGTGCTCTTCCCTTCTCCGCTTCTTCCCACAAATGCAACCTTCTCCCCCGGCTCTATATTCAGGCTGAATTTTCTCAAGACATACTCTGTCCCGACGGCGCCGTATTCTTGCCTGTCAACGTTCCGTACGCCGGTTCCTTGCTTTTCAACGTTCTGCACGCCGGTTCCCTGCTTTTCAATGCTCTGCATCCCGGCTGCCTGCCCGTCATATCCAAAGGATACTTCCTTAAAGCAGATACTTCCCTTTCTGATCTCAATATCCTCCGCCCCCGGAAAGTCCTCTTCCGTCTCCCATTCCAATAATTCTTCCACACGGCCGATGCCCGCCAGATTACCTGCGATATCCGTGATCTTTTTCCCCAAGGCGTTATAATAGGACGCACAGGTGGCAAAATAGGATGCACAGGCAACGAACTGTCCCACGGTTATGGTATTTCTGACGATGCAGAAAGCCGCAATACAATAGATGCAAAGCTGTCCCAGCAGAGTCAGGGCTTCGTTTACATTTACGGAGGCCAATTCCTGATAGCCCGCCGCAATCTCTTCCCCTATCACTTTTCCGGTCTTATTTTCGTAATCACTCTTTACCTTATTCTGTGCATTCAGCAGCTTCCATTGGGATATTCCCGTCATCATTTCCAGAATCCATGCCTCTGCCAGCCCCTTCTGCTTCCGGATATTCCGCTGACGCTCTTTCAGCTTTGCCGCAAAATGGCGGATGGACCATGCCATCACGGGAGTCAGCACAATAGCTGCCAGTCCTAACAGCCGATTTGTATACAATAAATATCCTATGGCGATAGCCAGCTGCAGAAAATTAGCCAACACATAGAACAGACTCCTATGTATAAATTCCAAAAAGCACTCCGTGTCGTCCATAATGCGCTTCATTACATCACCGCTCTTGATGTTCGCCCAGACAACGGCTTTCAATTGTAACAGATGTTTGAAACAATGTTTTCGAATATCAACCACATAAGAAGCCTTCAGATGCGCCCACAAATAATTCAGCACACCGTGGCCGCATTGGTTCAGAAAGTACAGACCTGCATACAAGAAGAAATACAACAGAAACCCTTTCATCTGCTGTTTATAAAAAATTTCATCCACAATCTTCCCTGTAACATAAGGAAACGCCGCCCCCGATACTGTACCGAACAGCACGGAAAGCAGCAAAAGAAGGAACCGCCCTCTATATCCTTTTGTCGTACCGTAAATAAACTTCATCTCCCATACCCCGTTTATGTAAAAATTGTCCCAGCGTACTGACCGTATTACATTTCGCGCAACATGGTCCGCAACTTATCTATTGAAAACCTTTTAACTATGATACCATAGATTGCTTCGCATGTCATGCTCCTGCAATCCTAAAGCACCTCAAATCCTCTCATTTTGTTACTGTTCACTCCGTTCACAGCAACCTATGCACAGAAACCGCAAAACCTGCAATTCTTCAAAGAATGGTTACTGCCAAAAACAGAGAGGTACTATGCCCTCCCTGTCCAAAAGTATAATATATTTATTCTATTATAGGCGCATCTGTTTTGTTATAACTCTTCCGGACACAAATTGTACTTTGGTTTTCACCGTCTGTAATGAAAAAATCACGTATCTCATTTATGTCGGACGTTCTATCTTCATCGGAACTGATTGTGATCCGGTAGCCATCCACCTCATAAGTCACATTGTACCATTGGTCATTAACTCCCTTTTGGTCGGTGCTTCGAACCCCATTGGATTTTGCATATTTTATTATCCAGTCCATAAATGACGTTGATGCTCCTACATCATAACCGTCAATAAAATCCGGCTGAATACACAGCAGCCACATTGCCTTTCCCACGTCATTATCCATATGTAACTGAGTCAGTTCCGAGGCGAGGAATTTATATCCTTTCGGGGAATGGAGATACACATAATATGACTCTGCTCTACTCATATTTTCCTCGTCACACATTTCTGCCGTTAATGATTGATCCCTTATTCTGGAACGCAATTCCCTATATGGAGCATTATAAGTATAGTACAATGCATATCCTATGGCCAGACAAATAAAAATTCCCAAAAGAACCTTTCTCCACGACCGTATGGCATTCCTTTCTTTTTCACGCAAAATCGTGTATTCCAGACACTTTTCTTCAACAGAAGCAACCTCAGGCGCCGATTTATTTTCTTTGACCAGACTCAAATAGTAATTACACTTTTCGGTATTATCGGCAATATTATAGCTTTCTGCAATATGAAGTATTTCACTTTCAATTTCTTCTATTTCGTGCAGATCGCTCTGCATTTCGTTCACTTTACAGAAACAGTCCTGTAATTGCTCTTTACCGGCAAGTGTTTCCATAAGCCGGCAGAAGTGTAAAGCCTGTTTTGTGGCGCTTTTGCTAATTCCTTTCTTTCTAAGCTCTTGCAGCCTGTTTACATAATGCTTTTCTCTATCTGCAAGTTTTTTTAAATTTGCCGCTTCTTTTTTTGCTTTTCTGCGGTTTTTTAATCCGCTTATCAGCAACCGCAAGGAAGAAATAAATGGGGTTTTAATTTTTGCAATTGCTAAATACAGTAAGATACAATCCCCTACTACTGCCAAAATAACCAACAATCCATTATCATCGAAATATAAAGTTTCTCCTGAATATATCATTTCTACTATCATTATATTTCCACAGAAAAAACCCATTACTATCAAAACTAATAGCACTGCTAATACGACTACCCCCATATCGTTTCCACCTGTCACTCTCTTTCCGGATCAGCGCTGCCCTGCACCGTTTCACAAAACTCTTCCTCAAAATATCCAAAACAAAGAACCGCCTTTATAGGCCGCTTCCCGTTTTAACATATTACCAAATGTCAGGCAAATGGCAGCAAATCTTTTGCTCTGACCTTAATCAAATTTCCGCCTTCATCGTTCACGATTACTTTAATATCGGGGCAATATTCATATAACATTTGCCTGCAGTTCCCACAAGGCGGGATAACACGGTTCAAGTGCTTTTCATGGACTGCCACTATTGTATCAAAATCCCTTTCACCTGCTGAAACAGCAATGCCCATTGTTATGTATTCTGCACAAGAACCATGGATTCCGTCACAATTTACGCCCTTATAGATATTACCGTTCTAACATAAAATTGTGCACCCGACCGTATGATTGTATACGCCGTCATCAAAATTCTCTCTTAACACCTCAAGAGCAATTTCTATTAACAATTTATCCTTTTCATTCAATTCATATTTTTCCATTGGAATCCCCTGTCTCCGATTATACACTCACACGAAAGTAATCATTCTTTATAAGCGCCGCTGCGTTAAGCCAGCTCCCTCTTTCGTTTCTGCCGCTTATAGATTAGAATGGCAATATATACCCCCAGAAAACCCAAAATAATTGCCACCAGCACCATGGATTCCCCGGGACCTCCCATCTTCACTTCCGCCCACAATTGATCCACCAATTTACTGGTATTTTCGGGCAGATTCACAAATACCTCCGTGCGCTCCAATATCTCGTCATCCGGATAATAAACGGGGCTCTCCACCATCTCTTCGTCCATATATGCCTTCGCGGCGCTCTCCGGCGTGGAATACCCCACATAATTCATGTTGGCGCCGGCAATCTCGGGATCACACAGGAAATTGATGTATGCCTCCGCTTCCGCCTTGTGGCTGGAAGTAACGGGAATGCACATGGCATCCACAAAATAATTGGTTCCCTCTTCCGGCACCACGAACCGGATACTGTCACTGTTTTCAACCAAAATAGCCGCGTCTCCGGAATAGTAAGGCGCAATCCATGCCTCGCTGCTCTCCATTTTGTCAAAGATCCGATCCATGACATAGGCCTGCACCAGAGGCTTCTGCTGCTTTAACAGAGCCGCCGCTTCCGCCCAGTCATTTTCGTCAGTGGTATTTACCGACTGCCCCAGCATAAACTGCGCAATGGCAAAGGAATCTCTGGGATTGTCAAACATCAGTATCTTCCCCGCATAACGGTCATCCCACAGAGCAGACCAGCTTGTGATTTCCTCCTCGATATAGTCCGTATTGTAAAACAGACCCACCACCCCCCAAGTATACGGCACCGAATAGCGGCTGCCCGGGTCGTAGTCGGGATCACGGAATCGTTCGTCAATATATCGGTAATTGGGAATATTGGAAAAGTCCAGCTGGGCAAGCATCTTTTCGTCAATAAGTTTGGACACCATATAATCCGAGGGAATGATCACGTCATAATCCGCCCCGCCGCCCACCAGCTTGGAATACAGCGCCTCATTGCTGTCAAAGGTGGTATAGTTGACCCGGATCCCTGTACGCCGGGTAAATTCTTCATTCACATCCGGCGAGCCGTCCGTGCCGTTGGCAATATACTCGCCCCAATTGTACACATTTATGGTAACTCCCCTGTCCGGAACCGCCGTTTCGTCGGTTCGCCCCGTACCCTCAGGGACAGAATTCTCTCCGGCCAGCACTGCCTGAGCCGGAACCGACGCCAGACAGAAGGCCATACAAAGAATCATACATAGATTAAATCGTATAAAATGCTCTTTTTTCATTTGTATTCCCCTTACACCCCCTCTTTGCGCATACCATTTTACATGCTTTCATGATATTCCGGAAGCTTTTCCGTCTTCCGTTCCTTGGCGTTCCGTGCATTGATAATAATCAACAGAATCATCACCACCGCGAACATCACCGTAGACAGCGCATTAATCTCCGGGCTGATGCGCTTCCGGGTCATGGAGTAGATGTAAATAGGCAGTGTCTGGGTGGTTCCGCTGGTAAAATAGCTTATCACAAAATCGTCTATGGAAAGTGTAAATGCCATGATCAGCCCTGTCACGATTCCGGGCATGATCTCCGGCAGCACCACCTTAAAGAAAGCCTTCCCCGGAGGACATCCCAGATCCTGCGCCGCTTCATAAAGGTTGGGATCCATCTGGCGCAGCTTAGGCAGCACGGACAGGATCACATAAGGCAGGCAGAAGGTGATATGCGCCGCGAACAGCGATCCCATTCCCAGACTCCTCCCGCCAAACAGCCTCACCGCAGACACAAACAACAACATCAGCGACACACCGGTGACAATCTCCGGATTTACCATAGGAAAATTTGTAATGTTCATCATAATACGTCTGGGCAGCCGTTTCATGGAATTGATACCGATGGCCGCCATAGTTCCCAGCACGGTGGATGCCGCCGCGGATACTACCGCAATGAGCAGTGTATTGCATAGAGCTTCCAAAATCAGCCGGTCCTCGAAAAGCTTCCGGTACCAGCGCAAGGAAAAGCCGCCCCACACCGTGCGGCTGGCGGTCTCCGAATCGTTAAAAGAAAACACGATCAGCACCAGAATCGGGGCATATAAAAACAGGAATATGAGAAAGGTGTAAATACGTGCTCCGGCCTTTTTCATAACAACATACCTCCTCCTGCCGCCTCGCCGTCATCGAACTGGTTCATAATGCCCATACAGATCAAAATAATCACCATCAATACCAATGACACGGCCGATCCCAGATTGGGGTTGTAGGCGCTGCCCAGAAACTGCATATCGATCAAGTCTCCGATCAGCAGATTGCCTCCTCCCCCCAGCATTTTGGAAATAATAAACGTACTGACTGCCGGAACGAATACCATAGTCACACCGGAAATCACTCCGGGCATACTCATGGGCACCACCACCTTCAAGAAGACTTCCCTACTGTTGGCTCCCAGATCCTGAGCCGCCTCTATCACGCTCTTATCGATTTTAGTCAGCACCGAATAGAGAGGCAGAACCATATACGGAATATAATTGTAAACCATACCCAGCACCACCGCCCCCGCAGTGTTAATCATATGTATCCGGGGCAGCCCCAGAGCACCCAAAAACGAATTAATCAGGCCGTTGTCTTCCAGCAGTGTCATCCACGCATAAGTGCGCAGCAGGAAATTCATCCACATAGGCAGCATTACCAGCATCACCATGACATTCTGGCGTCTGGCATTCATTTTTGCAATGATGTATGCCAAAGGATAGCCCAATCCCAGAGATACCACGGTAGCCACCGCACCCAGCCAAATGGAACGCAGGAATACGTTAGAGTACTGCCCCACGCTTAAAATGTTCTCCAGCGTAAAGCTGCCTGATTTATCCGTAAAGGCAAAATAACCTACCAGCAGCATGGGCAGCACGATAAACACCGTCATCCAGACCGTGTAAGGGGCGGAGAGAAATTTGGAATCAGATTTCATCGGCACTTCCCTCCTCTTCTGCCAGTGCCTCACTGGAAGCATTCTTGTCTTCTCCCATTTCATCACTGAAGGTACTGTAATCGCCAAACGTACCGGAATATTCCGACTTTGCCATGACATGGATATCATTAGGGGTAAGGGACAGCCCTATACGGTCGCCCGTCTCACGACATTCCGTAGACTGTATCATCCACTTAAAGCCCGCCACATCCACAATGATCTCATAGTGCACTCCTTTAAAAGTCACAGCCGTAACCTCTCCGGTAATCAAAGAGGACTCCGGCTCTACTACTTTGATATCTTCGGGACGTATCACTACATCCACGGGAGTGTTACTGCCGAATCCGCCGTCCAGACAATGGAAAATATGTCCGGCAAATTTCACGGAATAGTCCTCCAGCATTACGCCGTCCAGTATATTGGATTCCCCGATGAAATCCGCCACAAAAGCATTCTCCGGCTCATTGTAAATATCCGTGGGGGTGCCGATCTGCTGTATCATACCCTTGTCCATTACCACCACGGTATCGGACATGGACAGCGCTTCTTCCTGATCGTGAGTGACAAACACAAAGGTGATCCCTGTCTGCTGCTGTATTTTTTTCAGTTCTGCCTGCATATCCTTGCGCAGTTTCAGATCCAAAGCGCCCAACGGCTCGTCCAGCAGCAAAACCTTCGGCTCGTTGGCCAGCGCCCGGGCTATGGCCACCCGCTGCTGCTGCCCGCCGGAAAGCTGGCCGATGCCCCGGTGGGCATAGCCGGTCATATCTACCATGGCCAGCATCCTGTGCACGGTTTCTTTAATTTTCTTCTCGCTGCATCCCTTCAGCCGCATACCGAAAGCAATATTATTGTAGACATTCAGATGCGGAAACAGGGCATACTTCTGAAAAATAGTGTTGACCTCCCTCTTATGCGGGGGCAGGCTTGTAATATTTTTGTCATAAAAAAAGACATCCCCCGCATCCGGTTTGATGAAACCGGCAATGGTGCGCAGAGCAGTGGTCTTGCCGCAGCCGGAGGGACCTAACAGGGTAACAAATTCCCCGTCATGTATCTTCAGATTAAACCCTCCCAGAACCTGCTCCCCATCATAGGAAACGGTGATATCTTTTAAGGAAATAATAGTATTTTTCACTGGATGCATCTCCTTTGCGGTGGCGTGTCAGACGCGAATAAGCAGATCCGGAAACTTTTGCTTCCGGGCTCACGTTGTCCGTCATATGTCCCCTCTTCCGGCTGTTTGTACAGGCATGGCAGCCGATTCCGGCACATTTGACTCTGCCCATTCGCGAAAATGAGCTGCGTGTCTGTATTATTCACACATAACCCGACCCGGTTTTTATCCGATTGCCTCCCGCAAAGGACGGTATATTATTTCGCGCTTCCGTAAACCGCTTGAAAACTTTGGCAAAGAAACCGAGCCGCTTTTATGGCCATACTTATCTCCAAATGCATGACCTTTTTCAGATGCAGACACAATGACATAACTATAAGGGATATCGGGGGGTTTTGTCAATCGTTTCCCCTTATTTTCCGCCCTTATCTTAACTTAGCAGAAAATGCAAAGAAATCATTTTTATCTTGTAGTATATTAATCAAGGAGATTCCTTGAACCACACAGGTCAAAGCCGGAGGCTCCGCAGCGTAAGGGTTCATGCAGACACTGAACCCTTACGAGAATGCACACAAAACGCGTAAAGAATACGTTTTGGCACCCGCATATCTCGTAAAATCGCATGGGGACATGATTTTGACTTCGTGGGAGAGGCTGTCTGAACCGTTACTCCGCAACAATAATTTATGCTGGCAGGAAAGGAGAATCTATGGACTGGCTGAATGGACTAAACCGCGTTATGAGATATATCGAAGAAAATCTGACGGAGCAGCTGGACAAGGAAATACTGGCGCGCATGGTGGGCTGTTCCATCTATGAATTTTCACGAGTTTTCTCTTTTTTGACAGGAATGTCCGTCTCGGAATACATCCGCTGCAGACGTCTGTCACAAGCTGTGTTCGATATACAGGGGGGCAAGGAGAAGATTGTGGATATTGCCTTTAAATACGGATATGAATCCCCGGCTGCCTTTACCAGAGCCTTTAAACACTGGGTAAACGAATACTGGAGCTTTACGGATAACAGATGGGTACTGGTTGATGTGGATGGATATTATGAATACGAGCGGCGGTTCGGCTACAGCCAGTTTGACCTGCCGCGCCGCAAATTTCTTACTGCCTCAGAAGTCTGGCTGAGGCTGAGAGACAATACGTTAACCCCCAAAATAGTGTTGTATTCCACCGAACAGGATATTTTAGAAGGAGTCTGCGGATATCTGTTTATGGACTTCCACGCACTGATGAATAATGAAATATTTTATTCTCATCAGCCGAAATACCTCCGCCACAGATTTCACCTGCTGAGCCGGGAAGAATTGACGGAACTCGACCGGCTGGCTCTGCTGATGCAAAATCCGGATACCGTCATTCATCGGAAGCAGGAGCTTATAAAGTCTCATGAGCATTTTTTCATCCTGACAAACAGCAATATGAATGAGCTTTCTGACTATTATGAGATAAATAATCCATAAAAATATACGTTTTGACAGCAAGTATCCCCGATTTTAGCTTTTTATCATTTGGCTGCGGGAGTCTTCCTTCCGCAGCCGGTAACAACTCCTTTACAATAAAACAGAGCGCATAGATTGGTTTCTATACGCTCTGACGCTGTGTTACTTATTCAGTTATGATTATGATAATAGTGTTTAGGCAAACGGAAATTTAACTACCTCTTAATTAGCCGTTTAATTTTAGGAAGCATGAAACTCCCTAACAAATATAAATTACACAGATATACAAATAGATTTCCAATATACGAATAAAGAGTAAATCGCCCTTTCGTGATAACCTGTGCAGATAATGTCTTTGTATCAGACTGAAAGTAATCGGTCTGTGCCAGCACACTACCTCTAAAATCTGAAACAATCGACATTCCGTTATTTGTATGTCTGATTATATTACTTCCATTTTCAACCCCACGCACAATCGCTGTCTTTGCAGCTAATAATGTCATTTCTTTCCAATCCGAGGCTGGAACAATTAGTATATCTACGTTATCTCTACCTGCCTGCTGTATTTTGGACAAAAATGCCATATCAGAACATATAAACGACGCAATTCTACCATATTC
>Ga0137308_100859_pt1 | contig 39124 bp, 36 predicted proteins | sample Inofrocosms_June_FD_97181 | JGI IMG/M metagenome (GOLD analysis project Ga0137308, IMG submission 97181) | Mouse cecal microbial communities from Vienna, Austria - N-Acetylneuraminic and N-Acetylglucosamine D2O microcosms_June | ecosystem: Host-associated > Mammals > Digestive system > Large...
TCCTCCGCTCATCTTCCGCTTCTTCCCTTTCGTTTTTCTTTCGTCACTGCTGCACGACAAATTTGGGGCTTGACAAGTCCCGTTTCTATGTGATACAATGCCGCATAAGTTGATACTTCCCAAATGCGTAGAAGGCGTTATGCCCTGTTGTGAGCGCTGTCAGAGAACCGGCGGTTGGTGCGAGCCGGTCAGCGGCGGCGGGGCGGCTGGCGCCGGAGCGGGACGCCCCAACGATGCGTTTTCCAGTAGGGCGCCACGGTTTTGCCCCCGTTATCCGGGCAGAGGCTTGCTGGAGCCTGATTGAGAGCGCGCTCAGGCGCGAATCCGGGTGGTACCGCGGTAAAACAGTTTTTTATCGTCCCGGGAGCAGAAAGACCTGCTCCCGGGATTTTTTCTTTTTCCTGAGACAGGCCGTCAATACGCGGCTGGACGCCGCAAAGGATTAAAAAAGGAGAAGCAGAGCTATGAGAACTATTTACATTTCCGACGTCACCCTGCGGGAGGCCGGCAAGGACCGGACCGGAACGCTGAGTTTCAAGGAACGGGTGGAGATTGCCCGCTCCCTGGACCGGCTCCAGGTGGACGCTATTGAATTGCCCCCCATCGGGGACGCCAAGTCCGACACCCTCAGCAACAAGACCATCGCCTCCGTCGTGACCTCCGCCTGCGTATCCGCCGCCGCCGGAGTGACGGAGGAGAGCGTAGACGCGGCCTGGGAGAGCATCCGCGGCGCACGGAAACCCGCGCTGCACATCATGCTCCCCGCCTCTGCGGTCCAGATGGAGTACCTCTGCCACAAGAAGGCCCCCGCCATGCTGGAGCTTGTCAAGGCCCTGGTGGAGCGGGCGCGGTACCACACGGAGCAGGTGGAGTTTTCCGCCCTGGACGCCACCCGCGCAGAGACAGACGTGCTCTGCCGGCTGCTGGACGCCGCTGCAGCGGCGGGCGCGGAGACCGTTACGCTCTGCGACTCCGCCGGAATCATGACGCCCGGCGAGTGCGCAGAGTTTGTCCGGATGGTACTGGAACAGGTACCTGCGCTGAAAAACGTGCGGCTGGGCGTGGAGCTGAGCAACAACCTGAAGATGGCGGTGGCCTGCGCCGCTGCCGCCGTGGATGCGGGAGCCGAGGTGGTCAAAACGGCCATCACCCCCATGGATATCCCCACTACAAAGGCTTTTGCCGCCTACATGACTGCCCGCGGAGAGAGCAAGGGCCTGCGCTACGGCCTGCGGACCACAGAGCTGGCCCGCGCCGCCGCTCAGCTGCAGTGGATGCTGCAAACCGAGCGTAGCAGCGGTTCCCCCTTTGACAGCGGGGTCAGCGAGGGCGCGCCCACCATCTGTCTGACCGCCGGGGACGATATCAGCGAGGTGGTCAAGGTGGTGCGGCGCCTGGGCTATGATCTGAGCGAGGAGGACAACGCCAAGGTATTTGAGGCGTTCCGCCGTATTGCCTCCAAAAAGCACTTCGTCAGCACACGGGAGCTGGACGCTATCGTAGCCAGCTCCGCCATGCAGGTCCCCTCCGTCTACCGGATTGTCAACTATGTCATCACCTGCGGCAATCTGACCAGCGCAATGGCTACCCTGACTTTGGAGCGGGAGGGGGAGAAGCAGCAGGGCGTATGCGCCGGGGACGGCCCCATTGACGCGGCTTTCCTGGCCATTGAGCAGATCATCGGCCACCACTACGAGCTGGCCGACTACCAGATTCAGACCGTCACCGAGGGCCGGGAGGCCATGGGTTCCGCCCTGGTGAAGCTGCGCTCCAACGGCAAGCTTTATTCGGGCAACGGCATTTCCACCGACGTCATCGGCGCCAGTATCCGGGCCTATATCAGCGCACTGAACAAGATCATGTACGAGGAGGCGTAATCATGAAGCTCTCTTATACGATCCGTAATTGGTCCGGGCAGGACTGGGCCGGTTTCTGCACCGCCGCTGTGGACGCAAAGCTCCAGGGCCTGGAGATGGACAGCGTCCGCAACCCCGCCCTGACCTCCCGCAGCAGCCCCACCAATCCCGAACTGGCTGTTGCGGCCCGCCGCCAGCTGATGGGACAGAATCTGACCATCCCCTGCGTGGGGGTAGAGGCCGATTTGACCTCCCCGGCGGCGGAGGACGAGGTTTCCGCCGCTGTCGAGACCGCCCGCAACCTGCTGGTTTCCTATGTGCTGCTGCATACGGACAGCGGCAGCGGCGAGGAGATTATCCAGCGGCTGCAATCCTTTGTGGACATAGCCGAGCGTGCCGGTGTGGTTCTGCTGCTGGAGAGCAGCGGTCCCATGGGCGACACAAAAAAGCTGGTGGAGGTGCTGGACTACTTTGCCTGCGACCATCTCTCCGCCTGCTGGAACATGTTTGACACCTGCCTGCTCCAGAACGAGACCCCGGAGCAGACCATCACCAATCTGGGGGCCTATGTCCGCCACGTGCGCATCCATGATGGCACGCCGGAAAACGGCCATGTTTCCCCGGAGCTGATGGGGGAAGGAAAACTGCCGGTTCAGGACCTGATGAACGCCCTGCGGTCCGTCAACTATGACGGCTTCATCTCCCTGGTCTGGGACCCCGCCTGGGTGGAGGGGCTGGAGGACCTGGACATGATCCTCACCCACTACGGCGTGTATCTCTCCCGGTTTGAGCGGGAGAGCCGGAAAAAACACCTCTACTATAACACCGCCGGTACCGGTCAGTATGTCTGGAAGAAGGACACGGTCATCGACCGCACCTTCCCCCAGGTGCTGGACCGGATGGTGGAGGAGTTCCCCGACCAGTACGCCTTCAAATACACGACCCTGGACTACACCCGCACCTATGCCCAGTTCCGGGACGACGTGGACCAGTTCGCCCGCTCCCTCATTGCCATGGGCGTGGGGCCGGGGGACAAGGTGGCGATCTGGGCCACCAACGTCCCCGCCTGGTTTATCACCTTCTGGGCTACCACCAAAATCGGTGCGGTGCTGGTCACGGTCAACACCGCCTATAAGATTCACGAGGCGGAATATCTGCTCCGCCAGTCCGACACCCACACCCTGGTGATGATCGAGAGCTACCGGGACAGCCACTATGCGGAGATTATCGCCGAGCTGTGTCCGGAGCTGGCCTCCGCCAAGCCTGGCAAGCCCCTCCACTGCAAGCGTCTTCCCTTCCTGCGCAACGTGGTCACGGTGGGCTACCGGCAGACCGGGTGCCTGACATGGGAGGAGGCAGTGGCCCTCTCTGGACGGGTGTCTCTCCAGGAGGTCCGCCGCCGGGCCGCTGCGGTCCGGGTCCACGATGTGGCCAATATGCAGTACACCTCCGGGACCACCGGCTTCCCCAAGGGCGTGATGCTCACCCACTACAACGTGGTGAACAACGGCAAATATATCGGAGACCACATGGACCTGTCCACCGCCGACCGGATGATGATTCAGGTCCCCATGTTCCACTGCTTCGGCATGGTGCTGTCCATGACCGCCTCCATGACCCACGGCACGACTATGTGTCCCCTGCCCTACTTCTCTCCGAAACCCGCCCTGGCCTGCGTCAATCAGGAGCGGATTACCACCTTTAACGGCGTACCCACCATGTTCATTGCTATGATGAACCACGCCGATTTCGCCAAAACGGACTTCTCCCACATGCGCACGGGCATTATGGCCGGGGCCAACTGCCCGCCGGAGCTGATGCGCAAGGCGGCGGACGTGATGAACATGAAACAGATTATCAGCGTCTTTGGCCAGACCGAGGCATCTCCCGGCTGTACCATGAGCAGCTTCGACGATCCCCTGGATGTGCGCACAGAGACCGTTGGCAGCCGCTTTGCCAATGTGGAGTGCAAGATCATCGACCCGGACACCGGGGAGGAATGTCCCATCGGGGTCAGCGGCGAATTTGTGGCGCGGGGCTACAACATTATGAAGGGCTACTATAAAATGCCCGGCGCAACCGCAGAGGCGATTGACCGCCAGGGCTGGCTCCACTCCGGCGACCTGTGCTGCGAGGACGAGAACGGCAATTTCCGGGTCACGGGCCGGCTGAAGGATATGATTATCCGGGGCGGCGAGAATATCTATCCCCGTGAGATTGAGGAGTTTATCTACACCAACCCCAAGGTCCGGGACGTGCAGGTCATCGGCGTGCCGGACGAGCAGTACGGCGAGGAGATTATGGCCTGCATCATCTTGAAAGAGGGGGAGACGATGACGGAGGAGGAGCTGAAGAGCTTTGTCCTGTCCCATATGGCGAAGCACAAGGTTCCCCGGTATGTGGACTTTGTGGATGCGTTCCCCATGAATGCGGCGGGTAAGATTCTCAAGTACAAGATGAGAGAGGAAGCCCAGAAAAAGCTGGGATTGAAATGAGCCGTCAGCTGCCGCTGCGCAGAATTCTGCTGTTGGTCATGGCCGCGGGCCTGACCGGATGCCTGGCCTTCGGCGCGGCTTACTGCGCCCGTCCTGGGACAGCGTGGTATTTCACCGCTGCGGTCGCATCCGGTATGTTTGCCTATCACATGTTCATCCGCTTTTTGTCCCCCGCCGTGCTGTGGTTGTTTTTCCGGAAGCGGTACGATTACCGGCGCAGGTGGTTTCAGCAAAAGCCCTGGGAACCGGAGCTTTACCGGTTTCTGCGGGTCAAGCGGTGGAAGGCGAACGCAGTCACCTATGACCCCAGGGAGTTTTCTCTCAGGCTGCACTCCTTGGAGGAGGTCATCAACAACATGTGCCATGCGGAGGCGGTCCACGAGCTCACCGCCGTCTTCAGTCTGGCCTCCGTACTCTTTGCCATCCCTTTTGGCGCAGTCCCCGTCTTCTGGCTCACAGCCCTTGCAGCGGCGGCGGCGGACCTCTCCTGCGTTGCCATACAGCGGTACAACAGGCCCCGGCTGGTGAAAATATCAGAGCGGAAAAGAGCGGCTGACCCGTAACGGCAGCCGCTCTTCTACTCTTATAATTCTTCTTTTACCGGACCGACTCCACAAACCGCAGAAATGCAGCCTGTCCCTCCTCGGTGCGCTTAAACACGCCCGCATGTTCCAGAACCTTGGCAAACACGTGGCCGATCTCCTGCTGCAAAATCCCGTCCACCGTATCCGCGGTAAACGTGTACTTCTGCCGCAGCTCCTCCGCCCAGGGCGCGTGCTTGGACAGCTCCTCATCCTGGGCCGGGTCGCCGCCGCTGACCAGCATCTCTCCCAGCCGGGCCATCTCGGTCTTCAGCCGGGCGGGCAGTACCGCCAGACCCATGACTTCAATCAGGCCGATGTTCTCTTTCTTAATGTGGTGCAGCTCCTGGTGGGGGTGATAGACCCCCAGAGGATACGCATCTGTGGTGATATTGTTGCGTAGCACCAGGTCCAGCTCGAATTTGCCGTCCCGCATCCGGGCAATGGGGGTGATGGTGTTGTGGGGCTCGCCGTCCGTCTCCGCGTACACAAAGACGGCGGGGTCGCTGTACCCGCGCCAGGCGGCGAGGATTTTGTCCGCCAGCTCCACCAGCCGCCCGCTGTCCTGACAGCGGATGCGCAGCACGCTCATGGGCCATTTCACCAGTCCGGCCTCCACGTCCTCGAAACCGGGGAAGGAGACTGTCCGCTCTATGGGGGCCTTCTCCATGGCGAAGGTATACCGTCCGCCCTGGAAGTGGTCGTGGCTGAGGATGGAGCCGCCCACAATGGGCAGATCCGCGTTGGAACCCACAAAGTAGTGGGGGAACTGCCGCACAAAGTCCAGCAGCTTCCGGAACGCCGCACGGTCGATTTTCATGGGCGTGTGCCGCTTGTTCAAGCAGATGCAGTGCTCATTGTAATAGACATAGGGGGAATACTGGAAGAACCAGTCCGCCCCGTCGATGGTGATGGGAATGATGCGGTGGTTCCGGCGGGCGGGGTGGTCCAGCCGCCCGCTGTAGCCCTCGTTCTCACAGCAGAGCTGGCACTTGGGGTACCCGCCCTGGGGGGCGGACTTGGCGGCGGCAATCGCCTTGGGGTCCTTCTCCGGCTTGGAGAGATTGATGGTAATATCCAGATCGCCGTATTCGGTGGCTGTGATCCACTTCACATCCTTGGCGATGCGGTAGGCCCGGATGTAGTCCGTGTCCTGGCTGAGCTGATAGTACCAGTCCGTGGCCAGGGCGGGGTTGTCCCGGTACAGGTGGCGGAACTGGGAGATGACCAGGCTGGGCCGGGGGGTCAGCACACCCATCAAGGCGGTGTCCAGCAGGTCCCGGCTCACCGGCCCGCCGTCGATTTTTCCCTCCCGGACGGCGTAATCCACCAGTCCGCCCAGAATCTCCTCCAAAGGCAGCTCGGCGGCGTCCTCCGGCTCCTCATAGCTGGAAATGCCCATCTCATGCAGCAGGCTGTTGATTACCCAGATCCGGTCCTCCGGCGCGGTCATACCCCTGCGGATGCCGTAGTCCGCCAGGGCCGCGATGTACTTGGAAACAGATGTATCCTTCATTGTCTTGTCTCCTTACGCTAATCTGATGCCGCCCACCGGACGGATGGTCAGCACATGGCAGGATTTGGCCCCCAGGACCTTCTCCATCTCCGTCTGGAAACGCACCAGCATGTCCAGCGGGACAAAAGCCTGGATGGTCCCCGCAAAGCCGCCGCCGTGGACGCGGCACGCGCCCCGGCCCTCCAGCAGCCGCTCGCACAGAGCCAGAGCCAGAGCCACCTCCTGGTGGTGGGTGTACCCGGCAGGGGCCACGTTCTGCAGGAACCGCCAGCTGGACAGGCCCGAATGCTTCACCAGCTGCAGGAAGCCCTCAAAATCGCCCTGCTTCAGCGCGGCGGCCTGTCCCGCCACACGGCGGTTCTCTTCGTACACATGGATGGCCCGCAGCGCGGCCCGGTCGCCGGCCTTCCGGCGCAGCTCCGGCAGGGCGGTGAAAAAGTCGGCCTCCGGCACCTCCCGCAGCACGTTCTTGCCAAAGTAAGCGCAGACCTCCTTCAGCTCCTGCGTAACGGCGGCGTACTCGCCTGTGAGGTCCGCGTGGTCCGCGCCGCTGTCGATGATGCACAGCGCATGTCCGGCGGAGGAGAAGTCGAAGTCCAGCCGCTCCACCACGGGGCTGGCGTTGTCCTGGAAGTCGATTGTCACCATGCCGCCCACAGAGGAGGCCATCTGGTCCAGCAGGCCGCTGGGCTTGCCGAAAAAGACGTTCTCCGCATACTGCCCGGTCTGGGCAATGCGGGCGGGGGAGCACTGGCCGTCAAAGAACAGCTCGTTGAAGATATTGCCCAGCAGCACCTCGAAAGCGGCGCTGGAGCTGAGGCCGCTGCCCTTGAAGACAGTGGAGGTGGTGTAGGCGTTGAAGCCCTCCAGCTTACAGCCCTGGCTCTGGAACCAGGCGGCTACGCCGCGGATGAGGGCGGCGGAGGTGTTGCGCTCCTCCTCCCGGACCTCCAGGCTGTCCAGCTCCACAATGTCCATGGGGAAGCCCTCGCTCTGGATGCGGATGACGTCCTCCCCATTGGGAGCCGCCGCTGCAATAACGTCCAGGTCGATGCTGCCGGCCAGCACCAGGCCATGCTGGTGGTCGGTGTGGTTGCCGCAGATCTCCGTGCGGCCCGGCGCGGAGAAAACGGCGGCCTGGGCACAGGGGCCAAAGGTTTCGGTCAGGCCCGCCAGAAGGCTGCGGTAGCGGTTGATCTGGCTTGGCAGCTGCTGGGGGGAGTAGAGCCTGGAGAGCGCCTGCTCCAGTTGTTGAAAATCAGTCTCCGGTGAAAATTGATATCCCATAGCGCCTCCTGAAAAATCCTTATGAATTAGAGTGGTTCATACCTGCATTATAGATTCTTTCACCTTACATGAACATGGATTTTTCATCCATGTTTTACATCTTTTTTGTCAAACTGTCTCCTCCTCTTCCCTGCCGGTCCGGACCTGCTGGGCAAACTGCCTGGGGGAGAGGCCCTTGACGTCCTTGAATGCCCGGGAAAAATAGAAGGGGTCTTCAAACCCCACGGACGTCGCCACCTCCTGGATGGAGCAGTTGGTGGCGGACAGCAGCGCGCAGGCCCGTTCGATGCGGTATTCCAGCAGAAACCGCTTTGGAGAGATTTGGAACCGCTTCACAAAGCGTCTGTACAGGCTGGAGTGGCTCACCGCAGCGTATGCGGCCAGGCCCTCCACTGTGATGGGCTCCTCATAGTGGTTGATGATGTACTCTGCCGCCATCTGGGCGCAGTCGGAGGCATCCTCCCTGCTGTCGGGCTTGGCTTTGGCGGTGCGGGTCAGGAAAGACAGCAGACTGTACAGACGCGAGGTCATCTCCAGTTCCTCCCACATGGCGGCGCCGTAGCTCTGGTACACGCCTTCCAGCAGGCGGCGGATCTCCTCGCTGTCCCGGCCCCGGAAGACCGGTTCATCCGGGGTAAAGTCGGTGCGGGACACGCAGGCGGCGGCGTCCAGGCCGCTGAAGCCTACCCAGACATACTCCCATGGCTCTTGACTGTCGGCGCAGTAATGGATTGTCGTGTCCGGGTAGACTAAAAAGGTATCTCCAGCGCTCAGCTCATACCGTTTGTCCCGGCACAAATACACGCCCCTGCCGCTCAGGATGTGGTGCAGCAGGAAGTGGTTGCGCACACCAGGTCCCCAGCCGTAGCATGGCGGACACTGTTGACAGCCCGTATTCTGGACATAGAGTGATGCCGTCCGGCGTTCCAGTTTCATGGAATGTTTATAAATGGTACTCTGTTCGTTCATTGACAGCTCCCCTCCTCCTCTCAGATTGCCTGCCCGGGCTGCGGGCAGCGGGAAGCCGTAAGGGGCGCTTCCCATTGGAATTCATTATACATGAATCTACAGCCTCTTGTCCACAATTTATGTGAATTTTGACGGATAAACTTGAAAATTTTCCGTTATTCACGGACGCCTTTCCGATAATTTGTACAAAATGACAGGAAAATTTTACATTGTCCCGAAAAATATCATCCAAGTTTACGGGCCGCTCTTTATTGACTTTTTGAGTATGCCGTGCTACCATGCTAAAGTATAAAAGCGATGAAAGGGGCCAATGCTGTGGACATATTTCATTCGGAGGGCGCACAGATGCTGATTCAGGCGGTTCTCGCCCTGCGGACCGAGGAGGAGTGCAGGGCTTTTCTGGAGGACCTGATGACCGGAAAGGAAATTCAGGACTGCGCCCAGCGTCTGCTGGTGGCCAGCCTGCTGCGCAAGGGCATGGTTTACAGCCAGATTGCCAATGCTACCGGGGCCAGCAGCGCAACCATCAGCCGCGTCAACCGCTGCTATACCTACGGGACCGGCGGGTACCAGACGGCCTTGGACCGCCTGCCGGGGACGGATTGACAGCTCTCATACGATTCCCTGAAAAACAATGCACGATCACAATGATATGGAGGATTTCTATATGGACACCATACTCCGCCCCGATGAGCGGGCCGGACTCGCCCTGCGGGAGCTGTACCACCGCCGGGGCTACCAGCCCTACCGCATGAGCAAATTCGAGGCTTATGACCTCTATGTGCGCAACAAAAGTTTTCTGGTCAGTGAGAACGTCATCACCTTCACCGACACCGACGGCCAACTGATGGCCCTCAAGCCGGACGTCACCCTCTCCATCGTGAAGAACGCGCCCCCCGCCGGCGGCGCGCTCCAGAAGGTGTACTACCACGAAAACGTCTACCGCACCTCCCCCGCCGCCATGGGCTTCCAGGAGATCATGCAGACTGGACTGGAGTGTACCGGCTCCCTGGACCTCTATGCCATGGGCGAGGTGCTGGCCCTGGCCGCCGAGAGCATGTCGCTGCTCAACCGCGGGGATTACCTGCTGGACCTGGGGCATATGGGCTTTGTCACCGGTCTGCTGGAGGGGCAGGAGGACAGCGTGCGAAAAGAACTGCTCGCGGAGATTGGCCGGAAGAACGCCCCCGCCATCCGCACCGCCTGCGCCCAGGCGGGCATCGGCCACAGCCTGTCGGAAGCCCTCTGCAGCCTTGCGCTGCTCTACGGCCCGCCGGACGAGGCGCTGCCCCAGCTGAAAAATCTGCCGGACCGGAGCGGCGTGCAGTCCTCCCTGGAGGAGCTGGAGAGCCTGTGCGCTCTCCTGAAAGACCGGGGCCTTGCGGAGAACCTGCGTCTGGATTTCTCTATTGTCAACGATATGAGCTACTATAACGGCGTCATTTTCCGCGGCTATCTGCCGGGACTGCCCAGCGGCGTCCTGGCGGGGGGGCGATACGACAACCTGCTGCGACGCATGGGCAAGCAGGGCGGCGCAATCGGCTTTGCCGTCTACCTGGACCAGCTGGAGCGGCTGGAGAAGGCGGGGGAGCTTGACGTGGATACGCTGCTGCTCTACCGCGCCGGGGACGACCCTGCCGCCGTGGCCCGGCTGGCGGACTCGCTGGCGGAGCAGGGGAAGACGGTCCGTGTGGAGCGGAACATCCCCCAGGGCCTGCGGTACCGGGAGACGGTCCGGTTTGGAGAAGGAGGACAGGGGTAATGGAAATGATTCATATTGCGCTGCCGAAAGGGCGGCTGGGGGAAAAGGTCTACGCCCGGTTCAAAGCCGCCGGGTATCCTTGCCCCGCCATTGAGGAGGAGAACCGGAAGCTGATTTTTGAAAATCCGGAGGCAGGGGTCTGCTATTTCTGGGTGAAGCCGTCGGACGTGGCCATCTATGTGGAGCGGGGCGCGGCGGATGTGGGCGTGGCGGGCCGGGACATCCTGCTGGAGTACGCGCCGGACGTGTATGAACTGGCAGATTTGGGATTGGGCAAGTGCCGGATGTGCGTGGCGGCTAAGAAGGATTTCCGGGACAACCCGGACCGGACGCTGCGGGTCGCCACGAAATTCCCCCATATCGCCGCCCGCTACTACAGCGCCCACAGCCGGCAGATTGATATTATCAAGCTCAACGGCTCCATTGAAATTGCCCCGATTCTGGGGCTGAGCGACGTGATCGTGGACATTGTGGAGACCGGAAAAACGCTGCTGGAGAACAATCTGGAGCCGCGGGAGACCATTGTGCCCATCAGTGCGCGGCTGATCGCCAACAAGGTCGGCTATAAGTTCAAGCACGACCAGATTTCACAGCTGTGCCAAAAGGCGGCGGAGCCGCTCCAGACAAAGATATGAGGTGTTTCCTATGATACGTTTACTCAACGCAGGCGAGGTTTCGCTATCGGAGATTTTAGCCCGCACGGAGGACAAGCGGGACATAGCCGGTACAGTCTCGGCTATTCTGGCGGACGTACGGCAGAACGGCGACGCCGCTCTCCGCCGGTATACCAAAGAGTTCGACGGCGCGGAGCCGGACGCCCTGGAGGTTCCCGCCGACCGGCTGGACCAGGCTCTGGCCGGACTGGACAGGGACCTGCGTGCGGTTCTGGAGGAGGCGGCGGAGAATATCCGCGCCTTCCACCGCCGCCAGATTCGCAGTGATTTTATCATCAGCGAAAAGAACGGCGTTATCCTGGGCCAGAAGATCACCCCCATCAATCGGGCCGCCCTCTATATCCCCGGCGGCACCGCCGCCTATCCCTCCACCGTGCTCATGAACTGTATTCCCGCCAAGCTGGCCGGATGCCGGGAGATTGTGATGGTTTCGCCCCCCACCTGCGGCGGGGACATCAACCCGGTGATTCTGGCCGCCGCCCGGCTGGCGGGGGTGGACCGGGTCTTCCGCTGCGGCGGTGCGCAGGCCGTCGCGGCCCTGGCCTACGGCACGGAGACAGTGCCGCAGGCGGACAAGATTGTCGGTCCCGGCAACGCCTTTGTGGCGGAGGCCAAGCGGCAGGTTTACGGTCAGGTGGGCATCGACGTCATCGCCGGCCCCAGCGAGATCCTGGTGGTGGCGGACGGAAACAGCAATCCCCGGCACGTTGCCGCCGACATGCTCAGCCAGGCGGAGCACGACCGCAGCGCCAGCGCGGTGTTGGCGACGGACTCCCCGGCCCTGGCGGAGGCAGTCCGTACAGAGCTGGAACGCCAGCTGTCCCTGCTGCCCCGCGAGGAGATTGCCCGCGCGTCCATCGAGGCCAACGGGAAAATCATTCTGACGGGTACGATTCCGGAGGCAATTGAGATTGCCAACGCCCTGGCGCCGGAGCATCTGGAGCTGTGCGTGGACAATCCCTTCGACTATCTGGACCAGGTAAAAAACGCAGGTTCTATTTTTATGGGGCGCCACTGTCCGGAGGCGTTGGGCGACTATTTTGCCGGTCCCAACCACACCCTGCCCACCAACGGCGCGGCCCGGTATGCCAGTCCGCTGTCCGTGGACGACTTCATCAAAAAATCCCAGTTTACCTATTACACCGGCCCCGCTCTGTCCGCCGCCGCCGGCAAGATTGCCGCGTTTGCCCGGCAGGAGGGTCTGGAGGGCCATGCCCGGAGCGTACAATCCCGGTTTGAGGAGGAGACAGAAGTATGAGCCGTTTTATGAGCAGGCGTTTTGACGGCCTGGAGGCGTACGTCCCCGGCGAACAGCCCCAGGATATGCAATATGTGAAGCTGAACACCAATGAATCCCCCTTTCCGCCGTCCCCGGCGGTATTCGCCGCGCTGAACGACTCCGAGACGGCGCGCCTGAATCTGTACCCGGACCCGGAGGGCCGGGTCCTGCGGCAGAAGCTGGCCGCGCTGTACGGCGTGGATATGGAGAACGTATTTCTGGCGAACGGTTCCGACGAACTGCTGAACTTCTTTTTCATGGCCTTCTGCGACCAGGAGCGGCCTGTGGCCTTTCCGTCCGTGAGCTACGGATTTTACCCTGTCTATGCCAGCCTGTACAATCTGCCCCGCGCGGAAATTCCTTTGCATGAAGGCTTCCGGCTGGAACCGGCGGACTACTGCGGTATCCGTAAAAACATCGTCATTGCCAACCCCAACGCCCCCACGGGCCGGACCGTCAGCGTAGCGGAAATTGAGGAGATTGTCCGAACAAATCCGGACCACGCAGTCCTTATTGACGAGGCGTACATCGACTTCGGCGGCGAGAGTTGCGTGGGGCTGGTGTCGAAATACGAGAACCTGCTGGTGGGACAGACCTTCTCCAAGTTCCGCTCCCTGGCTGGCGGACGGCTGGGCTACGCCATCGGCAGCCGGACGTTGATTGAAGACCTGGATAAGATCAAATATTCCACCAACTCCTACAACATCAACCGTCTGACAATGGCGGCGGCGGCCGCTGCCATCGACAGCAACGACTACTATGTCCAAAACAGCAGAATCATCCAGGAAAACCGCGCCTATACGGCCGCCGGACTGGAGGAGCTGGGTTTCGAGACACTGCCCAGCAAGGCTAACTTTATTTTCACCCGCTGTCCCCAGGTGGAGGGCGGCAGGCTCTACCGAAGCCTGAAGGCAAAGGGCGTCCTGGTCCGGCGCTGGGATAAGCCGGAGATTTCGGATTACTGCCGTGTTACCATCGGGAACCGGGAGCAGATGGACATTTTCCTGGAAAAAGTCCGGGAAATTCTGAAGGAGGGATAACATGCGCACCGCCACACTGAACCGCAGAACAGCGGAGACCGAGATCGCCCTGACCCTGGACCTGGACGGCGTTGGGACCAGTCAAGTGGACACTGGCTGCGGTTTTCTGGACCACATGCTGACCCTCTTTGCCCGCCACGGGCGTTTTGATCTACAGGTTTCCTGCAAAGGCGACACCTATGTGGACGACCACCACACCGTGGAGGATATCGGTATTTGCTTGGGGGATGCTTTCGCGCAGACGCTGGGGGAAAAGCGGGGCATCCGGCGTTACGGCTCCGCGATTCTGCCGATGGATGAGGCGTTGATTCTGACAGCCGTTGACAGCAGCGGCAGGGGAATGCTATGCTATGAGATGAACATTCCCACAGAGAAGGTGGGGACCTTCGACACGGAGCTGACAGAGGAATTTCTGCTGGCTTTCACCCGCCGGTCGGGCATGACGCTGCACGTCCGGCAGCTGGCAGGGACCAACAGCCACCATATTATTGAGGGCGTGTTCAAGAGTCTGGCCCGCACGCTGCGGGAGGCCGTCTCCATTGACCCCGATTTTGCGGATGAAATCCCCTCGACGAAGGGGGTGCTGTAGGCGTGGTTGCTATTATTGATTACGGCGTGGGGAATCTGTTTTCCCTGAAAAGCTCTTTCCGGGCTATCGGCGAGGAAGCGGTGGTGACTGGAGAGCCGGAGGTCATCCGGAGCGCGGACAAGCTGGTACTGCCCGGCGTGGGGGCGTTCGGCGACGCGGCGGCGCTGCTGCGGAAAAATGGTATGGATCAAGTGGTCTGCGCCGAGGCGGCGGCGGGAAAACCGCTGCTGGGGATCTGTCTGGGGATGCAGCTGTTGTTTGACTACGGCGTGGAGTACGGGCGTCATGAGGGGTTGGGACTGATTCCCGGTTCTGTGCAGCCCATCCGGCCTGTGATTCCGGCGGCGTACAAGGTCCCCCATATCGGTTGGAACGGACTGCATTTTCCAAGGGAAAAAAGCCCGCTGTTCCGATACGTTCAGGAGGGGGACTGCGTCTATTTTGTGCATTCTTTCTACGGCGCGGACTGCAATGAGAGCGTCATTGCTACGGCAGAATACGGCCCGGAGCTGACGGCGGCGGTGGCGAAGGGGAATGTGTACGGCGTGCAGTTCCATCCGGAGAAGAGCGGGAGCGTAGGGCTGCATATTTTGAGGGCGTTTTGTGAGTGAAAGGAGCTTTCGCGGATGAGTATGCCTTTGTTTGAATCTTCGGAACACGAAAATATGACGGTAGAAGAATTCCAGCGGTTTGCGGAAACGCACGAGGGAATGTGGGAGCTTTATGACGGAATGCCGGTTAAAATGCAGTCCCCTTCGCCGGAGCATCAGTGGATCAGCCACGAGGTCATGTCACAATTTCGAGATTATTTCAGAGACAAGGGCTGTATTCCGCTGCAGGAATTGGACGTATGCGTATCCCACCAAGCGCAGAGGTATGAAATACGAAAGCCGGATATACTTGTGTTTTGCAGCAAAGATCAGCTCAAAGGGAATTTGGTGTATTCCCCGCAGCTGGTGACAGAAATCTGGTCGCCGTCAAACACAATGAAGGAACGCTTGGAAAAAATGCGGACGTATCAGCAGGCAGGCGTAAAAGAATTCTGGCAAATTGATTACTGCAACCGGGATTTTGCAGTCGTAACACTGAGCAGAGAAAACCTTATGACAATAACCGGCGGTAGCTTCCAGGAAGATATTGTGTCAGAATATTTCCCTGGATTGCGTGTGAGCCTCGCGGAATACGAAAGCTTTATAGCACAAGTCAGATAGATAAAATAAGGAGGGGGACAGTATGCTGATTTTCCCCGCAATTGACTTAAAGGACGGCAAGGTCGTCCGCTTGCACAAGGGCAGCTTCGACACGGTCCACCAGGTGGCGGACGACCCGGTGGCTACGGCGCGGACCTTTTACGAGGCCGGGGCGCGGTATCTGCACATGGTGGACCTGGATGGCGCAAAAGAAGGCGTACGAAAAAACAGCGTCATTGTCAGGGCCGTTGCAGACGCAGGGCTGAAAATTGAACTGGGCGGCGGCATCCGTTCCATGGAGGACATCCGGGCGGTGTTTGACCTGGGGGTCTGGCGCGTGGTAATCGGTTCCGCCGCAGTCACGGACCCAAACTTTGTACGGGCCGCAATCGAAGCCTGCGGAACGGAACGGGTTGCCGTGGGCATCGACGCAAAAAACGGCTCCGTCCGCACCGCCGGATGGGTGGAGGACGCGGGGCTGCATTACCTGGATTTCGCCCGCTCCATGGAGGCCCTTGGCGTCCGGCATCTCATTTTCACGGATATTGACACGGATGGGACGCTGGCCGGGCCGGCCTGCGGACGGCTGGCGGAACTGAAAGAGGCGGTCAGCTGTCAGATCACCGCCTCCGGCGGCGTGTCCTCCAATGCGGACCTGCGGGCCTTGCGCAATATGGAGCTTTACGCCGCCATCGTGGGCAAAGCCTGGTATGCAGGGGAGGTGGATCTGCGGCAGGCTGTGGAGGAGTGCCAATGATTACAAAACGGATTATTCCCTGCCTGGATGTGAAGGACGGACGGGTCGTTAAAGGGGTCAACTTCCTGGGGCTGGCCGACGTCAGCTCCCCGGTGAAGCTGGCGGAGTTCTACAGCAGCTGCGGCGCGGACGAGCTGGTATTCTATGACATCACTGCTTCCGCAGAGGGCCGCGCTCTGTTTACCGGTATCCTCACCGAAGTGGCCTCCACCATCTTCATCCCCCTGACGGTGGGGGGCGGCATCAACACAGTGGCGGATTTTGACCGGGTCCTCAAGTGCGGCGCGGATAAGGTGAGCGTCAATTCCGGCGCCATCCGGGACCCGTCCCTGATTGCCCAGGCGGCAAAAAAATACGGCGACCAGTGTGTGGTGTTGTCGGTGGACGCCAAGCGGGTGGACGGACAGTTCCGGGTCTTCGCCAAGGGCGGGCGGGAGGACACCGGATTGGACGCTCTGGAATGGATTCGCCGGGGCGTAGGGGACGGCGCAGGAGAAATTGTTCTCAACAGCATCGACACCGACGGTGTGAAGAACGGCTTTGACCTGGAGATGCTGGCGGCAGTGTGCGAGATCGTGGATGTGCCGGTGATTGCGTCCGGCGGCGCGGGATGTGCGGAGCACTTCAAGACGCTGTTCGAGACCTTGCCGAAGGTAGACGCCGGTCTGGCGGCCTCTATTTTCCACTTCGGAGAGGTGTCCATCCCCGACCTGAAACGGGAGCTGGCCGCAGCCGGCATCAACATGCGTTTATAATACGGGAGGAAATTATGCTGAATATTGACGAGTTGAAATTTAACGGCCATGGTCTGATTCCGGCAATTGTGACGGATGCGTCCACCAAGAAGGTTCTGACGCTGGCGTACATGAACCGGGAGAGCCTGGAAATCAGTATGCGGGAGGGCCGGACCTGCTTCTGGTCCCGGTCCAGGAAGGAGCTGTGGCGGAAGGGCGAGACCAGCGGCAATGTGCAGCGCATCGTGGACATCACCGCCGACTGCGACCGGGACGCGCTGCTGGTGACGGTCAGCAAGGACGGCCCCGCCTGCCACCTGGGGACAGACTCCTGCTTTAATGACCAGGTGTTTCAGGGCGGCCAGACCGCGCCTTTTTCGGTGGAGGGACTATACGGCTTGCTGGAGGGCAGAAAAAAAGACCTCCCCGAAGGATCCTACACCACGTACCTGTTCCAGAAGGGACTGGATAAAATCCTGAAAAAGGTGGGCGAGGAGTCCACGGAGGTCATTATCGCCGGGAAAGCCGGCGACAAGGCGGAGACGGTATATGAGGTTGCGGACCTGATGTATCATGTGATGGTGCTGATGGTGGAGATGGGTATTTCCGTGGAGGACATCCGGGCGGAACTGGCCTCCCGGCATGTCATCGACCACAAAGTGAAGCAAGAGAAGATGACCAAATGATACTGCAAAATCTGCATACCCACACCGTCTTCAGCGACGGAAAAAACACGGCGGAGGAAATGGCCACAGGCGCGCTGCGGGCGGGGTGCGCCTCCCTGGGGTTCTCGGAGCACAGCCCCCTGCCGCCGGAGGCGGACCCGGACAGGTACGCTATGGCGAATGTCCCGGCCTACCGGCAGGAGGTCCTGCGGCTGCGGGAGCGGTATGCCGGAGAGCTGGAAATTTTCCTGGGTCTGGAGCAGGATATCGATTCCGGCCCGCCCCAGGACCCGTACGACTACCTGATTGGATCGGTCCACGGCGTTTGGAAGGACGGCGTATATCTGCCGGTTGACGACAGCCTGGAGAAATTTGCGCAGGCCGCAGCAGAATGCTACGGCGGGGATGTCCTGGGATTTGTCCGGGACTATTACCGCCGTGTGTCGGAGGTATACCGGAAAACCGGCTGTCAGATTATCGGGCATTTTGACCTGATAACAAAATTCAACCAGCGCGGCGGCTTTTTTGACGAGGACAGCCCCCAGTATCTGGACCTTGCGCTGGCGGCGCTGGAGCCGCTGGCAAAAGAGGACGTCATCTTTGAAATCAACACCGGGGCTATGTCCCGCGGCTACCGCACCGCGCCATACCCAGGACCGCGTCTGCTGCGGGCGGTCCGGGAGATGGGCGGGCGCGTCTGCATCACCAGCGACAGCCACAGCATGGATACCGTCGTCCACGCCTTTGACCAGGCGGCGGAGCTGGCCCGGTACTGCGGGTTCCGGGAAACAATGGTCCTGAAAAAGACGGGGTTTCAGGCGGAGCCGCTTCTGTGACGATGCATACGGCAAAGACTGCCGGTCGGATTTTCCGACCGGCAGTCTTCCTATTAGGTTCAGGCAAGATTGGCCTTGATATACTGTTTCGCTGTCTCCAAAACAAACGCCTGGCAGGCAGGTCCGCTGGCGGGATCAAAATCTTCCCCATGGATACCTGTATTGGAGAGGATACGGATACCCAGGTACGGCACGCCGTAGGTCCGGCAGATTTGCGCCGCCGCGTTGGTCTCCATCTCCTCGACAGAGGTGCCGGCAGTCTCATGTAGATACAGCATCCGGTCAATCTGGTTGTTCCATTCGTCGCTGGTACCAATGACGCCTTCTACGACGGAACCCTTTGTATAGGCAGGCTTGGCTGCATTTGCTGCGGCCAGCAGTCCCGCATCGCCGTCGTAGTAAACGGACTGTACAAAGGTATCCTTGCTCTTGTCATAGGCGTATACGCCGTTCATCTCAAACGCCGTGTAGTCTACGCCCGCGCCTTTTTCGGATGCCTCCGTCTTCCATGCGGTGGAGTTGACGCTCTGCTTGCCCAGGACGATGTCAAAGGTGTGCAGATCGGGGTCATGTCCGCCGGAGGTACCCTGGTTGATGACGGCCACAGGGTGGAAGAACTCCATAGCCAGCGCGGTGGACGCGCCGGTGTTGGCCAGTCCCTGCTCCGTGCGGCAGACCACTACAGGATATCCCTCATAGGTTCCGGCAGCGTAGCGCCACTGGCCCAGAGTGTACTCCTTTGCGTCAGAGAGGGCGGCGATCATATCGTCGCTCTCAATGGTCATCGCGCCCTCCAGAAGAATGGGCCGGAGAGTTTTGTCGTAGCTCTGGGTTTCCAGAGAACTTTTCGCAGTATTGGCCGTGGCGGAATCCGGGGCGGTCTTCAGGTAGCTGGCGATGTACTGCTCGACAACATCCAGGACAAACGCCTGGCAGGCGGGGCCGGTGGCGGGATCGAAATTCTCGCCGTAGATGCCTGTGTTGGAGAGAATGCGGATACCCAGGAAGGGAACGTCGTAGGTCTTGCAGATCTGCGCGGCTGCGTCGGTCTCCATCTCCTCGCAGGAGGAGCCGTAGAACTCATGGAGGAACAGCATCCGGTCAATCTGATTGTTCCACGCATCGCAGGAGGAGATGGTCCCCTCAACAACACTGCCCTGGGTATAGCTGTCCTTGACGGCGTTGGCAGCGGCCAGCAGCTTGGCGTCGCCGGCGTGATAGACCTCCTTGACAAAGGTCTTCTCATCCTTGTCGTAGGCATAGACGCCGTTCTGCTCCAACGCCTTGTAATCTACGCCCGCGCCTTTTGCCGAGGGCTTGGACTTCCAGGCGGAGTAGTTGGTGGACTGCTTGCCCAATACAATGTCAAAGGTGTGCAGGTCGGGGTCATGCCCGCCAGAGGTACCCTGATTAATCACCGCCACAGGATGGAAGAACTCCATAGCCAGCGCGGTGGACGCGCCGGTGTTGGCCATACCCTGCTCCGTGCGGCAGACCACCACAGGGTATCCCGCGTAGGTTCCGGCAACGTAATCCCACTGGCCCAGGCGGTAGGAGACGGGGTCGGTCAGGGCGTCCATCATGTCCTGCGTCTCAATGGTCATGGCCCCCTGGAGCAGAATGGGACGCTGCTCGCTGTCATAGGACGCATCCAGCGCATCAAAATTCTGGAGAATCTGTGCCAGCTGAGCGCGGGTCAGCGTTTCGCCGGGGCGGAAGGAGCCGCCGGCATAGCCGGACATGAGGCCGGTCCCCAGCGCGGAGGCTACGGCGGCGGTCAGTGCGGCGTCGATTTCATCGCTGTCAGCCACGTCCTCCAGACTGCCGCCCTTGACGCTGCGGCCAACGTACCCGGCATAATCCACCAGAATCTTGGCCAGCGATTCACGGGTCACGCCGCTGCTGCCGTTAAATGCTTTGCCTTCGGCCAGCCCGGCGCTCTGGGCCCAGGCTGCGGCGTCTGCGTACCAGCTGTTCTCTGGTACATCGGTAAAGGTGGAACTCTCTGTAGAGGGACTGCCCTGAATCTGATACAGGGTCTGGTACAGCTGCGCATACGTGACAGTGGCGCCGGGGGCAAAGGAGCCGTCGGCATAGCCGTTCATGTAGCCTTTGCCGCTGACGTAGGCGACAGCCCCGGCATACCAGGAATTTTCTCCCACATCGCTGAATGTGTCGGAGGATTCGGCTGCCAGTGCGGCGGCGCTCAGAGACAACGCCATGCTGAGCGTCAGGAACAGTGCGAGAAGCTTGCGTTTCATTGTTACCCTTCTTTCCTTTTTGTTTTGACCGATGCAGAGAGCCATCGATTCCTGTTGAGATTATAGCAAAAAAAGCTGGAACATGCAAGAAATATTGTGGATTTTATCACTTTTTTTCTGCCTGGCAGAAGGCGCGCGGCTGGATGAACGGATATTGACTTGGCTGAGAGGATGATGGTATACTATAAAAAATGCGCAAAGGAGTGTGGAGCGAATGGGGAAATATATACTTGCTTTGGACCAGGGAACCACCAGTTCCCGCGTGATTCTCTTTGACCGGGAGCAGAACATCCATGGAATCAGCCAGAAGGAATTCACCCAGATTTACCCCCGCGAGGGCTGGGTGGAACACGACGCTATGGAAATCTGGTCCTCCCAGTACGCGGTCATGATGGAGGTCATCGCCAAAACCGGCGTGGACCCGGCGGACATTGCCGCCATCGGCATCACCAACCAGCGGGAGACCACCATTCTGTGGGACAAAACCACCGGACGCCCCATTTACAACGCCATTGTCTGGCAGTGCCGCCGCACCGCCGGAACCGTGGACCGGCTGGTGGAGGAGGGCCTGGCGGAGCACATCAAAAAGACCACCGGCCTGGTGCCGGACGCCTACTTCTCCGCCACGAAGATCAAATGGATTCTGGACCATGTTGAAGGCGCACGGGAAAAAGCGCGGCGGGGCGAAATCCTTTTCGGCACCGTGGACACCTGGCTGGTGTGGAAGCTCACCGGGGTCCATGTCACGGATTACACCAATGCCTCCCGCACCATGCTCTACGACATCCACAAGCTGGACTGGGACAGCACGCTGCTGGAGGCTCTGGATATTCCCCGTGCCATGCTGCCCCAGGTGCGGCCCTCCAGCGGAATCTATGGATACACCGCTATTCAGGGGGTGCAGGTCCCCATTGCCGGCATCGCCGGGGACCAGCAGGCGGCGTTGTTTGGCCAGACCTGCTTCTCGCCGGGAGACGCCAAGAACACCTACGGCACCGGCTGTTTTCTGCTCATGCACACCGGCGGTACGCCCTTTGAAAGCAGCAACGGCCTGCTGACCACCATTGCCGCCGGGGTGGATGGGAATGTCCAGTATGCGCTGGAGGGCTCGGTATTTGTCGGCGGCGCGGTCATCCAATGGCTGCGGGATGAGATGCGCTTTTTCCCGGACAGCGGCGATGCGGAGTACTATGCCCAAAAAGTCTCTGATAACGGCGGCGTGTACCTGGTGCCCGCCTTTACGGGGCTGGGCGCGCCCTACTGGGATATGTATGCCCGCGGCGCCATTGTGGGCATCACCCGCGGCACAAAGCGGGAGCATATCATTCGTGCCGCCCAGGAGTCCATTGCTTATCAGGTGGCGGATCTGGTCCATGCTATGGAGGCGGACACCGGTCTTCCGCTCCGGTCGCTGAAGGCCGACGGCGGCGCCAGCCGGGACCGGTTCCTCATGCAGTTTCAGGCGGATATCATTGGCCGGGAGGTCCGCCGCCCCGTCATCCGGGAAACCACTGCGTTAGGCGCGGCCTATCTGGCCGGGCTGGCTGTGGGGATGTGGCGCAATCCGGAGGAACTCCGGCAGCTGTGGCTATGCGACGCATCTTTCCAACCTGCGCTGGAGGCGGAGGGCCGGGACCGGCTGCTGGCGGAATGGCGCCGGGCTGTGGGCCGGAGCCGGGATTGGGCCAGAGGGAGCTGTGTTTGACTGGTATGTAAGGCGGCGAAATGAACGCGGCCATATCGTTTGCAGATGAAGACAGTGCCGTCCGCAGAAGGGAATGCAGGCGGCTTTCCTCCCGGAATATGCTGTGTGTACCGCGAATTCTGCCCTTCTGGTACTTGACTTTTCCATCCGCCATAGTCTATACTGAAAAGCTGAAATTTGTAACAGGGAGCAGACCTATGAATATGTACACAATGATATTGACTATCACCACACTGACCGGCGTAGGCGGACTGGCGCTGGGCGGCGCACTGGCGGCGGCGGTCCACAGCCCGTCGGAGCGGACGGTCAGCCTGCTGCTGCGCTTTACCTCCGGCGTTATGCTCAGCGTGGTGTGTTTTGATTTGGTAGCCGACGCCATGGACGGCGGTGCGGTCCTCCCCGTACTCTGCTGGCTGTTGATCGGGTATCTGTGTACCTATCTGCTCAACTGCTGGATTGACAAACGCGCCCACCACAGCCACGGCGGACCTCATCACGAGCGCCACGAACACCACGAACACCATGGGCGCCACAGCCAGGAGGCGCATCACCACCATGCGGCAGCCCATATAGGCCGCGACAACGGGGAGATGTGCGCCTGCGGCCACCACACCCTCCACACTGCCGGACTGGTGCTGGCCGCTGCGGTGGCGCTGCACAACATGCCGGTGGGTATGGCTATCGGGGCCACCTTTGCGGGTTCGGCCCACGGCGGCTGGCACGGCGGCGCACTGGCCGCGCTGATCATCGGGCTGCACAACATCCCGGAAGGCATGGCGATTGCCGCACCGCTGCTGACCGGCGGCGCAAAGCCTGGTGAAGCAACCGGCATTGCGGCAGTCAGCGGACTGCCAACGATCCTGGGCGCACTGCTGGGATACTCCGTGGGCGCGGTGAACGGCGGGCTGCTGGGCGTGGCGCTGAGTTTCGCGGCGGGAGCGATGCTCTATGTTATTTTCGGCGAGCTGCTGCCAGAGGCGGAGAACCTGTGGCAGCATAAGCTCTCCGGCGGCGCAACCATGCTGGGGATGCTGCTGGGCATGGCTCTGATCTTCAGCCATGTACACGGATAACCCCAAATCCATTTTTAATAAGCAGGGTAGGTGGCACATATGAATCAGACAAAAAATCTAATAGACCGTAAAATCATCCTCAGGCTCGGAATCATCCTTCTGCTGGCTATAGCGGCAGGCGCGTACCTCTATGATCGGCTGATGCCTGAACCGGAGCGGGCAAATCTGGAGGGTAACCCACAGCCTACCTATATGATTTACTATGGGAAGCTGAACAGCAAGCTGATCCGGCAGGCCAAGCAGTATGATATCGTCATTCTCCATCCGAAGCAGGGGAATCTGACCCGCAAGCAGGTCCGGGAAATCCAGTCAGCCGGCGCCTGCGTTTTGGGCTATCTGTCCATCGGGGAGGACCTGCGGACGGCGGGAATGACGCCGGAGGATATGCTGGAGGACTGGCGTTTTACCGGAGACGGCTCCGGTCCGCGGGTTGACGGACGGGAAGCGGGGGACGAGAGCCTGGACCATGCCGGCCTGCTGGGCGCGCCATCCCCGGCGGGGAGCGGATATGCGTCCTATTATCTGGACGACAACGACCACGACGGCAAGCCGGATTTCAACCCAAGCTTCGGCTGCGCCTATACAAACATCGGCGACCCGGCCTGGTATGACGCGCTGCAGGATATGATGATGGGCGATTCCGGCGGGACGCCGGGCATCCGGGAAATCCTGACAACGGATTACGGGCGGGGGCTGGGCTGTGACGGACTGTTTCTGGATACGGTTGATACCTGTGCGCCCAACTCGTATACGGACGACTCCTTTCCCGGCAAGACAAGGTTTGAATGGACCGCGCCGGGCGTGTCCAGCTTTTTGAAGCGGCTGCGGACGGACTATCCGGATGCGTACATTCTCCAGAACCGCGGCCTGTTTTTCTTTCATTACCAGCTGCCCCACTTCGACTATACCACAGGCCAATATATTGACTTCCTCATGTATGAGAGCTATATGCTCGATTCCAATAGTACCTCTCTTTATAGTGAGATGTACTTCCAGGACAACAAAAATGTATACGCGCCGAAAATCAACGCGGAGGCCAACCGTCCGGACGGCTTTCGGGTGTTGTCTCTGGGGTATGCGGAGGGACCGGAGGAGTACCAGCTGAAGGAGACGCTGACGGGGAACTCTGCGGCGGGTCTGGACATTCTGCTGGCAGATCTGGAGCAGGCGCAGAATGAGGCCGGTTTTTCCCACTACATTACGGATGGGGCGCTGTTGCTGACAAACGATTTTGTTTTGGAGCGGACAGAGACGGACTGCCTGCCCCCGGTGTGGAGCAGCGTCCACACGGCGGCCTGGGACCAGCCGCCTGTGCCGCGGGTGGGAATCGGACAGGCGGAGCCGGTCCCAGGAGGGATGACCGTACGCTGGGACGTGGCAGTCGACAGGAGCGGTGTGGAATACACCCTCTACTATCAGAAAACGCCCTTTGACTTTGCGGCTGACCCCGATCTGGAGAATGCGGAAAAAATGGCCCTGATTCCGGACGTAGGCGATGGATACCAATACGGCGCAGGGCCGGATACCTGGCCGTATCAGGCGGCTGTGGAAAATCTGGACGCCGGGGAGACCTATTACTTTGTCATCCGGGCGAGAGATTTGTCCCAGTCCGGCCACGAAGAAAAAAACACGGTGGTACTGGAGGGCGTCCCGCTGTAAGAGCGAGACAGATACATAGATAAAAGCTCTTGGTTTTGCCGGAAAATCGTGTTATACTAGGGATGAACTGATTACTCAAGAGAAAAGAGGCGTACATCATGGCTACCCATCGCCGCCGGCGGCGGCGCAGAGTTCCCCGTATTGTCCCGTTTCTGCTGCTGGCAATATGCGGCGTTTTGTTTTTCCGCTGGAGCAACCGCTCCCTGCAAATCGAAGCCTTTACCTATGCGTCCCCCCGGCTCCCGGAGGGCTTTGACGGCTGTACCATCGTGCAGCTGTCCGACCTCCACGGCGCGTCCTTTGGAGAGGACAATGCAGAGCTGATTGCCGCCGTAGCCGCCCAGGACCCGGACCTGATCTTTCTCACCGGCGACATCCAGGACCGCTACCGGAAAACGCCTGCCAGCTACACCGCTGCCATAGGCCGGGCGATGGCCGGGATTGCCCCCACCTATTTTGTCACCGGGAACCATGAGTGGGCATTCCCGGACGTGCGGGAGCTGAAGCGGGCGTTAAAGGATGCGGGGGTGACGGTGCTGACCAATGAATTTGTTGCTCTGGAGCGGAACGGCGGCGTCATTTTCCTGGCGGGCATCGATGATCCCAACGGCTTTGCCGACCAGAAGTCTCCGGAGGCCCTGGCGGAAGAGGTCAAGGCTGCCGCAGACGGCGGATTCTGGATGCTCCTGGCCCACCGCAACAACTATTTTGAAAAGCAGTACAGCGGCTTGGGGGCCGACCTGGTGATTTCAGGCCACGGCCACGGCGGACTGATCCGCCTGCCCTTTACCGACGGCCTCATCAGTGTGGAGCGGACGCTGTTTCCCTCCTACACCGCCGGTTTCTACCAGTTCAATGGACGGGACGTCTTTGTCTCCAGGGGGCTGGGCAACTCCGGCCCCAGCTTCCGGCTGTTCAACCGGCCTCAGCTGGTGACGCTGACTTTAGAGAAAGAATGAACCCTATGAAAGAATTTTTTGCCGGACAATTTGATGTAGCCGTCATCGGCGCAGGACACGCGGGCATTGAAGCCGCCCTTGCCGCCGCGCGTCTGGGACGGAAAACCGTCTGCTTTACCATCAATCTGGACGCGGTGGGCAACATGCCCTGCAACCCGGCTATCGGCGGCACCGGAAAAGGCCACCTGGTCCGGGAGCTGGACGCCCTGGGGGGCGAGATGGCACGGGCCGCAGACGCGGCGTGCATCCAGTACCGGCTGCTGAACCGGGGCAAGGGACCGGCGGTCCACAGCCTGCGGGCGCAGGCCGACCGGCGGTACTACCAGCAGGTCATGAAACACGCCTTGGAGCGGCAGGAGAATCTGGCGCTGCGGCAGGGCGAGGTGACGGAAATCCGCCTTACCAACGGTGCGGTCAGCCATGTGGCGCTGCAGACCGGCGCTGTGTTCGCCGTCAAAGCCGCGATTGTATGCTCAGGCACCTATCTCAACGGGCGCACCATTGTTGGCGAGTGCGTCCGGGAGGGCGGGCCGGACGGCATGTTCGCCGCCGCGGAGCTGACCGGCTGTCTGGCGGACATGGGCCTGTCCCTCCGGCGTTTCAAGACCGGTACCCCGCCGCGGGTCAACGCCCGCAGCGTGGATTTTTCCAAAATGGAGCGGCAGGAGGGGGACAGCCAGACCATGCCCTTTTCCTTTGAGACCAAAGAGCCGCCGGTCAACCGGGCGGTCTGCCACCTGACCTATACCAACGAGGAGACCCACCGCGTTATCCGGGAGAATCTGGACCGCTCCCCTATGCACAGCGGCGTCATTGCGGGCGTCGGTCCCCGCTACTGCCCGTCCATTGAGACAAAAGTCACCCGTTTTGCGGATAAGCCCCGGCATCAGCTGTTTGTCGAGCCTATGGGGTTGGATACAGAGGAGCTGTATATCCAGGGATTTTCCTCCGCCATGCCGGAGGAGGTGCAGCTGGAGATGCTCCACACCATCGCCGGACTGGAGCAGGCGGAGATGATGCGTCCGGCCTACGCCATTGAGTACGACTGCGTGGACCCGCTGGAGCTGAAGCCGACCCTGGAGTGCAAGAAGGTACCCGGCCTCTACGGCGCGGGACAATTCTGCGGGTCCTCCGGCTACGAGGAGGCGGCGGTGCAGGGCTTTGTGGCCGGGGTCAACGCGGCGTTGGCGCAGAAGGGGGAGGAACCGCTCATTTTGTCCAGAGGGCAGTCCTATATTGGGACGCTGATCGACGACCTGGTGACAAAGGGGACCAACGAGCCGTACCGTATGATGACCAGCCGCAGCGAGTACCGCCTCCTGCTGCGCCAGGACAACGCCGACCAGCGGCTGTGTCGCATTGGCTTCCGGATCGGCCTGATCTCCCCTGAGCGGCTGCGGCGTGTGGAGGAGAAATACGCGGCGGTGGACCGGGAGGTAAAGCGGCTTGCCGCCAAAGGCGTGCCGCCCACGCCGGAGCTGAACGAGTTCCTCACCCGGCGGGGGACCGCGCCTGTCTCCGACGGCGCGCCCCTGGCGGCTCTGCTTCGCCGTCCGGAGATCCGGTATGGGGACCTTGCGCCTTTTGATCCGGACAGGCCGGACCTGCCGCCCGAAGTGGCAGAGCAGGTGGAGATATCCGTCAAGTACGCCGGGTATATCCAGCGGCAGCTCCAGGAGGTGGAGGAGCTGCGCCGCATGGAGGACCGCGCCCTGCCAGCCGGTATCGACTATGCCTCCATCCAAGGCCTGCGCCTGGAGGCCCGCGAGAAGCTGGCTGCCGTGCGTCCGCTGAATATTGGACAGGCGTGCCGTATTTCCGGCGTATCGCCTGCCGATGTGGCGGCGTTGATGATTTATCTTGAGAAGCCGTAAGGAGGAACCTGCACTATGCGAATGCTTTTAGCCATTGTTGTCTGTAAGTTGCTGCGCTTCATCGGGAAGCGGGTGGGCAAGGGCAGCTCCCTGCCCGGAAAGTTCGCGCTGAAAATCTGTCCTGACGTTCTGCGCCGCGTCACCCTGCCGCCCTGTATCATCGCCGTCACCGGCAGCAACGGCAAGACCTCCACTGTGGAGATGATCGCGGCCATTCTCCGCAGGAGCGGAAAGAAGGTTATCTACAACGCGGAGGGGTCCAACCAGATCGAGGGCGTCACTACGCTGATTCTCTGCAGCAGTACGCTGGGCGGCAAAATGCGGGGGGACGTGCTCCTTCTGGAGAGCGACGAACGGTATGCCCGGCTCTCCTTCCGGTGGTTCCACCCCACCCACTTCGTCATTACCAACCTCTACCGGGACCAGCTCACCCGCAACGGTCATCCGGAGTGGGTGTACGACGCCATTCTGCCCGCCATCCATCCGGATACCACCCTGGTCCTGAACGCGGACGACCCTCTGGTCTCCTGCTTTGCCAATGGCAGAGACAATGTGAAATGGTTCGGCCTGGAGCGATGCTCCGTCAGCACGGACAAGCCCCAGGGCGTCTACGACGACGGGGCCCGGTGTCCGGTATGCCGGGGGAAAATGGAGTATACCTGCTACCACTACCACCATATCGGCCACTACCGCTGTCCCGCCTGCGGACATGCGCGGCACACGCCGGATTTTGCCGTCACCGCGCTGGACCTGGACGCCGGAAAGCTGACCATTGACGGCGGGACGGAAATCGAACTGGCGTTCCGCAGCATCTACAATGTATACAACATTCTGGCGGCGTGGTCCGTATGCTCCCTGGCAGGGGCGGAGAAAGAGGCTATGGCCGCTGTCATCAGCAACTATGTCCTGAAAAATGGCCGTATGGTCCGTTTTACCCTGGGGGGGTATCACGGGACGCTGCTGACCAGCAAGCATGAGAACTCCGTGGCCTACGACACCAATCTGGGCTACATCCGGGACAGGAAGCAGGACTGCGAGGCGCTGATTATCGTGGACGCCATCAGCCGGAAATACTTTACCGGGGAGACAAGCTGGCTGTGGGACATTGATTTTGATTTGCTGGATTGTCCCCAGGTGAAGCGGGTGCTGCTGTGCGGAAAGTACGTCCATGATTTGGCTATGAGGTTTGACTACACCGGCATTCCGGCGGAAAAGGTGGTCTGTTATGACACGGTCTCCCAGGCTGCCGGGGCGTTGGAGCAGGACGGCGGCGGGGAACTGTATGTAGTGACCTGCTTCTCTGACCGGGACAAGTTGCTCAATCTTGTAAAGCTGGAACAGTAAGGGGGCGTGATGATGGAACTGAATATTCTGCATGTATATCCCGACCTGATGAATCTGTACGGGGAGTATGCCAACCTTGCCGTTCTGCGCCGCCATCTGGAGGCTCTGGATGTGGAGGCGCATATCCGGACGGCGTTGCTGGAGGACGCGCCGGACTTTGATACGGTGGACATGATCTACATGGGCGCGGGTACGGAGCGGGGACAGAAGGCCGCGCTGACCGCACTGACGCCCTACGCCGGCAAGCTGAAGGAAGCTGCCGGACGGGGTGCGGTCCTCCTGTTTACCGGCAATGCAATGGAGACGCTGGGCGCTTCCGTGACGGATGCGGATGGGAAGGTCTGGCCCGGACTGGGTCTGGCGGAATACACCACCGTGGAGACGAAAAAGCGGGTCGCGACGGATATAGTTGCCAGTTCAACCACGGTACCTGCGACCTCGGTTGGCTTTATGAACAAGTGCAGCATAACAAGGGGCGTCGTTTCTCCGCTGTTCGACTCCCTGTCCAGCGGCTTTGGCAACGAGGAGGACTGCGGTCCGGAGGGGTTTACGTTGGGAAATGTGTTTGCCACCCATGTCACCGGACCGGTTCTGGTGAAGAATCCGGTGTTTACAGATTTGATTATCCAACGGCTATTTGCCCTGCGGGGCTGGGATTTGCCGGAGAAGCTGCCCGTACTGCCCCACGAGCAGGAGGCGCATGATGTGACGCTGGAGGAGCTGTCGCAGAATGGGGATCGTCAAAAGGCCAGTTTAGAGTAAAATAATGCTCCCGACAATCATAAGACAAAAACGGACCGGGACGGCGTTCTGCTCAAAAGTCAGGACGCTGTCCCGGCTTTTTGTACAGCATTTTGCCAAAACAGAAAATTTTGCAAAATTTCCTCTTGACATCGCGGTTAGTATGTGCTAATATCGCAGCGTAGTTAGTAAAAGCTAATGCGCAAACAGGAAAGGAGCGTGCAGGATGCCGCTGACAATGGCACAGCAGGGAGAGGATAACCTGATTGAGCAGGTAGGCGGACGCTCCATAGCGCAGACCTGATGCGGAAAGAAAGGTGAACGCAATGCTGGCATATCTGGCGGCACATATGGGTTACATTGTTGTAACGATGGTCCTTGTCTTGGCTGCCGCTGCGGCAGCTGTGCGCACAGTCCGGGACAGAAAGCGGGGCGGGTGCGGCTGCAGGGGCTGCGCCAACGCGCCGTACTGCCACCCTGAAAAGAAAGCGTCCCAATCCACTTGAGTCCTGCCGCACTTTCTCCTGCGGTTTGACTGCCATACTTGAATGATTCCTATGGGGGAACCCCTGGACTTGGGTCCAGGGGTTTTCTCTGGCCGACGGGGGATTTTGTAACCCTTTTGTCATAATTTTCCACGAAACAAGCCCTTGGTTTGTAACCGCCTCCGTGCTATACTATGGTTACAGACATACAGGACGCACCGCCGTCCACAGGAGGTAAACGATGATGAAAAAGACCCTGGCGCTGCTGCTGGCGCTGACCATGCTGCTGGTCCTTCCAGCGTGCAGCGGAGGAAACAACGCGCTCCCCGACCAACCGTCCCCTGCAGAACCGCCGCCGGCAGAAGAAACCGTCCCGGAACCGCCGGAGCCCGAAGCGCCGCCGGAGCCGGAAGCCTACGAAATTTCCGACCCCAAGGTCATGCCGGAGGGCGGCGTAAAAGACGGCGTCGCCTATGCCGCCTATGACGGCCTGGTGGAGCACCTGTTTTTCCACCCCATCATTGCTTACCCGGAGCTGGCCTTTGACGGCGACGCCCAGGAGAAGGGCCTGGACGACTTCATGATAACAGTAGACGAGTTCAACAAAATTCTGAACAGCGTCTATGAGCGGGGCTATGTCCTGGTGGACATTGCCGACGTCTGGAGCGAAACCACAGATGAGGCGGGCAATCCCGTCATGGTCCGAAACACCCTCTATCTGCCAGAGGGCAAAAAGCCACTGATTTTCTCCTACGACGACACCAATTACTACCCCTACATGCTGGAAAACGGCTTCGCCCACAAGCTGATTCTCGGTGAAGACGGCAAGGTGTGGTCCTGGGGGCTGGACCCGGCGGGAAATGAGGTGGTCAGCCGGGACCTGGACGCTATTCCGGCCCTGGACAAGTTTGTGGAGGAGCACCCGGACTTCTCCCCCTTCGGTGCAAAAGCCTGCCTGAGTCTGACGGGCTACGAGGGGATTCTGGGCTACCGCACCCAAACCGACACCCAGTCCTGGGACGAGGCCAGAGAGTCCAACCGGCAGGCGGAGCGGGAGGCGGTCAAGCCCATCATTGCGGAGCTCAAGCGCACCGGCTGGACCTTCGGGAGCCACACCTGGGGCCACATCCGTCTGGGCAGCGGCAACATGGGCAAGATTCAGACAGATACGGAGAAATGGCTGGACGAGGTAGGCAGTCTGGTGGGACCCACGCCCATTCTGTTCTATCCGCACGGCGAGCGGCCCGACGGCAACGACTGGAAACAGACCGGTCCGGCCTTCCAGTATTTGCAGAGTCAGGGCTTCCGCGTCTTCTGCTCGGTGGGGGTGGAGAGCTTCAGTTACATCAAGCAGGATATCTGCGCCGTCATCTGCGACCGCCTGCACCCGGACGGAACGACCCTGCGTTACTCCCGCAACCGCTATTTGCAGTTCTATGATGCAAAGGATATCATGGATACCGCCGTACGCCCCGACCTGGGCGTCGGCCAGGACTGGAACGCATAGAGGAGGAGAAAATCATGACAAAACAGGAGCTATGCCAAACCGCACTGGACATGCTGTCCCGTTCCTACTCCCCATATTCCCGCTTCCCCGTGGGCGCGGCCCTTGCGTGCGCGGACGGCTCGGTGTACACCGGCTGCAACATCGAGAACGCAGCCTACGGCCCCTCTGTCTGCGCGGAACGGGTGGCTGTATTCAAGGCGGTCAGCGAGGGCAAACGGGAGTTTGTCCGGATTGCCGTGGCAGCTTCAACGAAGAAATTCTGTGCGCCCTGCGGCGTGTGCCGCCAGGTGCTCCAGGAGTTTGCCCCGGACCTGGAGGTTATTCTGGTCAACTGCGACGGAGAAACCAAGGAGCTGACACAACGGGATTTGCTCCCCTACAGCTTTGACGGCGATAGCCTGACGGACTGTTCGGGGGACCCCGCCGGACTCTCCTGATCAAATGTTCTATTACCGCGCATAGCGCTGCGGGCGGAGCACGCTGCTCCGCCCGCAATATCATGAATACAGGTTCTTAAAACATTTCAATATAGGCGTCCCGCTCTGCGCCCACAGAGACATACTTAATGGGGCAGCCCACGGCTTTTTCCAGATAGGCAATATACTCCAGCGCAGCCTGGGGCAGCTCCTCCTTCTTCCGGCACTTCGACACATCGCCAAAGCCCGGCAGATACTCATATACCGGTTTTGCACGGTTCAGACGCAGGCCGGAGGGGAAATCGGTCGTGCGCACACCGTCAACCTCATAAGCCACGCAGACAGGCACCTGCTCCAGATAGCCCAAAACATCCATCTTTGTCAAGGCAATCTCCGTCGCGCCCTGGGTCTTGACGCCGTATTTGCTTGCCACCACGTCAAATCCGCCCACCCGGCGCGGACGGCCCGTAGCGGCGCCGTATTCGCCGCCCGCTTTCCGCAGCTCTTCCGCCTCATCGCCGAAGAACTCGCAGGTAAAGGGACCCTCGCCCACACAGCTGGAATAAGCTTTCATAATGCCGATGGAGCTGTCCAGCTGCCGGGAGGGAATGCCCGCGCCCACCGGCGCATAGGCCGCAATAGAGGAGGAGCTGGAGGTATAGGGGAAGATGCCGAAGTCAATGTCCCGCAGCGCCCCCAGCTGCGCTTCAAAAAGAATGTTCTTTCCCTCTTCCGCCGCCTTGTCCAGATACAGGGATGTATCGCAGATATAGTCCTTCCACGGCAGACCGTATTCCCGCAGCCATGCCGTCATATCCGCCGCCTGGATGGCCTCGTGGTCGTATCCCTTCTCCACGGTCAAGTTCTTCCACTCCACAATGTCGCTGATCCGCTCTGTAATCTGGTCCAGCTCCAGCAGATCGCCCATGCGGAGCGTCTTTTTCATATATTTATCGGCGTATACCGGTGCAATGCCCCGGCGGGTGGAGCCAAATTTCTTCCCCGCCAGCCGGTCCTCCTCCAGACAGTCCAGCAGCTTGTGGTAGGGCATACAGATGGTTGCCCTGTCGCTGATCTTCAGATTCTCCGGCGTGACGGCAATGCCGCCGTCCCGAAGACGCTGTACCTCGCCGCACAGATGCTCCAGGTCAATCACCATGCCCGGCCCCAGTATGTTCACCGTACCCTCCCGCAGAATGCCGGAGGGCATCAGGTTCAGAATAAACTTGCCCCTGTCGTTGACCACGGTATGACCGGCGTTATTGCCGCCCTGGTAGCGCACAACAATTTCGTATTTTTCACTGAGCAGATCGACCATCCGGCCCTTGCCTTCGTCGCCCCAGTTGATGCCCACGATTGCAGTTAACATTGTTTTTTCCCCCAATATCGTAATGTTCATGGGTATTGCGGTACGGACAAAAAACACGTACCCTCTATAGCATAACACAAATTGCGGATAAAAACAATGCGTGATTTGATAGAATTTGTCAAAAACGCGCTGGAATTTCGGTGTGCGTGTTGTGTGGAACGACTAATTCCTGCAGTTGGACAGGCGGAGAGGAGAATGGCCGCTGTTTTTGCCTTGACCAGAGGGGAAAAATCGGATATGATACAGGAGGATTCATCTTAAAGTCCTATGATGTCTATAACGACAGTTACTATCCATATCGCAGGAGGAAGTTTGCAATGCCGGAAAATACATTGGTCCCCTTGTATCAGCAGATCAAGGAAGACATCAAGTCCGCCATTGAGCGCGGTAAATACAAGCCACAGGAGCAAATTCCCACAGAGCCGGAGCTGAGCGCGGAATATTCCGTCAGCCGCGTCACTGTGCGCAGGGCGGTGGAGGAGCTGTGCAGCGAGGGCTACCTGGTCAAAATGCAGGGCCGCGGGACCTTCGTCAGCACCCCGCGCATCCACCGCAAGATGACCGGCGGCAACCGGATGGAGAGTTTCAGCAAAACCTGCCGGGACTACGGTATGCGGCCGGGGGCCAGACTGCTGGATAAGAAAATCGTACCAGTGCGGGACGACGAAAAAGCGTTCTGGAACTGCGACGGGGACGCCCTGCTGCTCTACATCCAGCGGGTGCGCACCGCGGACGGACAGCCTATCTTTCTGGAAAATCTGTTTCTCCCTTATGACGGGTACAAATCCCTGATGGCGGCGGACTGGAACGACACCTCGGCCTTTGCCGCGATTGCGGCAGTGCGTGGCCGGCGGGTTGTGGACACCAGCCGCAGAACGATTGAAATTGCCCGTGCCTCCGCAGAACAGGCGCAGGTCTTGAACGTGCCGCTGGGAGAGCCACTGCTGTTCCTCAACTGCTACTTTGTGGACCAGGATGGAGATCCCCTGTGCATTGGCCGTCAATACTATGTGGGCAGCAGGTATATGTTTGAGATGTAAAAAGTTTTTTGAAGGCTGTCTCTTGTACCGGAAGAAGACGCCAGGGACAAAATTACTGACAGACAAAGGGAGCCTGAAACCAGAGCTGACAGTCGTGCGAGGAACTTGTCGATAGGCCGGGCTGTTCCCGCAGCCCATCCACTGTGCTATCGGTTTTTCATCTATGCCTCTCCATTTTTATTTCTCCATAACACCCCCCTATGTAGTTATTATTCCTACACAGGGGGGCTTTTGCCTATTGTCCGTTTTTACTGGAGCAGTTTGATCTGAACTGCTCCCCGTCAAGTAGACAGTAAAATAGAATGCGAAATTTTGTCAGGCAGCCCTGCATTGGGTGTAGACCTCCATGGGCGTATGAACCCCCAGCCGCCGCTGGAGGCGAGAGAAATTGTAGTAAGCAATATACTCCCGGATCATACCGCATAGCTGTTCCCGGCTGGTGAACCGCCTGCCATAGTAACGCTCCCGCTTCAGGATACCCCAGAAGCTCTCCATGGGTCCATTGTCAATACACTTGCCTACCCGCGACATACTCTGAGTCATCCCAGCCGCAGCCAGCTTGTCGTGGAACACCCGGGTGGTGTACTGGAACCCCCTGTCACTGTGGAACAGGGGGTGAGCGTCCGGGTTGGCCGCGAGGGCCTGATCCAGCGTCTCATAGACCAGAGCGCTGTCGTTGGCGTCCCGGAGGACAAAGGAGACGATTCGCCTGTCGCACAAGTCCAATATAGCGCTGAGGTAAAGTTTATGGACCGCTGGCCCAACATAATATTTGAACTCTGTCACATCAGTCAGCCACTTTTCATTGGGCTTTTCTGCGCAAAACTGACGGTTCAGCACGTTTTCAGCCAGATATTGCGGGTCTGAGGCCCGCCGGGTATATAGCCACGCCGGGCGTATTTTATGGTAGACTGAATGCCCAAGCTGCGGCAAATGCGAAGGACCCGCTTGTCGTTCACAGGCATGGCATAATACCGTGCCAGGTCATCCCGAATACGCCGGTAGCCCTTGTCCGGGCTCTCGTCGTGGATCTGCTTTACCAGCCCGGCCAAACGCCGGTTTTCCACGGTACGGGCGCCCGCTTTCCCGGAGCGCCACTGGTAGTAGCCGGCCCGGGAGATATGCAGCGCACGGCACGCTTCTGCCACGGGATACCCTTGTTCCTCTGCAGCCCAACGCACCGTTTCATACTGCCGCTCCTGACGGAACTGCCTCAGCGATCCCCCCTCTCCAGCTCCTGCACTTTTTTAACAGATCCAGCTCCAGCTTCAGCAGATAGTTCTCACGTTCCAATCTGCTCTTTTCGATTCGCAGTGCCTCCTCGGCTGTCCGGGGAGTCTGGGACGCAAGCCGTTTCCCACGCCGGTCCTCCAGACCTGCCACGCCCATCTCCTGATACCGCTTCACCCAGCTGCGTACCACCTGGGCGGTTGTCCCATATTTTTCCGAAAGTTCAGAAAAATCTTTCCCCTCCTCCAGATATTCCCTGACTGCCTGGACGTGCTCCTCCAGCGTATGGTTCCGCCTCGCCATAGATACTCCTCCTGTTTCTTTCGGATGTTCTCTATGACGATGATACTCCTTTGCCCAGTCCAACACAAGGTTTCCGGAACGCAACTTGTATTTTTCCGCGATGGCCATGGAGCTCCCCCGACCGGACAGGTATTCTTCCACCACCTTTTGCCGGAGCTCCTCTTCTCCGAAAGCGCCAAAGCGCCCTCCGCACGGTACCGGCTGATCCAATTGTGCATTGTGGAATGACCCACCCCAGCTCTGCGCGCCGCTTCCCGCATCCGCATCCGGCCTGCCAGACACTCTTGGATCAGATATTCCTTTTCCTCCAAGTCCATCTCAATTCGTTTTCCCATGCCTGCTCCCCTCGTCCTCGTTTTTGTTGTTTAGCTGTCTGTCTTATAGGGAGCATATCAAGCCCTGTACCGAAGTGAGGTAGACCCGGATCATGCCGTTCCAGAAGACTATGGCCTCCAGGATCACCGCCAGCAGAACGCCCATCGCGCCCCCCAAATACCCCCACCAGTCAAGGAAGCTGTCCGCCGCAATATCGGAATGCAGCACGTTCAGCCAGCGAAGCTGGAGCAGGACAGTGGCCGTGGCGGCCACGCAGAACAGCCACAGCAGCTCACAGCCTTCTGCCAGCCGCTGGATGCGCTTAGTGGGGCCGGACTTCGGAATGGGCCGGAGATTCACCCAGAGGAACGCTGCCGCCAGAGGAAGAACCAGCCACCCGGCGCCAGAAACTGACCATTCGGCGTACAGCAGCCAGACCAGCGGCAGGGCATTCGCCGCCGCCGTCAGCAACAGGCAGTAAACAAAGCGCCTGGCATATTTCATAAAACCGCCTCCCGTTCAACAGCGCCCACCGGCACTTTTCTGCGTTTATAGTAAACCTTGCCAACGGGGTTGTCAAGCTGGGGGCTGACTAGTTCTTTTCAGAAAGAAGATTGAACTGGGGAAGGGATGATGGTATAATCAAGGCATTAAATCGGAAGTTGCAGGGGAGATAAAATGGGAAACTGGTATAATGTTGAAACGCAAAAAGATATTGAGCAACTGATGTCTATTTATGGTGATTTTCACGATGCCTGTATCGTATCAACCAGTTTTCAAAGTGGTGCTTTTGTTGATGATGAACATACAATGCACTTTGGCAGCCCGGAAGAACACATCTTATCTGTTGTCTTTCATTGTCAGTGGGAACCCAAAATCATTGAACTTCAATTTATTGGATTGCGTAAACTGCATCTGGTTGGATGGCAAGACAATTACCTATGTGATATATTAGAAGCATATTTGTCTTTTCATGATAATCTGTTGCCCGGTAAGCCCAACCGCATAATTGTATGGTCTAATGATAGTTATTTTGATGTTGCTAAAGTTAGTAACGCAATTCAAGAACCAGAGGATACATATATCATAGCAAATGCACTGAGATGGCGCATTATAAAAGAATAGGCAACTTCCAGTTTATTGGAAAGTAGACTATGAAGGACTGAACCCACCATGGAAACTGTCAAACGCGGCTATGTACCGAAAGATACCGTTGAATTTGGCCCCAAGGCCGCAGCCAAGCTGAACGCCGCCGCCCAGGAGCTGGCGTTCCTGCTGGACCGGGGCTACGACACCAAATCCGCCTCCACCTTTGTGGGCAACCACCACCTGCTCTCGGAGCGCCAGCGGCTGGCCCTGGCCCGGATCACCTCTCCCCGCGCCGCTCTGGAAGCGCGGGAGCGCAAGCGGCTCCGGGAGGCCCCAGAGGCCCTGGTGCTGGACGGCTTCAACACCATCATCACCCTGGAGGTGGCCCTGTCCGGCTCCCTGCTCCTGGAGGGCATGGACGGCACCATCCGGGACCTGGCCGGACTGCGGGGAAGCTACCGTATCGTGGACAAGACGGTGCGGGCCGTGGAGCTGCTGCTGGGCCGGATGGGGGCCCTGGGGGTAAAGGAGGCCCTGTTCTATCTGGATCAGCAGGTGTCCAACTCCGGACGCCTCCGGGCGCTGCTGCTGGACAAGGCGGCGGAGCGGGGCGTCCAGGTGCAGGTGGAGCTGCACCCAAGCGTGGACGGCGTTCTCTCCCGCCTGGAGAATGTGGTTACTACAGACGCTATCATTTTAGATAAGTGTGGAAGCTGGTACAATCTGAACCGGGGGCTGATTGAGGAGACTGTCCCGGAGGCGTGGGTATTTCGGTTGGACAGGTAAATCCTTATAGCATTGTCCGTTCTTAATCAAATCAAATACACATTTCTGCAATGTGGGGTGAATACAACGAAAGAAGAATTTGACTTGAGCAAAATATTTGTTATGGATTCCATGCACGACCAAAGAATTACACAAATTGATTTAACTTCCGGAATACTCTCTCTTTACTTTGAAGATTTACATTTTAGTACACCGCACTCACCAGAAGCAACATTGTACTATAACAAGCACATCAAATATAGCGCCTGCATTCTTATGTTTTCTGGGCTCGAAGACGCTGGTTTGTTGGTAGAGGTGCGAAAAAGAACACAATCTGGTATTGAAATAACTGAGTATTACGATAATGAGTGGATACAGTTCCTGCAATCGAATCGTTTTACAATAGAAGTGTTCAATTTCTATTGTGGTTACAGAAGTGTGATTATATTGGGAACATTAGTTGCTGAAAATGGAAAGTATCGTGAAGATTGCGCGATGAAAGTGTCTGCGGACACAGCTGTTTATCAGTGGCAATCGCTCAAAACTCCAAATGATCCATCTATCTCAATCTGAACTACAGACTAATTGGGAAGACGGTTTTCCGGCTGGAGGAGGGAAAATGGCAAGAATGACTTGCAGATGTGGGGCTGATTTAAGCAATCAGGAGGCTCCTAATGATATAGAATTATAGCAACCATCAAAAAAATTGCCAAGGGTTGACGGAGGTGGTATAACAGAAACAGGAGATGATACTATGCT
>Ga0137308_100860_pt1 | contig 39093 bp, 41 predicted proteins | sample Inofrocosms_June_FD_97181 | JGI IMG/M metagenome (GOLD analysis project Ga0137308, IMG submission 97181) | Mouse cecal microbial communities from Vienna, Austria - N-Acetylneuraminic and N-Acetylglucosamine D2O microcosms_June | ecosystem: Host-associated > Mammals > Digestive system > Large...
TATCCATTTCATTGAACTTCTCATCTGCCTCAATTTTTAATTTCGGCTTATCCCATCCTTTATACAACATATTGAATTCATCAATCATATATAAGCAATTAGCTACTAAATACTGATCAATTGTTGGACCCATTAAACAATCATCCCTTTCCATTTCTTGAATTATACATTTCATAAATTAATACAATTATATTACTTAATTCAAACTAATATTCAAAAACAATAAGGTAGATTCCAATCAGCATTTTTTGTGCTAAGTAAGCTTATATAAATACCAAAACCCCTGCAAATGGCATTCCCACACCATTCACAGGGGTTTCTTCATTCAAAATAACCAGGCAAACTTCGCCTTATGCATTCATCTGCGCTGCAACCTCAGCCGCAAAATCCTCATTCTTCTTCTCCAGGCCTTCCCCGGTCTCGAAACGTACAAACTTCGTTACCTTCAGGTCTGTGCCGTTCTCTTTTGCAACCTGTGCGATATACTGTCCGACAGTCTGCTTGCCGTCATCCGCTTTTACATAAATCTGATCCAGCAGGCAGATCTCTTTCAGTTCTTTATTGATTCGACCGTTGATCATGCCGTCGATCACCTTCTGAGGCTTAGCAGATTCCTTCGGATCATTCATGATCTGTGCCAGAAGAATCTCCTTCTCATGGGCAATATAGTCATCGCTGATCTCATCCCTGCAAACATACTTCGGTGCCAGCGCTGCAACCTGCATAGCCACATTCTTTAATGCCTCTCTCACCGCATCGTTGTCAGCCCCTGCCTCCGCAGCTACGATAACGCCGATACGGCCGCCGCCGTGCAGATAATCTACTATGATCGGAGCCTCAACGACCTCAAATCTTCTGATATTCAGGTTCTCACCGATGGTTGCCACCTTCTCCACCAGTGCCTCCTTTACAGTCTTAGAAGCGTCCTCCTTCCAGCTCTCAGCCAGAAACGCATCCATATCTGCGGCTGTTGTATCAAGCGCCTGCTTTGCCACTGTCTCTACAAAAGTCTGGAAAGTCTCGTTCTTTGCTACAAAGTCGGTCTCGGAATTTACTTCCACAACCGCTGCCTTGCCGCTGCCTACCGCAATACGGCAGATACCCTCTGCTGCGATACGGCCGGCCTTCTTCTCCGCTTTGGCCTGTCCGTTCTTTCTCAGAAACTCGACAGCCTCCTCCATATTGCCGTTTGTCTCGGTGAGGGCCTTCTTACAATCCATCATGCCTGCACCGGTCATTTCTCTCAACTCTTTTACCATTGCCGCTGTAATAGCCATTTATATTTCCTCCAAATCTATTAAATCATTAATCTCTTTTTCCGTTCGGCCCGAAACACACTCCGCTTTCGCTCCTGCCGCCTTTATTCACCCGACCCGAAACACTCCGCTTCTGCTCCTGCCACCTTTATTCACCCGGCCCGAAAACACTTCGCTTCTGCTCCTGCCGCCGCCCGCAGAACAGCGATCCTACTCCTCTGCCGCCGCTACCTCTTCGATATCCGCCGCTTCGCCTTCTGCTGCCTCTGCCATTTCTTCTGTGTAGGCAGCCTCACCCTGAGACGCCTCCACAACGGCGTCAGCCATCTTGGAAACAATCAGTTTTACGGCTCTGATCGCATCGTCATTACCGGGAATGATATAATCAAGCTCTTCAGGATCGCAGTTTGTATCGCCGATACCGATCAGCGTAATACCCAGTGCATGCGCCTCCTGTACGCAGATTCTTTCTTTCTTGGGATCTACTACAAAAATACAGTCAGGGATTCTGTCCATTTCCTTGATACCGCCGAGGTTTCTCTCCAGCTTATCCCATTCTTTCTTGATCTGGATAACCTCCTTCTTCGGCAGTACGTCAAATGTACCGTCCTCCGCCATCTCCTCAATTCTTTTCAGTCTGTCGATTCTGGACTGGATGGTCTTGAAGTTGGTCAGCATACCGCCTAACCATCTTTCATTTACATAGTACATACCGCAGCGCTCCGCCTCTGTCTTCACCGCGTCCTGCGCCTGCTTCTTTGTGCCTACAAAGAGGATCGTACCTCCCTGGGAAACGATATCCGCAACCGCGTTGTAGGCTTCATCCACCTTCCCTACGGATTTCTGCAGATCAATGATGTGAATGCCGTTTCTCTCCGTGAAGATATAAGGAGCCATCTTGGGGTTCCATCTTCTTGTGTGGTGTCCGAAATGTACACCTGCTTCCAGTAACTGTTTCATTGAAATTACGCTCATGTCTTTTTCCTCCATTTGGTTTTTCTTCCATATCCTGTACCGGGTCCATGACTCCCCAACTTCCCGGCCTACCCCTGTGTACGAAGGCACCAACCGGAAACCAGTATATGTGTTTTTTTACAACTGTTGTATTTTACCACAAATCTCCTGCTATTGCAAGCAAAATCATTCATTCTATGCATTCTTCTATGCATTCTTGAGAACAGTAAAACCAAAGGCAGAACTGTTGCCATCTTGTGCGGCGTCTGCAGTCTCAATCCGGTGCGGATTTCGCAGCAGTCCGGCACAGAACCCCTGCACCATGCTGCAAACCCTTACCTGCTCTTCGTCACAATATCAGCGATCTCTTTTTCGGTCGCTCCAATCGTGATCTCATAGGTTCCGATCGAAATCCTTTTATCGTATCCGTTCCGGCACAGGAACACATCAAAATCCGCCGCGGATTCCACAAGGCCCATCTCCTTTGCCCTTCTTGAAACGGAGACCGAGGTATCGCCCTGATACACCTCAAAGGTAACGATCTTTTCCGGTATGGAGTTTTCAGCCACCTCCTTCGCTCTGTCAGCCACCTCGTCCGCACGCTGTTCTATCTGATCCGCCAGCGTCTGCTCGTCCTCTGCAGCACCGTCAGTCTCCGTCTCTGCATCCGCTGACTCCGCCGCGGCATTTTCTCCCTCTTCAGGCGAAACTTCATCCGGGACTTCGGGCACTTCACCCTCCGGCGCAGCATCGGCAGCAGCCGTCCCGTCTTTCTCCTCCTCCGAAACAGCCGTATCTTCCGCCTCCTTATTTAACTCCGCGTCCCCGGACTGTTCTCCGGACGCCTCATTCCCGATATCTTCCAGCACGGTCTTATCTTTCTCCACCATACCGAGCTGAGCCGCACGGTTCCTGACTGCCTCGTCGCTCATCTTTCCGCCTGTATTTCCCGATAAGATCAGCACAAGGGCCGCCACCAGCATGCCGATTCCCAGTCCACGTAAATAATATCTAAGTTTCATTATCGCAGCCCCTCATATAAATCTATCACCAGTTTCACCTCACCGATACCGAGGCTGAGTTCTCTGGCGATCGCCATATTGGATTTTCCCGCCCGGTGGAGCTCTAATATTCTTTCGTTGCTGTTCATGCCCTGCTGCTCCTCAGATTCTGACACAAGTGTCACATTCCCCCGTTCCGCCGGCACCGACTCCTTCTTTCTGGAAGCTTTCTTTCCCGAAGGCTTTCTTCCTGCGGGTTTCTCTTTGACCGCAGCAGCCTTCTCCCCGTCGGCCTCCGCTTTTGCCTGATCTATCCGGCCTCCCCCGTTTTCCGCTTCCTCCGGCTTCTTTGGCGCTTTTCCCGCCGGCTTTTTCTTCGGCACCACTTCTATTTTCTCAGGAACAAAGGGCTGAAAAACCACCGCTTCCTTTTCTTCTCCCGATCCACCGGCTTCTGTAAAGACTGCGGGTCCCGCTTCCCCCTGTTCGGGCACATTCTCTCCTGCAGACGCCTGTCCGCCCGGCAGATCCGTCCCGGCAGACGCGGCGCCGCTTCCGCCAAACCCCCCTTCCGCGTAAGATACAGTTTCCTCTTTCCTCTCCGCCAGTAACTTTTGCCGTGCTTCAAGTTCTTCCAGATTTTCACGCACAGTGATCTCGGAATCCTTCACCCGCTGTAACAGATCCTGAATCTCCCTGTCAGCCTTTTCATAAGATTCCGCAAGGCTTTCCTTTTTATTTTTCAGCATGTCATAAAGAAAGACCACTTCCTCATGGCTCTTATGGATCTCATCCAACACGGTATCCGAATACTCATTAACCGCCATGATCTTCTCATTGGAAATCCGCTCCATGGAACGTTCGGACTTCTCGATCTGCTGCTGCATCTCCTCTTCGGAAAGCTCCTCCAGCCTTCCGCGCACATGATCCATTTCTTCCGCCACCATATTTTTTATTTCCTGTGCCGCAAGATTCTTTGTTTCCTCTTTCAGTTTTTCCTGTTTTACCGGAATACAGAAACTGGCTATAAAGATAACTGCCCCTGCCGCCAGTAATATGATCTCCAATGCTCCCATGTTTTCTCCAATTTCTATGACCGCTTTGCATTAAGACAAAACGGTCATTTTTACTTCTCCTTCCGACCGGATGAACCTGCAGTATTTTATGGTGCTCTTTATTACCATCGATACATCCTGAATACAGATCTTCGTACCCGGATATACCGCGTCCTCCACCTCCACGGCAGGATTTTCACTCGCCATCAAGATATCATCCAGTTCATCCAGTTCCGCATATATATTTTCCAGTTTCCGCTTTTGCTTCTGTCTGATGATGGCAAGCCGCCGTATATTTTTCATCTTTTCATCAGAAACGGAAATACTCATCTGTTTCTTCTGGATCACCGCCAGAAGCACCGGTTCTATGCTTGCTATGCTTTTCCGGATCTCCTGCATTTCCTGCAGCAGCATCGCCTGCTTCTTTTTCAGTTCCGGATTGAGGCCGACCGTCACGACGGTGGAAGCCCCCATGGTGGAACCCAGCGTCTTTACAGCGACTTTATTGGACGCCATTACCTTACCGCCGGTGATAAATCCCTTTCTTCCGGTTATCAGAATTTCCGTCCCCGCATATACCTGACTGTGTAAAACGGCTTCCGCGGCAACATAGCTGCCGGCGGAGACATGGGCATTTTCCAGATACTTCGAAACTACATGCCCCTTCGCCTCAAGCATTCCCTTGGACATGCCGTTCATTCCCCGGGCGATGGATATATTCCCTCCGGACTCTACCATAGCCCCTTCCACAACGCCCTTGATATCGATACCGCCGGTGGCCTTTACCGAATATCCCGAAAAAACATTTCCCCTGATCAAAATACTGCCGTCATACTCAATATCCCCGGTAGAAACATCCACGTTTTCCAGTTCGAGAAGGTTTGTTACAAACACCTCCCCGTTGATCAGGGCCACATGGCCGTCTACTTTGGAGTAGATCTCAAGCCGGTCCTCCGAAGCGGAAATATTCTTTCCGAAGCGCAGCTTCGCCTCCTTCACCGCAGGCGGCTTTGTCACTTCCCCGTAAACGTTACATCCCTTTTCGCCATGCACCGCAGGAATGACCTTTGCCAGCAGTTCATCCTTCTTACAGGGACATATTGTATTCAATTTATGGAAATCTACACTGCCGTCCTTGCGGAGAGTCGGCTTCGCTTTCCGGTCCGTTGAAAACATATATTCTATCCGGCCCGGAACCCCCGGCTGGCATGGCTCTCCCTCTGCCACAACCACATCCTCACAGTAAGATCTGTCCTTGAAAAACTTCTCGATATTCTCAGAGCAGATCCCGTACTGGATCCTTTTTGCCTTGAGATCACTTATCATCTCTTCCTCGGTCAGTTTTTCCGCCCCCTGAGAAGGCGCGTAAAACCTGACGGTCGCCGTCATCTTGTCAGAAGAAACATACAGGGAATAACTCTCCCGGCAGGGGCGCATACTCTCACCGTTCAACCGGACCAGTTTTTCCGAAGCAAGCCCCTCCAGTGCTTCCTTCAACTCCCCCGTATTATAGGCAACCTCTCTTGCATCCAGATATTCTTTAAGTTCGTTCAGCGAAAGTGCCTCTCCCCCATCCTTAGGCGGGATCAGTCTTATAAAAGTTCCGCCAATCTTATGCACTAACTGAAAAAAACCGTTCTTCATGAATTACCATACTTTCCGCAAGTCCGCCAAAGACTCGCTTAACATGATGCGTGCTCAACGTTCGGTTAAGATTCCCATATATTTTCCCATTTTCGCTTTCATTTTCTGGAGCGCCCTCGTGTGAAGCTGAGATATTCTCGACTCCGAGACCTCTAAGATAGAGCTGATTTCCTTTAAAGTCAATTCCTCATAATAATAAAATAAGATAACTTTCTTTTCTTTCTCTGTCAATACCTCCAGTGACTCCATCAGCATTCTTTTCAGCTCTTCTTTTTCAATGACTGTCTCCGGAGAATCAAACTGCTGGGAATGCGCCCCGGACTCTATGGGCACTTCGCTTCCCGCTTCCATAAACTCATTCAGGGAAACCACGCCGGTCACCTTCATCTGTCCCTGCCAGTCCAGATATTCTTCATCCGTAATTCCCAGTGACGATGCGATCTCCTCATCCGTGGCAGGCCTTCCCTCGCGGCTCTCGATCTCCCGGATGGCCGTCTCTATCTTTTTTTGTTTCTGTCTGATCGTTCTGGGTATCCAGTCCATTTTCCGGATCTGATCCAGAATCGCGCCTCTGATCCGCAGGCTGGCATAAGTCTCAAACTTGACCTCTTTGCACAGATCATATTTTTCAATCGCATCGATCAGCCCGAATACACCATAACCAACCAGATCATCATACTCTACATTGTACCCCAGATACATACTGAGTCTGCCGGCCACAACTTTTACAAGCGGGGCGTATTCTATTATGATCTTTTCCTTGGTTTCAGGGCTTTTTGTCTTGCCGTATTCATCCCAAAGTCTCTTTTTTTCCGCCTCATTCATAATCGTCTATCGCCTATTTTCCCGCGGCCTCCTCTTCTTCAGGCTCCGGCTCCTCCGGCCCCTTTTCTATGACCTCTTCCCCATCATTTTCTTCATTTTCTTCAGCCTCCGGCGGTGTATTCTGCCTGTCTATCATATCCAACACACCCTTCAACAGACAGCCCAGTATATAAAAGAAAAGCAGAATAAGCAGGAGATTCCTCAGAAATTCATGAAGTTCATACCTCCCCTGCATTACCATTAAAATACTGCTGACCGCTCCCGCCGTCAACATGATAAACGGCGGTATCAATCTGCGTTTTGCTTCTTTACTGACGACAAATAACCGATGGCCTTCACGCTTTTTCTTTTCCTTGTTCTCTGCGTTGTCCTTTTTCTTTGCCACGCCAAAGCGTCCCCCTTATATACTTTTTTCCGGTTTTCCTACCGCCTTGATAACATATATTCCCGTCTCAGGATAATATATCACCGTCCGGCCGTAATTAAGCCCTGTATCTTCCGCAAGCAGCCTGATATGCATGGCGCGCAGTTTTTTTCTTGCCGCCTCCGCATTTCTCCCCCCGACCTTCACCAGATCGGAATTTCTCTGAAATGCAAACATCTGGGCGCCGCCCGCCAGTTTCGCCTCCAGCCTCGCCTTGTTCGCCCCTGCCCTCACCATTCTCTTTACAAGTTCATCCAGGCCTGAATCCACGAATTTCTCTACGCATGTATTATTTTTTATAACTGTAGAATCCGGCAGCATCGCATGCAGCAATCCGCCGATCTTTGTCACGGGATCCCTGAGTGCAACCCCTACACAGGAGCCGAGCCCCAGTGTAGTGATTCCATCCGGACTTTTACATATATTGAGATCTGCCATTCCTACTTTAATTATCTTGCTCATCTTTATCCACTTCCTATGCCATTCCTAAAGACTTCATAATTTTGTGGTAAGAATCCAAATCAGGTACTAAGATAAAAAAGCCGTCTATATCTACATCATCTGTAAATCTGGTCTGGATCATCAGAATTCTGTCTCCGATTACGCCAAATTCAATAGCAGGCACGCTGAGTATCGCTCCCGCCATATCAATTGCGATCTCCGGTACAGAGGGAAATATCTTAAGCCCTGTCAGATCCGACAGAGAATTCAAATATGAACCCGTCATAATATTTCCGATCTCCTGCAGGACCGATATCTCCATCTCACCGAAATCCTCGGCATTCGGATCGCCAAAACCTCCCAGCATCTGGTTCGCCAGATGCCTTGCAGAATTCTTTTCCAGAAGAAACATCATGCTTCCTCTGATGTCCCCTTCCACCACCATATAAACGCCGGCCATAATGGTTTCTTCACCACCGATTGCCTCCCCCAGATCACGGAACTCCAAAAGAGTTGCCTGGGGCACCTTCATATCCACTTTTCGCTGCAGCATCTGCGCCAGTGCCGTTGTCGCGTTTCCCGCTCCGATATTGCCTATCTCCTTCAGCACATCCAGATAGCCGCTGTCAATCTGCTCAAACCCGAAGTTATTATCCATAGCTTCACTCCTTATATAACAGGCCTTTTGATCGGCCTTTCAATGTTCAGATACACCCGAACCTTTTATTCGGTCAGAATCTCATTCAGATCGAGTACCGATATCAGGCTTCCCTGATGTTTTCCTACGCCTGTCACAAACATGGTCTTGCCGCTCTTATTATCGTAGGATACCTTTTCGATACCGTCCACCTCCAGTGTCACCACTTCCTTGACGGCATCCACGATCAGACCCACAAATCCCTGCTGTTCGCTCTTAACAATAACGATCCTGGTGTTCTTCGTATATTCTGCTTCCATCAGTCCCATTTTTGTACGGATATCCATAACCGGAATGACCTCGCCGCGCACATTGATCACACCCTTTACATAAAGCGCAACCTTCGGCACTCTGGTAATGCTGCACATATGGATGATATTGTCCACATACTTAATATCGATTCCGTACTGCTCTTCACCGACTCTTATCACGATAAACTGTTTTGCACCACCGTTGTTTTTCAGTTCTTCCATGACAATAAACCCTCCTCTTCGCTCCTTATATCAGTACATTCGCATCCAGGATCAATGCTACTTCACCATCGCCAAGAATTGTCGCGCCGCTGATGATTCTCGTCTTATCGACAAACTTGCCGAGTGATTTGATAACGATCTCCTGCTGTCCCATCAGTTTATCCACTACAAGGCCCGCCAGCTTATCGCCTTTTTTCACAATGGCAACGATCATATTTTCGTTTTCTTTTCTTGTAGACTCTATATCCAGCACTTCGTTCAAACGGATCAGCGGGATAACGGAGCCGCGCAGATGGATCACTTCCTCGGACTGTACGAGTTTCACATCACTGGGTGCGATGTTTTCAAGAGTTGTCACGGAATTCAGGGAGATCGCGTATTTCTCTCCTCCCACTTCCACCATTAACGCCTGAATGATAGCCAGTGTCAGCGGAAGCCTGATGATCCAGGTACTGCCTTCGCCCAGCTGTGTCTTTACTTCCACTTCGCCGCCCAAAGTCTCGATCTTGGATTTTACGACATCCAGGCCGACGCCCCTGCCGGAAACGTCCGTCACCTCCTTTGCCGTTGAAAAACTCGGCAGGAACAGAAGGTCAATGATCTCCTTATCCGTCATATTGAGCGCCTGTTCCGGCGTTACTGTACCCCTCTCGATCGCTTTGTTTTTTACATTCTCCACATCAATACCGTTACCGTCGTCGCCGACCTCAATGATAACGTTATTGCCGTCCTGATAAGCGTTCAGGAAGATAGATCCGACCTCCGGTTTTCCTCTTTCCGCGCGGACCTCAGCGCTCTCTAAACCGTGGTCGGCAGAGTTACGCAGAAGGTGCATCAGCGGATCGCCGATCTCATCCACTACGGTACGGTCAAGCTCCGTCTCCTCACCGGTCATCTGCAAATCCATCTTCTTATCCAGTTTTTTGGACAAGTCGCGGATCATTCTCGGGAACTTATTCACAACGCTCTCGATCGGTACCATCCGCACCTTCATCACGGACTCATGCAGGCTGGTCGTCACATTTTCCAGATATTCAATCTGGCTGTCCACCGCCGCATTGCTTTCTCTGCCCTCCTGCGTCGTTGTAGCGGACACAAGGGAGTTCTTGGCGATGATCAACTCGCTGACAAGATTCATCAGCACATCCAGTTTTTCGATATCCACCCTGACGGTACGGTTGCCGACCGCTTTGGTATTGCTCTTCTTCTCCTGCTTCGCGGCGCCGGTTTTTGCCGCCGGTGCATTTTCTGCGCCGGATGCCTTTGCCGTCTCCGTCTTGGCGGGAACGCTCTTCTCTTTCGACTTTTCTGCTTTTTCCGCTGCCGGCGACGACTCCGTCATCTCCGCGCCCTCGGCTTCCTCGATCTCCGAAACGCTCTTAATATCAGCCAGCACCCTGTCGAGCGGGCTGTCTGTGATCACAATGATCGAAAAATCAAGTTCAAACTTCTCGTCTTCAATATCCTGCGCGGAAGGGGCGGACACCAGAATCTCGCCCAGTTCCTCCACCGCCTTGAAGACAAGAAACGCTCTGGCTGCTTTTAAGATACAGGATTCCTGTACTTTTACGGTAATGCCATATACCTTTTTTCCCTGCTTTACAGCCTCGCCCAGCACCAGCTTCTGCGCCTCGTCCAGAGGAATGCTGCTCCACTTGCTGCCGCCGGAAGCTGCCGCTGCAGGTTTCCCGGCTGTGCTCTCCGGCGCCGGCGTCTCTTCCTGTGCGCCGTCCGGTTTCAGGCAGTCGTTTAAAAGCTTGATCAGAGCTTCGTTATCATTTGTTCCCTCATCGGAATTTTCCTGAATATTGGTCGTATATTCCTCCAGTGCGTCCAGACATTGAAACAGAATATCAATCATATGGGATTTGATCTTGATCGTACCGTTGCGCACTTCCGAAAATACATTTTCCATATCATGGGTCAGCGTCTGCATCCGTTTATAACCCATGGTGCCTGCCATTCCCTTTAAAGAATGGGCGGCACGGAAGATCTCGTTGACCGTATCCTCGTTCTCGGGATCCTGCTCCAGATTTAAGATCTCCGTATTCAGGTTCTGTAAATGTTCTCTTGTTTCATCCAGAAATATCTCCAGATATTGGCTTACATCCATCTTACTTTACCCCCACGTTCATGATGATTTCCTGTGCTACATTGTCCAGTTCAACGATCTGGTTTGCCACGCCCGCTTTTACAACGCTCTTCGGCATACCGTATACCGCACAGGTATTCTCCTGTTGTGCTATCACAAAGGTTTGTTTTTTCGCTTTCAGATTTCGGATTCCTTCCGTGCCGTCCATGCCCATCCCGGTAAGGACCACACATACCACCTGATCAAAAGGACTGTTGATCAGACTCTCGTACATATAGTTGGCACAGGGTTTCACACCCTCTCTCGAAGGTTCGTTGCTATAGTGGATACAACTCTTTTTCTGGTCGGAAGTGACGTTCATGTGCATACCGCCTTTGGAAAGATAAACATGTCCCTTTTGGAGTATCTCACCTTCCCTTGCCTCCGACACGGTCACTTCGCTGAGCGAATCAAGCCGTTCCGCCAGTGATTTCGTGAAGCCTACCGGCATATGCTGCACCAGCACCACCGGCGCGTTCAGATCCTTGGGCAGCTTCGGGATCACCGCCTGCAGCGCTTTGGGCCCTCCGGTGGAACTCGCGATCGCCACGATCTTGTTTCCGATGATATTGTGTTTTCTCACCATAGATACAAACTTCTTTGAGGCTTTGATGCTCTCCAGATTAAAGCTTCTCCCGAAGGTCGGCTCTCTGCTGGTGGAAACCGCATACAACGTCTCCAGAAAGTTTTTTTGAAACTCTTCGGTCCTGTTGTTTTTGATGTTGCCGGATTTATGTACAAAGTCTATGGCACCCAGTTCCAATGCATCCATCGTTACTTTGGCGCCGTCCCGTGTATCGGTGCTCGCCATCATGACCCTTACCGGTATCTTTCTTGTCTGAAGCTCTCTTAACAGCTCCAGGCCGCCCATAACCGGCATATTCACATCCAGCACCACGGCATCGTACTTGTTCTTCATCAGAAGATCAAGCGCCTCTTTGCCATTCTGAGCTTTGCCGGCCAGATTGAACCTTTCATCTGTTTTGATTATATCACACATCACCATTCTCATGAGTGCAGAGTCATCTACTACCAAAATATTTTTTTTCATATTCTATTCCATCCCGCCACTTTTATTTGCTCGTCGCTTTGTGACGCTGCCGTCTCTCTTCCTCAAATATATATTTGATGATCTCTTCCCTTTCGTCCACATCCGGATTGGTATACTGGATACGGTACTCAAAGGTATCCGGCTTATCCTCCAGTTCCCGCACAGACAGTATCTTTCCTGCCATATGATACTGCTTCTGCTGTCCCTTTACATTCAGCGTGTAGGTACAATAAATATAGTCGCCTGCTTCATAGCCGCAGTTGCCGATAAACCTGAGGCCGCCGCCGCTGATATCCACAACAACGCTCTGCTTCAAGGGAAGCCCCGGCATCACATAAAAGCGGTCCTGTTCCAGTGCCGCGATCTCCTCTTTTTCCAGCAATCTGGAATTCATCCCCAGCGCACAGCCGAAGCGGTAAAACTCACGCCGCTGGTGTTTGCGCAGATTGCTGCTGAGTTCCATCACCACAATATAGACATTGTTGCTCTTATACCGGTCCAGCACTCTGGCATAGCATTGATACAGACCCTTCTCCGCATAAAAACACAGATCAAACTCCCCGTCCACCGGCAGAAGTACCACTTTTCCCTTTTCGATAGGCATCATGATCTCCAGCTGATCCTCGGAAAGCACATCGAAAACCTTCGTCCGGTATACTTTTTTCTCTCCGCTATCACCTGTTTCCTCCTGCTTCCCTTCCGCACCTTCCTCCGGCATGGGATTTACAGCCTGAATCTCCACGATTTGTCCCGCTGCTACAAAATCAGATAACATATCTTATCTCCTTCCTGTCATAATATGTGAAAAAAATGCCATCATACCCCGTTTTACCTTCGGGCTTTCCATCTCTCCGCTCATCAGCTTTCTGGCAATCTCCTGATAGGCAAGCGCCGATCTCGCAGAAGCATTCTGAATAGAGACCGGGGTCTGCTGCATCACTGCCCTTGAGAGCTGTTCATCCTGAGGAACACATCCCAGATATTTGATCGGAACCTTCAGATATCTGGAGACCACCGAATTTAATTTATGATACAGCATATCCGCCTCTTCCTCATTCCTCACCTTGTTCGCCAGCACATTGATGCTGGTATATTCCTCCGAAAACCTGCCGTGGCGGTTCAGCGCCTTCACCAGCGAATAGGAGTCCGTAATGGAAGTCGGCTCCGGCGTTGTCACAAGCACGATCTCATTGCTTGCCACCAGAAACTCAAGCACCGCGTCGGAAATGCCCGCTCCCGTATCCACAATGATGATATCCGCCATGGAATCCAGCTCCACAAGATTCTGCACGATATAATTTAAATAGTCCCTGCTCAGGTTTGCCATTCCCACGATACCGGAACCGCCGGAAATAAACCCTACCTCCATCGGCCCCCAGGTAATGATATCCTTAATGCTCTTGCCCTGATAGATCAGATCATACAGATTATATTTCGGTACCGTCCCGAACATGATCTCTATATTGGCAAGCCCGAAATCCGCATCCAGTATAATGACCCTCTGATCCATTTTCCGGAACTGTATCGCAAGGTTGATCGCCGTATTCGATTTTCCCACGCCGCCTTTTCCGCTGGTCACTGTGATCACTCTGGCTGCCTGACGTCTGGGCTGGTTCTGGGCTTTGATAATATTTCTTAACTTTTCCGCCTGATCTGCCATCTACTTTTTACCTCCAAGCAACTGTTTCACTGTTTTCTGAGGATTGAATTCTTCTATATCGTCCGGTACGTTCTGTCCGCAGGTAATATAGGACAACCCTGCACCCGTATACAGCTTCAGGTTCAGGATATTTCCCAAAGATGCCGTTTCGTCCAGCTTTGTAAAAATGATCTTATAATTATCGAGATCCGAATAGCTGTCCACAATATTGACCATATCCGCATATTTTGTGGTGGCGGAAAGCACCAGATGCACTTCCTTTTCTATTCCCTCTTCCAGACCATGGATGAAAGCGTTCATGCTCTCCCTTAAAGTCGGGTTGTTCGGGGAATGTCCCGCCATATCCACCAGAATAAAATCATAATTCCTGAAGTCACTGACACCGGCCTGCAGATCTTCCACGGAATAGACCACCCGGAAAGGAATCTCCAGGATATTGGCATAGGTCCGAAGCTGCTCCGCCGCCGCGATCCGGTAGGTATCCGCCGTAAACAGCGCCACCTTCTGCTTCTGCTCCAGCCTGAAGCTGGATGCGATCTTTGCAATGGTCGTTGTCTTTCCCACACCCGTGGGGCCGGCAAAGAAAATGACCCGAAGCCCCTTTCCGTTCTTTTCGATCGGTACCGCCTTGCCGAATTTCAGGATCATCTTCTGATATACGTCCGCCAGCGCATGGTCAAAGGGCAGATTCGGCTTCACATTTTTTTCTATCTCATCAATGATCTGGTTTGCGTATTTTTCATCCACTTCATTGTCCACCATGGTATTATAAAGCAGCTTCATAAAACGCACCATTTCGCTGTCTTCTTCTTCCGTCTCCTCCGGCTCGGACTCCGGCAGGACATCTTCTTCCGTCTGAAGGCGCCTTTCGATCATACTCTGCAGGGAATCCAGCTTTTCCACCAGAAGGTTCTGGTTTTCCTCCGGCACGCTTCTCATCACCGGCGCCTCCTGCACCCTTTCCGTCCCCGCCGCCTTTGCCACCTGACGGAAAGTCTCCCGCAGGCTGGCTTCCTCCGGCATTTTCTTCTGCGCTCCCGCACCCGGATACCGTTCGCTCTCCTCTTCCTTTGCCACCGTCACCTCTGTCTGCCCCTTTTTCGCAAAGCCGAAAAATCCCTTCTGCGTGGTTGCCTTTACGTTCATAATGACGATATTCTCTCCCAGTTCGGTCCTTGCCTGTGCGATCGCCTCTTCTTCTGTTTTTGCCGTAAACTTTTTAATGATCATTATGCCGTCACCATTCCTACTGACTGTAATTCTACATTAGATTCCACTTCATTATAAGAAACCACGATCAGATCTTTATAATAGTCTTCCGTCATCCTCTTAAAATAGATCCTGACGATCGGAGACGTGATCACGATCGGATTCTTCCCGAGCTGTTCCAGTTTCTCGGTCTCTTTGCCCACACTGTTCATGATCGCCTTGACCCGCACCGGATCCAGGGAAATATACGCGCCTGTCTCGGTCTGCTTGACGCTTCCCATGATCTCCTGCTCGATCTTCGGATCCAGCGTGACGACACTGGTCGTCTCACTGACCGGGAAATACCGGTTGGAGATCGCGCGCTTTAAGCTTTGCCGCACATATTCCGTTAAAATATCCGCATCTCTGGTGGAAGGCGCATAATCCGCCAGCGTCTCCAGGATCGTCTGCAGATCCCGGATGGAGATCCCCTCCCGCAGGAGATTCTGCAGCACCTTCTGTATCTCGCCAAGTCCCAGCGTCTTCGGCACCAGTTCCTCCACCAGCGCCTGATTGCCTTCTTTGATATTGTTGATCAGGTTCTGCACATCCTGACGCGTCAGCAGTTCATCGATATGTTCCCTGATCACCTCCGTCAGATGGGTCGCGATAATGGACGGCGGATCCACCACCGTATAGCCCAGGCTTTCCGCCCGCTCACGCTGGTTCTCCGTGATCCAGATCGCCGCCAGATGGAAGGAAGGCTCAAAGGTCGGGATACCGGAAATCTCCTCCTCCACATAGCCTGGATTCATTGCCATATAATGGTCGAACAGTATCTCTCCGTCGCTGACCTGAATGCCTTTTATTTTAATGATATACTGATTCGGATTCAGCTGGATGTTATCCCTCAAACGGATGATCGGCACTACGGTACCCATTTCCAGCGCGATCTGCCGTCTGATCATGACCACACGGTCAAGCAGGTCGCCGCCCTGATTCACGTCCGCAAGGGGAATGATGCCATAGCCGAATTCCAGCTCGATCGGGTCCACCTGCAACAGGGAATTGACATTCTCCGGCTGCCGGATCTCCTCTGCCGAAGCCTCCTCGGTATCCACCTCCTGCTCGATATTCGCCATCTCCAGACTGCCCTGCACCATGCGCCCAAGCACGATAAACAGCATCCCCAGACTGACAAACACCACCGTCTGCAGCGGTGTGATGATCCCCAGAGCTGAGATCGTCACACCTACTATATAGAGAGCCCTCGGCACCCCGAAAAGCTGTCCGATGATCACATTCGAGAAATCCGCATCCTTACCGCCTTTGGTGACCAGAATACCGGTCGCCAGAGAGATCAGCAGGGACGGGATCTGGGATACCAGACCGTCACCGATCGTCAGGATACAATAGGTCTGCGCCGCCGTACCGAAATCCATGCCCTGTCTGAGCATACCCATGGCGGCTCCGCCGATCAGATTGACAAACGTAATGATAAGGCCCGCCGTAGCGTCTCCCTTTACATACTTTACGGCACCGTCCATGGAACCGAAGAAGCTGGACTCCGCTTGAATCTTATCACGCCTCTCCTTCGCCTCCGCATCGGTGATCGCGCCGGTATTCAAATCCGCATCGATCGCCATCTGCTTACCGGGCATCGCGTCCAACGTAAACCTTGCCGTTACTTCAGCCACACGCTCCGAACCTTTGTTGATCACCATAAACTGGATCAGGATCAGAATAATGAAAATGATCACGCCTACCACCAGGTCGCCGCCGCCTACATAGTTTCCGAAGGTGGTGACTACGTTACCCGGATTACCGGTCAAAAGGATCAGCTTTGTGGAAGATACGTTCAGCGCGATCCTGAAGATTGTGGTAAACAGAAGCATGGTCGGATAAAAGGACATATCCAGCACTTCTTTCGTAAACATGACCGTAAACAATATCAGAAAGGCTATCCCGATATTGATAGCCAGAAATATATCAAGGAGCCATGAAGGAATGGAAATAATAAACATAACAAATGCAGCCAGAATATAAAGCGCCACACCCAGATCAGCTTTTTTGATTTTCATCTGCTTCACTCCTTTCCTTCCTTTTCATCTTTCTAAATATGCGGCTTTCGCCTTCTTCCCGGCAAGGTCCTACGTCTTCCCCTGAAGATGGTATACATAAGCCAGCACTTCCGCCACCGCCGGATACAGTTCCGCCGGAATCTGCTCCCCCACCTCCACATTGGTGTAGAGCATCCGCGCCAGCGGCTTGTTTTCATAAATCTCTATATGGTACTGCCTTGCCTCTTCCTTGATCCGCGCGGCAAGATAGTCCGCGCCTTTCGCCAGTACGATGGGCGCCGCATACAGTTTGCCGTCATATTTCAGCGCCACGGCATAATGGGTCGGGTTCGTGATGACCACGTCCGCCTCCGGCAACGCCTGCATCATCCTTCTTCTGGAAGCCTCCTGCATACGCTGTCTCTGTTTTCCCTTGATCTGCGGGTCACCTTCCTGATCCTTGTATTCATCCTTGACTTCCTGCTTTGTCATCTTCATGTCTTCGCTGAATTTCCACTTCTGATAAGCAAAATCCAGAAAAGCGATGACCATAAATATCGCGGATATCCGGATGCCGAGTTCGATAACGATCTCCCCGATCTCCTGCACCGCCATGATCAGCGGCGTATCCAGCAGATAAAACAGAAAATCCAGTTTATCTTTCATGTAACTCCAGGTCACATACAGGATCATCCCGATCTTAGCCACCGCCTTCACCAGTTCCACCAGTGAATTCGGGGAAAAAATGCGCTTAAACCCGCTGACCGGGTTGATCTTGCTGAATTTCGGCTGCATGGGCTTTGCCGTGGGCTTCCACTTTACCTGTATCACATTGCTGATAAAGGCGACCGCCGCACCGATCAGATAGATCGGCAGCGTGATCGAAAGAAGGCTTACCATGCTCTGACCGATCAGTGATGTAAAATTGCCGTCGGGAACCTCCCCGAAAGGCATATGCAGCACATCCGGTATATGGCCGTATATGCCGCCGAAGAGCTCCAGAAAACTGGTGCTGATATGTCCGATCCATATCTTTAACAACAGAAAAAGCGCAAGGAGGCCAAATCCATTGGCAATTTCCTTACTCTTTGCCACCTGTCCGTCTTTCCGGGCATCTTCCAGCTTTTTCTGTGTCGCCGGCTCCGTCTTTTCTCCGCCGGGGCCCTCTTTTGCAAAAAACTGTAAATTATACTCCAGTATCACATCAGCGCCTCCACAAAAGCAACCGTCATGCGCTTCGCCTCCGTAAAGATCATATCAGCCGCCGTCGGAAGCAGAAAGAGCGTTAAGAAGATCACGCCGAGTCCCACAAATATCTTCAGCTGCAGTCCCACCGCAAACATATTCATCTGTGGCGCCACCTTCGCCAGTATCCCGAGCACCGCGTTCAGTATCAAGATCGCCGCAAAGATCGGCAGACAGATCTGAAAACCGATGCGGATATATTCGCCCATAAACCTCACCGCCACATTCAGCAGTTTTTCGGCATCCATATTCGCCCCGTACACCGGGATCAGTTCATAGGATTCCGCCAGCGCCCTGATGATATACTGATACATCCCGCTGATAATCAGGATCAGCATGATCAGCTGCTGGTACAGCGTGCTTGTGATTGTCGTCTGCTGTCTGGTCGCCGGATCCATCAGCGTCACCATGGAAAATCCCACTTCCATATCCGCGATCGTTCCGGTCAGCGCCAGGATCGTCGTGCATAAATTGACGCCCATACCGATCAGAATGCCGGTCACAAACTCCTTTGCTGCAATGATCACATACTCGTATACCGTGTCATACAGAATTTCCTGTCTGGGCAGCACGCCGTACAATACCACCGATATCATCACGCTCAGCACCGCCCTGTATCTTCTCGGCACCTGGTTCATGCTGAAAAAGGGTACGATAAAGACAAAGGCCGCCACCCGCATCAATATCATCAAAAAAAACTCTAGATCGGCATAATTTAACTCTACATTGACCATAACATCCCGCTACTTTACATAAGCGCTGAAATCCGACCACAGATTTATCATCAGATTCACCATTTCCGTCAGCATCCAGTGCCCGATCATCATGATCGTCATAAAGATAGCAAGCACCTTCGGTACAAAAGTAAGCGTCTGTTCCTGAATGGACGTAACCGTCTGAAAAATACTGACGATCAGTCCCACTGCCATAGATATCAAAAGCACCGGCGCCGCCACCTTGATTACCGTAAAAAGCGCCTGATCCGCAATTGCAACAACTTCATCTACTGTCATACTATACCTCCCGCCTGTTTGCAATATCAACTATTTTCCATTTCCGCCGGGCCCTGCCCGGCTCCGTCAGCTATAGATATAGAAAGATTTCACCAGATTGACGATCACCAGATTCCATCCGTCCGCCACCACAAAAAGCAGTATCTTAAACGGCATGGATATCGTTGTCGGCGGCAGCATCATCATACCCATACTCATCAGCGTGGAAGCCACCACCATATCGATCACGATAAACGGGATATAAATGATAAAGCCGATCGAAAATGACAGTCTCAGTTCGCTGATCATAAAAGCCGGGATCAATACCGATGTCGGGATATCCTCCAGCGTCTGGCCGTCCCATTCCGTCCGTGATATCTCCATAAACACTCTGGCGTCCTCGGTCTGCGTGGAGCGGTACATAAATTCCCTGAAGGGTTCTATCCCCCTCTCGAGCGCTTCCTCCTGATCGATCATGCCGCTCTCAAAAGGCACGATCGCATCATTATATACCTCCGTCAAAGTGGGCTGCATAATAAAGAAAGTAAGGACCAGTGAGAGCCCGATCAGGATCTGGTTCGGCGGTACTGTCTGCGTACTCAAAGCCGCCCTCGTAAAATGGAGCACGATAATGATCCTCGTAAAGGAGGTCATCATCAAAATGATCGTCGGCAGAACCGCTATCAGCGTCAGCGCCAGCAGGATCCTCAACTCTCCCGCTATGGTGCCGTTATTGTTGCTGACCGTGATCGTCGCCGTATTGGCAATATTCAGTTCCGTCAGTTCTTCCGATGTTTCCGCTTCTCCCGGGTCCTGCAGGGTAGTGCTGCTCGCCGTATCGCCGGTCTCGCCCCGGTCCACATCCAACGCTGTCGCATGAACTGTCTGTGTATTACAAATACAGAATATGCCCACCGTAAACAGCAGGCATAGTAGTTTCCTAATCCGTAGTCCGGAAAATCCTTTTTTCATTCTTTTTTCTTTTCCCTGACTTTCTCTAATAATTCCTGGAAACTCATCTTCGCGCCTGCCATATCCTTTTTCTGCATCAGCTCCGATTCGTCCAGTTCTGTCAGAAAGGTAACCGCATCCTTTGCTACTGCTACAGCCAGATATTTATCCGCCACCCGTATTATCTGGACATACTTATCAGGGGCAATACGAAAGCTCTCCAGCATTTCGATATTGCCGCCTGTCCACTTTCCCTTCTGATATCCCGCGGTCCATTTTGTTACAGCCCAGGTCACCCATAAAACCACAACAAACAGGATCAGTACAGTAATGAACTGCGCATAACCGCTGAGTGACTCCGTAGTCAACAGAATCATTATCCGATAACCTTCTTTACGGCTTCCAGCACACGGTCAGCCTGGAACGGCTTTACAATGAAGTCCTTTGCTCCCGCCTGAATGGACTCGATTACCATTGCCTGCTGTCCCATCGCGGAACACATGATGATCTTTGCGCCGGGATCGGATCCCTTGATCGCCTTCAGTGCCTGAATACCATCCATCTCGGGCATGGTAATATCCATCAGTACCAGATCCGGTTTCAGCTCTGCATACTTCTCCACTGCCTTTGCACCGTTTTCCGCCTCCCCTGCAACGTTATAGCCATTCTTGGAAAGAATGTCCTTGATCATCATTCTCATGAACGCTGCATCGTCACAAATTAACACGTTTTTAGCCATTTTTACACTCCTATCGCTTTTTTATATGTTGTTTACTTAATGATCTCCGTTATCCTCACACCAAAGCTTTCTTCGATGACAACAACCTCGCCTCTCGCCACAAGCTTTCCGTTTACCAGAACCTCTACCGGTTCCCCTGCCACTTTATCCAGTTCGATGATTGTACCCGGTGCAAAATCCAGCACCTCCGAAATGGACTTTCTGGCGCGTCCGAGTTCTACGGTGACTTCCAGAGCCACATCCATGATCAGATCGATATTGGCAGGCGCACCGGCTCCCGGTACTCCGCCTGTAAAACTCTGGAACTGTGCCGGCTGAATATTCATCTGCGGTGCCACAGGCTGCTGCATCGGCATCCCGTACTGCGGCATTCCGTAATTCGGCGGCATCATTCCCGCATTTCCGTATGGCTGCTGATACATACCGCCCATGTTCATATCCTGTCCCGGCATTCCCATCATCGGATTTCCCATCGCCATATTCATATCCTGTGCAGGCATCTGAGGCATCGGCGCGGGCGCAGGTTCCGGCGCTGCCGGTGCAGGTGCCGCGGGCTCAGGCGCTGCGGCAGATTCCATATTCATGCCGCCGCTCAGGAATGACGAACACAAAAATCTTGCAAAATCACAGGGATACAGCTGCATGATCGTGCTGTCGACCAGATCGCCGATCTGCATCCTGAATGATATCTTGACAAAAGTTCCTCCCAAAAACGGTGCGACCTCCTGCCCGCCGTCTATTGTCATAAGGTCTACCAGCGTAGCCTCCGGCGGACTGATGTCCACCATCTTTCCGAGCATTGTTGCGAGAGACGTTGCGGAAGCGCCCATCATCTGATTCATCGCTTCCGAAATAGCGCTCAAATGAATTTCCGAGAGTTCTCCGTCCGTATTTGTACCGTCCCCGCCCATCATCAGATCGGTAATGATCTTTACGTCATGTTCCTTTAATATCAGAATATTATGGCCATCCAGACCCGCCGTATACTTGATCTGAATAAATACGCAGGGCCTCTCATAATCCCCGACCATAGTTTCCCACCGCGACAGCGCTACTACCGGCGTAGTGATATTCACCTTCCGATTTACCAGTGAATACAGGGTGGTTGCTGCCGAACCCATGCTGATATTCGCAATCTCCCCGATAGCGTCTTTCTCCGTGTCACTGAGCAGAGCATCGTCTCCGCCAAGTGCACCGGCATTTTCAGGGGAAGATGCTTCCGCAGCTTCTGACTGTGTCTCATCCGTGTTGCCGGAGTCTTCAGACATTCCATTCAGCAGAGCATTTATCTCATCCTGTGATAACATTCCACCATCCACTTATCTATTCCTCCTCTCCCAGAACCGATGTAACCTGTACAGCATACTTTTCTTTGCTGGAACCCGGCACTGCGGTAAATTTTTTAATATTTCCGACATATACTGTCAGATCGCTCCCCACTTCAGAATCCAGTCGAATGATATCCCCGATCTGAAGATTCATAAAGTCGTTCACCGATATGCTGCTCGTACCAAGAATCGCTCTGAGAGGTACGTTCACTCTCTTCACCAGAGATTCCAGATGTTCCTGATAATTCTCATCAGGATTCTCCTGCATCGTGGAGTACCAGAACTTGGTGTTCAGGTTATCCATAATGCTCTCAAGTGTAAAATAGGGCAGGCAGATGTTCATCAGCCCATCCACTTCTCCGATCCTGATATTCAGCGTCACAATAGCAATCATATCACTGGGAGCTATAATCTGGGCAAACTGCGGATTTGTTTCGATCCGGTCCAGTACCGGATTGATCTCTATCACGTTCTTCCAGGGCTCCCTAAGCAGCTGCATACAGACAATCAGTATCTTCTCCAGTATAGCCATCTCTATTTCCGAGAATTCTCTCGGCCGCTCCAAAGCGTTTCCCTGCCCGCCCAGCATCCTGTCAATGATCGCAAATCCCACATTCAGGGAAAGTTCCATAATAATATTCCCTGAGAGCGGTGCAAAATTCACGATGGACAATATGACCGGATTGGACAAAGCGTTCGAAAATTCCGAAAATGTTACAGTTTCCGAACTGGTCACGGAAATCTGTACATTCTTCCGCAGATAAACCGGAAGATTGGTTGAAAGCAGTCGTCCATAATGTTCAAATATAATTTCAAGTGTACGCAGATGCTCTTTGGAAAATTTAACAGGGCGTTTGAAGTCATAATCCTTCACCTGCTTTTCCTGAGTCTCCTGCATATCGTTTGCATCCAGTTCACCGGTACTGAGAGCTGCCAGTAGGTTATCTATCTCTTGCTGTGATAATACCTCACTCATCCGGGTCCACCTCCTTTACCCGGAATATTTTACATCTCTGAAATCTACCTTGAAAATAAAGTCAGAGCCGAACATATTCTGAATTCTCTCCAGAATCGCCTGTTTTAAAGCTTCCTCATCCGCCTGTGCCTCAGCCATCGTATACTGGCCGACTACGCTGATGATCTCGCTCTTGATCAAACTCTCCCTGTCTCCTATGCTCTCGCCATACTCTTTATAATCTTCATGCTGATTATCCATGGAAAGCGTAATGGCTATCATGATATAGTGCTCCGCTCCGTCTTCATCCTGTTTCAGGCGGATCGTCATAGTATCAGCTATATCATAAGAAGCCACGTTTTCAATCGGCACCGCCGCCTTGAATGTCGATCCGTCCGCCGAGGAAAGTTCCATATCCATAGCGCCGCTGATCCGCATCACCATATCCGCCGTTGCCTTATTGGTACCTGTCACGCTGAACAGCATCACCGCCGTCAAGGCAATATTTACGATCAGCAATGCCAGTATAATAACCGATATCAAATTCTTCTTCATACCTGTCTCCTCTTTTTTGCTATTCATAGCTGGATATTTCATTATATATCCGGATTTCCACCCGCCGGTTTTTCGCTCTTCCCTCTTCCGTAGAATTATCCGCGATCGGCACGTATTCACCTCTTCCGGAATTTTTGATACGGGCCGGGTCAAGATTCGTGTTCTCCATCATATAATCAAAAACCGAAAGGGCCCTTGCGGCACTCAACTCGTTATTACTTGAGAAACGCCTTCCTGATATGGGGACATTATCCGTATGCCCCTCGATCTCTATCGTTCCTCCTGCATACCGCTCCAGAATCACCCCCACCTTATCCAGCACAGGTTTTGACTCATCCTTCAGCTCATCGCTTCCCGAGTTAAAAAGAAGCGATCCCTTCATCGTGAGCTGAACATATTGAGCAGTCACCTGCATCTCAATATCTCCGGTCAGATTATTTTCCTCTACAGCTTCTTCGATCTTCTCCGCCATCTCTTCCGACTGCTTCAGGCCTTCCGCCTGCACTTCGCTCTGCAGATCGTCAAGCTGTTCCATCTCCGGCGTATTTTCCGCCATCCGTCCGACACTGTTTATAAAATCATCCAGTTCCGGCAGCTGGCTGATGCCGTTTCCGATCATTGCCCCGTCGCCGATCATCGTTGAGCCGGCAGTAAAGATACTGAAAGTCTGTGAAAAAGAGGCCGCTATCAGTTCAAACTTCTGCGCATCCACCGTAGACATGGAAAACAAAAGTACGAAGAAGCAAAGCAGAAGGTTCATCAGGTCGGCAAAAGTACTTTGCCACGCCGGCGCGCCTTTCGGCGGTTCATCTTCCCGTCTCTTAGCCATCTGATTCACCGCCTTCTGATGCTGTTCTGTCCTTAGGTGCAAGGAATGACTTCAGTTTCTCCTCGATCACACGGGGATTCTCCCCTGCCTGGATCGATAAAAGCCCTTCGATCATGATCTCCTTCAACTGATACTCTTCACTGTTATTCATTTTCAGCTTCATTGCTATCGGCGTACAGATCCAGTTAGCAAGAAGCGAACCGTAGAGTGTGGTGATGAGGGCCACAGCCATCTGAGGACCGATGGAGTTCGGGTCGGACATGTTGTTCAGCATGTTTACCAGGCCGACCAGTGTACCGATCATACCCCAGGCAGGTCCCATGGAGCCGACATCCTCCCAAAAGGTTATTTTCTTTTTATGACGGTCTTCCATGCTGACCAGCTCGGTCTCCATGATCGCTCTGACCAGTTCAGGGTCGGTACCGTCCACTACCAGAAGAATTCCTTTCTTCAGGAACGCATCGTCGATATCTCCCGCCGCTTCCTCCAGAGAAAGAAGTCCTTCTTTTCTTGCCACGTTGGAAAGGTCTATTACTTTCTGGATCATTTCCGGAATATTAAAATTGGGCCGTTTCAGCGCAAGGCCAAAACTCTTCAAACCTCCCACGAAGCTCTCGATCGTATTTCCTGCCAGTATGGCACAAAACGCACCACCGAAGGTGATCAACGCGGACTGCAGATCCATAAAGTCACGATAGATCGCGGCAACACCGTTACCTACTATGATCGCCATAAGAGTCAGCGAAATACAAACTAATAATCCTATGATTGACGCTATATCCATTGCTCTTGCCTTTCTTTCGTTTTTACATCAATCTGCAAAAACACCCTTTCTCTACGATTTTACTAAATTTTATCAGAAATGTCTACTTTCAATTACAAGAAATTTTATACAATCTTTCCCAAACCCCGAAACAAAAAAGGAGATTTGTCGCCTTTTACCGACAAATCCCCTTTTTTGCTTTTATTTTCTGAATTGCTCTGAAAAAAATACTAACGTTTCAGATTAACCAGTTCTTCAAGCATCGTGTCGGATACCGTAATGATACGGCTGTTAGCCTGAAAGCCACGCTGTGTTACGATCATGTTGGTCAACTCGCCGGATAAGTCTACATTGGACATCTCCAGTTCGCCCGGCGTCATATACCCGCCGTCCGATGTGATATCAACACCGATGCCGTCAAAATCACCGGAGTTCTGGGTCGATGTATATAAGTTATCCCCCGCCTTCTCCAGACCTGCCGCATTTGCGAACCTCGCCACAGCAATCTGAGCGAGCAGCTTGCTCTGCCCGTTGTCGTATGTGGCATAGATCTTACCGTCGTTCTGGATGGAAAGGCCGGACATCTTACCAACCATACGCCCCGCACCGATGCTGGCGTCCGCCAGGGAACCGTTGGTCGCAGACGCGGTCGTTACTTTGTTGTTACCCTGGTTGCTGAGGGCGGAGAAGTCGATAGTGATATCTTCAAAACTGGCTCCATCCGGATCATTTCCAAATTTAAGCGTCATCACCTTAGTACCGGCTGTACCGTTTATTCCCACAAAAGATCCGTCCGCCTTGCTGAAATCAATACTGCAGCCGTCAATATTTTTCCCGTTAAATACTATACTGCCTGCCGCTGATCCGCTGCCGTCCACCATTTTGCTGTCCGTCATTAAAGTGGCAAGCTGTGTAGAAATATCATAGGTTTTCGATGTCGGCGGATTGGCTGTATTGTCCTCAATGGTGCTTCGCATTCTTTTAAACTCATCTGCGCTGTTATATCCGAAGGCTTTCGCCACACCTTTCCATGCATCATCTTCCGATAATACTTTATCCGGATCCGCTGTTGCAGTACCGTTACTCATAATGAAATGTGTTGCGGTAATTTTTCCGTCAGTAATCGAATATTCCGTATAATCCCCGTTTGCATTTTCATTGGGAGATCTCAAAGTATGCGGCGGTCCCATTTTTAATTCATAACCATTGGCAAGCGACTTCGTTATATCATTCATAGTGACTTCCGTATTTCCCATGGTCGCCCCTACCTGAGCCGTTATATCCTTTCCGGATGCATCCAACAGTTTTACCAGTTCACAGGAATACGAGTTTACATTCTCATTGTTGCCGTCAACCTTTTTGAGCGCCAACTTAGCCGTATAGCTGTATCCTCTGCTGTCATAGAAGTTCAGGTTCATGATCTTACCGTCCTCGGAATTCACTTCCGGGCTCTGCTCATCTATGATCCCCGATATATATCCCTGCGTGGTAGCTTCCGCCGGATAAGTCATATTCGCCGCGTTCATGATCTGCAGCGCAGTCACGGTATCGGGCTTGATCGTTGTCGGGTTATCCGGATCGGGCAGCCAGCCCATTACCCTGTAACCGTTCGAAGACATAACCAGATTACCCGCCGCATCCACCTTAAAGGAACCGTCTCTTGTAAACAAATTATCTCTGCCGTTGTTTACAACAAAGAAAGACTGGCCTGTGATACGGATATCAAACGGGTTGTTTGTTGTCTCTGCCGAGCCGGGCAGCGTGATATTGGTGGAGATGGACGCCATCTTGGCACCGAGGCCGACCTGCTTCGCGTTGATACCGCCGAGGCCCGTAGCGGAGTTCGGCCCTGACGCATTGCTGGAATTCTGATATAAGAGATCAGAAAACAGCGCCGACTGGGACTTATAGCCTACCGTATTTACGTTGGCGATATTGTTACCGATTACATCCATTCTTGTCTGGTGTGTCTTAAGGCCCGCCACACCTGAGTACATTGCTCTGTTCATATATTAAATCTACCTCCTGTAAAATTGTGAGTCTCTCCTGTCATGGGCAGACACCCGGTAAAACCGGGCTTTGCCGCAGATCCGAAACTCTTTCAAAGAGGGGTCGTTCGTTCCTTCTGCCATTCCGGAACATTTCCAGCTTCCATAAGGTCCAGCTATCTATTTATATGATCACGGCCCCGTCAATATTTGTATAAATGTTTTCCTGTGCTTCACTCTGTTCCATGGCTGTCACCACGGTACTGCTCGGTACATTTACGATAAACGCCAGTGAATCTACAAGTACCAGCGAATCTTTGATTCCCTTCGCCTGCGCTTTTTTCGTGCCTTCCTGCAGTCTTTCCATCTGGCTGTCCGTCAGTTCGATATTCCTTGTGCTCAGTCTTCCTGCCGCATGCTTGGAAAATCTGACTTCACTGCCGGCTTCCGACGCCTGTTCCAGAATATCCTGAAAGGATAGACTGTCCTGTTTTTTTGCCGCCGGCATTACAGGCTTCCGGCTTAAATATTCGTTTTGTACCTGTTCTAAAGAATGAAAACCATTTGTCTGAACTTTCATGCTATTCACCAGCTTCCCTGCTTTATTTCACGTTTCGTGATATTTTATTCTTCCGTTTCGGTTCCTTCCTCTCCGGTATTTCCGCTTCCTGACCCTTCCGGCGTCACCGTACCGTTCTCTTCAGGCTTTGTCTCTCCGCCGCCTTCCGTCCCGTCCGGCTCCGTTACTTCACCGCCGTCATCGTCGTCCTCATCCTGATTCTTTTTCATTTCTTCGATCCGCTCATGATACTTCGTGATCTTATCGGTATTTTCCTTTGCGATAAAGGTCTTCTCGTAATCGGACATCGCCTCAAATTCACTCCAGAGTTTTTCCACATCCTCCGCATCATCCATCGTAAGATTCTCGTAAGACGGAAGTTTATTGAGTGCCACAGACCATTCGTATACCTTGTCAAAAGCCTCCATATAATCCGTATCGATCACATCGTGCAGATCGTCTATCGAATAAAGAGAACCGCCTACGGAAAGATATGCCTTGCCGCCCTCGTAGGTAACGTAATCTACTTTTCCCTGTATTGGTGTAACCCTTCCTGTTTCGCTGGTGGTCTGCAGTACTACCGTCTTGCCTACCAGTGAAGATGCCCTTGAAAGATCAAAAGCCGAACTCATATTCTGCATCGCTTCCAGTTCCGAGAAGGTCGCGTACTGGGATATCCATTCTGTATTGGATGTAGGCTCTAACGGATCCTGATTCTGCACTTCCGCTACCAGAAGTTTTAAAAAGGTATCTTTACTGTAAGTCGAATTTTTATCTTTCGCGTTTTTCAGCGAAGTCTGAGACTCTGTCTCTTTTATCTTACCGTCTTCCACCGGTGCTATCAAAGCTCCTGCCATACTTCCTCTCCTTTCTTGATCATTATAACCTGTTTATCATGCCATATAATTTACCGTACTTCCCTCCGACTGCATCATTTCTGCCGTCAGCCTTTCTTCCTCCGTAAGATCCTCTTCCTCATCCAGATCGATCTCTCCCAGATTCAGGTTCCTGACGCCTTTTCTTCCCCGTCTGCCCTGATCTGAAGAAGCTTCGTTTCCGTCCGGATTTCTGTCCAGAGAATACTGTGCGATCGTCACTTCAACGGCTTCCACCTTGACGCCCTGCTGTTCCAGATTTTCTCTCAGTTCCATCATCTGGCTTTCCAGCACCGCCCTTACGGATTCATTCTGTGCGATAAACTGTGCCGTCACGGCGCCCTCTTTGTTGGAAATCTGAATATGTAAGGTTCCCAGCGATTCGGGATGAAGCTGCATTTCAAGGCTTGTCAGTTCCGGCTTCACCGACACCTTCATATAATCCAGTATCTGGTCCATGATCTCCTGCGTATCAGTCATCGAAAATGCTTTCTCAGCCTCCGCCGCCTTTAATGCCTGCGCCTGCTGTTCCACGTTCTGCGCCTGATAGCTGTTTCCCATAAACGGACTTTCACTGTTTTTTCCGGTATCCTCCTGCTTCGGCGCATCCTTCTGTGCTACCGTCTCCGTTCTGGCATTTTCCGTCAGCTCCGGTTTCTGCACACTGAGTTTCACCGCTTCACTGTCCGTATTTTCACCTTCCTGCAGATCCTGCACGGATACTTCCTGCACTTCTTCAGGTACCTCCTCCGCAAGCCTCTTTTGTGCTTCCATCACTGCCGCGTTAAACTCTTCCTGGCTCATGCCAGTCTCTTCCTGTACTTCTCCGGCGATATCCTCCAGCGTACCCAGCGCTTCCATTACGGATTGATAAAAATCTCCGTCCGTCAGAAGGGACATATCGTCCGCTCCTTCCGTGAGCTCTACCATCAGGCTTTTCAGATTCTTCGCATCCAGCAATGACACATCCTCACCGCCTGCTTTTTCCAAAACTTCCGCATCATCCGTGATCTCTTCCGTTTCTTCCGTTTTCGCCTGTGTTTCCGCATCTTCGGTCTTGCTTTTTTCTTCCGCCCTGCTGTCTGTTTTTAACTTATCCCTTGCCGCAGAATCTTCGGTCCTGCTCTTTGCATCCGAAGTTTTAGCCGCTTCCGCTCTTTTGTCAGAGTTCTGCCTGCCTGCCGTCGTCTGCTTCAGGATCGTATTAAAACCTCCGCCGTCGGAAGATGCTGCCGGTTTCGTTCCTTTTGCCGATAAGATGTTCTGCATCCCAGAACCCTTATCAAGTCCGGGCATATTCGTCACGTTTTTACCTCCTTTTCTTTTATTGTCAAAGTACCTTTCGGGCTGCGCCCGAATCTATAAAATTGTCCCTTCCGGCCTCCATGCCTGAAAGTACACAATTTTCAATAATTATATCGGCATTTTCCGCCTTTTATATAACAGACTGCCGCCTCTTTCACCGGACGGGAGTAAAGTTTTTCCGGAAATATTTCCGTCCGGATACCCGCCTTTGCCTGCCCGGAGATCACCCCGGATCCATCATCTTGGTCAGGCGCGCCGCGTTCTCCTCATTCATCTGCTCCAGTATCTTCGCACGGTCATCCGCGGACATCGCCTCCAGTATCTTCGCCACAAGATCCAGATCGCTGGTCATCGTATCAAAGATAGCCGCCGCTTCCTTTGCCTTCATGGAAGAATAAGTTGCGACATAATCCTCGATCTCCTTGTTGGCGGAAGTCTCCTGAATCGTCTGCTGGTACAGATATTCCGCCGTCGCCGGGTCCATCGCCTCATAATATTTCTGGTACTCCTCCACGCCGGGACCGTTTTCCGCATAGACGACTTCCTCATAGAACTCATTCTTCAGCCGTTCAAATTCAAGCTGTCCATCCTCAAAATTCTGAAGCCGGCTGTTCTCTTCCTTCAAACCGCTGATCTCATTCGCATAGGCCAGATTCTGCTCCTGCGCCATCTGAAGTTCCTGCTCGAGCTGCCTGATCTGCGCCACGGCATCTCCCAGGTCATCGTAACCGCCGTATACGTCCTCTTCCTCGTCCTTCCTCTGTTCATTCGGAAGGATCTTATTCAGCACCGGCACATCCTTCAGCAGAGGTTTCAATACGTTTGTCCCGACGCCGCCCACGTCCAGTTTTACGAGAACGCAAAGGATCGCAACCCAGACCGCCACGATAAAAGCCGTCACCAAAAATACCGGAAGCCCTCCCGGCTCGCCGTCCAGTTCCTCTTCCTGGTCGGAAATTTCCCTGGCTTTTTGTTTTGCCTCTTTTTTCTGTGCCTTCTGTTCCGCTTTTAAACGCTTCTTCTCTTCTTTTAACCTTTGACGTTCCGACTCCCGGTCTTCAAACTCTTCTTCCGGACGTTCGTTCTCTTTCGGTTTTTTTGCCATACTTTATCGTCTCCTCTGACCATAGGTATAACTTACCAGTTCATCTACTTCCTTGCTTTCCTCTTTCGCAAGTTCCTTCTTGAATTCCTCAAAGGCAGCCTCCCTGAGCTGCTCATGCGTCTTTCTCTCTATCATGTATTCCTGCAGGATCTGCCGGGCCCTCTCCACAGCCTCCTCGGCTTTTCTCACCCGTATCCTCTGCTCGATAATCGCTTCCTTGATATAATCCAGCGCCGCCGCATTCTCCTGCAGCCTGAGGGGATCAAGCAGCTGCTGTCTGAGCACGGCGCCCTCCGCCAGATACTGGATCCTCCGCTGCGAAAGCCGCTGCAGCCTCTGTTCCTCCACCGTAAGCTGATGGTTCGCCGCCGCAAAAGCCTGCTTCGCCTGCTCCTCCATCTTTTCCTTGATATTCAGGATACTCTGCATCCTGTACACAAATTTTGCCATAATATAGTTCCAGCCTTCACCGGTCTGCGGCATTCCGTTGTCATTTATGTAGCAAATATCTCACTCATCGCAGCCACGGTCTCTTCAAATCCCGTTTTCGTATCCACGTCCTGCATCAAAAAGTCATTTACCTGACCGATCTTCGAGATCGCATAATCAATATCCGGATTGCTGCCCGCCTTATAGGCGCCGATATTGATCAGATCCTCCGCTTCCTGATAGGTTGCCAGCACATTTTTCAGCTTTCCCGCCATGGCCTTGTGTTCCCTTGTGGCAATGCTGCTCATACATCTCGAAATGCTCTGCAGCACATCGATCGCGGGATAATGGTTTTTATGCGCCAGCTTTCTGTTCAGCATAATGTGTCCGTCCAGAATACTTCTCGCCGTATCCGTGATCGGTTCGTTAAAATCGTCGCCGTCCACCAGTACCGTATATAAACCCGTAATGGAGCCCTTATCGGAACGCCCCGCTCTCTCAAGGAGTTTGGGCATCTCCGCGTAAACACTGGGAGGATATCCTCTTGATACCGGCGGTTCCCCGCTGGCAAGGCCGATCTCCCTCTGCGCCATCGAAAAACGTGTCAGGGAGTCCATCATCAGAAGGACATCCTTTCCTTCGTCCCGGAAATATTCCGCGATCGCCGTAGCCGTTTTCGCAGCCTTGTTTCTCTCCAGTGCCGGCTTATCCGAAGTGGATACCACCACCACAGAACGTGCCATGCCCTCCGGCCCCAGATCTCTTTCTATAAATTCGCGGACTTCCCTGCCCCGCTCCCCGATCAGGGCGATGACATTGATCTCCGCCGTGGTATTCCTCGCAAACATTCCCATCAGAGTGGACTTTCCCACACCGGAACCCGCAAAAATCCCGATCCTCTGCCCTTTTCCCACCGTCAAAAGGCCATCCACCGCTTTCACCCCGAGGGGCAGAACTTCATCTATGATCTCTCTCTCGAGCGGATCAGGCGGCGCCGCTTCCACCGGATATCTGGCGGTAGTCTCAAATGTTCCGCCGTCCACAGGCCTGCCCAGTCCGTCCAGCGTCCTGCCCAGGATATCATCCGTAATATCCACCATCAGAGGGGAATTCGTATTTTCGACAATACTGCCCGAACCGATGCCGTCCGTTACCTCGTAGGGCATCAGCTGCGTCATGCCGCCCTTAAAGCCGACCACCTCAGCCATAATGGACACGCCCTCACCGCCGGCAGGAAATATCCGGCAGATATCCCCGAGCCTTGCATCAGGTCCCGCCGACTCGATCGTCAGTCCGATGACATTCACGACTTTCCCCATTTTCTTAAACAAGGGTTCTTCTATGCACTTCTGATATTTTTTAAAATCTATCGCTGTTTCCAACATGCCCACCCTTTTTCCGCAGCCGGGATCATTCCTTACAATAAGCCAGCATATGTATCCGGCGCTTTAATTCCTGCAGTTCCACATCGATACTGCAGTCAAAGATGCCGCCGCCGGTCTCGATCATCCCTTCGCCGCGCTTCATCATCACATCTGCCACCACATCCATTCTGACACCCGGCATTCCCGTCAGAAGTTCATCCTTATGGGCATTGATATATTCATAATCCGTCTGGGATACTCTGACGATAAACTCCTTACCGCTGTCAATACGATGCAGCGTGGTATCCAGCAGATGAAATAATATTCCGCTCTGCTCTTTTAACCCTGCCGCAAAAACATGGTCATAGATACCTGTCAGTTCATCTATCACCATGGGTTCGAGCTCCTGCAATCTCTGTTCATATTCCCGGTACAGCTTATCCCGCACCGCTTCCGTTTCCTGTATTGCCGCCTGAGCCTTTTTCTCCGCTTTATCCGCCTCCAGAAGGGCCTCGCTGTGTCCCCGGGCAAACCCGTCGTCATACCCCGCTCTCTGTCCCTCGTCAAAGGCCTGCTGCTTCAGGCTTTCTATCTCCTGCGCGGCAGAAGATCTCATCTCCTCGATCTCCTGTCTTGCCTGTTCTAAAAGTTCCTCCGGAGAAGGGCCCTCATAGACGGGCTGTTCCCGGTAGATGTTACCGGACTCCTCCCCGAAAAGCGCTTTTCTTGTCTCTTCATCCATCTCCTCAAATTCCGCCTGCTGAAAGCCGTCATTTGAGATGGGGGCATCCTGCCCCGTAGAAGCATTTCCGATGATCCCGCCCAGACGTTTTGCCACGATCTTATTGGAATCAATGACTCTTGCCTCCCCTTCCTGAAAGTTCACAAAACCGGATTTAAATAAATTAGACAACGACCTCGTCACCTCCGCCTCTGGAAATGACGATCTCTCCTGAATCTTCCAGTTTCCTGATGATATTTACGATCTTCTGCTGTGCTTCCTCCACGTCCTTCATTCTTACAGGGCCCATGAATTCCATATCCTCCTGGATCATGGATGCAAGACGTTTGGAAAGGTTGTTGAAAATCGCAGCCTTTACTTCTTCGTTGGAACTCTTCAGGGAAACCGCCAGATCATTATTATCCACATCTCTGAGTACACGCTGGATCGATCTGTCGTCCAAGAGCAGAATGTCTTCGAATACAAACATCTTCTTCCTGATCTCGTCCGCCAGTTCCGGCTCTTCGATCTCCAGAGTTTCCATAATATGTTTTTCTGTTCCGCGGTCCACCGTATTTAAGATATCTACCACGGCATCCACACCGCCGATAACCGTATAATCCTGATTCACAAGAGAAGCCACCTTTGATTCCAGTATATTTTCCACCTCTTTGATCACATCCGGGCTGGTTCTGTCCATCACGGCGATACGCTTCGTCACGTCGGACTGTCTGTCGGGCGGAAGCGCGGAAATGATCAGCGCTGCCTGTGCAGGTGCCAGATAGGACAAAATGAGCGCTATCGTCTGAGGATGTTCATCCTGAATAAAGTTAAGCAGCTGAGACGCGTCCGTCTTTCTCACAAACTCGAAAGGCTTTACCTGCAGCGAAGCCGTCAGCCTGCTGATCACAGCCACAGCCTGATCTTCTCCCAGCGCTTTCTCCAGCACTTCCTTCGCGTAGCCGATACCGCCTTCCGCAATATACTGCTGCGCAAGGCAGAGCTGATAAAACTCGTTTGTGACCGCCTCCTTGATCTGAGGTGTGATACTTCTGGTATTTGCGATCTCTAATGTCAGTTCCTCTATCTCTTCTTCTTTTAAATGCTTAAAAATCTGAGAAGACATTTCCGGTCCCAGTGCGATCAGCAGGATCGCGGCTTTCTGAAGACCACCCAGATTCTCTATGCTCATTTCATCTGCCATAGCACATTACCCCCAGTTTTCCTCGTTTAACCAGTTACGCAGCAGATTTGCCGTTGCTTCCGGATTCTCCGCCACAAACTTCTCCAGAATAAGCCGTTCCTCCGACTTCGGTTCCACCTCGATATCCTCGATCGGCTCCGGCGTAGACTGGAGCAGTTCATCCACAGGAAGCGGCTCTTCCGGTTCTTCCGGTACTCTCTCCCGCATCATGCTCCGCAGGATCACAAACGCAAGCAGTCCCAGAATCAGAAGGATCAGCACAAAAGCGATCACATCCGTCGCCTCGACATCGAGCCCTTCTCTGTCCACGAACCAGTTTTCCTCATAGGCAACGATGGAAATATTCTCTGCCGGAATACCGGTTGCCTTGGATACCACATTGATATAATCTTCGTCTATCTCGATCTTGTTTCTGCCGCTGTTCTGCGACTTGTATTCCTCCCAGCTGATGCCGTCCAAAAGCCCCTGGTCTTTCGCCACCTTCTCGTTCACGATCACATAATCGATAGCGGTGATGCCGGCGGAGGAACCGGTATAGTCGATCACGCCCACGCTGTTTTCCTCGGTGATCCGCTCACTGGGTACATATTTATAATCTTCCTCGGAACTGCTGGTGCTCTGGTTTCCGTCCGTCTCCACCACATAGGTTGGCGGTTCGTCGTTGGAATCCGTCCCTGGAATATCCCCGCCGGTCGCGGTGGAATCCGAATTATAAATGTGGGCTTCCGCCAGAAGGCCCTGAGTGGAGTTCTCCGGCGCATAATAATTGTGATCCACGATCTTCTTGGAGGAAAAATCGATGTCCAGATTTACCGCCACTTCGATATTGTCAAAACCGTTTGTCCCGCGCAGCGCGTTTTTAACCTTATTTTCCACCACCTGTTCCGAAAGCCGCTTTACTTCCATCTGAGAGTTCGCGCTTTCCGAAACGGAATAATTCTCCTCCCCGGTGTAGAGCATCTTTCCGGTCGAATCCATAATGGAAATACTGTCCGTCGCATCGTTTCCCAGCGCCGTTGCCACAGCCCTTGCGAGAAATGCCGCGTTGTCGCTTGTAAAATCTCCGTCGATCGTCAGTACGATAGACGCATAGGAAGGCTGCTCCGCAGCGATCAGGGTTCCGTTCTCTTCCGGTATATGCAGAATAACGGTCGCTTCCTTTATGGCATCGAACATACCGATAAAATCATGCTCCAGTTCATCCTGCAGCATTTTCACATAACGCTTCCGCTTATCCGCTTCAGTGACTCCGAGTCCCCCTTCGGTCACTTTATCAATACTATACTGATCGGAAACAATGCTGTTGGCTGCCAGCAGCAGATTGGCATCCCCGATCTGGGACGTCGCCACTTCCACCCTGAGCCCGTCGTCCGATATACGATATGTATAACCGCCCTCACCATCCAGAATCTCTTTAATCTGGGCTCCTTCGCTGGCAGATTCACATTCTTTCAGCAAAGTATACTGAGGTTTCGAAAGAACCGTTACCACCACCACAAGGGCAAGTATGATACCCGAGGCGACACATACGATCATCGTGCGCTGCTTTACGGTCAGACTCTTCCACCAGTCAATGATCTTTTTTAATAATTCTTTTACTCTCTCCTGCATCTGGACATTTCTCCCACCTGTACTTTATCTCTTTTGCCCTCCGGAACCCGGAACGCAAAAAATGCAGCCTTAAATCTGCATCTGCATGATTTCTCTGTATGCCTCAAGCAGTCTGTCTCTGATGGCTACGGTATAATTGATGGCCTGTGAAGCCTTGCCCAGCGCAATAGTCAGATCATGGGGATTATCCACTTCCCCCATTGCCCACTTCAACTCCATATCCTCCTTATCCGAAAGATAGGAATTTGTCAGATTAAAATTTTTGATTGCCGTATCTAACAGGGAATCAAATCCTCCTGCTTCTTCCTCTGTTTTTCTCGGGTTCGTTATCGTGGAAGTTGCCCTTGCCGCCTCTTCCACCAGATCCGCCGAATTTATACTGAATAAAGATGTAATATCCATTTCCTTTCATTACTTCCTTTCCCTCTCATTTAATAAATCCGCCTATCATGCCTGCCCGATGGACAATCCTCTCTGCGCCATACTCTTGCTGGCTTCAAAAGCTGTGGCATTCACTTCATAGCCGCGGCTTGCATCGATCAGATTGACAAATTCTGTTACGGCATCTACATTCGGATATAATACATAACCGTTTTCATCCGCATCGGGATGGCCGGGATCATAAACCATTTTCATTTCCGACCAGGTATCCTCATAAACGCCGTTCACCTTGACGCCGTTTCCGGAATATTTTCCGGTTTTGTTGGAATACCTGTCTCTTCTTTCATCAAGGACCTGATGGAAAGGAGTCTTCTCCCCTCTCTCCTGAAAAGTAACGACCTTCCGGCGGTAGGGTGTCCCGTCCTCTGTCCTCGTCGTATTCATATTCGCCAGATTTTCGGAAATAATATCCATACGATAGCGCTCTGCCGTCATACCTGACGCGTTGATATCAAAAGCCGTAAAAAGTCCCATAATCCACTCCTTTTCTTAAACCGCAGTTTTCTTATCCGTTGCTCCGAACCGTTTCCATACCGCCTTTATTTCGTCACTGCACTTAAATTCTGAAAATCCGAAGAAATTGCGGTGATCAGTCCGTTGTAATAGATCTGGTTTTCCGCCTCGTATACATTCTCCACATCGATATCCACATTATTTTCATCTTTCCGGTAGGAAAATCCGGCATAATCTATATAGGACAATGGTTTTAAATCTTCATTTCTCAAATTATGTACTTTCTCATCCGTGGTCATATAACGGAACTGGCCCATCGCCTCTTTCAGCTGGCCCTTAAAGTCTACATCCTGCCTCTTGTAGCCCGGTGTGTTCACATTCGCCATATTATTGGAAATGCAGTCATTCCGGATCCACGCCGCATCCGCCGCCTTATCCAGTACTCTCATATAATCGTAGATATTTGTATTTAACAGGGTGCTCATCGCATCCTCCTTTCCTTCTTCCCGAAAAAATTTCCATACATTTTTATTATACTTTAATGCGTTAAAAATACAAGTGCTTTTTTGAGTACAATAAAATGAATTTCTTTGTTTTTGCTTCCAAAAATACCAAAAGGAATCTACTGTACCCAATAAATTCCTTTTTCTCCTGCGTCGATCCATGACTGTATATCTATAAATTCTTTACTTACTTTTCCCCATCTCTGCCTTGAGAGACTCGATCTCTTCATATACCGCATCATTCAGCACCTTGATTGAAGTCCCTTTCATACCGGAGGAACGCGATTCTATGACTCCCGCGCTCTCAAACTTCCGCAGCGCATTAACGATCACCGAACGGGTGATCCCCACTCTGTCCGCGATCTTACTCGCCACAAGGATGCCCTCCCTGCCGTTTAATTCGTCAAAAATGCAGATGATCGCCTCCATTTCGGAGTAGGAAAGCGTACTGATCGCAGACTTCACAACGGCCAGCTTCCTGTTTTCCGCCGCCGTTTCCTCGCTGACCGCACGCAGCATCTCAAGCCCTACCACGGTACTACCGTATTCGCACAGAATAATATCATCTATATCATATGTCTCATTCTCTTTATAAATGAACAGCGTTCCAAGCCGCTCTCCCGCTATCTCAATCGGGGAAACCAGCGCTTCGTACTTTCTGGCGGTCTGCTCTTCAAACCCCAGCGTTTCCAGATTCACATTCTCCTTTGTGGAAAGCACTCCCAGCAGCCGCTCGTTCAACAGACTGTCCACAAACTTTCCCACATCGTCCGACAGCAGCACCTCCAGCGGCCTGATCCCCGCAAGTTCTCCGACTCCCAGCACTTTCCCTTTTCTGCTGATCACGAGAACATTGGAATTCAAAATATCCTTCATCACCTTGCAGATATCGTTAAAAACCACTTTGCTGGAATTATTATTATGCAGTAATTTTCCGATTTTTCTCGTTTTATCCAATAACTGTACGCTGCTGCTCACAAGGGCCCCCTATATTTATGACATTTATTCTTTTAAAAACGAAATCAAAATCCATTCTAGCATAAAAAATCATATAATGCAAATATTTCTGACAATATTTCATTTATTTTCCATGTATTATTCTGACATTTACAGGCAGACGGTAATTACTGCCGCATTCTGCCCGTTTATATTATCTGCTGTCTGTTTATTTCATCCGCTGTATGTCTATGCTGCCTGCGTCTGTTTATTTTATCCGCCGTATGTCTATGCCCCTTCCGTCCGTTTACCCTGTCGATGCAGCTTTCCGTTCCTTCTGATCTATCACGTTTCCGCAGCCCTCTCCGGAGCAGACCAGTTT
>Ga0137308_100862_pt1 | contig 39002 bp, 37 predicted proteins | sample Inofrocosms_June_FD_97181 | JGI IMG/M metagenome (GOLD analysis project Ga0137308, IMG submission 97181) | Mouse cecal microbial communities from Vienna, Austria - N-Acetylneuraminic and N-Acetylglucosamine D2O microcosms_June | ecosystem: Host-associated > Mammals > Digestive system > Large...
CGAAAAAGAAATGGGACATTTTGGCGGCGGTGATAATGAGTTCCGTGACCGCGAAAGAGAACTGAATAACTGGCTTATGGAACAGGGCTGGTGATACTTGAAACAATACTTGCGGGTGGTGATTTTATGACCGATATTCTGATAGTGGAGGACGATAAGGAACTGGCAGACTTGCTGACCGACTTCCTGCGTGAGGAGGGATATGTCGTATCAAGCGTGAACAGCGGAGAACGTGCCGTACATCTTTTTGAACGATATGGCGCAAGGCTTGTGGTACTTGACATCAATCTTCCCGATATGAACGGCTTTGCGATATGTTCAAAACTCCGGGAAAACACAGATACTCCTATATTGATTGTCAGTTCAAGAACGGGCAGGGAAGATAAGTTGAACGGCTATGACCTTGGCGCTGATGATTATATTGAAAAGCCCTATGATATAGATGTTCTGATTGCTAAAATTAAGGGTATATTCAAACGGCGGTATCAGCATGATATATTATCGGCGGATGGTGTGACACTCAACCTTGCGGATAAAACTGCGGTTATTGACGCAAAGCCCGTGGAACTGCCCTCAAAAGAGTTTGCTTTGCTGGCGCTTTTGGTTGAAAATCAAGGCAAAGTGCTAAAAAAAGAGTACCTGTTTGGCACTGTCTGGGGCAGCGACAGCGATTCGCAGATGCAAACGCTTCATGTTCATATCAACCGCATTCGCCAAAAACTCGGTGATGATCCTAAGAATGCAAAGCGTTTGCTTACGATCTGGGGCGTGGGGTATAAGTTTGTATGAAAGCTTACAAAAAACTGTGTATCGCAGTGATGGCCGTATTTCTTTTACTGACGGCGGTATTGAACATATATCTCGTGCGATCGAAAGATCATAGGGAAGGGATTTATCGTGTTGAAGCCAGGCGGCTTGCGGGTGAGATAGCGCAGACGGGCAGTTATGACATTGAAAAATACCCCCACATTACAGGTGTGTTTACGGGTGACGACATCTACCTTTCCGATGAGCATTATCTTATTATAGAAGCGGGCGAAACGCTTTATCGCGTTGAATATACCGTCGGGAACAGACAATATGGCATTGCTGCGGTAAACTGCGTATTAGGTGTGCTGTTCCTGCTGCTGGCAGGCCTTTTGTATTATATCCGCAGACATATCATCGTACCTTTCAATAGGCTGAGTAATGTTCCTAAGGAGCTTGCAAAGGGCAATCTTGCCGTGCCGATATCCGAAGAAAAAAGCCGTTTTTTCGGTGAATTCACATGGGGCGTGAACCTCTTGCGTGAGAGCATCGAAAACAGCCGCAAAAAAGAGATTACGATGCAAAAGGATAAAAAACTCCTGCTGCTCTCCCTTTCCCATGACATAAAAACCCCTTTGTCGGCTATCAAGCTCAATGCAAGGGCACTTGCCAGGGGATTATACAAGGACGAGGGAAAACGGCGTGCTGCCGCTGAGAGTATCAATACCCGTGCAGATGAGATAGAGCGTTTTGTCAGCGAGATCACAAAGGCGGCAAGCGAGGACTTTATGAACTTTGAGGTTACACAGGGAGAGGCTTTCTTAAGCGTTGTCATCACGAGGATAGATGCGAGATATGCTCCCCAGCTTGCCATGTCGGGAACGGAGCTTGCGATTCTAAAATATGATGACTGTATTCTTTCCTGCGATCCCGACCGTCTTGCAGAGTGTCTGCAAAATCTGATCGAAAATGCGATTAAATACGGTGACGGCAGACGAATTGAGATTAGCTTTGATAAAATGGACGACTGCGAGCTTATCACGGTATCAAATACGGGCTGTACTCTTGAAGCGAAAGAACTGCCGCAGATATTTGAGAGCTTTCATCGTGGAAATAATGCGGACAGGGTGCAGGGCAACGGGCTTGGGCTTTTCATATGCAAAAGGCTAATGGGGCTTATGAAGGGGGAGGTATATGCGGATATTCGTGATGAATGCTTCCATATAACGCTTGTTGTGAAAATGGCGTAAGGTTTCATTGATGCTGTTGATTGGTGTATAACGAAAACCAATTTTGTCAATGCCATTCATACAAGGAACAGGCTGTCGTGGCAAGGACAGATAACACCAGCAGAAACAGGAGTTGTAAAATATGGGATCTGGCTGTGTATGATTTAGAAATTAGAAACGGCACAGCCAGACTTTATATTATTTCAAGCAGAGAGAACGGTACTTATTCGGTGCAACCCCTTTATATTCCCGAAACTTTCGTATAAAGTAACTAAAATTATCAAATCCAACAGAAAGTGCGATATGAGAAATCGGCGCTTCTGATTCTGACAGCATTTCACAGGCTTTTTCTATTCTATATTCATTGATAAAACTGATCGGTGTCTTTCCAATTTCCTGTTTAAAGTAGTGGCAGAAATAATTAGGACTCATAAAGCATATTTCAGACAATGTCTGCAAAGAGATTGAATCTGGGTAATTGATGTGAATATATTCAATCACTTGTTTTAATTTGTTTAAGGAGTCCTTTCCTTTTGTCGATAACGTATTCTTATTAAAATAATCCGCCTGAAAGAATAATTCGACCATGTGTAATATGTGGAGCTTAATGCTTAAAAGGGCACAGGTGGGCAATGTGTGGTAAAGTTTTATAATCTCCTGCATATGGAGCAGGACTTGTCTATGGTCTTCGGGTGAAAGCGTGGAGCAGAAGGTTGGAAACAGCAGTGTTCCGTTGGTAATCGGCCGGATAAAATTATGCTGGCAGGCATCATACAATGAAAAGTCTAAAAAGCTGGGATTAAATACAACGGCATGGTGCAGGGACTCGCCCACGGATTTAATTTCATGCAGTTCACCGGAATTGATAAAACAGAATTCCCCTGGGTGCAAGACAAGGGATTTCCCGTGGATCGTCAAATTAAGAATTCCATATTCTGCATATACCCATTCCAGTTCTTCGTGCCAGTGCTGTGATACAAAATAAAATCCGTCTTTGTCATGGTGAGAATATACCTGTAAAGGAAAAACAGAAGTACCGTGGGTTTTATCTTCATGATAAGCTCGTGACATGTGTATCAACTCCTAAATCGTAAATTTGTGTTATTATTGAGTAAAATTATGCAAGCAATCAGGCTTCTTTTCCAGTATACTAAAATCACCAAAGAAAAACAAGCGAGGTGAAAAGAATGGTGAAAGAAAAGTGGTGGAAAAACAGTGTTGTATATCAGATATATCCACGAAGCTTCTGTGACAGCAATGGCGATGGAATCGGCGATATTAACGGTATCCGCTCCAAATTGTGGTATCTGAAGGAACTGGGGATCGACGTGATATGGCTCAGTCCGGTCTATGCCTCTCCCAATGCGGATAATGGCTATGATATATCCGATTATTATGGAATATCACCGGAGTACGGCTCGATGGAGGATATGAAAACTCTAATCCGAGAATGTGAAAATTGTGGTATTAGGATTATTATGGATCTTGTTGTGAACCATACTTCTGATGAGCATCCGTGGTTTGTGGAGGCAAAAAAATCGAAGGACAGTCCATACAGGGACTATTATATCTGGAGAGAAGGGGAAAAAGGCAGTCCGCCTAACGAACTGGAATCCTGCTTTGGCGGTAATGCATGGGAATACGCAGAAGAAACGGGGGAGTATTATCTGCACTTTTATCATAAAAAGCAGCCAGATCTCAACTGGGAAAATGCAGCGATGCGCAAAGAAATCTGGAAAATGATGAATTTCTGGATTGATATGGGTGTTGGAGGTTTCCGAATGGATGTGATTGACGTCATTGGAAAAATCCCGGACCAGGAGATAAAAGAAAACGGACCGAGGCTGCACGAATACCTCCAGGAAATGAACAGGGAGACATTTGGGGATAAAAACCTGATGACTGTAGGAGAATGCTGGGGAGCAGATATTGAGAATGGAAGTTTATATTCTGATCCGAAGCGGAAGGAACTGGATATGATTTTTCAGTTTGAGCAGATGCTGCTGGATCAGGTTCCAGGAGAACAGAAGTGGGATTTAAAGCCCCTCGAATTGAAACAGTTAAAACAGGCGTTTGCGAAATGGCAGAAGGCATTGGAGGGGAAAGGATGGAACAGCCTTTTCTGGAACAGTCATGACCTTCCAAGAATCGTTTCCAGATGGGGAAACGATAAAGAGTACCGGGTGGAGTCGGCAAAGATGCTGGCAACGATACTTCATGGTATGAAGGGGACGCCTTATATTTATCAGGGCGAAGAAATAGGGATGACTAACTATCCGTTTTCAGGTATTGAGGATTTTTTTGATGTAGAGTCTGTCAATATGTACCGGGAACGGAAGCAGATGGGATATCCCGAAGAAGAAATCATGAAATCCCTCTGCACTAAGTCAAGGGATAATGCAAGAACACCCATGCAGTGGGACAGCAGCCCAAGTGCAGGATTTACGGAAGGAACACCATGGTGCAGGGTAAATCCCAACTATATAAAAATCAATGCGGAAGGGGCATTAAAGGATCAGAATTCCATTTTCTATTATTATAAAAAACTGATCAGGCTCCGAAAAGAAGAACCGATATTGATTTATGGATCTTTTGAACTGCTCTGCCCGGAGGATACACATGTTTTCGCATATACAAGGGAATGGGAGGGAAAAAAGTGGCTGGTGGCAGGTAATTTTTATGAGGAGCCGGTATGTTTTGGTTACCCTGGGAAAGGCAGGGCGCTCCTGTCTAATTATGAACAGGATTCCGAAACCCGGCTGGAACAGATGAAATTGCGTCCCTATGAAGCAGCTATCTATGAAATCATATGATCAGAAGGAGGAAGAAAGAACCATGACAAAGGAAGAACGCTATCAGGCGTCTGCCGAAGAGCTTTTGAGGCTGGTCGGCGGAAAAGAAAACATTATCAGCGCGGCTCACTGCGCGACCAGGCTCAGGCTTGTTTTGAAAGATGAGTCAAAGGCAGATGTGGACAAAATCCTGAAAGTAGATCTGGTGAAAGGCCAGTTTGCCAATGGAGGCCAGTTCCAGATAATTATCGGCAGCGGCACCGTAAACGAAGTTTACAAACGGTTCATAGAAACAGGGGGGATTGCCGAAGCGACGAAGAGTGAAGTAAAGCAGGCGGCTGTCCAGAAGATGAATCCACTGCAGCGTCTTGTAAAAACGCTGTCTGACGTATTTGTACCGCTGATTCCGGCATTGGTTGCCAGCGGTCTTATGATGGGTTTAAATAATGTGCTTACGGCAAACGGGCTGTTTATTCCGGGGCAGTCTTTAGTAGAAGCCTATCCGGCGCTTTCTGACATTGCCGCTATGATCAATACATTTGCCAGTGCCGCATATGCCTTTCTGCCTATTCTGATTGGATTTTCCGCTACAAAAATGTTTGGAGGCAATCCGTATCTGGGAGCAGTTATCGGCATGATTATGGTTTCGGGTGATCTGCTGAATGCCTATGCCTACGGTACTGCCGTAACAGAAGGGACAATCCCGGTATGGAATATTTTGGGGCTAACGATTGAAAAAGTAGGATACCAGGGAACGGTTCTCCCAGTGCTGGCTGCTTCGTATATCCTTTCGTTTGTGGAGAAAAAACTGCATAAGTATATCCCGGAGATTCTGGACAATCTTCTGACTCCGCTGCTTACCGTTATGATCACTGGTTTTGTTACTTTTACGTTGGTAGGCGGGATTATGAGGACTGCCGGTGATATGCTGACAAACAGCTTTGTGTGGATGCATGATACATTAGGGATTGTGGGCGGTATGGTCTTAGGCTTTTTATATTCGCCTCTTACCATGACCGGTATGCACCACAGCCTGCTTCCGGTGGATATCCAGATGGTGGCGGCGGGCGGTTCTTTCCTGCTTGCGATTGCGTCCTGTAATAATGTGGCGCAGGGCGGCGCAACTCTTTGTGCCATGCTTCGGACAAAGGATAAGAAGTTAAAGAGTGTAGCGGCGACTTCGGGTGTGTCTGCTATGCTGGGTATCACAGAGCCTGCTATGTTTGGTGTAAACTTGAAACTGAAATATCCGTTCTATGGCGCTATGATCGGTGCGGCTCTTGGCGGCGGGTATGTAACTTTGACAAATGTTTTGAACACGGCTCCGGGAACTGCGGGAATTGTCGGATTTGTCTGTGTTCCTGCGTCCAGTATGCTGAACTTTTTGATTGGTGCGGCTATTTCTATTGCGACAGGATTTATTTTTACATATATCATGTCAAATATGAAAAAGTTTAATAAAGAATTGGAGAAAAAAGAAACTGCATCAGAAGAAACAGCGGATATGCCTGCGGACATTTTCCAGAAGGCAGAGAAAGGTGTGATCTGCAGTCCGCTTACAGGAAAAGCGATTCCGATGAGCGAGGTGCCGGACGATACATTTGCCGCGGAAGTATTGGGAAAGGGAATGGCAGTCATTCCTTCGGAGGGGAAAGTGGTAGCACCCTGTCATGGTGAGATCTCTACACTGTTTGATACGAAACATGCCATTGGCATTACAACGAAAGACGGAGCAGAATTACTGATTCATGTGGGCGTTAATACGGTAGAACTTAACGGAAAGTATTATGAGGCTCATGTGGCACAGGGCGATCAGGTAAAGCCCGGACAGGTGCTTCTTACGTTTGATATCCACAAAATCCAGGAAGCAGGTTATCCAGTGGCGACTCCGGTAATTATTTCTAATACAGACGATTATAAAAATGTGGAGGGGCTTAAGAATGGTGAGATTCACTGTATGGAGCCGCTTATTAAACTGGAGGAATCATGATGGCAGATAAAAAAATAGTATTTTTAGATATCGACGGGACATTTACTGTCCCGTTGGAAAAACCGACAGAGCTTGCGGCAAGGGCAGTACGGGAGGCAAGAAAAAATGGGCACAGGATTCTGATCAGCACAGGGCGTAATATGCCGATTGTAAGCGAGGATGTTTTGGAAGTAGGATTTGACGGTGTGGTTGCCAGTGCGGGAAGGCATATAGAAATTGATGGGAAAGTAATTCGTGACAGTGTACTTCCAGAAGAAACCATTAAGAAGTGCCTGGAAATTTTTCATCGATTTGGGATTTATTGCCGCATAGAGACTCCAGAGGGGATTTATATTGATGACAGCCTTCAGGAAATCCTCACAAGTGCAACGGCAGATCTGTCAAATTCGGAGTTAATCCGAATGAAGAAGGAACTGGATTCGGATGTGGGGGTAAAACCGTATACGGAATATCCACACAAGGGAGCATATAAGCTGGGCTTTATCTGTATGGATCTGGCCGACATTGAGAAAACAAAACCGTATCTGGAGCGGGAGTTTCATTATGTAGTGCATCCCTATGCAGAAGATGCAGACTGTTATAATGGCGAGATTATACGAAAGGATATGGATAAGGGCGAGGCAATGGAACGTGTCTGTGAATACTATGGTGCGGATATGGCAGATACGGTTGCCTTTGGCGACAGTATGAATGATCAGCAGATGCTGGAATATGCGGGGATTGCCGTTGCAATGGGGAATGCCTGCCGGGAATTAAAAGCCTGTGCAGATGTTGTCTGTGAGAGTGTTGATGAGGACGGGGTTTATTTTGAATTTAAGAGAATGAATCTGATATAGTAGGGTATTATAGGGCAACTGTAAGTTTGACTGTTCGCATAGATGAAAATGACAAAATTGGACTGATTCTTTTATTATATCGAAATGCAGATCAAAAGATAAGGAGGCAATAGAATCATGATAGGATTGAAAAGAGGAAGCGTGGCGCTTTTATCCCATCAGGAGGAATGGGATAAAAATGCCGAAAATATAATTTTGGAATTGAAGCAGCTTTTCGGAAATGCCGCTGTTGATATCCAGCATGTAGGAAGCACTGCGATTCATTCCATTTATGCAAAACCAATTATTGACATTGTGATTGGTCTCCATGATTTGAATGATATTTCGCCTTATATAAAACGGTTAGAAAAACATGGTTTTGTTTTTCGCGGGGAAGATGTTGCCAGGCAAATGCTATTTGTAATGGGTGATTTTGAAAAAGATACGCGCACACATCATATCCATGTAGTCAAATGGAATGGGACAGAATGGAAGAACTATATCAATTTTCGGGATTATCTGAATTGCCATCCTGATAAAGCCATGCGATATGATGCCTGTAAGAAAAAACTGGCATTACAATTTCCAGATGACCGAAGAAGCTATACGGAAGGCAAGCAGGAATGCATAGAATGCCTGCTGAAGGAAGCGGATGTATGGAGATCTACACTTATATAAAAGTGGATACATTCTATGCCAGCAGTCAGCTATGTTCAGTCTGCGGCTATCAGAATACAGGTACAAAAGAATTATCTGTAAGGGAATGGACATGTCCAAAATGCGGGGCAGAATATGACAGGGATATAAACGCAGCGAAAAATATATTAGCAGAAGGATTACGACAAATAGCATAAAGAAATATATAGGGCAGGGACTGCCCGAATTAACGCCTGTGGAGATAGTAGGTAAGTGCCCTATGGGTATGCGAGGCCGATGAATTTTGTTGAAATACTGCCGATTAAGGATGCGCTGAAAAGAGATTTTTACGCTCTAGAGCGTGTTTGAAATAAAATTTTTCACACCCAAAATGGTGCCGTTCGTGTCAAACAATATGAAAGTTTTTTGCAGATTGGCGATAAATAATAATGAAGAAAATTTGCAAAGCGGTTTTGATGCCAAGGCATACTAGGGAGGATTTTTTATGAATGTTAATTTGTATATGAAATCAGGTATACAGAATGATTCTGCAACTGCGATTGGGGCTGCTCGTTATGAGCAGAAAAATAAGGAAGCATCTTCTGGAGGGAAACAAAACAGGGTTGAGATTTCACAAAGCGGACGTTTAGCGTCTGCTTTTGACATTGATGAAGATACGGCAAATAGAATTGAAACAGCCATTCAAAATGCAGACATACCGGCACTTTTAGAAGAATTTAAGGAAAAACAAGGCAATCTGCCCGTGGACGAAGAATGGCACTATCGTAAAATCGTTGATCCCGACGGAAAGATTTATTCGCTGACTTATGTGGAATCACTTCTTCGTCAATACCAATGTGCAGAAAATGCGATTAAGGCATATTATGCCAAAGAACATCAGGACAACCTTTCACGGGGCGGTATCACGGATGGTATGAATTATCTTTCAATGAAATACACGGAGTTTGGATTGAAAATGGGTTCTCCTTACTACCGTGCGGATATGTCAGAAGCAGAACGGAAGATGGCGCTAGAGCAGGAGCGGGCGTTATTGTTAGGTGGCAGCTTAACGCTCGGCGATCCTTATGCTCTGGCGTCCTTTGGCGGCACGATAAATATAAAAGACGCAGACCGGATTGCACATCAGGCGGCTCATGACAGGATTGATGAACTGATCAAGGAGTATAAGAGAGCAAACGGGATTGCATAGAAGTGAAAAATTTGAAAATCTTCAGCCAACCTGTAACGTCAACAAATCATTCAGTAAAAATGAAATCGCCTGATCCAAAGCAGGCAGGAGGGCATCTTTGCTACGCCGATTTAGAAGCGATGGGCTATAACGATATTATGCCCTTGTATGTGAGCTCATCTTAAAGGATGGGCTCACATTATAACTTATTCAAATTCCCACGGTATTGCATTGAAGCATTTATAAAACTCACTGTTATTCCAATCTAACGTTGGACGGTAATCATAAGCAACTCCACCGATGTGGAAGTTTGGACAGCTATCTGTAGCCATAGACAGTTTTACGACATCTCCGTTAGCCAACGTCAATTCCAAACAGGCACATTGTGTTCCGCATTCTGTTCCGCCGTAGATATATTCCGCATTACGAAACCACTTTTCAAATTTTTGCAGTGTCTTAGCATCCGTCATGGTACTGGATTTTATAGGTTCTGTACTTGGCAGTATGCTGAACCGGCTTTCGATAGAAAACGGACAAATCAGCCGGATCGCTACTACTCCCCACAATAAGCAGTTCACCCATCTGGGAATGTTTCGAAAGAACAGCCTGATGCATAAAACGGCAAGTATTAACCAGCCGGCAGTAATACTCATATTTAATAATTTTAAGAAAATATCGCCCATATTGTTTACTCCTGTGCATTGTCAATCATTTTGCGAATGGCATCTGCTTCATCCGCTGTAATCTGTGAGCCTTGCATAAATGCCGCAATAAATGCCGGAAGGGAGCCGGAAAAAGTGTCTTCCACATATTGTCGGCTCTGTATGGAATAAAATTCATCTCTGGAAATCACAGCGGTTACGACTCCGTTTTCATTGCGGAACAAGCCTTTGGATATTAATCTTCGTAATACGTTATGTGCTGTGGTTCTTTTCCAGTTAAATTCTATTGCTGTCATTTTTACCAGCTCAGATGAAGTAACCGGCTCATGTGCCCAAATCAGATCTGCATAGCGTGCTTCAATAACACCTAAGTGTATTTCTGACATTGTTTTGTTCTCTTTTCATAGACTACTTGTTGTGGTCTTTGTTATAGACTACATTAAATAGTCTTGGAAGTCAAGATGAAATGATGTAAATGGTTGCAAAATGAATATTTTAGGACAAGTCAAGAAAGTCAAAATCTGGCTCAAACAATTTTGTGAAAGGCGGTGAACAAAATGGCAGAAAACAGTGAAAAATCCTTTATATTCTGAAAATGAGATTATAAAAATGCAGCGTCAAATTGGATTGTCCGGCAGCCAGATTATGAAAGCCTTAGCAGCCAAAAACCTGCAAAAATAGCTATAAATTGCTCTCCGGTCGAGGCAATGAAATATGCAGGGGCGGTTTCTGGAAAGGCTAAAAAAGAATTTTAAACCAGACGCTGCTTTCCGATCACGAGGAGCAAGCGATCCGTTTGGAGTTAGTGGAACAAATAAAATCCATAGATGGTGTACGAGCGGTGCGGGTTTTAAAATCTGCAACAGCAGTTGTGCCGGCAAGCTATATGGTCTTTACAAATTTTAACAGATATCAAATTCCATTTGCATTTCCGATAGTCAAGACCGTGTTTTTATTTATGTTAATTATTTTAATCTGTGTAACGACGTCTTTATTCGTCTTTTCCAGATCGAAAAAGGAAACAATTATTGAGCTGCTGCGAAAAAACGAAATTTAAAATATCATAATGTCTGTTTTGCCTTGCATGAAACACCTGCGCATGATAAAATTAAAACAGGACTAAATTCAACAAAAATCCGGTTCTGATTTCAGCTAAAAACAGCCGGACGTACGAAAAGATGGGAGAAGCCATGAAATTCCTACATATCTCAGACCTCCATCTCGGAAAGAGGATCAACGAGTTTTCGATGATGGAAGACCAGATTTTTATTTTAAATCAGATCCTGGAAATTGCGCAGACGCGACAGGCTGACGGCGTGATCATCGCGGGCGATATTTATGACAAGCCGGTGCCGCCTGCCGAAGCGGTCAAAGTGTTTGACCTGTTTTTAACAAAGCTTGCCGACCAAAAGATCAAGGTGTTTGCCGTAAGCGGCAATCATGATTCGCCGGAGCGGATTGCGTTTGGCGCGCAGCTTATGAACCGCAGAGGCGTCTATGTATCTCCGGTTTATGACGGGAATGCCGCAAAGGTTGTCCTGACAGACGATTACGGGGAGCTGCATCTGCATTTGCTGCCGTTTCTAAAGCCTGCCATCGTGCGCCATGTTTTGGAAAAAGAGAGAAACGAAGAGGAACTTCCACAGAGCTATCATGAGGCAGTCAAGGCAGCAGTTGACAGGATAGAGGTCGACACGGAAAAGCGCAATATTTTAATCGCGCACCAGTTTGTAACGGGTGCCGGCAGATGCGATTCGGAGGACGTATCGGTCGGCGGGCTGGACAATGTGGATGCGGAAATATTTGAAGCGTTTGATTATGTGGCATTGGGGCATATTCACAGCCCGCAGGCGGTGAAGCGGGAGACGGTGCGCTACTGCGGGACGCCGTTAAAGTATTCGTTTTCAGAAGCAGGACAGGCAAAAGCGGCTGTCGTTGTCGAATGCAGGGAAAAAGGACAGGTAATCCTGGATACGGCGCCGCTTGTGCCACTGCGTGATATGCGCAGTATACGGGGAACCTATATGGAAGTGACCGCACGTTCCTTTTACGAGAATACGAACACGGAGGATTATTTGCAGATTACGCTGACCGATGAGGAGGATGTGCCGGACGGACTGGCAAAGCTGCGGACGATTTATCCGAACCTGATGCAGCTTGTATATGACAACAGCAGGACGAGGCAGAACCAGACGATAGAAATGGCAGAAGGCGTGCAGCAAAAATCAGAGCTGGAATTGTTTAAAGAATTTTATGAGCTGCAAAATAACCAGCCGATGAGCCAGGAACAGGAGGAATTTGTTCGGAAGCTTATGGAAGAGTAGCGGTAGAAGAGGTTGAGGAGGGAGCTTTTTATGATGAGGGGGACGCCGGGAGAGGGGATTGGCACGCTCTGGCTGCGTCCGTTCCAGAATGGTAAGAAGCCCTAAGCGTCCTGCTGCAACGCTGTGGCTGTGGACGGTCGCGGCACCTAGTTCGCTCCCGGCATCCTGCCGGAAGCTAAAGGTGCCGCTTGGCTGCGCCCCTAGCTTTCCAGCAGGACGCCAAAGGCTTCTAACCATTCTTCCAAAGCCGCCGCCAGAGCGTGCCAATCCCCTCTCCCGGCTGTCTTTCTCATGTGTCACAAAAAAGCATACGAAGTATGACATGTATACTGGTAGTTTTCACGCATCCTTGTGGAAATATCCTGTCACATACTGCAAGTTTTATTTAGCATGTGGAAAGAACAGCCGGAGGAAGGGAAACGGCTCCGCAGCCCCGCCCCGCCTCCCTTCCTCCAGCGTCCCCCCCCACATTCTAAAAAAAATCCACAATTCCATTCACCCAGGTTAGGAGGAAGAAAATGAAACCTGTAAAACTAATCATGAGCGCCTTCGGTCCATATGCAGGCGAGACGGAGATAGATTTTGAACGGTTTGGCACCCAGGGGTTATACCTGATTACCGGAGATACCGGTGCCGGCAAGACGACGATTTTTGATGCAATCTCGTTTGCGCTGTACGGGGAACCAAGCGGCGATGTGCGCAGGGCAGAGATGTTTCGCAGCAAGTATGCGAAAGAGGACGTGCCGACTTATGTCCTGTTTACGTTTGATTATCGTGGAAAGCGTTATGCGGTAAGGCGCAACCCTGAGTATATGCGTCCCAAAGGCAGGGGAAAGGGCTACACGCTGCAACGGGCGGATGCAGAGCTTGTCTATCCAGATACGGATGGACGTGCCCCTGTGACAAAAACGAAAGAGGTTACAAAGGCGGTAACGGAACTGATCGGATTAGACCGCAGGCAGTTTACGCAGATTGCGATGATTGCGCAGGGAGATTTTCAGAAGCTTTTGCTGGCGGGGACAGAGGAGCGGATCGGCATTTTCCGCCAGATTTTTAAGACCGGCAGGTACCAGAGGCTGCAAGAACAGCTAAAGGCGGCGGAAGGACAGCAAAGACGTGCGTATGAGGAATTAAAGCGCAGTATGAACCAATATATGGATGGAATTATTTTTGAGGATGATACGCCGGCGGCAGATCAAATGAAAACGCTCAGCAAAGAAAAGTTTGAAGGCAGGATCGCCGAAGGATTAGACGTATTGGAGCAGATGTGCAGAGAAGAAAAAGACGCGGTTGCAGATCTGGACGTAAAGACGCAGGCGCTGGAAATACAGATTCAAAAAGAAGACCAGTTGATCGGGAATATCCATAAAATCAAAGAGCAGCAGGAAAAGCTGGCGGCAAACGAGCTTGCGTTAAAGCAGCGGCAGCCGGAGCTTGAGCTCGCAAACGAACGGCTGCATAAAGCGGAACAGGATGCGCAGGAATGTGCGCCGCTTGCACTGAAAATCAAAGAACAGCAGGATCATTTGCTGCTATTCGACAGGCTCCAGGCTGAAAAAGACGCGCAGCAGGCAGAGGAAGAGCAGATACAGGCGCAAACAGCGTATCAGCAGGAACAAAGCGCACGCAGCGAGCAACTCGAACAGCAGATCAAGGAGGATACGAAGGAGCTGAAAGCACTTGCGTCTGCCGGGGAAGAAAAGGAACGGCTGGAGCGTCAAAAAGAAGATACCTTACGCGGCCAAAACAGCCTCCGTCAGCAGCGGCAGGAGCTGCTGGAAGAAGTGCACAAGGAACAGCAAAAAAAGGAACAAATCGCGGCATGGCAGAAAAAGGCAGCGCAGATCACAGAGCAGGTACAGGATTTTAACGAGCAGCTTGGGCAGTTAGAAGGCGAGGATCAACGGCTTTTGCAGGCGGAAGAACTCAGAGAAAAATTAGCAGAGCAGCAGCGTATTTTAACAAGAGAGCAGGAAGAGCAAAAAGCAGCAGTGAAAGATACGGCGCAGGCAAAGAAAGCGCATGAGGAGCTTGCGAAGCGAAAAGCATGGATCGAACAGGCGCAAAAACAGCGAAGCGCCGAGCAGGAACAGTTAAAAAACGCGGGAGAGCGTGAGGTTCATGCCATCCAGAAGGCAAAGGAAGCATCATCGAATCTTACGGTATTTAAAGAACAGGTGCAAAGCATCGCAGAGCTGGAAAAAGAAGCTGAACAGCAAAAAAACGCTTATATCCATATACGGGCAGAGTTTGAAGAGCAGCAAAAACGGCTGGAGCAGCGGAAAGAAGAATGGGAGCAGGTCAAAGATGCGGATGCCGCGCTGCTAAAGCTTACACAGCAGCAAAAAGAACTTGGCGAACAAAAGAAAGTACATGAAAATCTGACAAAGCAGCGAAAGCTGTTAGCACAGCGGCAGGAAGAGCTTGCGTCGGCACAGAAAGCGTATAGCAGTGCCGCAAAGGAAAAGGAGCAGGCAGCAGTCCGCTTCCGCAAAATGGAGCAGCTCTTTTTGGATGCCCAGGCAGGGCTTTTGGCAAGCGGCCTGACAGAAGGCAGCCCTTGCCCGGTCTGCGGTTCCAGTCATCATCCGCAGCCTGCAAAAGTGCCGGACACCGTGCCTGAAAAAGAAGAGCTGGATCAGGAAAAAAAACAGCTTGACCTCCTGCGTGCCAAAGCAGAACGCCTGAGCGTACAGGCAGGACATTTGGCAGAACGTCTTGTCGAGCAGCAGCATTTGGCAGGTGAGCTTGCCGCGGATTTATTTGGGGTGAAGGAAGCTGTACACAAGGTAGATGAAACAGCAGAAAACACGTGGCTCGAAGACCGGCTTTTGGAAAAACGCCAGCAGTTGCAGAGCACAGAAAAAGAGCTGAAAGAAGCAGTAAAAAACGCACAGGCGCAAAAGGTCCGCAGGGAAGAGCTGGATCGGCAGCTTGCGGCAGGCGAAGCAGAACAGAAAAAACGCAACGGGCTGTTGCAGCAAAAAAGCCAGGATGCCGCGGCAGCTTGCGGCAAGCTGGAAGAAAAAAGCAGGCAGCTTGCGCAGAGTATCCGCCAGTTTGGGCTTGCGGAAAATTTTGCGGAGAATCCAAAAGAAGCAGAAGCATATTTGCAGCAAATTTTTGAACAATGCGAACAGCAGATGCACAAGGCGCAGGCAGACAAAAAGCGTCTGGATAAGCTGGAACAGCAGGCAGAAGAAGCGAAGGAGGAAAAGCAGCGGCTGATACAGCAGATGGCAGACATGCAGGAGCAGCTTGCCAGCCTGCGCGGACAGGATCAGACACTGCAAAAACAGATTTCGCTGGATCTGCAAAAAGCCGAACAGATTTTAAAAGAAGCACAGGCGTATGTGCAGCTACCGCGTATAAAAGAGACGGACGCAGATCTGCAAATACCAAAAATGCACACGCTGTCTGAGAAAAATAAGACCGAATGCTTCATGCAAAAAAGCCTGGAGGAATGCCTTCCTGTTATACAGAAATATGAACAGGCAGTTTTCCGGTGCATGGAAAACAGCAGGGCAAATATTGAAAAACGACAGATATTAGAAGCCGGGAAGCAGGAAAAAGAACAGCAACTGGCATCCCGGCAGGAGCAGCTTTTGGAGCTTGATAAAGAACTGGAAGTTGTAAAAAACAGAAGAGAAGAAAAAAGGAAGCAGTTGTGGAAAAATATATGGACTATTGACCCGAAACTGGCGGAAGAAACAAGAGCCGCATTGACACAGACAAAAGAAATAGCATTGTCAGAGGTGACAGAAACAACATTAACAGAACAGAAAAAAACGACATTGTCAGAGGTGACAGAAACAACATTAACAGAACAAGCAGAAACCGCATTGCTAGAAACGGCAGAAAAACTGGAACAACGTTTGGAGCAGCGTGCAGCGCGGCTTTTAGAGCAGCTTTGTAACTGCAAACGAAAGCTGGAACGAAAGCAGGTGCTGGAAGAACAGATCCCGGGGATGCAAAGCCAGCTTCGTGCGGTTGCAGAGGAGATCCAGCGTACGGAAGTTTTACTGGAGCGGAAAAAGGCGAACAGCCAGGCAAGGGCAGAGAAGATACAGAGCTTGCTTGAGGAGCTTGGAACGGAGCAAAAGGAGCAGGCGCAGCAGCAAATACAGGCGCTTATGGTCCGAAAACAGGCGCTGGAGGATGCGTTGCAGCAGGCGCAGCAGCAGTATGCGGGCTGTCAGACGAAGGTGGAGCGGCTGCTTGCCGCGGTAGAGACGATTAAAAGCCAGCTTAATGACGCGGGAGATGCAGCGCATATGCAGGAGGATGTGGTGGCTGAGAGAAAAGAACAGTTTTTGCAGGAAAAGGCAAAGCTGCGTGCGCAGAGGGACAGGAAACACCATGCTTATGCTGTAAACACGGATATTTACCGGAAAGTAAAAGAGAAGCAGGCGGATATTGCCGCGGTGGAAGAAACGTATATTTGGATGCACGCGTTGTCGGATACGGCGAACGGTTCGCTCAACGGAAAGCCGAAGATCGAGCTGGAAACCTATATTCAGACGGCGTACTTTGACCGGATTTTAAGGCGCGCCAATGTACGGCTGATGACGATGAGCAGCGGGCAGTATGAGTTAAAGCGCGAGGAAAATAACGGCAGCCTGAAAACAAAGGCAGGGCTTGAGCTGTGTGTGATTGATCATTACAATGCGACGCAGCGCAGCGTCAGGACGCTGTCTGGCGGGGAGACGTTTGAAGCGTCTTTGTCGCTGGCGCTGGGGCTGTCCGATGAGATTCAGTCGTATGCAGGCGGGATTCAGATGGATTCCATGTTTGTAGATGAAGGGTTTGGCTCGCTCGACGAAGAAGCGCTTGACAAGGCGATGAAAGCATTGCTGCGCCTGACGCAGGGAAACCGCTTGGTCGGTGTGATTTCCCATGTCTCGGAGTTAAAAGAGCAGATGGAACGCAAGATAATTGTGACAAAATACCGGGAAAAGGACGGCAGCGTAAACAGCCGTATTACGATAGAATAGTGTGAAAAGAAGCAGGGAAGGATCAGAACATGGAAACGATTGCGATTATTGATGATGATATTTATATTGGCGATATGCTGGAAAAGGTGCTGCAAAAGGAAGGATATCAGACGATGCGCGCCTATTCAGGAACCGAGGCGTTAATGCTTTTGGAGCGCAAAAAGCCGGACTTAATGCTGCTTGATTTGATGCTGCCGGGGCTTTCGGGCGAGGAAGTGCTGGAAGCGGCGGGCAGCCTGCCGATTATTGTCATCAGTGCGAAGGCGGATATTTCAGATAAAGTCAATCTGCTTTTGCATGGAGCAAACGACTATCTGACAAAGCCGTTTGACATCCAGGAGCTGTTGGCACGTATTGCCGTCCAGTTTCGCAGACAGCAGCTTGCGCAGGCAAACCAGTTGCTTCGCTATGAAGATCTGGAAATAGATACCGATCTGTATGAGCTGCGGGTGAGCGGTACGCCGGTAAAGGCGACAAGGACAGAGTTTGCCATATTAAAGCTGCTGATGCAAAATCCAAGCCAGGTTGTCACACGCAGCGTACTGCTGGAACGCCTCAGCATGGATACGCCGGACTGTACAGAAAATTCCCTCAATGTGCATGTCAGCCATCTTCGCAAAAAACTAAAAGCAGTAAACGGGACAGATTATATTGAAGCCGTCTGGGGAATTGGGTTTAAGCTTAAAGCGAAAGATCTTTAAAGTTAATCCATAAGTCCTCATAGATGCCCGCTTTTATCTTGTCCTGGAAGGTGTAAGTGTCCATTTGAAAGCGGGATTCTTCCAGATGGTAGACCGTGATTTTGGCTGTTATAGGATCTGCAATCCAATATTCCCGTACCCCGGCATGTTTATATAGATTCAGTTTTTCGATATAATCATGCTCCGGGTTGCTGGGAGAGGTGATTTCTATAATCCAGTCAGGAGCACCTGTGCACCCGCGGTCAGTTAGCTTGCCCGGGCTGCATATCACACTGATATCCGGTTCCACAACGGTTTTGTTGTCGCTGAACAGCTTTACTGCAAATGGTGCGGGATAGACGCGGCAGGAACCTTTTTTTGACTTGAGATAGTTATTGATGATCGTGCACAATTCAATTAATAACGTTTGATGTATCCGGCTTGGTGCGGACATGCTGTAAAACTGCCCGTCGATCAGCTCGGCACGCACATTTTCAGGCAGGCGGTAATAGTCATCTTCAGTATATACAGGTGGTTGTTTGATGGCATATGACATAGAGCTGCTCCTTTCCTGGTACTACAGCGAGCAAGTTTGAATTGTTTTGTTTCACTTTTTCATGAAGGAACGCCAGGGTGTGCCAATCCCCTCTCCCGGCTGCTCTTCGTAAGTGCTACTAAAACAAGCCTGATATGGTTTGATTTGTTCACTGTGGTACTATGTGAATTGTATATTTTTATTTAAGTACAGCATAACACAAAAATAAAAAGAATAAAAGGAATAAAAGGAAAAGCACAAAGAGCCCGCATCTTAAATAAATCTTAATCATTTCCTTAACTGGTTTCTTAACATTTACAGATTAGAATATCCATGAACAGCGATAAGAATGGAGGTTCAATTATGGAATATGTGCTGACGACGGATGCGCTTTCTAAGCAGTATGGGCATTTTAAAGCATTGGACAGATTGTCTATGCATGTGCCGAAAGGGGCGATCTATGGGTTTGTAGGGAAAAACGGGGCTGGGAAGACGACGCTGATCCGGCTTATCTGCGGGCTGCAACGGCAAACTGGGGGAAATTATTCTTTGTATGGGAAGAGCAGTGAAAAAAAGGAGATTGCGGCAGAGCGCAGGAGGATGGGAGCGGTGGTTGAGACGCCGTCGATCTATCTGGAGCTGTCTGCGTATGACAATCTGCGCCAGCAGTATCTCGTGCTGGGAAAGCCTTCTTTTGACGGGATTGAAGAACTGCTGGAGCTTGTGGGGCTTTCGGATACCGGAAAAAAGAAGGCGAGGAACTTTTCGCTTGGAATGCGCCAAAGGCTTGGGATCGCGGTTGCGCTGGCGGGCGATCCTGATTTTCTGGTGCTGGATGAGCCGGTCAACGGGCTTGACCCGCAGGGGATTGTGCAGATGCGGGAGCTGATTTTGCGGTTAAATGAGGAGCGGCAGATTACCGTGCTCATTTCCAGCCATATTTTAGACGAGCTTTCCCGCCTTGCGACGCATTATGGATTTATTGACCACGGACGCATGGTCAAGGAGCTGAGCGCGCAGGAGCTGGAAGATGCGTGCCGTAAATGTATCTGCGTAGAGGTGGAAAGCACCAGGCTTCTGGCGCTGGTACTGGATGAGATGGGGCTTACCTATGCGGTGCATTCGGATACTGAAGCGGATATCTACGGGGCGGTCACTGTGACCGAGCTGGTCATGCGGCTTGCCGAAAAGCAGTGTGAGGTCATCCGCGTTTTTGAGAAGGATGAAAGCCTGGAGAGCTATTATATCCGTTTGATTGGAGGTGGCAGCTATGCGTAAATTACTGTGTGCAAATATGGTGCGGATACGGAAAACAAAAGTATTTTGGGGAGGCATGGTGCTGCTTGCCGGATTTAATGTATGGATGTTTTTGGATTATTATTTCCAGGCAAAAACATATAAGCTGGCTATGCCGGAGATATTTGCAGAAAGTATCTTTCGAGCCATTGTTATGGTAGGGATTCTGATTTCCGTGTGCAGCAGCCTGATTACCGGGACAGAATACGACGACGGGACGATCCGTAATAAACTGATGATTGGGCAGGCACGTGTCCATATCTATCTGGCGGATGAGCTGAGCTGCCTCGCTGCAAGCATGATACAGGCGTTTGCAGCCGTTGCCGCGGTGCTTTTGGCAGGGTTTTTGCTGATAGGGCAGCCGGATATGGATGCGCGCCATTTTTTCAAGGTGTGCCTCGTACTGATTTTTGTATGCGTCTCTTATGTATCGGTATTTCATATGTTTTCGATGCTGGTTACAAGCAAATCTCATGCAGCGATGATCAATGTGCTGCTTGCGTTTGCACTGCTGATTGTTTCGGCGATGGTTGAGCAGTATTTGTATGCGCCAGCGTTTATTACCGATTATATTACTACGGAAAATGGCGTGCGCGAGGTCGTAAGAGATATACCGAATCCCAATTATCTTACGGGAACGAAGCGGGCGGTTTACCAGTTTTTGCATGATTTTCTGCCGAGCGGACAGAATTTGCAGATGTCTGTTTTTTCCGTGCAAAAAGAAATGCATACGGCGCTGCTGGGTCTGTATGCCGCTGTCGTTACGATAGGAACGAACGCAGTCGGGATGATTTTGTTTCAGAGAAAGGATATTAAATAAAATGCTGATTGCCGTTACTGTATGTCTGGCAGGAGGAATTGTTTTTTTGCTGTTTAAGCTTTATGCTATGCGCAGAGATTTGCAGGAGATCTGTGACCAGTTTGCCAGCCGGATGCAGACAGATACCAATATCGGGATCGATACTGCAAGCGCTGATCCGGGAATCCGAAGGTTAGCTGCCGATTTAGACAGACAGCTAAAGCTGCTGCGCCAGAAACAGATATTGTATACGAGAGGAGACCAGGAAGTAAAAACGGCAGTTACGCATATATCTCATGACCTGCGCACACCTCTGACGGCGATCTATGGCTACCTGAACCTTTTGGAAGATGAACAGATGACGAAAGCCGCGGCTGGGTATCTTTCCATGATTAAAAACCGTGCCGATGTGCTTAAGGTGCTTGCCGAAGAGCTGTTTCGCTATTCGGTCATATTGTCGGTGGATGTATCTGCGCAGTACGAAGAGGTTACAGTGAATGCGGTGCTGGAAGAAAGCCTGGCAGGATATTATGGCGCGATTCAAAAAGCCGGGATGATCCCGGACATTGATATTTGCAGGCAGCCGGTTATAAGAAACCTGAACAGGCAGTCACTGTCCAGGATTTTTTCAAACATTATCGGAAATGCGTTAAAATACAGTGACGGTGATTTAAAAGTTACGCTGGATGCGGCAGGCAGGGCCTGCTTTTCCAACCAGGCGCGCAATTTAGACCCGGTCAGTGTCGGACATTTATTCGACCGGTTTTACACGGTGGAAAGCGGGCGCGGCTCGACAGGGCTTGGGCTTTCGATTGCACGTACGTTAGCGGAAGGGATGGGCGGTACGATCCAGGCGGAGTATGAAGAAGAAACGCTGCATATTTGTGTATATTTTCAGGAAAATTCGCAGGCTTGCCGGATATTATAAGCCGTATCGGCGGGTGTTTTGGACAGATATGTTTTTCGCGTTTGTCTCTGCGGCGGTGGAGCTTGTGATCCCTCTGGCCGCGCGGTATGTGACATCTGCGATCGGAAGTATGCAGATGCAGGAAGCACAGGGGATGCTGCTAAGGCTGGGTATGATGCTTGCCGCGCTTGTGCTGGTTTAGTGGTACAGCAACGATTATATTACAACGTATGGGCACGTTATGGGAGCGAGGACGATATGCGTGCGCAGATTTTTTCTTATCCAAGCGCCAGATTCTGGAACATGTGTTTGACGCGGAAGGAGAATTTGTAGATGAGAATACGATAGCGGTAAATATCCGCAGGCTGCGGGAAAAGATCGAAGAGCAGCCTGCGAAGCCGGTGTATATAAAAAATATACGCTGGCTTGGCTATGTATGGGATATGCAGGTCAGTCACTGAGAAAAAGCCCGATGCCCTTTTTCAGCTCGGATGACAGTCCGCCAAGTGCCTTTGTCTTGTCTGTAATCAGTGCCAGCTCTTCATATACGCTTGCCACGGAAGCCATAATCTCCTGGATGCTTGCCGCGTTTTCCTGTGCGGCTGCCGCGGAGTTTTGCGCCGAGGCGACCATATTTGCCCGAACGGTATCCAGCTCGTCTGCATGTTCCATAATGTTGTCGATATGATTGGTAGACTGGTGGATATTGTCCGTTACCGTTTCAAATATTTCTCCGGTTTTTTTGATATTTTCTTCCTGGTTGTCGATCACCGTGCGCACCTCTGACATACGCTGCATAGCTTTGGTGGAGTTTTCCGTCAGGCTTTCGACCATAATACGAATATCCTCTACCGATTTATTTGCCTGGATCGATAATTTTTGTATTTCCGATGCAACGACACTAAAGCCGTTTCCCATCTCTCCTGCACGGGCGGATTCGATCGAAGCATTCAGGGAGAGCAGCCTCGTCTGGGAAGCGATGGCGGCGATCAGGTCTGTCGCGCTGCCGATCTGGTCTACCGAATCTTTGGTCAGGCTTGTCTGCTGTTCTAAGTAGTGGATGGAGCTGCGTACCATGTCCATCTTGTCTGTCAGGTCTTTGAGTTCGTCGGCGGTCTGGTTGGACACAAGCTGGATTTTGCGCGAAATATGATGCATATGCTGTACCTGCATGGTGTTGCTGTCGATCATTTCCCCCATTGCGGAAACGTCGCTGTTTGCGATATTGGCATTATCCGCCTGGGAAGTGCAGCTTAAAGACATTTCCTGCGCGGCGCGTTCTAAATCCTGCATTGCGGTTAAAATCGCCTGTGAACGCTTGCTTAGCGTGTCGGATTCCCGGTCTAACAGCACGCTTTTTTTGCGGAGCATATCTACAATCTCAAACAGGCGGTCGCGCATCAGAAGGATTTCTTTTCCAAGCAGACCGATTTCATCCTTGCGGTTTAAAAGAGCCGCGTCTGCGTCTGCGGTCAGGTCACCCTCCGAAATTTTCTGCAAAAGTCCCATGCCTGCGTTTAGCGCGTTTACAATCCGCTTGACAAGCCCGGTAATCAGGATGGCTGTCAAAACGAGCGCTATAAAAATTACAACCATCATTTGCATACGGATCTGATTGATAATCGCAGATACGTTTTCTCGCGGGACGCCAAGAAAAACCATTCCTACCGGATCTTTTGTATTTTCCTGATAAAACGGCGCATAGCACGCGACGTACTTTTTGCCCAATATCTCGATATCTCTGGAAAAATAATATTCCCCGTTTTGCAGCACCTTTTGGATAATTGCGCTGCCTGCCTGGGACTGGGTCTGGCGTTCTCCCTGCTGGTTTTGGATTGAGGTGAGGATGCGTGTGCCGCCCCAGTAGATCGTTACATCCATGCCGGTATTTTCTTTAATATGGTCGACGATGCCTGTGGACTGCGAGATATTTAGGCTCGTACCCTTCCACAGATCCCCCTGCGCATCGACGTGGTATTCGCCCTCGTTGCCGATCTCAAATATATCTCTGACCGCAAGAGAAGCAGCCTGCATTCCTGCGTATGCCTGGTCGTATATGCCGTTGGCGGTACGGTCTGCCGCGAGGATAAAGATGCCGATGCCAAGCAAAATAACGGGCAATAGCGCGATCAGCAGGATTTTTGTACGTAATTTCATAATATTTTCCCCCATCATTCTATAATCTGCCGTGATAAAAAATGCAGTTTCATTATAGCAGATTCGAGATGGCGGGAATTTCCTGTTTTTCGCGTAATCAGCCTGTTTTTACACATTTTATGCAGGAAAAAAGATACGCTTCGTTTAAATTTTCTTTTGCAGCAGTTTTTTCAGAACCGCATAGTCTTGTCCAGGGTTTTTTTGCTCTGCAAGCTGAACCAGCTTGCAGCCAAGCACCTGGTACATGCGCAGCGTTTCCTGATCCAGGCAGTCCAGATGCTTTTGAACAGTCGTACTGTCACAGCGGTCGATTGGCCCGGTCAGTGCCTGGATACAGTCATGCGACAGCACATTTTCTATATTTTGGCGCACCAGCTCCGCGGTGGCGTTTCTGGCAGCATCCCTGGAAAAGCCGCATTCTTCCAGCAGGCGGTATCCGGTGTCCAGTACGGCGATCACTTGGTTGCTTAAGATGCTTGCGGCGGCGTGGTATTTTGGCTTGCACGCGCCCGGAATGCGGCAGACGGTGTTGCCAAGCCGTGTAAACAGATCCGTCAGCGTAAGGACGGCATGTTCGTCCCCTTCAATCGTAAAAAATGCATGATGCAACTGTTTGTAAGAAGAAAAGCGGTCGTGAAACGGCAGCATCGGATGGAGCGAGCACCCGAAAGCACCGGTTTGCTGAATGCCCCAAAAAGCGTCTGCTGGCAGTGCGCCGCTGCAATGGCAGATCAGCCTGCCCGAAAGGGGAAGCGGGCGTATATCCTCCCACGTACGTCCGATCAGGCTGTCGGGCGTTGTAAGGAATATAAGGTCGCTGCCCGCAACAAGCGCTGGCAGGCTGTCAAAGCTCTGGGAAGAAGTAAAGGAGGCGGCTTCCTGGGCGGCTTCCTGTATCCGGTCATAATATCCGGCAACTGGTATGCCTGATTCGGACAAATACTTTCCGATCGAACATCCGACGCGGCCGGCTCCGATAAATCCTGTTCTCATAGAGTCACCTTTTCCGCCTGCATGACTGGCAGGCTGTTTTTTTATGTGCCTATTATAACCAGATCTGCATAGAATGGCAACTGCCGATTCGGCGGCGATGTGAAAAAAAGAGTAAAAAATGAGAAGAAATATATATTGTATTTTGCATGATGTTACGGTAAAGTACGCAAGGTATGCCAAACTTTCTCTTTTTTTTGATTTCTTATTGTCATGGCTACACGAAAGGGATAAAATAGAATGGGGTTATACAAAGCCCATAGGCGTACTTTAAGCAAAAGCTGGTAGAATGCGGTTTTGAAATAATCAGGGAGGATTGGTATGAGGCGAAGAACAACACATTTTTTAGCAGCGGGCCTTATCCTGGCATCCATTTTCTGTATGATTGTATTTAATTGCCAGACAATGTGGATGAATCGGATGGGTGCAGATGCCATTAAGGAAATCGGAGTGATTTATATGTCGGGGATGAGCAGGCAGATTGCCGCGCATTTTGGAACGACAATAGAACTGCGGTTATCACAGGTAGAAGCGCTTGTTGATGCTGTTTCTCCGACACGCAGCCAGGGTGACGTATCTATGCGTGTGGAGCTGGCGTACTGTGCCCGTTCCAGGGGATTTGAGTATCTGGCTTTTTATACGCAAGAGGGAGATTTTCAGATGATTTACGGGGCAAATGTAGCCCCTGAGGTGCCGCAGGCGCTGCACGAGTCGGTAACCGGCGGCAGGGATCATATCAGTGCCGCGCGAGATAAGCATGGAGAACGGGTCGTCTTGTTTGGCGTTCCTGCCGTATATGAGATCGGCAACGGCAAAACGAGCGCTGCCCTGATCGCAGGGCTTCCGGCAAGTTATCTGAATGATACGCTGTCTGTCAATATTGACAGCAATATGGTAGAATTTTCAATTATCCGCAAGGACGGGACGTTTATTATGCAGAACGCGGATGTGGAAAGCGGCAATTATTTTGATAAAGCAAGCTGGGAAGAGCAGTATGTCAACGAGATTCGGGAATCTGTAGAAAATGGGGACGATTATTCCGGTGAGATCGAAGCGGTTGGAAGGCGGTGGAATCTGTATGGCACGGCGCTGCCCGCGTCTGAATGGTATCTGCTGCTGCATATGCCTTACAGTACGCTGAACCAGACGGTTGAACAGCTTGCAGGCAAATGGACGTTTAGCTCACTGGCAAGCTGCGCGCTGATCTTATGTGCGCTTTTGCTTGTCTTCGCCGTGTATTACTGGCTGATGCGCAGGCAGATGCGTGAACTGAACAGGGCGTATCAGTCTGCGGAGATGGAACGGCACACAGCAGAGCAGGCAAACAGGGCGAAAAGCGAATTTTTATCTAATATGAGCCATGATATCCGTACGCCGATGAATGGGATTATGGGGATGACGATGGTTGCGATGAACAGCCTGGATGATACGGTGCGGATTCGGATGTGCTTAAAGCGCATCAGCGTGTCCAGCCGCCATCTGCTTGGGCTGATTAATGATATGCTGGATATGGCAAAGATGGAAAGCGGCAGCTTTTCTCTGAATATGGAGCCGCTTTCACTGCGCGAGGTGATGCAGAACATTATCACGGTGATCCAGCCGCAGCTACAGGAAAAAAAGCAGAAGTTTGACATCTATGTCCAGGATATCCAGTATGAAAATGTCTTTACAGACCGGGTGCGCCTCAGCCAGATTTTATTGAATATTATTGGCAACTGTATAAAATTTACGCCGAAAAACGGCAGAATCCAGGTATTTCTTTCAGAAAAGCCGTCTCCAAAAGGCGATACATATATTCGTTCCTGCCTGCATATCAAAGATAACGGGATCGGGATGACACAGGAATTTCAGGGAAAGATCTTTGATGCGTTTGCAAGGGAAGACAACGCCCGCGTTGAAAAAAGCGAGGGCGCAGGCATGGGAATGGCGATTACAAAGTACATCGTGGATGCGATGGGAGGCAAGATTACAGTAGAAAGCGAGCCTGGCAGAGGCAGCGATTTTTACGTTATGCTGGATATGGAAAAAATATTGCAGCAAGACCAGGAGCTGCGGCTGCCGCAGCGTGATATCGTAGTGATTGACGATGACGAGGTGTGCTGCAATATGGCGAAAAGCACGCTGGAATCGATCGGGATGCACGCGCAGTGCGTAAACGATACAGAACATGCCGTCCGCTGTCTGGAAGCATACCATAGCAAAGGGAAAGACCCGATTGTACTGCTGGACTGGAATATCCAGGGAAAAGACGGCATAGACGCCGCCAAAAATCTGCGCAGCCGTTTTGGCGGGGACATTACGATGCTCCTGCTGTCGGACGGGGATTGGGACGAACTGGAAGAACCGGCGTTACATGCAGGGATCAATGGGTTTGCGGCAAAACCGCTGTTTCGTTCTACCCTGTTTTACAGCCTGCGTCCGTTTGCGGAAGAAAAGCGGCCTGCTTTGGAAGATGTACAGGAGGAAGAAGCAGATGAAGTGGATTTTACCGGAAAGCGCGTGCTGTTTGCAGAGGATAACGAACTGAACTGGGAGATCGCAGACGCTATGCTTTCAGAGCTTGGCATGGTGCTGGATCACGCGGAAAACGGCAAAATCTGCCTGGAAAAATTCAAACAGTCGCAAAACGGCTGGTATGACCTGATTCTTATGGATCTTAGGATGCCGGAGATGACCGGATATGAGGCTGCCGCTGCCATCCGCAGCCTTGCGCGGGACGATGCGGAGCGGATTCCGATTATTGCAGTCAGCGCGGATGCATTTGAGGATGACATTAAAAAATGCTTTGACTGCGGGATGAATGCGCATACGGCAAAGCCGTATAATATCGTAGAGTTAATGCGGCTGATGAGTGAACAACTGCAAAAAGTTCATAGAGTAAAATAATTCAGGAGGTTTGTACTTTGAAAAGGAGCATTTTGGTGTTTGCAGCGGTTTTGGCGCTGGCAGGCGCTGTTGCCTGTACGAGCAGGGGCACTACAAAGGAACAAATGCAGCCGCAGACAGAAGACATGCAGGAAACAGAGATTTCCTTATGGACGTTCCCGGTTGGAAACTGGGGAAACCCGACAACCGTTTCAGGGCTGCTTACGAGCTTTCACAAGGAATATCCGCAGATCCGTGTCAATGTGGAATGCGTGGATTATGACAGCGGCGACCAGAAAATACGGGAAGCGATTGCGAACGGCAACGCCCCGGACATTGTTTTTGAAGGGCCGGAACGGATTGTGGCAGACTGGGGCGACCAGGGGCTTTTGGTGGATTTGTCTGACCTATGGGAGTCGGATACAGCCGGGGGCATTTATGAAAATATAAGGAAAGCCTGTCAGCACCAAAACGGCGCATATTATGAATTTCCGGTTTGTATGACGGCACACTGTATGGCGATTAACTATGACCTTTTTCGTAGTGCCGGGGCGCTTGCCTATATTGATGAAGAGACACATACATGGACGACACAGGATTTTATTAAGGCGGTACATGCACTGGAGGATTACGGACACGAACAGGCAGGTATGATTTACTGCAAAAACCAAAGCGGCGACCAGGGCACACGTGCGCTTGTAACCAATCTGTATGGAGGGACATTTACCGACCAGGCGCACAGTACCTACACCGTAGACAGCAGGGAAAATAAAAAGGCGTTAAAGCTGCTTTTAGATCTAAAGAGTATTTCGTTTGAAGAACAGACGGCAGCGGAGGAGATTGCGAGGTTTTGCAGAGGGGAACTGGCAATGGCTTTTTGCTGGAATGCGTCGATAGAGATTGCCCAGATTGTGAATAACCCAGAACTGGATTTTGACGTGTTCCCGATGGCGTTTCCGGCAGCCGACGCCCAGCCAAGCCTACAGGGCGGGATCTGGGGCTTTGGTATTTTTGACAACAAAGACGAGCAGCGGATCGAAGCGGCAAAGACACTGATCCGGTATATGACCGAAAACGACAGCAGCTATAAAAGAGCTGTGCTTGCATCGACGTTCTGGCCGGTGCGGGAGATGGAAGAGATCTATGAAAATGACCAGGTAATGACAGAGTACAGCATTTTTATGCAGTATATGGGAGACTATTACCAGGTGACGCCCGGATGGGCAAAGGCGCGTGAAGCATGGTGGAAGATGTTGCAGCAGATTGGAAACACAGGAGCGGTGGATGAAGCCGTGCAGCAGTTTGCGAAGCTGGTAAATGTATAAGAAGGCATAAAAAGGCGGCTGGCAGATAAATGGTCAGCCGCCTTTTTGGCTTAAGAAGCACCTAGTGTAAGCATTGTATCAATACACCGCCTCGCCTGTTTCATAACCGTATCCGGCAATACGATTTCCTCTCCTGCGGTGCCCTGCACACAGTGCAGTACGTCCATAAGCGTGGTCAGCTTCATATTGCTGCATATGCATTCCGGTGACAGCGGATAAAACTGTTTGTCAGGGCAGGCAAATTGCAGATGTTCGATAATGCTGTTTTCCGTACCGATAATAAAAGCGGCAGCGGTGCTGTTTTTTGCATAGTCCATAATCCCTGTCGTGCTTCCGGCATAATCGGCAAGGCTTGATACTTCCGGCAGGCATTCCGGGTGGACGAGCAGCTTTGCGCCTGGATGCAGCGCCAGTGCCTGCTTTGCCTGCGCTGCATTGATCGAGGCGTGCGCCGGACAGCCGCCTTTGACGAGCTGGATATTTTTTTCAGGCACTTGTTTTGCCACCCACGCGCCGAGATTGCAGTCCGGGACAAACAGAATATTTTGATTTTCCAGGCTGCGGATAATCTTGACGGCGGACGATGAGGTGACGCACACGTTACAGAGCGTTTTCAGCTCGGAAGTAGTATTGATATAAGCGGCAACGGTGTAGCCTTTATAAGCTTCCTTTAACGCGGCAAGCTCGTTGACAGAGATCTGTTCTGCCATTGGACAGCCTGCCTGCGGATGGCTTAAAAGTACTTTTTTGTCTGGCGACAGAATTTTGACCGTTTCTGCCATAAAGCGGACGCCGCACAGCAGGATGGTATGCTGCTCTGCTGTCTGTGCCTTTAGGCTAAGACCATAGGAATCTCCGACGTCGTCGGCGATCTCTAAGATCTCCTGGCTCTGGTATGCATGGGCAAGGATTCGGATATCGTGTTCTTTTTTTAGTCGCAGGATCTCGTCCTGGACGGTTCTTGTTGTATTCATTGGTACACCTTTCTGTGTGCAGGTTAATAGATGGTTATGATTATATTAAAAATGGCTGGTTTGTGCAATCCCTAATTCAGTCAATATTTTTTTATTTCGTAAATGGAGTTTATATATGCAGTGAGAGCTGTATCATTGTCTATATATCTGTCTTGTCAGATGTACAGCCGTGTGCTATAATGGGGACTATCATTTGCACAGGATTTGGATGGTGCAGGAAAAGAGAAAGGGATCTTTATGAAAACAGATATTTTAATCGTAGGAAGCGGATGCAGCGGCTTATACTGCGCGCTCCATCTGCCGCAGGATATGCGGGTAACCGTTATTACAAAATCGGATCTTCAAAGCAGCGACTCGTTTCTTGCGCAGGGCGGCATCTGTATGCTTCGGAGCGAAGACGATTATGAGGGGTATTTTGAAGATACGATGCGTGCGGGGCATTATGAAAACGACAGGGTGTCGGTGGAAATTATGATACGCTCTTCCAGGCAGGTAATTGAAGATCTTGTCGCATACGGCGTGCAGTTCCAGCGGGAAGCGGACGGCAGCTTCGCGTATACGAGAGAAGGCGCGCATTCCCAAAAGCGGATTTTGTTTCATAAAGATATTACCGGAGAGGAGATTACAAAAAAACTGCTGGAGCAGGCAGAAAAACGCGAAAATATTGAGCTGCTGGAATATACGGAAATGCTTGACCTTATAAGCGCGGACGGCATTTGCTATGGAGCGGTTGTGAAAAAAGCGGACGGCGGCATCATACGCTTGCAGGCAGAATATACGATCCTTGCCTGCGGCGGCATCGGCGGCTTGTATCCGCATTCTACCAACTACAGGCATCTGACCGGAGATGGAATAGCGGCGGCGCTGCGAAATCACATCGCATTGAAAAACAGCAGCTATATTCAGATCCATCCGACGACGCTTTATACTGAAGGAAAAGAAGACCGCAGCTTTTTAATCTCCGAATCCGTGCGCGGAGAAGGCGCCAGGCTGTATGACAAGCATATGCGGCGCTTTGTCGACGAGCTGCTGCCGCGGGACGAGCTGACCGCGGCGATTTTTATTCAGATGGAAAAAGACGGCACCCCATATGTCTGGGAAGATCTGCGGCACATTCCCAAAAAGGAGTTAGAAGCACATTTTCCGAATATTGTTGCACACTGCGCCGCGGTGGGGTATGATGTGACAAAGGAATGTATCCCGGTCGTGCCTGCGCAGCATTATTTTATGGGCGGTATCCAGGTCGATACGAACAGCCGCACATCGATGCAGCGGCTGTATGCCGTCGGGGAAACGGCATGTAACGGCGTGCATGGCAGAAACCGTCTGGCAAGCAATTCTCTGCTGGAGAGCCTTGTGTTTGCAAAAAATGCAGCAAAGGATATTGCAGCGAACGAAAAAACGCGGCATACGATAAGGAGGACAGAGACAAACACGCAACTGCCGATAGAGGTAGACCTGGAACCATACGCAGACTGTGAAGCGTTCCGCGCAGACAGCCGGGCGATGGTATGGCGCGAGATCCATCGGCAACCGTCAGGAATACAAGGTTAAAATCAGAAAGAAAGGAAGTAGAAAACTATGTTTGATCCGGTAACAATGAAACTGAATGTGGAGCCGTTAATTTTAAGCGCGCTCAGAGAGGATATTACGAGCGAGGACGTCACGACAAACAGCGTAATGCCCTATGCGCAGGATGGCGAAGCAGATCTGATCTGCAAGCAGGATGGGATCATATGCGGATTGCAGGTTTTTGAGCGGGTATTTACGCTGCTGGATGAAAAGGTGCAGGCAGAATTTTTCGCAGCGGACGGCGACGCGGTGAAAAACGGACAGCGGATCGGCGTTGTCCGCGGCGATATCCGCTCGCTGCTATGCGGGGAGCGTACGGCGCTGAATTATTTGCAGCGCATGAGCGGGATTGCGACTTATACGCATGAGACGGCAAGCCTTTTGGCTGGTACGAATATCAAGCTGCTGGATACGAGAAAAACATCGCCAAATAACCGTATTTTTGAAAAATATGCAGTCCGCACGGGCGGCGGCAATAATCACAGGTATAATCTGACAGACGGCGTGCTGCTTAAGGACAACCATATCGGAGCCGCCGGCAGTGTGAAAAAAGCGATAGAGATGGCAAAGGAGTATGCGCCGTTTGTACGCAGGATTGAAGTAGAAGCAGAAACGCTTGCTATGGTGCAGGAGGCGGTGCTTGCCGGAGCGGATATTATTATGCTGGATAATATGGATTATGCGCAGATGAAAGAAGCGATTGCCCTGATTGCGGGCAGGGCAAAGGTGGAGATCTCCGGCAATGTCACAAAAGAGCGGATCGCAGCGCTTGCGGGGCTGGGCGTAGATTATATTTCCAGCGGGGCGCTGACGCATTCGGCGCCGATTTTGGATCTTTCTTTGAAAAATTTACATGCGGTGTAACATGTAGAAAGGAGACAATGCAGATGAATGGCGAACAGCGGAGAAAACAACTGCTTTCTTTCTTATCCGGCAGCCAGACGCCGATCAGCGGTGCAGCCTTGGCGCGTGAGCTTAAGGTCAGCCGCCAGGTAATCGTACAGGATGTTGCGCTGCTGCGTGCAAACGGAGCGGATATTTTATCGGCAAGCCGCGGTTATTTGATGCTGTCCCCGCAGCAGGAGGTCAGCCGGGTATTTAAAGTGATGCATTCCGATGCGCAGACCGAAGAAGAGCTGATGATGATTGTAGATATGGGCGGCATTGTCAGGGATGTGTTTATTTACCATAGGGCATACGGGATTGTGTGCGGGGAAATGAAAATACGTTCCCGCAGGGACATCCAGGATTTTATGGATAAAATAAAGACCGGAAAGTCCAGCCTGCTCAAAAACGTGACCGCAGGCTATCATTACCATACGATTGCGGCAGAAGATGCAAAGACGCTGGACGACATTCAAAAACAACTGGCAGAAAAAGGAATGCTGGCAAAGCTGCAAGAAGACGAGCCGGTTGACTTTTGGAACAGGATGCAGGGATAGAGGAATCGTTGTGACAGAAGAAAAAGAAACTGCATAACATAACATAAGAAAAATGATAGAGGGCATTCCTGGCTGTATCGCTTTTGGCTGGGAATGTACGGCGTGTGTATGAGTTTTTTGTCTCGTATGTCCAGAGCGTACAAAAATGCTCTTGTACTGCCGCTGTCTGTAGATTCCAAATATATACTGTTTAGTGACTGTCACCGCGGCGACGGCAGGGCGGATGACAATTTTTTAAAAAATGAATTTCTGTATCTGGCAGCGCTGCGCTATTATGATAAATATGCATTTACGTATCTGGAGCTTGGCGACGGCGACGAGCTGTGGGAAAACCGGTCGATCGAACAGATCAGGCAGATGCATCCGCACAGCTTTGAAATGCTTGAACGATTCAGACGCGAACAGCGGCTGTATCTGATCTACGGCAATCACGATATGGTAAAAAAATATAAGGGCGGTACTTTTTATGAAAGCATTTTACTAAAAGATACGCTTCACAAAAAGAATATATTTTTAACGCACGGGCACCAGGCGCAGGTGATGAACAGTACGTATTGGAAGGTCAACCGCTTTCTGGTGCGCTATTTATGGAAAAACCTGGAACTGATCGGCGTGCCTGACCCGACGAGCGCGGCAAAAAATAATACGGCAAAAGGCAGCGTGGAACAGCGCCTGGCGCAGTGGGCAGCGCAGCAGCAGGTGATTTTGATTGCCGGGCATACGCACCGCCCAATGGCAGGCACGAAGCAGTCGCCGTATTTTAACACAGGAAGCTGCGTCCATCCGGCAGGGATTACCGGAATCGAGATTGAGCGCCGGTGTATTACGCTTATAAAATGGTCTCTTGGGGTGAGGGCAGACCAGACGGTCTGTGTACAGCGTGAGGTGCTCGCAGCAGCGGTATGCGTGGATCAGTATGAAACGAAAGGATCGATAAATTAGGATGCAGACCTCTTATAAAATACTGTTTTTAGAAGATGAACCGACCATTCGCGAGGTTTTAAAAGAATATATGTCGATTACCGGATACGAAGTAACGACGGTGGAACGCGGCGATCAGGCACTGGAGCTTCTTTCGCACAATGCATATGACGGTGCGGTGCTGGATATTATGGTGCCGGGGATCAATGGCTTTGAAGTGCTTAAATATATCCGCGGGCATATGCCCCAAATGGCGGTTATTATGCTGACCGCGCTGGATGATGAAAAAACACAGGTGCAGGCGTTTAACCTCTATGCGGACGACTATATTATCAAGCCGGTATCGCCGATTATTCTGTTAAAGCGGATGGAGACAGTTTTAAGGCGGACAGCCGCAGGCACGCAGAAAGAACCAGACGGGCACAAAGGGCTTACTTTGCAGCAGGAAGCGTACTGTGCCTATTATAAAGGGACAAAGCTGCCGCTGACACTAAGCGAATACCTGCTGTTACAAGCACTGTATGAGGAGCCGAACCGGGTGTTTACAAGGGAGCAGCTTATACTGCGCATTTTTAACGAGGATTATATCGGAAATGACAGGATTATTGATGCGCATGTTAAAAATCTGAGAAAAAAACTGCCTGCCGCGTATATTAAAACGGTGATCGGCGTCGGCTACCAGTTTGACAGGGAGGCGGATCTATGAGAAAGCTCGGACAAAAGAACCTGTGCTACAGCCTGCTGCTTGCAGCGGTATTGCTGCTGCTTTTGACAGGCTATTTTATCTGGATGCTGCCGTCTTTATATGTTTCCTATACACAGGAACAAAATCTGGAAGCGGTCAAAATGCAGCACCAGGCGTTTTTGGAAACCGGAACCTACAACGATATCCGCGTAAAAAATCCGGCTGCCTGCGTTTCGTTTAAAATTCCATATGAAACAACAGAAATAGAACTGACGATGAAAATGGTATCCGTAAAAATTACGGCATCCGATCCGCATATAAAAGCGCTGCTGAACGAGATACAGTTATTTTTAAAAGAAAGCAGTGCGGAAAGGTTCACCGAACCGGTACGTGAACGTGTGAATGCCTGGCGGCGGGAGCTGGCAGCTATCTTGCAGGACAAAGTTCAGCTTCCTTTTCAGATCCAGGTGCTTTCCGAAAAACAAGATCCAAAGCTATATTATGAAGAAAAATTTCGCATTCACAGCGGCGCTGGCGGCGAGACGATTTTAGAAGCGGCGGTGTCGGACAGAAACAATCAGTATACCAATTATCTGGCAGTCGAAAAAGTACAAGACGGTATCGTATTTACCTTGCTTCCGGTAATTACGCCGCAAATGGAAGAAATACGCCCAATCGTATTGCAGAGTGTCCCGATGCTTTGCGCAGTAGTTGTAATGCTTGTACTGATCTTTTCCCAGATTTATTCAAACGGCATTGTGCAGCCGGTTTATCAGAGGCTGCAAGACAGCAACCAGAAGCTGCTGGAAGAAAATGAACGGCAGGAAATGTTTCTGCGCGCTTCCTCGCACCAGATGAAAACACCGATTACGGCATCGCTGCTGCTGTTGGACGGCATGATCGGAAAGATCGGCAAATACAGCGACAGGGAAACGTATCTGCCAAAGGTAAAACAGCAGCTTCTTTCCATGCGTACAATGGTAGAGGAGATTTTATCACTCAACCAAAACCACAGAAAGGCAGATTTCCAGAATATACGGCTGCATGAGCTGGTGCGGGCGCAGACAGACGCTTACCGGGTAGCGGCAGCGGACAAACATCTGGAGATCACGATCGAAGGGGAGCAGGATGCCGTTGTATGCGCGGATGCCGAAAGCCTGTCCAGGATTATTGACAACCTGCTGTCCAATGCTGTGGCATATACCCCGTGCGGCAGCCGGATTGCCGTAAGCATCTTTGCAGACAAACTTGTGATTCGAAATACCGGGGCAGCGATCCCGCCGGATCTTCTGCCGCATATTTTTGAACCGTTTGTCCACGGGGAAGGGAAAAACGGTTCGCATGGGCTGGGGCTGTATATTGCTGCGTATTATGCAAAAATGATGCATATGCGTCTGAATATCCGCAATCAGGACAACGGCGTGGAGGCTGTCTTGCAAACGATTTTATGATATGCGATTCTGGGGCTGCCGTCTGCGACATAAATACGCCCGCATTTTTGAAATCCATTCGTTTCCAAAAGGTGCTGCATCGTACCATTGCAGGCATGTGTATCCGCCCGGATATTTGCTGCCTTTGCTTCACAAAAAGACAGGCAGCAGCGGAATATGCCTTTTTTTCTGCCGCTGGCGGCAATGCGGTGAATCGTGCCGTAAGGCTCGTTATTTAGCCAGTTTCCGTCCTCGATCCTTGCATAAGTCGGGTCGTCGCCAAGGATAAACGCAAATACGGCAAGGATTTCGCCGCTTTCGGTTACGACATGGCTGTTTTGGTTTTGAATATCTGTGATAATCTGTTCTGCTGGGGGATAGCTGTCCTTCCACTGGCTGGGATTTCCGGCTGCACGCATTTGCTCTCTTGCATATGCGTAGATGGAAAGAAGCTGTTCTAAGTCATTTTGTGTTGCTTTTCTTATTTTCATTTTTTATCCTCATTTAAAGTTGTTGTTACTAGAACCTGTTAAAGTCTACCATATGCAGGTATTTTTGCCAAGGGCAGAAGCTTCACAACATCTTCACGGCATTTCTGGTTGATCTTCATACGTATTTCACACCGAAAGTGTATAGTAGAAGGAAAGAAACAGGAAAGGAGGCAGTTTATGCTGCTGAAAATTGAAAATCTTACCGTACAGTTTGGAAAGTTTAGGGCTTTGGACATCCATACACCGATTTGTATTGAAAACGGTGACCGTATTGGCATTATAGGCTCGAACGGCGCCGGAAAAAGTACAATGATAAAAAGTATCCTTGGGCTGGTGCCGTATCAGGGAAAAATCTACAGCACATTGCAGCCCAAGCAGATTGCGACGCATATGCAGTTTAATGAATATACCGATAATATGCCGGTCAGATATATTATGGAAGCGATATTGCAGACCAGGATTGCCAAAAACAAGGAGTTGCAGGAACTAATCGATTATTTTGAATTTGGCGGATGCCTGAAAAAAAGGTACAGCAAACTGTCCGGCGGGCAGAAACAGCGGTTTACAATTATTATGATCCTTATGCAGGATGCGCCGCTCACATTTTACGATGAGGTGACTTCCGGTCTGGACTTTGAGACCAGGCAGAAACTGGTGGAAAAGCTGGTGGAATGGTACCGCGGCAAAGATTCCAGCCTGTGTATCGTATCGCACTATTATGAAGAGCTGGAACAGCTTGCGGATAAGCTGCTGATATTAGATCAGGGAAGAGTCGTCGACTTTGGATACAGAGAGGAGCTGTTTCAAAAATACTGCAAGAGAGCGGTGATCGTGCTGGATGCCAGTGAGAAAAATAAGGAGCTGACAGCAGACTGTAAAAAGCTGGCGTCACCGGAGCATTTGCTTGTACTGTCTGCGGCGACAGAAGAAGAGGAGCAAAAGGTCACTGCGCGCCTGGTCAACCACAATGTAAACTTTAAGCGCAGCAACCATGATATCGAAAGTATATATATCAATGCAAAACATGCATATGAAAGGAAACAGGAGGGGAACGGCTATGCAGGATAAAAAAGCAAAAAAGGAAAATTTAATCTCGGTTTTTCTGTTAAAGTATGAACTGCTCCATGTGGCAGGCAATCCGTATGTACATATCTTTGGGGTAGGGCTGCCGGTACTGCTGGCAATGCTGATTACAAAAGTGGCACTGTCTGATCTGCCGGGAGAACAGTGGCAGCCGATGGCAACGACATCAATCTATCTTGGCATGGGAACGCTGATCCCGATGGCAGTGCTGCTGATGGGATATGCAGTCAGCTATGCCCAGGAGCTTTCCAGGGGAATCCCGGAGCGGTTGCAGTTGTTCGGCATAAATAAGACTGCTTTGTTTTGTAATCGTGCACTTTTGCAGTTTTTATTTCTGCTGCTGGCATTTGCGGTATTTTTTCTGTCAGGTTGTTTGTGTTACAAATTGCAGCGCCCGACACTGTACGGGCTTTTTGCATATGTTTTATGTATGGCTGCGTTCAGTATGATCTGCCTTGCGTTAGGGCATGGAATTGCCTGTGTCTGCCGCAGTTTTGGCAAAACGTATTGCGTCAGTATTATGCTGTACTTTGCATTTATGATTCTGGGCGGAATGATGGGCATTTCGTATCAAGACCTGCCAAAGTGGGTGCAGTCTGCGGCAAAGCTGCTGCCGGTCACATATATCAACAGGGATTTTTATAAGATCTGGACTGGAGAAACGTACAATTATATACCGATGCTGCAATCGTATCTGTTTCTGGGTGCAGTGTCGGGAATTCTGTTGTTTCTTGCCTTAAGGGGAAACGCAGGGATTGGGCTGCGCAGTCGAATGCATGGATCCGATAGTACGTTTCCATGTTTGTAATAAAAGACGGTACAGCCCCTGTAATCCGGGCTATACCGCCTAACCTATAACCAACTCTTTGCGTCTATGCCATTCCGTTCACGGTCTTGTACTTATACAGCATTTCCGCATGGTTCTGTTCTTCGATCTGGATATCTGCCAACAGCTTGCGAAGGCTTGGTTCTGAAAATTTGAATACGTTGCTGTTGTATTCAGAAGAAACCATCTTTTCTGTGCCGATGCAGTCTGTCGCCAGGAAGCAGTCATTTTTCTTGTCCTCATTGTCAGTCAGCGCACTGTAAGACGCCTGCGGATTGTAATTTTTGCCGCTGTAGTCATTGCAGTTGCAGGTCGGCACACTGCCAGAAAGTACCTTGCCAAGTGATTCGTAATGCTCTTTTTCTTCTTTTTCCAGATTTTGAAACAAATCCTTTAAAACACTGTCTTTTGCTTCTTTTCCGTATCGGTTGTACTTTTCAATACAGCTTTGCTCCTGTGTCTGTAAATCCTTGATTGCGGTCGTTTCTTTTTCTGTTAAAATCATGTTTTCGTACCTCTTTCTTATTTAGGATAACTTTTTAATACAGGACGTATTATGTGCAGGATGGGGGGTTTTATACGTGAATTTTTGATCGAATTCATGGTGGCGGGGTGGCGCGTCAACAGAGTACTGTTTTAGAATTGA
>Ga0137308_100863_pt1 | contig 38977 bp, 33 predicted proteins | sample Inofrocosms_June_FD_97181 | JGI IMG/M metagenome (GOLD analysis project Ga0137308, IMG submission 97181) | Mouse cecal microbial communities from Vienna, Austria - N-Acetylneuraminic and N-Acetylglucosamine D2O microcosms_June | ecosystem: Host-associated > Mammals > Digestive system > Large...
TAAAACAGGCGTTTTTCATCTTGATTTGAGATTCCGCGGAGCGGGAGTATGGGAGGCAGCATGATAACGATATCTCTCTGTATGATTGTCAAAAATGAAGAGAAAATATTGAAAAGATGTTTGGACTGTGTGGCCGATCTCTGTGAGGAGATTATTATTGTGGATACGGGATCCACAGACAGAACAAAAGAGATTGCGCGGCAATATACAGACCGGATTTACGACTTTGAATGGATAGATGATTTCAGCGCCGCCAGAAATTATGCATTTTCCAAGGCTACGCAGGAATATATTTATTCTGCCGATGCGGATGAAGTTTTGGATGAGGAGAACAGGCAGAGGTTTCGCGTGCTGAAGGAGGCGATGCTGCCGGAGATTGAGATTGTCCAAATGAAATACGGAAATCAGATGCAGTTCGGCACGGTATATAATTACGATGAAGAATACCGCCCTAAGCTCTTTAAGAGGCTGCGTGAATTTGTGTGGACGGAGCCTATTCATGAGACTGTCAGGCTGGACCCGGTAGTGTATGACAGTGATGTGGTCATTACCCATCTGCCGGAGAACAGTCATGCCAAGCGAGATTTGGCCAATTTCGACAGGCATGTTTCGGAGGGATACCGGCTGCCCGGAAGGCTGTATCATTTATATGCCAGAGAGCTTCTGCTGGCGGGAGACAAAGAGGATCTTGCTCGGGCATCGGCTTATTTTCAGCGTTCTGCTGCGGATGAAAGCAGAAGCAGTGATGAAGTGATGGAAGCCTGCTGTGTGGCGGCAAGAGCGGCGAGGCTGAATAAAGTTACAACGGATTTTTTTAAATATACATCCAAGGCGCTGGCCATGGGAGCCTGCTCGGAAATATGTTGTGAGCTGGGGCGCTTTTATGAAGAGCTGGGAGACGCTCAGGAGGCGGTGCTGTGGTATTACAATGCAGTGTATGAGGTACATCCCGTTTTACAGCTTACCTGCGGCGGCGAAACTGCCTTAGAGGGAATGATCCGCTGCTATCAGGCTCTCGGATATCCGGAGGAGGCGGAACATTACAGACAGGAACTGGAAAATGTAAGGCCGGAGTTCCCTGATAGGAACCCGAAGCATCCGGCTTCGCCGGATAGCAGCCAGAGAGAGGACATCGGATGGTCGGCAGACATTCTTTAAAATACAAAGCATTTTCCTTGACTGCATTCCCGATTGCGTAGGTCAAAAATCCTCAGTGCAGCCTGTTACGCCTGCGTGATAGTCGGAATGCTTTCGGGGAAAGCGCTTTTTAAATTTGTTCCAAAGAAACTGAAAAACGGAGTGGAATGCAAAGCTATGAAATGGGAAGATAATGTACGGAAAGTGGTGCCTTATGCGGCCGGAGAGCAGCCCAATAAGCCCAATATGATAAAATTAAATACAAACGAATGTCCTTATCCGCCGGCGCCCGGAGTAGGGAAGCTTGCGGCGCAGATGGATTGTGAGGCTCTCAGGCTGTATCCGGATCCTGATACAACTCTCCTTGTGAATGCTTTGGCCGAGTATTATAAGGTGAAGCCGGAGCAGGTTTTTGTGGGGGTGGGTTCGGATGATGTGCTGGCCATGGCGTTTCTGACTTTTTTTAACAGTGGACAGCCGATTCTGTTTCCCGATGTGACATATTCTTTTTATGATGTATGGGCGGAGTTATACAGGATTCCTTATCAGACCTGTCCGCTGGATGAGGAATGGCATATCCGGACGGAAGATTACAGGCAGCCAAACGGCGGTGTGATTTTTCCCAATCCCAATGCCCCCACAGGGGTGTCGGAGAGTTTGGACACTGTGGAGGAGATTGTCAGGGCGAATCAGGATGTGGTAGTCATTGTGGACGAAGCATATGTTGACTTCGGCGGCGTCAGCGCTCTGCCTTTGCTGGAAAAGTATGAGAATCTGCTTGTGGTGCAGACCTTTTCGAAATCCCGTGCCATGGCGGGAATGAGAATCGGTTTTTGCATCGGCAGCGAGAAGCTGATTCGGTATTTGAATGATGTGAAGTTTTCTTTTAATTCCTATACCATGAATTACCCCGCTCAGCTTCTGGGGGTGGAGGCAATCAGGGATGATGCTTATTTTAAATCTGTAACGGCAAAGATTGCAGAGACCAGAGAGCGTGTCAAGGAAGAATTAAGGCAGCTTGGATTCCGTTTTCCGGACTCTAAAGCAAACTTTATTTTCGCATCTCACGACAAGGTGCCGGCGGAGAAGATATTTAAGGCTCTCAGGGAGGCGGATATTTATGTGCGGTATTGGAATAAGCCCAGAATATCCAACTTTTTGCGGATCACCATAGGCACGGAGGAACAGATGGATTGCTTGATTGCATTTTTGAAAAGGTTTATGGCAAACAGTTAAACGAATAATAATGCAAATTGAGTGTAACAGTTCAGCCATGCGGAAACGATTGCACAATCGCTTCCATAGGGTCAACGCCCGACATGAAATAAGCTACCGGTAATAGTGCTCGGTTATTGGTAAAAGTGTACATCCCGGCAGCTTATGAATGGCATGGCTGAACTGTTGCAATTGAGTAACTTCTGAAAACAGATTACGGTTTCGCCGAAAAAATAAATTAAGAAGAGGCATAAGAAGTGGAAAAATGCGGATGGTGCAATTTGACAGAAGCAGAAAAACGATGGCTGCTGTCAGATAGGGAATATTGGGCCGTCTACTTGGCAGATGAGCAGGATTATATAGGCAGATGCATTATAATACTGAAAAGACATTGCGGAGGTCTGCCGGAACTTCAGATGCCGGAATGGATTGAATTTAAGCAAATTGCAGACGAGTTGGAGCGTTGCCTTAAGACAGCGCTGGGAGCTCGGTTGTGTAACTGGAGTTGCTTAATGAATTCGTTTTACAAAAAAGATGTGCCGAATCCGCATCTGCACTTTCATGTCAGACCGCGTTACGATAAGCCTGTGGTACTCAATGGCAATGTATATGCTGATGCGGAATACGGCCATCACTATAGACTGTCGAAGGGTGTTTCTATTCCGGAAGAAGATATGCGGGAATTGCTCCGTCTGCTGAAAAGTAATTTACATTTTTCGGTTTCTGCCGGGAATTGATTTCCGCGGGCAATGAGCAAGCGGCTGCAAAGCACAGGCATAGCGTCATGTGCCGCGGCTTGGCGAATGATGCGAGGGTCACATACCCGCTGTCTTGCCGCAAGGCCGTTGACTAAGGATTCCGAGCCGTTGGAAAAGAGCGGCGGGAATATTTCCCGAAAGGGAGGAAATAAAAAAGAATGGAGAAAATTTATGGTAAAGAGTATTTTTAAAGGAATGTTAATTGGTATTGCAAATATTATTCCCGGTGTCAGCGGGGGTACTATGATGGTATCCATGGGAATCTATGACAAGCTGATTCACTGCATCACACATTTATTCAGTGAATTTAAAAAGAGCGTTGCATTCCTGTTTCCCATAGCGGTGGGAATGGGAATTGCCATTATTGCAAGTGCATTCGGGCTGGAATGGCTGTTTGAAAGCTTTCCGGTTCAGGCAAATATGTTGTTTATCGGTTTGATACTGGGCAGTCTTCCCATCATGTGGAAGAATGTGAAAAGCAGTAAAATAAAGGCGGGGCATCTGATAGCGGCACTGGCATTTTTTGCCTTGGTGGCAGGAATGGCGGCTTTCGGCGGTACGGAGGGCGCGTCGGCGGATTTGTCCTTTGGGCTGGTGAACGTGATAAAGCTTTTTGTTGTCGGTGTTATTGCTTCCGCAACCATGGTCATTCCCGGTGTCAGCGGATCCATGGTGTTGATGCTGATGGGATTTTATCAGCCTATACTCAGCGCTATCACCGATTTTATCGAGGCGCTGACCAGTCTGGATATGGAAGGCATTCTGGCGGGGATCGGTATATTGGCGCCTTTTGGCATTGGAGTGGTTGCCGGTGTTTTTGCAGTTGCAAAAGCAGTTGAATTTATTTTCGAGAAGTTTCCCCTGTATGCTTATTGGGCCATTATCGGGCTGGTGGTGGCATCTCCCGTTGCCATTGCGCTGATGGGAGGCTTTGCCGCTTTGAGCGGTATGGGCGCTATGGTGGCGGTACATCTTCTGGCAGGCGTCGTGGCACTGGCGGCAGGTTTTGCCGTGGCGTTAAAATTAGGTGAATAAGACGGGAAGATTTTCTAAGGTATTAAATGCGCTGCCTAAGAAAATCTAGGTTCCGTCTTGAAGAATGCCGGGTGCGGGCATTCTTCCTATGGGCGGGAAGATTTCCCTTTTGAAAATATGCGGGGGTTGAGATGGACGCTTATCGGGAGTTTTCGGCGGTTTATGACGAGCTTATGGATAATGTGCCTTACGGGCAATGGTGTGAAAGGCTTCAGGAGCTGATAGAAAAATACGGAGTGTCAAAGCCGGAGAGGGATGCGGAGGACGCTTTGGCATCGGAGCGCAATCTGGTGCTGGACTTGGGATGCGGCACGGGGACCTTGACGGAGCTGATGTATCGGAAGGGCTATGATATGATCGGTACGGATATCTCCGAGGAGATGTTGAATGTTGCTATGGAGAAACGGGCGGAGAAAGGAGATTCCATTCTTTATCTGCTTCAGGATATGCGGGAACTGGAGCTGTACAGCACCGTGGGGACGGTGTACAGTGTATGCGATTCCTTAAATTATATTCTGGAGGAGGAAGAGCTGTCCGCCGTTTTTTCTCTGGTAAATAATTATTTATATCCCAAGGGCATTTTCATTTTCGATTTTAACACGGTATATAAGTACGAAAAGGTGATCGGTGATACCGTCATAGCGGAAAACCGGGAGGACTGCAGCTTTATCTGGGAGAACTTTTACGATCCGGAGAGTGAGATCAACGAGTATGATTTGACCCTTTTCATAAGCCGGGAAGGCAGTTTGTTTGAAAAGTTTACGGAGACGCATTACCAGAGAGGATATCGGGCAGAGCAGATGAAATCGCTGGTGGAGCGTGCGGGAATGAAGGTTTTGGAGATAAAGGATGCCGATACGGGAAAAGAAGTGACTGGGGAGAGCCAGAGAATCTATATTGTGGCGCAGGAGCAGGGCAAGTGAACCGAAATCGTTAATGAAGGAAGTCAGCTCAATCATTTATATCAAGAAATGTCGCATTATTCATAGATTTATATAACAGTTTTCAAATATAAAAGGTGTAAACGAATGACATTACAGGTGAACTGTAACGGGTAGGTCTTACAGGAGGGACAGGATGAATTTTATTGATAAGGCACTGGCTGATAGAGAGAATCGGAGTGACGATGATTTTTTACAGGCTATGGCCGGAATATACCATGAGCCGGAAGTCAGGAAGATTTTACATAAATATCCCTCGTTTATTCGGGATGTAATTTATATTATAGATTATGATACGGAATTGCAGATGGAGGGGGTAGAGGGGATTTTAGAAGGCAGCATGTCTGAAATGTGCGGGGAAATACAGAGTGCTTTAATAAACTGTGGGGCTTTGGATGAAGCACGTATTCTTCATGAGGCAAGACAATTAGATATTGAAAGCGACGATTATGAAGAAAAAATAGAGGGACTGCAAAGCCGGACGGCGCTGCATAATGATTATGAAGCTTTTTGGAATTTGGTAAGAGAATATATTCATTCTAACCTGTGTGCCATTCATTGAGAATACTTTTCGGAAAAGGGAGAAGTATAATAAAAGAACATATGCTGCGCCATCCGGTTAGATATTTTAACGACGCAGCGGTGCGGAACAGGCAGTTTCAGGCTTCAATTTCTGACCGGATAGAGTGCCGGAGCGAATACGGATGAACTGTGGAAAGGAAGGAAAACAGTACGGATATGGCAGATTACATTGTGAGGGCAGCGGCGGCGGGCACCCAGATAAGGGCCTTTGCCTGCACGGCAAGAGAGACGGTGGAGACGGCCAGAAAGGCTCATAATACCAGCCCCGTGGTGACGGCGGCACTGGGCAGGCTGTTAAGCGCCGGTGCAATGATGGGTAGTATGTTAAAGGGAGAAAAGGATTTACTGACTTTACAGATCAAGGGGGACGGCCCCATACAGGGATTAACCGTAACCGCCGGCCCGCAGGGCAAAGTCAAGGGGTATGCCAATGTTCCCGATGTGATTCTTCCGGCCAATTCCATGGGCAAGCTGGATGTGGGCGGGGCAGTGGGAAGCGGAATCTTAAGTGTCATAAAGGACATGGGGCTGAAAGAGCCTTATGTAGGGCAGACTTTGCTTCAGACAGGTGAGATCGCCGAGGATTTGACTTATTATTTTGCGGCCTCCGAACAGGTGCCCTCCTCCGTAGGGCTGGGAGTGCTGATGAACCGTGACAATACGGTGCGGCAGGCGGGCGGGTTTATCGTTCAGCTGATGCCCTTTGCGGAGGATGAGGTAATCGGCAGGCTGGAGGAGAACTTGAAAAAAATTCGCCCTGTCACCGCCATGTTGGATGAAGGCAATACTCCGGAGCAGATGCTGGGGCTGGTGTTGGAGGGATTATCCATGGAGGTAACGGATACCATGCCAACGGCTTTTGTCTGTGACTGCAGCAGGGAGCGTGTGGAAAAGGCATTGGTCAGTCTCGGCAAAAAGGAACTTCAGGATATGATAGATGACGGAGAAGGAATCACCGTGAATTGTCATTTCTGCAATAAGGATTATAAATTTTATATGGACGATTTGAGAGATTTATATCAAAGAAGTAAATGATTTGCAGACGGTTTCCGGAAATACTTATGACTTTTATGTATGAAATAAAAGTCGTTGTTTTCTGAAGAAAAATAAACGGAATCAAAAAAATGGTATGGCATTTTTCATCCGGATTTGAGATTCCGCTAAAGCGACATGGAGGTTAGTATGAAACATGGCTTTATCAAAGTGGCGGCCGTAACACCGAAAATCAAGGTGGCGGATCCCGCCTATAACGCGGGAGTTATCTGTGAGAGACTGAGAGAAGCATATGAGAAGGGAGCAAAGGTTATTGTGTTTCCGGAGCTATGCCTCACCGGCTATACCTGCGGTGATCTGTTTATGCAGTCCCTTTTGCTGGAGGAAGCCTCCAAGCAGCTTTTGACGATAGGAAAGGCCACGGAAGACATGGATGCGCTGGTTATGGTGGGGCTGCCCATAGAGAGAGACGGCAGGCTGTATAATGTGGCGGCGGTGCTTCATAGCGGAGAGGTGCTGGCCATGGTGCCCAAGGCGAACATCCCTTCTTATGCGGAATTTTATGAAGGCCGTCATTTTGCCCAAGGAAATCAAGAACCGGCAGCCTTTTCTTACCACGGGAAAACCATTCCCTTCGGAACCAATATTTTATTTTCCTGTGAAAATGTACAGGGATTGACGGTAGGATGCGAGATTTGTGAGGATCTGTGGGTGGCAAACCCTCCCGGCACGGATCACGCATTGAAGGGAGCCACTTTGATTGCCAATTTGTCCGCATCCAATGAGACAATCGGTAAGGACGAGTATCGGGAGCTTCTGGTAAAATCAGGAAGCGCCAGACTGATCTGCGGTTATATTTATACCTCTGCGGGAGAGGGAGAGTCCACGCAGGATCTCGTATTCGGCGGGCATAATTTGATTGCGGAAAACGGAACGATTCTGACTCAGAAGAAGAACTTTCAGTGTGAGACGATTTACGGGGATATTGATGTCCAGAAAATCTTGTCGGAAAGACGGCGCATGGGAACTTTCGGAGAAGAGCCTAAAACGCTTTATGCAGAGGTTCCCTTTTCATTGAAGGTGGAAGAGACGAAGCTGGTGCGTACTTTTCCCTGTATGCCTTTTGTGCCCTCCAATGAAGAGAAGCGGAACAGCCGATGCGAGGAAATTCTGTCCATTCAATCCTACGGCTTAAAAAGGCGGTATGAGCATACCGGGCTCCGGACGGCGGTGGTAGGCCTTTCCGGCGGACTGGATTCCACTTTGGCTCTTCTGGTTACGGTGCGTACTTTTGATATGCTGCATCTGGACAGAAAAGGAATCGTGGCAGTGACCATGCCGTGTTTCGGCACCACGGACAGAACCTATCACAATGCCTGTGAGCTGGCGCATACTTTAGGGGTTACTCTGGAAGAGGTGGATATCAAAGAAGCGGTGACGGTTCATTTCAGGGATATCGGCCAGAATCCGGACAACCACGACGTGACTTACGAGAACGCACAGGCAAGAGAGCGCACGCAGGTGTTGATGGACATTGCCAACAAGGTAAACGGCCTTGTCATCGGCACGGGAGATATGTCGGAGCTTGCTCTGGGATGGGCAACCTACAACGGCGATCATATGTCCATGTACGGTGTAAACGCGGGCGTTCCTAAGACTCTGGTGCGTCATTTGGTAAAATATTATGCCGAGACCTGCGGTGTACGGGAGCTTTCCCAAGTGCTGGAGGATGTGTTGGACACTCCCGTGAGTCCGGAGCTTCTGCCTCCGGTGGACGGAAAGATTGCCCAGAAAACAGAGGACTTGGTGGGCCCCTATGAGCTCCATGATTTCTTTTTATATTATATGCTCCGCTGCGGGTTCCCGCCTGCAAAGCTGTACCGCGTGGCGCAGCTGGCTTTTGCGGGACAGTATGACGATGCCGTCATTTTGAAATGGATGAAGAATTTTTACAAAAGATTTTTCGCGCAACAGTTTAAGCGTTCCTGCCTGCCGGACGGTCCCAAGGTGGGGAGCGTGGCGTTATCGCCCAGAGGAGATCTGCGTATGCCTTCTGACGCCAGTGCGGCGCTGTGGCTGGCAGAGGCAGAAAAATTATAAGACCCGCCGGCCATTGCTTCCTGCCGGCGGATCCCTATGATCTTAAGAAGGTGTAAATGTATTGCGGTATTGTGACGAGGAGTCCGGAGAAATCAGTGCTGTGGTGTGGAGGTTGCTTCCGGAGCTTCTTTTATGAATGCTTTATTCAGTGAGTTCTGAATGGCTTCCAGCAGTACAAGGGAGGTATATTTGCTTTCGGTAGTGTAAGTAACCTGATCCAGAGACTGTGTCTCATAGATCTGCTCGCAGATGGTGTCAAAAGTGGGCTCCAGCAGCGGGTACATGGTGGTCACGGCTTCACTTAGGTTTACCATGCGGACGGAAGTAATCGTATTCTTATCTACAATGACTTCCACGTCAATGGTCTGGGCTCCCAGAATCAGTTCTGTGGTATAGATGCCGGGTATGTATACGGAGCCGACGGTAGCATTGACCTCTTCGGAGGGTGCATTGCTTTCTTCCTTGTCTCCGGGCAGGAACATCATCACCAGAAGGATGATGAACAGGATTCCCAGCAAGGCGAAGATACCCGTATAAATTAATTCTTTCATGTGAAGTACAACAATTTTTGTCTTAGCGCTCATCCCTATTCCCCTTAAATATGTATCCGTATTTATCTCTTTATAGAATATATGTCGGGATTTCCGAAAATATACATGATTCATGATTGACAAGGGGTGGTAACGATTGGTATGATAGCTATGGGACAAGGGCGTTCTACGTAGGGGAGAACTGCCCTTTTTGTTGTACGCGGTTCTCGGAGTTACGGAAATTATAATATAATATGGGAGGCACGCGGTCTTTATGAATCAGCATACGAAAAACGATATTTTAAAGCTTGTGGAAGAGGAAGATGTGGAGTTTATCCGCTTACAGTTTACGGATATGTTCGGCAATCTGAAAAACATTGCCGTGACGGCCAATCAGCTGGAACGGGCACTGGACAATGGGTGTATGTTCGACGGTTCCGCCATTGACGGATTTGCGGATATAGAGGGGTCGGATCTGTATCTTCATCCGGATCTTTCCACTCTGGAAATTTTCCCTTGGAGACCTCAGCAGGGAAAGGTTGCAAGACTTTTGTGTGATATTTACCGGGCGGACGGAACTCCTTTTGAGGGTGATCCGAGGCTGGTATTGAAGCGTGTCCTTAAGGAGGCGGAAGCCTTGGGCTATACCTTCGAAGTAGGGCCGGAATGCGAGTTTTTCCTTTTTAATACGGACGAAAATGCCATGCCTACCACAGAGACCAGAGAACAGGCCACCTACTTTGACATCGGCCCTCTGGACGAGGGAGAAAATGCCAGACGCGATATTGTGATGACGCTGGAGGATATGGGGCTGTTCATTGAGGCTTCCCACCATGAGATCGCACCGGCCCAGCATGAGATTGATTTCAGATATGGCGAAGCGCTTGCCACAGCGGACAATATTATGACCTTTAAGCTGGCCGTGCGAACCATTGCAAAACGCCACGGGCTGCACGCTACCTTTATGCCGAAGCCGAAGTTCGGTGTCAACGGTTCCGGTATGCATATTAATATGTCTATGAGGAAGGACGGGAAAAATATTTTCGAGGATAAAAGCGACCCCAACGGGCTCAGCATGGAAGCGTATTGGTTTATCGGCGGTATCATGAAACATATCCGGGGAATGGCGGCTGTCACAAACCCTCTTGTAAATTCATATAAGAGACTGGTGCCCGGTTTTGCCGCGCCGGTTTACATTGCATGGAGCACTGCCAACAGAAGCTCTTTAATCCGTATTCCCGCGGAGGGAAGGGGCGGTACACGCATTGAACTGAGAAGCCCGGATTCCGCCGCGAACCCTTATCTGACTTTTGCAGTCTGCCTGAAGGCGGGATTGGACGGTATGATGCACCGGATAGAGCCGCCCCGGAGTGTGGACTGCAATATTTACAGTATGACGGACGAAGAAAGACATGCTTTGGGAATCCGTAATCTTCCGGGAACGCTTCATGAAGCCGTGGAAGAGATGAAAACGGACAGGCTGGTTCTCGATGTTCTGGGGAAACATATCGCCGAAAAATATATTGAGGCAAAGGAAGCGGAATGGCAGCGGTATCGTGCCAGTGTGTCAGAGTGGGAGATACAAGAGTACTTGTACAGATATTAGGTTCCTTCTTAAGTCTAAGACGGGTTTACGCCCTAAAACGGTTTTACGGAAACTTTCTTGTGGGATGAGGAGGGAGCATGTGACCAATATTATTATAGCCTTGCCCAAACCGGAAGATGCCAGAGGAATTAAGAACATACTGGTGCGAAACGGTTTTCAGGTGGCGGGCGTCTGCACTACCGGAGCGCAGGCCATCAGTCAGGCAGACGGTCTCGGCGAAGGGATTATACTATGCAGCTTTAAGCTGGCGGATATGGTGTATTCGGAATTACAAGAGTGCCTGCCCTATGGATTTGAACTGCTCCTGCTGGCATCTCCACGGCTGCTCAGCGAGTGTGCCGGGAGTGGAGTAATATGCCTTGCCATGCCGTTTAAGGTCAATGACCTGCTCAGTACTTTGGGAATGATGTGTGAAGGAATCCGGCGCAGAAGGAGGAATGCAAAAGGAAAGCCCAAGGTGCGGAATGCGGAGGAGGAGGCTGATATAAAAGCGGCCAAGGAGCTTCTCATGGCAAGAAATCATATGACGGAGGAGGAAGCGCATAAATATCTGCAGAAATGCAGCATGGACAGCGGAACAAATATAGTGGAGACTGCCCGGATGGCATTGTCAATGATGAAGCATTAAAGCAGTGCCTGTATGAGATTTAACTATGCAATTTTGTGAAATGCAGTCCATTGTTGAAAACGCATTTTCTAATCGGACGATGTATGTCCGCCGGATTCTGCCGCGGGTGTTTACACGGAGGTCAAATTGGAATATGATAAGAGTAATACATGCCGTATGGCGTAAACGGCAACGGAAAATACTATGGATAAGGGAGAGCGATTAAGGAGGCTGTCATATCATGAAATTTACAAAAATGCAAGGATGCGGAAATGATTATGTCTATGTCAACGGATTTCAGGAAAAGATTCCGGCGGAAGAGAAACCGGAGCTGGTGAGGCGGCTCAGTGACCGTCATTTCGGCGTAGGGGGTGACGGCGTAATCTTTATTAATCCTGCGGAGAATGCGGATTTTGAGATGGAGATGTACAATGCGGACGGCACTCGGGCGGAGATGTGCGGAAACGGTATTCGCTGTGTGGCTAAGTTTGTCTATGATAAGGGATTGACGGAGGCGGAGCACATTACCGTGCTCAGTGCGGGCCGGATCAAATATCTCAGTATGGTGATACATAGGCAGCATCCGTGGGATCGCGGCATTGTCAAAAAAGTACGTGTCAATATGGGAAGCCCCATCTTCGAGCCGGAACAGATTCCCGTGAAAACGGAGTATATCCGTTCTGCCGGAGAGGGGGAGACAAAAGACCAAATCGTTAACGAGCCTATTGAGGTAAACGGAAAAGAGTATTCCATGACCTGTATATCTATGGGAAATCCTCATGCGGTGGTCTTTGCCGAGGATGTGAGGAATCTGGATTTGGAACGGATCGGGCCTGCTTTTGAAAATCATCCGTGCTTTCCTAAACGGGTAAACACGGAGTTTGTCGAGATTTTGGACAGGCAGCATGTGTTTATGAGGGTCTGGGAGCGGGGGACGGGAGAAACCCTTGCCTGCGGGACAGGCTGTTGTGCCACGGCTGCGGCCTGTGTCTTAAACGGTTTGACGGATTCTAAGATAACGGTAAAGCTATTGGGCGGAGAATTGGAGATTGAATGGGACAGGGATCAGAATCTTATCTATATGACCGGCCCCGCGGAGATTGTCTTTGAAGGGGAAATTCCGGAATTGTAAAAGGCAGTCAGAGAACAGTATAGTACAGGAACAGTATAGTACAGGAACAGGAGTGTGTCTATGTTTAAAATAAATGAAAATTATATGAAGCTTCCCGGAAGCTATCTCTTTTCTACCATAGGGAAAAAGGTGAACGCTTACAGCGCGGCAAATCCCGGCAAAAAAATAATCCGTCTGGGTATCGGCGATGTGACCCAGCCGCTGGCGCCTGCCATTATTGATGCGCTCCACGGTGCGGTGGACGAGATGGGGAAAGCGGAAAGTTTTCACGGATATGCTCCCGATCTCGGCTACGAGTTTCTGCGGAACGCCATTGCGGAGAATGATTATAAAGCACGGGGATGTAATATTGCTGCCGATGAGATATTTGTGTCCGATGGTGCAAAATGTGACTGCAGCAATATTCAGGAGATTTTCAGTTTGGACAATAAAATTGCCGTGTGCGATCCCGTTTACCCCGTATATGTGGATTCCAACGTTATGGCGGGAAGAACCGGTGTTTATGATGGAAAGTCGGAAACATGGAGCGACGTGATTTACATGCCGTGCACGGCGGAAAACGGTTTTGCACCGGAGCTTCCTTCCCGGACGCCGGATTTGATCTATCTTTGTTTTCCCAATAATCCTACGGGAGCTGCCATTACCAAAGAACGGCTTCAGGAGTGGGTAGATTATGCCAATAAGGAGGGCGCGGTGATCCTCTATGATGCGGCATATGAGGCTTATATTTCGGAAGAGAATGTTCCTCACAGTATTTATGAATGCGAAGGTGCGAGAACCTGTGCCATTGAGATGCGTTCTTTTTCCAAGAATGCAGGTTTTACCGGAGTGCGCCTTGGATTCACGGTGATACCCAAGGAATTGAAATGCGGAGATGTGACGCTTCATTCCCTCTGGGCCAGAAGGCACGGCACCAAATACAACGGCGCTCCTTACATTGTGCAGAAAGCGGGTGAGGCAGTGTATTCCGACGCGGGCAAAGAGCAGTTAAAACGGCAGATTGCCTATTATATGAATAACGCGCATTATATTTACAATGGCCTGAAGGACGCGGGCTTTACCGTATCCGGCGGCATCAATGCGCCGTATATCTGGCTGAAAACGCCCGATTCCATGACCAGCTGGGAATTTTTTGATTATTTGTTGGAAAAGGCAAATGTAGTGGGGACTCCCGGTTCCGGTTTCGGACCCAGCGGGGAAGGATATTTTAGACTCACCGCATTCGGCAGCTATGAGAATACCGTGGAAGCGGTGGACAGAATAAAGGAAATGGAGCTGTAACCGCCCCATTGAGCTTTCAAAGGCGGCGGAGTCATGCGAGGGAACTGACTTCAAGAGGCAGCGGAGCCTGATGAGGGAGCCGGCTGTGAAGGGCAGCGGAGCCAGATGAAGGAACTGGCTGCGAAGGGCAGCGGAGCCAGATGAAGGAACTGGCTGCGAAGGGCAGCGGAGCCAGATGAAGGAACTGGCTGCGAAGGGCAGCGGAGCCTGACGAGGGAACTGGCTGCGAAGGGAAGCAGAGCCTGACGAGGGAACTGGCTGCGAAGGGAAGCAAAGCCTGACGAGGGAACTGACTTCAAGAGGTAGCGGAGCCTGATGAGGGAACTGGCTGCGAAGGGAAGCGGAGCCTGACGAGGGAACTGACGGGAACGGAACTCAGGAGTATTAGATCATAAAGAGGTAGTAAGGAAATGAAAGAAAAATCGCGGAAAATAATGTGGATTACAACGGGTATTTTGATTTTGATATCTGCGGCGGTTATGTATGTCACACATAGAGCCGTGCCCTTCATGATGGATGACCTGTGGTATTCTACCATGCTTTCTGACGAGACGCCCATTACTTCTTTTGCCGATATTATAACGAGCCAGATTTGGCATTATAATAATTGGGGCGGAAGGAGCATGACTCATGGTATCCTGCAGATTACGCTGCTGCTGGGAGAACATGCCGCGGATATTTTAAATGTGGTTATGACGCTGCTGCTTTCTTTTGTGATTTGTGTGATGGCAAGGAACAGAACGCTGCCTGCCTTTTGGGCGGCTATGGCAATGCTGCTAGGGTTGAATGCCAATTTTAAGATGAGCATGTTTTGGCAGGCAGGAGCCGCAAATTATTTATATATTACGGTGTTTATCCTTATTTTTGCATGGTGCTACTTAAGGGAATTGCCGGAAAGCGGTGTACTTGTTCCGGGAAAACGAACGCCTGAACCGGAGAGGAAACCGCTTGGGAAGGACGAAGCAGTGCCGGCTCCTAAACACTTGTGGGGTATTACTCTATGGATTATTCCGTTGGGAATTCTGGCAGGCTGGAGCAACGAAAATATGGGGCCTGCGGTATGGCTTTTAAGCCTTGCGGTTATCCTGCTTTCCGTGAAGGAAAAACGCCGACTGTTTCCTTGGATGGTCTTAGGAAACATCAGCTGTCTTGCAGGAAGTATTTTGGTCGTAGCAGCTCCGGGTAATTTTGTCCGCAGCGGGCAGGTGGACAGCAATGATTATGGTTTTCTTTGGAAGTGTTTTTTGAGAGGGTATGCGGAAAGCGCCGCTATAGAAGTCCATCTGTTTCCCACGCTGCTGGTTTTGGGATTTATGGCATTGATCTGTAAAGGGATACTGAGACAGCCGCTGGGACGGAGGAATGTCCTGTTGCTTTTATCTGCGCTATTGTCATGGGGAGCCATGATTTTGTCTCCGCATTATCCTGACAGGGCAACTTTTGGAACTATGGCTCTGCTGATTTGTGTGATTATATCACTTGCAAAAAAAATCGTATCCATGAGAAAGGATTTGTCATGGATGCTATGGGGAATTACCCTGCTGATCTGGCTGCGGGGGATGTATTATTGCGGTGAGTTCCTTGGTATTACATGGGGATGGATTAAGTAAAATATTAATGCACGGAAACGAGGCAGATATGATACATTTGGAAAACGTAAAACATATAGCCGGAAGTGATTCAATCACGATATACTGGGATAAACCGGAAGGGCTATTGGCAGGAATGCAATACCAAGTCTCGGTGGACGGAAAAACGGCGGGAACCACAGCCAAGACGCATTTTACCGTAATCGGACTGGCACCGGACACAGAGTATTCGGTGGAGATTAAGCGGATTCCGATGCAAGACATCATACCGGATCAGAGCTATATAGCGGCACGGAATCAAAATTCAGGGCAAAGCGGGGCGTTCGGGTCGGACGATTTGCCTGTCCTTGCAAAGATGTGCCTTGCCACCGGTAAGGCAAAGGAACGGCTGGATGTGACAGGAGCTCCCTATTATGCGTCAGGAGACGGCAAAACCATGAATACGGCAGCTTTGCAGAAAGCTTTTGACGACTGCAAGGCGGATCAGGCAGTGTATCTTCCTCCGGGAACCTTCCTCACCGGAGCCCTCCGGATGCACAGTGATATGGAACTGTATCTGGAGGAAGGGGCGGTACTGCAAGGGACGGACGTGGTGGAGGATTATCTGCCCCGCATACAGAGCCGGTTTGAGGGAATCGAGAACGAGAGCTACAGCAGTCTGTTGAATTTGGGAGAGCTGGATCATGGAGGAGATTATAACTGCCGTAACGTAGTGATCCGGGGAAAGGGGACGATTGCCAGCGGAGGAAGAGTTTTGGCGGAATGCGTGATTGCCTCCGAGAGGGAGAGGCTGGCGGATTATCTGGCGGAGCTGGGGGACAAGATAAAAGAGTGCGAGAAGCCGGAGACCATTCCCGGGAGAGTGCGCCCCCGTCTAATCAACATCAGCAACTGCCAAAATATTGTGATTTCCGGCGTCAGCCTGAAAAACGGCGCCAGCTGGAATGTACATATGATTTATTCGGACGCGGTGGTAACCAATGGCTGTACTTTTTACTCGGAAGACGTGTGGAACGGGGACGGCTGGGATCCGGATTCCTCTACCAACTGCACTATTTTCGGATGCCGTTTTTATACGGGAGATGACTCCGTGGCAATTAAATCGGGGAAGAACCCCGAGGGCAATACAATCGCCAGACCCACGAAGCATATCCGGATATTTGACTGCAGCTGTGCCTTTGGACATGGAATTGCCATCGGCAGTGAGATGTCCGGCGGTGTGGAGGATGTCCGCATTTGGGACTGTGATATGTCGGATTCTCTGTGCGGCATTGAGATCAAGGGGACGAAGAAGCGGGGAGGTTACGTGCGGGACGTGCATGTCAGGGACTGTGCCGCCGCCCGTGTCATGTTTCATGCCGTAGGCTATAATGATGACGGCATCGGCGCTCCCGTACCGCCTGTGTTTGAAAGCTGCAGCTTTGAGAATATGAGTATTACGGGAGAATACTTTGACAAACACACGGACACAAGGGCGGAATGCGACGCTATTGAGCTGGTAGGTTTTGACGAGCCGGGTTATGAATTGAAAAATATTCTGTTCAGAGACATTGTGATAGGAAAAGCAGGGAGAAGCAGGAAACAGACCATTGCTTTGCAGCTGTGCCAAAATATTACTTTTGAGAGAATCGGCTGTATCTGATTTTGGTTTAACTTCCTTTTTTAGGGGAATACCGAAATGAGACCTTGGCAGAAAGCGGTGTAACAGCGCAAACTGCTTTGTATGTAAAATGGAATGGCGGATATAAAATAGAACTTCGGACTTGCCCGGTGGTGTAACAGTGGAAAGAGACTTAGAACAGGCTGCCGAAATGAAAATTGATGCTGGAGCTGCCAAATATAGGGCAGCTCCTTTTGGCAGGATAGCTTCTTGCCGGTTAATATAAAGGAATGGATAGCAAGAGTCCTATACAATACACCGGTTTACACAGAAGTACTCAGAAAATCACCGATTTTTCCTAAATGCTGACCGATGGAATGATAATGGCCGGAGTAAATGACCGGATCAAATTCAGTCAAATCAATACCGTCCGTTATATTAATTTTGTGATCACCAGCATATATCGTTCGCCGCTATAGGTGACACTGAGCCATGTAATCGGTGCGAAATCAGGAATGCCATTTTCATCATATGTACCGATCAGGAAGGCTGGCTGAACGCACATAGAATAGTCGGCGCCTACGGATTTTCTCTTATGCATATGTTTCCGTTCCTCCGGAATACTCTAATTAGTTTTGTAGTTTTTATATACGGCCCCTTTATCAAATTCCGTCAGTTCCTCAGCGGAAATATCACCGATATTGTCATATCTGTAATACCGCCCATAATCCGCCTGAAATTCAATTACGCAATAATCTTCATCATCCACTCCCTTGGAATAGTATATTTCGTCGCCTTCATTCCATAACATAGCTTTATGCTCATGATCAAAGTGTACCGTAGCCGTTCCGGTAAGGCATACGCCTTGAAAGGTTTTGCAATTGACGAAATACAGGCAAGCCTTGTTATTTTCCAATAGGGTCTGGGTATGCATAGAGGACGTGTTTGTTGAAATCAAATGTCCTCCCAATCCTTTGTGCCAAGTACTGAATACTCTGCGAATACTTGGATTCCCGTTTTTGTCCAAAAAGCCTAAACTGGCAGAATCGCATTCTTTTACCAAATCATTTATTTCATTTAATGTCATAGCTTTTTTTCCTCCTCTTCAAGGTTTTTCAGTATTTTCTCAAGTCCTTCATTCAGCCTTAGAATCTCTTCGTCGGTAAATTCCTTATAAAACAAGCGGCTCATTTCATCGGAGACTTCCTCGTATTTGTGTTCCAGACTGCGCGCGTGGTCCGTGAGACAAATGCGAATCTGCCGGCGGTCTTTGGGATCATAACATCTTTTGATATGCCCCAGACTTTCCATCCGGTCCAGCATACCGGTCAAAGTAGTCTTTGCCAATCCCGTTCTTCTGGACAGTTCTACAATGGGCAGATTATCCTCCTGCCATAGAACATAGAGAATACGTCCCTGTGCACCGTTAAATTCATCAATACCGGCTTCCGCCAGCAGTTTTCCAAAGACACGTCCCTGAATCTGTTTGATCTGTGAAATTAAGAAACCGCCTCTTGTTTTAACCATGTTTTACCTCCTATACAGGATAGTACTATATAGTACTAAATGTGTCAATATTTTTATTTCATATCTTTTACTTTGCAGCCGGAATTGGTTACTGTTCACTCCGCGACCAGTAACGCATGCACAGAAACCGCAAAACAGCGGTTTCGCGCAGGCTGCCAAAGCGATTATTCTAATCGCTTTGGTTTGATCACGCAAAAAACGCGTGAAAACGCCTCGCGGTGGCGTGGGTGTGAAAAGTAACCGGAATTGTGCAATAGTTCAGACAAGGCACTGAACCGTTACGGAATTGCTTAGGGTACGCTCGAAAAATCATTTCCCGGTGGGAATGGTCTGTGAGAAGCATTTTTCAAATACGCCCTAAATCTGAAAAATATGTTTTGTAGCGTTGTCCTCATAAGAAAGTACTTCGTTCTGCACAGGGGCAAGAAGGTGTTCCTTGCGGTAGCAGGTGGGAGAACTGTGCATATACTGTTGGAACTGTCTGTTAAAACTGGACAGGCTGCGGTAGCCCGTCTGTTGCGCAATGACATTGATAGGCTCCCGGTTCAGATAGATCAAATGGCAGGCCTGCCGGATACGGTAGTGCTGGATGTACTCTAGGGGGCTGATGCCTACCACCTGCTTAAACAATCGGCGGAAATGGCTTTCGCTGATACAGCAGTGCGCGGACAGGCTCTGTATGGATATGGGCTCCTTGTAATGTTCATAGATATAGGACAAGGCAGAACATATATAAAAATAAGCGCTGGCAGGCTCTTCGGGGGAACTGCCGCCAACGGCGGATGTGAGAGTGAGGCGGTTCATTTCGGCGCAGAGCGCTGTCAAAAGGCCGTGCACCGCTCTTTGGTACAGAGTCTTTTTACCGTGGAATTCTTGAAAAAGCCGGGATATAAATAAATGCAGTACCGGAAATTCCTTTTTCTTAATAATTACCGGAAGCTTTTGGGGTATGTAAAAAAATTGCCACAGAGAATCACAGTCGCAGCAGTCTTCCTGAAAAAACAGCCTTGGCTCCACGTATAAATATTCCCATGCGCTTGGGGATGATCCGCTTACCGTGGTATGGGGAATCTGAGGAAAGATAATGCTGTAGTCACCGGATCGGTAATCAAAGCAGTCGGAATCTCTACAGCAGAGCCGGCCGGAACCGTCAATGCAGCAGCCGATCTCGATACCGTTGTGGAAATGTAGAAATTCCGGCACGGTTACGGCGTTTGACCAATAATTTCCCAAGAATGCAAGTACGGGAAAAGAGGCGGGGAAATCATAAGGGCGGTAGGTCAGCGGTAAATGTCTGAATGATTGTTTCTGCATAGTTTTTAACTCCTTAGCGGCAAGCCGGAAAAGAAAAGCCGCTGTATAATATGTATAAAAGTATAGCTGATATCAAAGAAAAAGTAAACAATATGACAAAAGGCAGGATTGGAAATGACTGGAATCGAAAAGACAGGCATAGAAATAGCCAAAGAAGGGACAACAGAAACAAAAGCAGTCCTAACAGAGAAACAGGCAGCAGAGGCAAAAACGGTAAAATCAGCGGAAACAGAGACAGCAAGAACAGAAACAAAAGCAGCAAAGGCAGAGACAGCAAGAACAGAAACAAAAGCAGCAAAAGCAGAGACAGCAAGAACAGAAACAAAAGCAGCAAAAGCAGAGACAGCAATGAAAGAGACAAAAGCAGAGACAGCAAGAACAGAGATCACGGAATCCGAGATTATCGGAATTATGAAGCGGGAAATTGTGTGTGCGTTAGGCTGCACGGAACCCAGCGCGGTTGCGCTGGCTGTGGCGAAGGCGAGGGAGACGCTGGGTGAGGAACCGGAAAAGATACTGCTTCATGTCAGCGGTAATATTTTAAAAAATGCCATGAACGTAGGCATACCCGGCACAAATTTAAAAGGAATTGAGACGGCGGCGGCTCTGGGGAGCGTGGCGGGCAAAGCCGAGTATGGTCTGGAAGTGCTTAAGGGAGTGGAAGAGGATCATATACGGCAGGCACAGGAAATGATACAACAAGGCAGACTGGAGATTCAGTTAAAAGATTGTGAAGAGAAGCTTTACATAGAAGCAAAATGTATCAAAGGCGACAGGTCTGCGGAGGCCGTCATAGAAAGATATCACACCAATTTTGTCAATGTCTGTAAGAATGACAGAGTCATTTATTTTAAAGATAAGGAAGAATCCGCGGAGGAGATTTCCGGGACATATCATCTGACCTTAGAACGTATCTGGGAATTTGTACAACAGTGTGGAATGGAACAGCTCAGCTTTCTGAAAGAGGTCATAGAGGTAAACAGCCGCATTGCCGAAGAGGGGCTGCGGGGAGAGTACGGCATGGGTGTGGGAAAACATTTGGCCGAAAGGGGAAAGCGGGAGACAGAAACGGATTTCCAGACCTATGTGGTATCCTATGTGTCCGCGGCGGCGGATGCCAGAATGGCAGGCTGCGCGCTTCCGGTGATGGCGACCACGGGAAGCGGCAATCAGGGACTTACGGCTTCCTTGCCGGTGATCGCCGCAGCCGGATGGCTGAAATGCAGCGAGGAAGAGCTGTACCGGGGACTGGCTTTAAGCGAGCTTGTGACCATCCATGTGAAGGAATATATCGGGAAACTGTCCGCATTGTGCGGATGCGCCATCGCGGCATCCATCGGCAGCGCCTGCGGAATCACCTATTTATTGGGCGGGCAGTATAAAAATATAGAATATGCCGTTAAAAATATGGTGGCCGATATATCCGGTCTGATTTGTGACGGAGCCAAGGCGGGCTGTGCCTTGAAGATTGCCACATCCGTCTCCGGAGCCATACAGTGCGCGTATTTAGCCTTGGAGGGAGTGGAGGCGCCGGAGCGGGACGGTATCGTCTGTGAAAGTGTGGAGGATACCATATGCAATCTGGGGAATCTGGGAAATAACGGTATGCGCGTCACGGATCATGTCATATTGGATATGATGCTGGCCAAGGAGTAATGTGAAAAGGGTATTACACGATTCTGATCCGAGTGCCTGCCGAAGCGGGAATCCTTCGCTGGGTCGTGAGCCGCGGCAAAGCTGCGAAAGTATGATGGATTGCTTTTGTCCGCCGGAGAAGGCATATCAGAAAGTGCATAAAAAATAAAAATATATGGAGGCAGTTATGACAAAAAAAGAGAGACTATTGAGAGCATTTCAAAATCAGGAAGTGGACAAGGTTCCCATGGGGTTCTGGTATCATTTTTCTCCCGATGATGACTTCGGACAGAAAACGGTGGATCAGCATCTGGAGCTGTTCCGCGAGACGGGTATGGATATGATCAAAGTAATGTGTGACGGCTACTTTAATTATCCCAATCCCTACATTGAAAAGGTAACATCTGCGGAAGACTGGTTCGGACTGACACCCATGGGGGAAGACAGTCCTTATATCGCCAATCAGGTATTGCGCGCTAAGAGAGTGGTGGAAGGCGTAAAAGGGGAGTGCTGTGTATTTTACAACGTATTCTGCCCCATGTCCCTGATGCGTTTCGGAACAAGCGAGGAGCTTCTAATGAAGCATCTTAAGGAAAATCCGGAGGCTGTCTGTCATGCGTTTGAAGTGATTGCGGAAGATGTCAAGACATTGGTTCGGAAATTGATTACCGAGGCGGGCTGCGACGGCATTTATTATTGTGTACAGAACGCGGAGACATTCCGTTTTACCGCAGAAGAGTACCGCAAGCTGGTAAGACCTTCAGATTTGAAGGTATTGGAATATGCAAATACATTGAGTGAGAACAATATTCTGCACTGCTGCGGCTGGGCGGGAGATCCCAACAGAATAGAAGTTTGGCAGGATTATCCGGCAAAGGCCGTGAACTGGGCCGTGTACGTGGAGAATCTCTCTCTGGCAGAGGGCAAAAAGTTTTTCGGAGGCCGTTGTGTTATGGGTGGATTCGATAACCGCAAGGAAGGCCTGCTTTACTCCGGAACGAAGGAAGAAATCGAGAAAGAAGTGGAGAGGATTCTGAAAGAGACAGGGACTACCGGGGTCATCCTTGGCGCGGACTGTACCGTTCCTTCGGACATCGACCATCAGAGATTGATTTGGATCCGGGAGAAATTGGACAAAATGTAAATCGGTGGGGAATTTTTGAAGGACGGGAAGGCCTGCTATGCTGTAAGATCCGATTTTTGGAAGGAGACTGTAATGAATCAGGAAAAAGGATATGAAAGTATGAAATATAACAGAACGGGAGACAGCGGTCTGCTTCTGCCTGCCATGAGTTTTGGACTGTGGCATAATTTCGGGGAAGACCGCCCCTATGAAAACGCACGGGATATGGTGCTGACCGGATTTGAAGCGGGAATTACCCATTTCGATCTGGCTAATAATTACGGGCCTCCGGCAGGGGCCGCGGAACACACCATGGGTAAGATTCTGAGAGAAGAGCTGGCAGACCATAGGGATGAGATAATTCTGTCCACGAAGGCAGGATATGGAATGTGGCCGGGGCCTTATGGGGACGGCGGCTCCAGAAAATACCTGATGGCATCCGTAGATCAGAGCCTGAAAAGACTTGGGGTGGATTATGTGGACATTTTTTACCACCACCGGCCTGACCCGGATACTCCTTTGGAGGAAACCATGGGAGCTCTTGTTGATATCGTGCGCCAAGGGAAGGCATTGTATATCGGCCTTTCCAACTATGGCCCCGAGAAACTGGAGGAAGCTGCCGGGATATTGGAAAAAATGGGAAGCAGATGCCTTATCCATCAGCACCGCTATTCAATGTTGGACAGAAAGAATAAGAATCTTTTTCCGGTGGTGAAAAAGAAGAAAATGGGCACTATCGCTTTCTGTCCTTTGGAGCAAGGCCTTCTGACAGATAAGTATCTCCACGGAATTCCGGAAGATTCCAGAGCGGCAGGCCGCAGCGTCTTTTTGGGCAGCGGCAATATTACCGCCGAGTATCTGGAAACCGCCGGGAAATTAAACGAATTGGCGGCTGTGCGGGGACAGTCTCTGGCGCAGATGGCATTGGCATATGCCTTGAAGGACGGAGAGCTGACTTCCGTGATTCTGGGCGCCAGCCGTCCCCAACAGATTAAGGACAATATTAAAGCGTTGGAAAAGCTTGAATTTACGCCGGATGAATGTAAGCGTATTGAAGAGATTCTGCAATAAATTTCGGCGGACATATGGTTTTTCGTTTTAACTAGTGTATTATATTGTTTATATTTTGTTTAACCATGATATCTGCAATACACAAAATTAACAAAGAAACAAAAATTAACAAAGAAACAAAAATTAACAAAGAAACAAAAATTAACAAATAAACAATTGATGTGTTTCGCTAAATATTTTGCCTGAATTTCCATCTGCCGCGTTAGACTTCCCAGACGCAGCCTCCGCTACACCGTCAAAAATCTGCCTTGCAGACTGAAAATTCATTCTGCGCTATTTAGCTGAGGGTAATCTGGCAGGCACACTGGAGCGCAGCTTAATCTTTATTGCATTGGAGCCGAGGTAAATCAGATCTTTGTGAAATAAAAACGAGGAATAACTATGGATGAGAGAGTAATAAAAGAGTGGATTGAAAATAAAATGCCCGAGCTGGTGGAAGCGTTGAAACAAATCTGCCGCATCCGCAGTGTGGCGGAGACGGAGAACCCTTCCTGTAAACCTTATGGCGAGGGTTGTAAGATGGTGCTTCGGGATATGCTGCAAACCGGTAAGGATTCCGGGTTTTCCACAGAGAATTTTGAGGATTATGTGGGACGTATTTCTTATCCCGGCAGGAAGAAAGAGAATATTGCGATCTGGGCGCATTTAGATGTGGTGGACGAGGGCGGAGGATGGGATTATGCCCCTTACAACCCCATTGTAAAGGACGGTTATTTCATTGCCAGAGGCTGTCAGGACAACAAAAGCTCAGCGGTGATGGGATTGTATGTGCTGAAATTTATGAAGGAGCATGGGATTGCTTTAAACCATACTTTGGATTTGTATCTGGGAACCTGCGAGGAACAGGGAATGTATGACTTGGATTATTTTACGGCTCATTACCCATGTCCTACATTTTCACTGGTGCCGGACAGCGGCTTTCCCGTCTGCTGCGGAGAGAGGGGATCTTTTAACGGAGAATTGCTCCAGAAGGAGGAGGTAAGCGGGGAACTGCTGGACATCACCTGTGACTGCGGGCAGTATACGGTGCCGGACAAAGCCTGCGCCGTTCTCCGGTACACCGAGGAAAGATGGGCGAAATGCGCGGATGGCCAAGAAAATGTGGAAGCGGTGCGGGAAGGAGAGGAAATCCGTGTTTCGGCAAAGGGAGTTTCCACACAGGCGGCAAATCCGGACAAGGGAGACAGCGCCCTGAGCAGACTGGCCGAATATTTATGCGGGAGAGATTTGCTGCCGGAGAAGGATCTGCGCGTCTTTTCTCTGGCGGCAGATATCAACCGGAATCACAATGGAGACGCCTTGGGAGTATTCTGTGAGGATGCTTTGTCGGGTCCTATGGTGATGGCGGCCACACAATTGTCGATCAGGGAGAATTCCGACGGAAAAAGAATACCGGTATTGGGATTCATCTCCAAGTTCCCGGTGACCCAAAACGAAATTCCCTATGAGGAACGGGCGGGGGAAGCTGCGGGCAAGAGGGGCTTTGAGCTGAAAGTGACCAGAAACGCGAAAGCAAATTGTTTTGATCCCCAGCGGCCTGCGGTGAAGCGTTTGACCGAATGCAGCAACGAAGTCTTGGGCAGAGAGGATGAGCCTTTTGTGATGAGCGGCGGAACCTACGCCAGAAAGCTTCCCAACGCCATAGCCTTTGGCACGGGTATGCCGCTGCCTAAGCGTCCGGAGGAGATTTTCCGGCCGGGGCATGGAGACTATCATCAGCCGGATGAAAGCATTTCCTTAGAGAGAATCCGGAAAGCGTTGGAAATCTACATAAAAGGAATCCTGCGGATAGACGAGTTGGACTTAAGGTAGAGTAATACCACATGTTTCATGTGTTTACGCAGATAAAGAAATACCAAAAGAAGGGAGAAACAAAATGAAAAAAGGTAGAAAAACAAGTGCTGTGTTAGCGGCAATGCTGGCGGCTTCTACGCTGCTGGCAGGCTGTGGGGACTCCGGAAACGGCGCTCAGGGAGCAGACGGACAAACGGCAGCAGCCCATCCCATCGGCAACGGAAAAGTAACTTTGACAATTTTTTGTGATTTCCAGAATGCGGCAAGATCTTATTACACCGATTTGGGAGATAATCCGGTAGTTCAGTGGATTGAGAAAGACACGGGACTGACTCTGGAATTTATTCATGCACCTGCGGGAGACGACGGAACTTTCTTCCAGAATATGCTGGCAGGCAACGATCTGCCGGATCTGATCTTCTCGAGCCGGTTCCAGACCCATTATCCGGGCGGTGTGGAAGGCGCTGTCAATGACGGAGTACTCTATGACGTGACGGAGCTGGTGGAGCAGAATGCACCGAATTTCTGGGCGCTCTGTGATGAGGAGCAGGATCCCGACATCCAGAAAAAAATACGCGGAGACCAAGGAATGATCATAAAGTTCGGCAGTACTTTCCTGCCGCCCACGGATAATAATAAGGTATTCAACGGGCTTGTGGTCAGACAGGACTGGCTGGAGAAATATAATCTGGAAGCTCCTGTGACGCTGGAAGAATATACCGAAGTTCTCCGCACGTTCAAAGAGAACGGGGTGGAGTATCCTCTGGCTCTGTGCGAGTTCTTTAATCAGTCGCAGTTCAGCTCCAACAATCCTATTGCATCCGCTTTTGGCGTATCCGTTAAGGAATTCGATTTGGACGCGGAAGGAAACGTACACTACTGCAGGACACAGGACGGATATAAAGAATTCTTGAAATTCCTTCGCGGCTGGGCCGAGGAAGGGCTGATTGATGAAGATCTTGTGAGCCGCAGCATTGATGATTCCTTGAGACTGTTCCAAGGGGGACAGGCAGGAATGTGCTTTGCCCATACCTATAATGTAAAGCAGTCCGTAGCGGTAGGACCGGCAACGGATCCCGATTTTAAGCTTCTGTGTCTGGAGATGCCCAAGGTGAATGCCAGTGACCAGACTCATTTGTCCGCACCTACCAGATCCATCAACAGCAACTCATGGCAGGTATCCGCAAGCTGTAAGCATCCCGAGGAAGCAGTGGCGTTCATCGATTATCTGATGAGCCCTGAGACATTGCTGCTCACGGCATGGGGAACCAATGAAGGGGAAAATAAGACCTATCAGATCAATGCCGACGGTCAGAGAGAGTTCACGGATTTCGTGACGAATAATCCCGATGGTATGGATTACGATACGGTACGTGCATTAAATATGTGTGCGCCTTTCCAGATTAAGTATGATGAGACTATGGAGGCATCCCAGTATTCCGAGGCAGAGTGTCATCAGTCATGGGACGCTTGGGGCGCGCAGAATGACGGTGATTATAACCTTCCCAGATATCTTACGCTGACCACCGAGGAGTCTGCGGAGCTGACCAGAATCAAGCAGGATCTTGCCAACTATTCCGATGAGATGGTATACAAATTTATCTTCGGTCAGGAAGACATTGATGCTAAATGGGATGAGTTCGTAGCGGAGCTTGAGCGTCTGGGAAGCATCAGAGGAGAAGAAATCAACAAGGAAGCTTACGACAGATATCTGCAGCGTGGCAATTGATATTGCCGTCAGGAAAGCTGTCCGAAATGAAAAGTACTGTTTCGGCCGTAGGACAGTGTGGGTTCCGGCTTTTTAAGGGAATCCGGCAGAAAATATTGAGATAAACGGGGCGGGCTTTCGTACCGCCCCTGTTTCTTAAATAGGCTCTGGTATATCATTGCGCATACCTTGCAGGAATCGGCGTTTGATACTTATGTCGGCACAAAGGAGGAGAAGAAAGCGGTGAGGCGGCATTGCCCGCCGGCGACGCCTGAATCGCTGGCATATGTCCGGTACGCATCGAAGTGCAGACTGACTTGGACAACAATGCTGTGGCGGCGTGAACAGCAAACGCTGATTGCCTGAGTATCAATGCAGTGATGTACCGGGAATCTCATTGCATCCGGTTTAACGGGAAATAGGACGGAAAGGCGGATGCAGGGAATTCCGGGAGACTATCAGAGAGAGGAGGAGATTTATGGGTGTGGCAAAAAGCATGACTGCGGATAAAAACACTCCGTTTTTTAAGAAACTGTGGAAAAACATGGTGACGCATCCGCTGCTTTATCTAATGATTTTGCCGGTTTTGGCATATTTTTTGACTTACCATTATTATCCCATGTACGGGATGATTATATCTTTTTTTGACTATGTTCCCACAAAAGGAGTTTTGGGAAGTGATTTTGTAGGATTGAAGCATTTCAGGGCGTTTTTGGAAGACCCATATTTTTTCCGTACCATGAGGAATACGCTTTCCATAAATCTGCTGCTTCTGTTGTTTGGCTTTCCTTTTCCCATTATATTTGCCGTTTTGCTGAACGAACTCAGAAGTGCGAAATTCCGTAAAATAACTCAGACCGTAACGTATATGCCCCACTTTATTTCCACAGTGGTTATCTGTGGGCTTATGCTGGATTTCTGCAAGTCAAAAGGTGTGATCACCACGATTTTCAGCGCTTTGTCAGGAAGGGATCCCGTAAATTTGTTCAGCCAGTCGGCATTTTTTCAACCGCTCTATGTACTCATGTGTATCTGGCAGGAATTCGGATGGGACTCCATCATATATTTTGCCGCATTAACAGGTATTGATCAGGCTCTTTATGAAGCTGCGGATATAGACGGAGCGGGCCGGTGGAAAAAGATTATCCATATTACGCTTCCCGGCATTTCTCCCACCATTATTATTTTGTTAATTATGCGCATTGGCAATATGATGACTTTGGGATGGGATAAAATATTGCTGCTCTATAATCCTATGATTTATGAGAAGGCGGATGTAATCTCCACCTATGTATACAGGATTGGTCTCATGAATTTCCAGTATAGTTTTTCCACGGCGGTGGGAGTGTTTAACTCGGTAATCAACTTTATTTTGCTGCTTTCTGCCAATGCCGTCAGCAGAAAAGTAAATGATACCAGTTTATGGTAATAGTGTGAAGAAAATCACTAAGCTCGGAAAGACCTCGCTAAGTGATTTCACGCTCTGCGGTGCAGAGCTTCTTCACACGGAAGAACGCAAGAGCAGCGTTCTTCCAGACTTGCACCGATTTATTGATTGTTTGTGCCGGCTGCGTCGGCATGTTTGGAAGTGTGAAGGAAATCACTAAGCTCGGAAAGACCTCGCTAAGTGATTTCACGCTCTGCGGTGCAGAGCTTCTTCCCAAACTGCTAAAGCAGTTGTAAGAATCCGCGAGCGGATTCTTACGGCCTTGCACCAGTTCATAAATTGTTTGTGCCGGCTGCGTCGGCATGTTTGGAAGTGTGAACGGAATGAAGATTTTCTAAGTCATTCCCAAGGAATGGCTTTGCCATTCCTTTAAGAACGCAAGAACAGCATTCTTCCGGACTTGCACCAGTTCATAAATTGTTTGTGCCGGCTGCGTCGGCATGACGGGAAGTTTGCGAGAAATATAGGTTTATGTAATAGAATTTTAAGAAATAGATTCTCTTGTCAAGTTTGATATGCGTGCTGAGCGCGCAAGGGGGTATAGACATGAAAAAGAAAAGGATAGGACCGTTTCAGGTTATCAATATGTTAATTATGCTTTTCCTGATTTTTATAACAATCTATCCCATGTATTATGTGGTGGTGGCTTCCATAAGTGACCCGATTCTGCTGAAATCTCATACAGGTCCCCTTCTGTGGGTATTGGGCGAGCCGACTATGGCCGGATATGAAAAGACATTGGCAAACAAAAATCTGTTCAGCGGATTTAAAGTGACATTGTTCTATCTAATAGTGGGGACATCCATGCAGCTCATACTCACCAGCTTCGGCGCGTATGTTGTCTCCAGAAAAAACTTTTTGATTCGTAACGGAGTAATGAAATTCATGGTTTTTACCATGTTTTTCAGCGGGGGGCTTATTCCTATGTTTTTTGCCATCCGCAATACGGGCATCTACAATACCATATGGGTATCCTCGATTCCATATGCGGTCAGCGCGTATAACCTGATTATCATGAAGACCTTTTTTGCCTCCATTCCGGAGAGCTTGGAGGAGGCGGCCATTATTGACGGCGCCAATGATTTTACGGTGTTTTCCAGAGTGATTATGCCCTTGTCAAAGCCGGTGGTGGCAGTGATGATGCTGTATTACGGCGTGGGTCAGTGGAATTCGTGGTTCCCTGCGGCAATGTTCAACAGGGACAGAAAGATTTATCCGCTGCAGATGATTCTACGGGAAATCCTCATCGAAAATCAGGAGCAGAGTGCAGATTCGCTGTTTGCGGCGGTGGAGCAGTCTTTTTCCAATGATCTCGTAAAATATTGCACTATTGTAGTGTCCACGGTTCCGATATTAATAATCTATCCCTTTTTGCAGAAATATTTTGAAAAAGGTGTTATGATAGGAGCGGTGAAGGGATAGTGTACTGATCGTATTACATTCGCTGAATATCTTGTCTGAATTTCCATCTGCAGCGTTAGATTTCCTAGACGCAGCCACCGCTGCGCCGTCGGAAATCTGCCTTGCAGACTGAAAATTCATTCTGCGCTGTTTAGCTGAAAGTAATCTGGTCAGTACACTAATCCATAGGAAGGAGAGTCGGTATGGATAGAGAATTGTATGATAAGGTCAGCCGGTGGTTTGAAGAGCACCGGGAGGAAATGATTGGAGATATTATCCGTCTTGTGCGGATTCCCAGCGTATCCTGCCCTCAGGAAGGGGAGGAGGCTCCTTTCGGGGAAGCGTGCAGGGACTGCTTGGAAGAAATGCTGGCCATGGGGCGGGAGTTTGGATTTCATACGGAGAATTACGGAAACCGTGTGGGCAGCATAGGGCAGCAGGATAAGGATTGGGATCATATGATCGGTTTCTGGAACCATCTGGATGTAGTTCCGGTGGGAAATCAGTGGACTTATGAACCCTTTGAACCCGTGCTCAAAGATTATTTCCTGATTGGGCGGGGAGCACAGGACAATAAAGGCCCTGCGGTGGGTATACTTTATATGATGAAGTGTCTGCGGGAGCTGGAGATTCCCATAAAGCATCAGCTGACACTGTTTGTGGGCTGTGACGAGGAACGGGGAATGAAGGATTTGGAATATTATGTCAGCCATCATCCCACTCCCCGTCTGTCCATGATAGCGGACAGCGGATTTCCGGTATGTTACGGGGAAAAAGGCATTCTGGAGGGAAGCTTACACAGCCGTGAGAATGTCTGTGAGGAGATTCTGGAGCTGGAGGGTGGAAACGCCAGCAATATGATTCCCGATGCGGCATATGTGGTGCTGAAATCCACCAAGGCGCTGGAGGAAGAATTGGACTGCATAGCCGGCGAGAATTCGAACAAGACGGCAGCGGAGAGCGGAATAGGACAGAATTCGGACAAGGCGGCAGCGGAGAGCGGAATAGGACAGAATTCGGACAAGACGGCAGCGGAGGGCGGAATAGGACAGAATTCGGACAAGACGGCAGCGGAGAGCGGAATAGGACAGAATTCGGACAAGACGGCAGCGGAGGGCGTAATAGGCGAGGATTCGGACAAGGCAGATACGGAGAGCGGAATTGGTAAGGAAAGCCTGAAATTAGCAAGGATAACAGTGGAAAGGGAGGCGGGCAAAATACGCATCGGCGCATCCGGAGAAAGCAGACACAGCGCTTTTCCTGAGGGGAGTGTCAATGCGGTTCATGAGCTTTTAAAATTCCTTTCGGGGCTGACATCTTTACCGGAGAAGGACAGGAAGCTTTTTGGCAAATTGGCGTATCTGTCACAGGAATACTACGGGGAACATATGGGAATTGCAGGCAGCGATGAAGTTTCCGGCAGGACAACCTGTGCCGCTACCGTCCTGAAATTAAAGGAAGGACGGGTTTCTCTGCATTTCAATATCCGCTATGTGATCTCGGAGGACGGGGAAAAGCTGTCGGCTTTGCTGAGCGGGAAGGCGGAGGAAAAGGAGCTTTTATGGGAGACGGAACGGAATTCCGCACCCAACTATTTCCCCAAGGAGCATCCGGCGGTAGGGATTCTCACAGACCTTTACAATGAAATTACGGGCGGCAATGCGGAAGCCTTTGTGATGGGCGGAGGAACATACGCCAGAAAGCTTCCAAGGGCGTTTGCCTACGGAGTGGGTGGAATGAAGCAGTCGGAGGAAGATATCCGCATCAAAGAGAGTCTCTTCCTTCCCGGCCACGGCGGCGCCCATGAGCCGGATGAGGGGCTGAATGTAAGACTTTTGACGGAGGCCATGAAGATATACACCATGGCAGTGATCGCGCTGAACGACTGCGAAATATAGGCGGTTACATTTGGTGGATTGATTGTGCCGACTACGTCGGCATGTCTGGAAGCGTGTAAATGTGTAAAAAGTATGTAAAACGCAAAAGGAGGTTACTCTTGCCCCCGTTTTACTATGCCGATCTGGCCGCTTGCCCGGTAAGGGGCATATTTGGGTGCGGATTTCAGTATTTCACGTTTTTCGTTGCGGAAGCTTTGAGGACTGCAGCCCATAATTTCACGAAAGATTCGATTGAATCCGGAATGAGAGTGGAAACCTACATCCAGAGCAATGGACAGGATGCTGTCCTCCGTGCTGACGAGGGCAAAACAGGCTTTCCGTATCCGGGTGCCCCGCAGGTATTGCAGTGGTGTCTGGTGAAAGCTTTTGCGGAAATACGCAAGAAATTGTTTTTGGGAAAGTCCGCACAGCTGCGCCAGAAGGGCAGGATCCGGATCGTGGGCGAATTCTCTGTCCATGTAAGAAATGGCGGGAAACAATCGGGCGCGGAGATTTTCCGGATGGGAATCCACAGAGCTTCCGGGAGGCGAACCGGCGGAACATTCCTGATACCGGCGGTAAAGCTGTATCAGCAGCGTTTCCAAAAGCCCCGAGACTGTCTGGGAGCAATATTCTTCCTGTCGGGATATGGCTTCTATGATCAGTCGGATCAGAGCCGCTTCGTCACCGAAAGATTCTTCTCTGAAAATCTTGGGAAAATCCGTATATCGATACCAAAACATTTCTTCCGGCAGCCCTTTCGGGTAAAAGGGGGCCAAAACCTCCTCCGGATTGAAAAAAAGATAATGACAGCATACATGGGATGGGACTTGGGGCGGGAAAAAGCTGGCATGAGTGTAAAACGGGGGCAGAAATAGAAAATCTCCGGCCTTTATCCGGCTGTATACATTTTCCAGATTCCATGTCATGGAACCCGATTCGCACAGAGCCAGTTCAATACAATTGTGAAAATGGATAAAATCCGCATGGTCGGAAATCTCCGTCCCTTGCATTAAAAGCACGGGAAAGTCCTGTGAAAATTTATATTCGCGGTATGTGATGGGAAGAGTAGAATAATTTTTGGCAGTCATAACATATTTTAAGCGATTTTTCTCGCTTTCTCCGGTGTAGGTCTTTTACTTATGACATTAAGTTTAGCGGGATAGGATGGGGTTGTCAATATACAAATATTTGGAATATCCCGCCACAATGTCAAATGAATGTTCAAATTTCCTCAGAAAAATTTCAGCCGGAAACAACAATGACTTGCATCCCACAAAGTTTTTTTATTTGAAGAAATAGCAATTTTGAGGTATAATGCCAGATAAACAGCCAAAACCACTGAAGTCAGAGACAGAAAAGTCTGTATAAAGTCTGTCTGGCTTGTGGGACTACAGAGAAAAAGAAGCAGGATATGGATAGCTTTGGATTGGATAAGAAAGAGACAAGAGATGGCGGAAAAACTGGATGTGATAGGCGGAAAACTTGAAAAAACTGCCGAAGGGATATTGCTGTTTATATGTATATGTGTTTTGGGAGTGCTTGCATTATACAGCGCAAAATATACGATGGTGGAAAATGCCGGGATTCCCTCGGACATGCGGGACAACGGATGGATAAATTTTCTTATATTGGCAGTAGTTACAACAGTCGCTGCTTTGCTGCACAGGATTTCGCGGAGCGGACGCTTTAGCTTTGTTAATCGGCGCATTCGGGCATGGCAGCCATATATAATCGGTATTGCATCAGTATTAGTGTATCTTATCAGTGCGGTGTGGGTTTCTAATTGTCATGTGGAACCTTGCGGGGACAGCGGCGTGCTTTGCTCTGTCGCCGGACAGATGATGGCGGGAAATTATTCTGCTATGGAAGGAGCGGGCAGTTATATGGCTGTTTTCCCGCATCAGTTTAGTCTGTTGTCTGTGATTCAATTTGTATTTACCTTGTTTGGGGAATGGAATTATAGAGTATTTCAGCATATAAATGCCTTTTGTATGCCCTTGCTTTTTTACAGCGGTTATAAATTCTTGCAATTTATTTGTGACGATTTGGAAACGGTGATTTATTATATTCTTTTTTTTCTGGGTTGTGCACCGTTGTTTTTGTATGTGCCTTTTGTATATGGAGAGATTATCTCTATTACTTTTACCATGGTGTTGATGTGGCAGACGACCCGATACTGTAAGACGGGTAAGAAAATCTGTTTTCTGTGGGGGACAATGGCGATTGTTCTGGCCTGTATGGTGCGTAAAAATTCTTTGATTGTATTGATTGCGGTGGGAATTGTAATGGTAATCCATTCGATGAAAAAAGCAGATCTGCGCGGAGTTGTTTGGATTCTTGTGATGATTGTGGCAGTTTCCGGCTCCGACCGTTTAGTGCATTTATATTATGAGAAAGTATCAGGAGTGGAAGTGGCGGACGGCGCTCCCTTCATTTCATGGGTTCGTATGGGGCTTCAAGACACATGGGCGGGTCCCGGCTGGTTTGACAACAGCAGTGTGGAGGCATTTGCGGAGCATGGCTATAATGCGGAACAGACGGCTTTGGCGGAAAGGAGTTTTCTTGCGGAAATTTTGAACGATATGTGGGAGGACAAAGCAGGCAGCACTGACTTCTTCCGCCGGAAAATATTGTCTCAATGGAATTCGCCGGGATATAATAATTATTATGTGACGGAAAATTTTGACTGTGGTCCGGAAGAACTTCCGGCTTTTGTAAGGCGGATATATTATGATGATGCAGAGGCTGTTTTGGGGTATATGGACAGGTATCAGTTTGTGCTCTATTTTTATGCGGCAGTGTCTGCTGTTGCATTATTTGTCGACAAGAAAAAGAGACATTGTTTGGCGGAGCGTCTGCTCTATATTGCTATAATCGGCGGATTTCTATTCAGTGCAATGTGGGAGGCCAACAGTCGTTATGTGCTGCCATATGTGGTTTATATGATTCCATTGGCGGCATTGGGAATCGGCAGGTTGATAAAAGGGATCGGACAGGTGCAGTTTTTTAAAAAGAGGTATGAGCGGATGCAGAATGCGTTAAAAGGATATAAAAATAATACAAAATATATGGAAGAAGGCCAAACTCAAAAAAGAGGATTAACTGTAGAGTATAGAGCCCAGAAGGATTTGCCTTGTGATGAGTTATATTAACTGTTTCCGGCAGTAGGCTGGACCACAGCAGATGCAACAACGCAGGACATGATAGAAAACTTTAATATTGCTTTCCTGCATTCAACTTTTGTCTTTTCTGCGTGGGTTGATGGGAGATTGGTAGGATGTGTAAGAGTTTTAAGTGATTTGCATTTTCGTTCCATTATTTATGATTTGGCTGTTTTACCTGAATTTCAAAAAGAAGGTATCGGTAAAGAATTAGTGCAAAGATGCCGGAATGCCTGCAGCGGTTCGGAGTGGTTAGTGCAGACGGATCAGGCAAAAGGATTTTATGAAAAAATCGGCTTTAAAGAAAATCATGATTATTTTTTGACGATTCCCTGTAATGGTTTTAGAGCGAGTCCGTATATTTATCGGGATAATCTTACCGTAACAGTCCAGACAGAGCGCTGAACCGTTACGGTTTTTGTTTCCCGGCCGGTGCTGCATATTTTATTGACAGCTCTGACGTTCCGAAGGCTGTACGATAACGGAGACTGCCTGACTTCCGCTCCATTCAAAAGAGTAGGACTCGCCGGAAGCTTGGCCGATGAAATTTTTCCATGATATATCCGTTCGGATGGAAGGGTCACAGACGCCGGACTGTCCCATCCAGCAGATTACCGCATCCGGATCTACGGAGATGGTACTGTGATTTTGGAGATTGCTCAACACGATGGGATTGCCGTCTGACAGAATGGCAACATAGGCATTATTGCCCGTACCTGTCAGGGTTGAGGTAGCCAGACCTTTCTGAGATAAAATGCCGACGCCGATGAAACGAACATCGTATTTACAGTCTTGCGTAAAGGCTAAAATGTTCTCCGATTCCACGGAGACCGTTTCGCCTGCGGCAAGCTTATAAATTACCACATGCTGGCCGAAGTTAGCGTAATATGTAACGGAATCACCGTTCATGGTGACTTTCATCAGAGGAAGATTTTCCCCCGTAACACGCCGCAGAAAAGAACCCAAAGCGGCCTGAGCAAAATTGTTTTGTGGGCCGAGAAGAAGTTTTTCAAATTTATAGTTCTTTCCGTTTTGGCTTTCACCGGCGATGAAAGCTCCGGCTTTGGTAAAAAGGACATCATTTCCGGTGCAAGTTACTTTTAAAGTTAATTCATTTACAGTCTCGAATGTTAACATTGGTATTTCCTCCATTTCTGTTTCTTTCACGTATTGGTCCGGCATTATATTAGGTATGGGCCAAATGTTTAATTTTCTACTTGTACGCCATATAGTCCGCATAGTCCTGACAGGTCTTTTGCAACGCCGTTGCCGACAGCATTAAATTTCCAAATTCCGTTATGGAGATATACTTCACCGATCATCATGGATATTACGTTTGTGTAGTATTCATCCATTTGAAAGCTGACCAGCTCCTCTTGGCTGTCGTCGTTTAATATTCTGATGTAGGCATCTTGAACCATTCCAAAGTGCAGATTTTTTTCCAATGCCTCATGAATCGTCAGAACAAAAACAATTTTTTTCACGGAAGGATTCAGTTTGTCCAAATGAACCGTAATGCTTTCGCGGTCAACAGTGTTTTCCGGACAAAATACCGTGCTGTGATCCGGGCTTTCCGTCTGGCCGTAAAATACAAACCAGTCATCACCGGGTACTTTTCCGGTGCCGTCCAACAGAAAAGCAGATACATCCACATCACATTGTGCATTTGTGGTATTCCAACCCAGACATGCTTTTAAGACACGGGGAGGCGTTTGGCTTGTAAGGGCGACTTTCTGCCCTTTTTGCATCATTTTCTGCAAAGGAGGTATGGGTTTCCGGGCAGCTGCCGGAGCGGCCTGCGATTGGCCGGAAGCAGCCTGTGAAAGAGCGGACTGTTGGCCGGAATCGGCCTGCGACTGTACGATCTGCTGTTGGTGAGATGCGGTCTGTGACTGTGCGGTCTGCCGGGCTGGAACGATATTTTCCGTCTGGCTGGCCTGACGTTCTTTTCTGGTGTTAAGGGAGTGGATTGTCTGCGCCTGAACCACATCTTGAGTGAGTGTATTGATGGAGGAAAGGGAGTCGCGGTCTATGGCTCCTTGTGACCTCATGGCTATATTGATCATAGTACCTCCTGTTCCAGTTCCGTCATATGCAATGTGCTTTAACCATTGTGTTACCGATCAGGGACTGTTCTTATTATGTAATTGATTATAGCGGAAAGCTTGATTGAATACAATGCTGTAATTGGATCAAATTATTTCCATGGATTCTTTCCGCTGCTGCTCAGCGCAAATATCACGCAAAGTGGGGTGTGCAGATGTCAGGAATGAATTTTCAAACACGCTCTAGAGCAAGTTGGAATTTATGTTATAAACCAAAATCAAGGGGGTATATCTTTTATGAAAACATGTTTTGTAGTATCTCCTATTGGAGATGTAGGAAGTGAAACAAGAATCAATGCGGACAAGCTATTCAAGTATATTATTAGTCCTGTTTGTGAGAGCTGTGGCTTGGAAGCAGTGCGTACGAGTGAAAAGCGGTATGAACTTTTCACTCGTTTTTTATTTGCACTCTGTTTGTCAGCGTTGATGATAAGTTGTTGTGAATACGTTGTTATTACCGCAAAATCAAATAGCCGTTTCGTATTTTTGATAATACCGCTAAACGATACTTCTACATTTGCTTCAATTGAGGGTGTAATTAATTTTGTGTCCTTGAACTTTATGCCTTGGTGGATTTTTACTCACCCGAAATATCCAGAAAGCCAGTATTTATAAGGGCTCGTGGGCTCTGCCCACACCCGGCCTCTGGAATAAGGAGGAAGGACAAAGACACAAAACTATATACACTATCCTTCAATTTGATGCAATTCCTATATATGATAAAATATATTTTGCTATTTCCTCTGACACTTGATAATATGTTATAAATTCTCCCTGCTCACTATATTCACCCGGAATTATTTCCTCAATATAATAATTACCATTGCTTTTATAAAGTATCTGGGTATCCATTTCTTTTAACTCTTTTTTATTATCCCTTGATAACATAAATCTAACAATTTGACATTCAACTTCTTCGGGATTTGGTGCATTATCTGCATATTCCCACTGTTCCAGAGCCAACCCGTTTAGATATTGCGCTATTTCAGAAATATCATCTATTTCATTCAGTAACGTATTTTTGTCTGCTCCGTAAAACTGTATCTTCTGCTCTTTAGAAGTCCTGCGTAGTTCCTTTTCTGTAAATGATGTTTCTCCTTGATAATATCGGGCATTCTCTATATCATCTGTTTTTTCAATATCACTATCTGGCACATAAAAATCAAGTCCCCACCCATCCAGTATGTCCTTCGCTGTTATATTCTTATTTAGCACTAAATCTTCTGGCGCATTGAGAAAGTGTCCCGCCTTTTCTGATATTCTGGCTATTGTTTCTATTTCTTGATTATAATCTCGTATAATATATTCACCTTTACTGGAAATATAAAATTCTAAGGTGCTCTTATTAACTAACTGTTTTCCATCCTGTAAAAATATAGGTTCATCAATTACCTCATATGATATATAACTATATACCAAGTCTATATCTTCTGGCAACTGTTCCATATAATTCCAAGATTCAATATCCAGTTGTTTTACGAACCTTTCTATTTCTTTATTATTGTCAATGATACCAATCATCTCACCAGAAGCTGAAGTAATTTCAGTAAATTGTTTTTTTTCTTCATCGTTTCCAAAAATATCTGTGGCAGCTTCCATGAATGATTTCTTTTCATTAGCAATAGAGGGGGCGGCGTATGCACCAGTTGCAAAAAAGCAAATACAAACGGCAACCGTGAAAATAACAGTAATGGCAATAATCACT
>Ga0137308_100864_pt1 | contig 38918 bp, 47 predicted proteins | sample Inofrocosms_June_FD_97181 | JGI IMG/M metagenome (GOLD analysis project Ga0137308, IMG submission 97181) | Mouse cecal microbial communities from Vienna, Austria - N-Acetylneuraminic and N-Acetylglucosamine D2O microcosms_June | ecosystem: Host-associated > Mammals > Digestive system > Large...
CGGCGGTTCGGCGCTGGTATGGTTCGGACTTACATGGTCTTTGGAACTGCACCAGCAGACAGTGGCAAGGCTGTGGCGGCAGGGGCAGGAATCGGAAACCGTGGTGGTGCAGCACATCATCACAAAAGGAACCATTGACGAGCGGATCATGAAAGCACTGGAATTAAAAGACACCTCGCAGTCCGCTTTGATAGATGCGGTAAAAGCCAATCTATGACAATCAACGAAAACCAGAGTCAATCCGGGGGAATTTCATTTTCGGAGGTGGCTTATGACAGCGAAAGAATATCTGATGCAGGCATACAGGCTGAATGAACTGATAGACTCCGATACGGAGGAGCTGGAACACCTGCGTGAGCTGGCGGGCAGGATATCAGGTTCAAACTTCGGCGAGCGTGTACAGTGCAGCAGGAACACGGAACCGCCCTTTGTAAAATATCTCAGCGACATCATAGAGATGGAGCAGAAAATACACAAAGAACTTTGTCAGCTGGTGGTTTTAAAAAAGCAGGTCAGCGGTTCGGTAGAAAAGGTCAGCGACCGTGAGGAGCGTCTGCTTCTGACCTACCGCTATCTTAATAACTGTACCTGGGAGGAGATTGGAGAAAGGCTCCACGTTTCAAACCGTACGGTCCACCGCATCCATGCATCAGCTTTGAAAAATTTTTCCGTGCCGGATTAAGGTTGGCACACTTTGCCGTAGTTTGGCACAGGGAAAAGTAGTATGATAGTATCATAGAAAATTGCGTAAAGCACCAGGCCATTCACGGGAAAAATCCTGTGGGTGGCTTTCTTTATGCAAAAAAAGGAGGTGGGGCTGATGCCGAGAAAACCAAAGCGGCCGTGTTCTTATCCCGGCTGTCCGAAACTTACCGACGGGCGGTTCTGTGAGGAACACACGAAGCTTGAAAACAAACGCTACGAGAAGTATGGCAGGGATCCTGCTGTACGCCGTAGGTATGGCAGGGCGTGGAAAAGAATCCGCAACAGCTATGTAAAGACGCACCCGTTCTGTGAGCTGTGTTACGGGAAAGGAATTCTTATGCCTGTCGAGGAAGTACACCATAAGAAACCTTTGTCCGAAGGCGGGACGCATGACAGGAGCAATTTAATTTCCCTTTGTAAATCCTGCCATTCAAGGATTCATGCAGAGCGCGGTGACAGGTGGCACTGACCCCAGGGCGGTCTGAATCCCTAAAATGGAAACGGCCGGGCAACGGTGCCGGGGTCACACGCATAAAAAGCGGAAATCAAACAGGGTATTAACCCCTTGGGATTTCCAGTATTCAATATGGTTTCCGTATGCTGCGGTGTTTGATTTCCGCAGCATTTTTTCAAAGAAAATCAAAGAAACGGGGGTGGAAACAGTGGCAAAGGACGGCAGTAACCGCGGCGGTGCAAGGCCGGGCGCAGGCAGGAAGCCAAAGGCTCTCACGGAAAAAATCAGTGAGGGGCGCTCTGCAGAAGTCCTGATGGAGCCTGCAGAGCTGGAAGGCATGGATGTGCCGCCAGTGAAAGATTTTTTGAAATCCCCGCAGAAAAGCGGCCGTGAGCTGGTGGCGGAGGAAGTCTACCGTGAAACGTATAACTGGCTGAAAGCAAGGAACTGTGACAGACTGGTCACTGTCCAGATGGTGGAGCAGTATGCCATGAGCGTGTCCCGCTGGATCCAGTGTGAGGAGATTGTTTCTTCTACTGGATTTCTTGCAAAGCACCCGACCACGGGGGCGGCTATCGCTTCCCCTTATGTCGCCATGAGCCAGTCTTACATGAAACAGACCAATTACTGCTGGATGCAGATATACCAGATCGTCAAGGAGAACTGCTCGGTGGAGTTTTCAGGGAACACGCCGCAGGATGATGTGATGGAGCGGCTTCTCAGGGCGAGGAAAGGAAACTGATATGAAACAAAAAACAGGTTTGGCGGCATTCATGGACACTCTGAATGCCAATAAGAAAAATCTTACAAGGCAGCAGTACCGCACCATCAAAGGCCAGGCGTTTTCCGGGGATATCAGGGGTGCGGAGAAAGGCTTGTATAAGCCGCTGGACAGGAGGTGTGGGTAATTGAAAACGACAACGGAAATGCAGCTCATAGCTACAGAGAAATTGATACCGTATGTGAACAATGCAAGGACGCATTCGGCTGAACAGATTAATAAACTACGCTCATCCCTGCGTGAGTTCGGCTTTATCAATCCCGTCATTATTGACCGTGACCTCAATGTCATAGCCGGCCACGGCAGGATTGAGGCGGCAAAAGCGGAGAGTATCTCGGAAGTGCCGTGTGTGTTTGCGGATTATCTTACCGAAGCCCAGAAGAAAGCATATATCTTAGCCGACAACCGCATGGCAATGGACGCCGGGTGGGATGAAGAACTTCTGAGGGTAGAGATTGAGGCTCTGCAGGCAGAGTCCTTTGATGTCGACCTGACGGGATTTGATGAAAGCGAGATCGCAGATTTGTTTGAAACAGACAGTGAAGTGAAAGATGATGGTTTTGATGTGGGTGCAGAATTGGAAAAACCGCCTGTTACAAAAAGCGGCGACCTCTGGCTGCTCGGAAACCACCGTCTTATCTGCGGAGACAGCACCAGGGAGGAAACTTACACACTTCTGATGGATGGTAAGAAAGCCAACCTTGTGGTGACGGACCCGCCTTATAACGTAAACTATGAGGGTTCGGCGGGAAAGATTAAGAATGATAACATGGAAAATGGAAAGTTTTATCAGTTCCTGCTTGACGCCTTTACCTGCATGGAAAAGGTCATGGAGAATGATGCGAGCATCTATGTATTCCACGCAGATACAGAGGGCTTGAATTTCAGGAAGGCATTTGCAGATGCTGGTTTTTATCTGTCGGGGACGTGCATCTGGAAAAAGCAGAGCCTTGTGCTCGGCAGGAGTCCGTATCAGTGGCAGCATGAGCCGGTTCTGTTCGGCTGGAAAAAGAAGGGCAGGCACCAGTGGTACACAGGCAGGAAAGAGTCCACCATCTGGGAATTTGACAAGCCGAAGAAGAACGGCGACCATCCGACCATGAAGCCTGTGCCTCTGGTTGCTTATCCGATTAAAAACTCAAGCATGAGCAACTGTATCGTGCTTGACCCGTTCGGCGGCAGCGGCTCCACGCTGATCGCCTGTGAGCAGACAGACCGCGTGTGCCACACCATTGAGCTTGATGAAAAGTTCTGCGATGTCATTGTGAAGAGATTTATCGAACAGGCAGGTACAACAGAAAATGTGTATGTGGTGCGTGACGGCCAGACCATAAAGTTTGATGAGCTGGAGGTTGGTGCGGATGGAGAATAAGAATTTAACACTTGGGAGTCTGTTTGACGGCAGCGGCGGATTCCCGCTGGGAGGCTTGATTTCCGGGATCACCCCTTTATGGGCATCGGAAATTGAGCCTTTCCCTATCCGTGTGACAACCAAAAGGCTGCCGCAGGTGGAGCATTACGGCGACGTTTCCACGCTTGACGGTGCAAAGCTTCCGCCCGTTGATATCATTACTTTCGGTTCGCCCTGCCAGGATATGTCCATTGCGGGAAAACGTGAGGGGCTTGGCGGCTCACGCAGTAATTTATTCTACCAGGCGGTAAGGATCGTTAAAGAAATGAGGTGTAAGACAGATGGCAGGTATCCAAGATTTGTGGTGTGGGAAAACGTCCCAGGGGCATTCTCGTCAAACAAAGGGAAAGATTTCAAAGCCGTCCTCGAAGAGATCTGCAAAGTCAAAGACCCTTGTGTGTATGTCCCTGGATCTGAAAAATGGCAGAATGCAGGGGAAATCCTGGGAGACGGCTACTCCGTTGCATGGCGGGTGTTCGACGCACAGTTTTGGGGAGTCCCCCAGAGAAGGAAACGCATCTACCTTGTCGCAGATTTTGCAGGCGGGTGTGCAGGAAAAATATTATTTGAGTCAGAAGGCGTGTCTGGGTATACTCCGCAGGGCTTCAAGTCGTGGCAAGGAGCTGCCGCCAATCTTAAAGAAGGCGCTGGAACGGCAGGCAGGCTGTGTCTGAACGACCAGGGAGGAAACAGAATGGATGTGACGGAAGATGTAACCTGCACATTGAGGGCAGAATCCCATCATCCTCCCTGCGTTATGGAATCGGCAGGCTTCTGCACGGAGCATTCGGCGAAAGCGAGGGGTATCGGTTATGAAGAAGAAACCGCACCGACCTTAAGGGCCGGCACTGTCCCTGCGGCGGTGATGTTTGAGAACCACAGCCAGGACACACGTTACCGCGGGCCGCTTGAAACTGCTCCCACTGTATCTTCAACCTACGGAACGGGCGGCAATAACCAGCCGTTTGTTGTGGAAAGACCAAAGTGCTATGATGTGCGTTTTACTTCCGAGGGGACGAAGAATGCCCGCCATAACTGTTATGAAACAGAAACGGCAAGGACGATTGACACAGGCGGCAATGCCCCAGATTCCAACCAGGGCGGCGTGGCGGTTGTGTATGGCATCTGCTCCAAAGACAGCAATTCCATGAAGTCAGATAACCCACACAGCGGATTTTATGAAGCTGAGACGGTGAGAACGATTGATGCCAACGGCGGCAATCCATCGTGCAACCAGGGTGGGATGGCAGTTGTTGCTATTCAGGGTTCTATGATTGGCAGGAAGGATGAAAACGGACCCCAGGGCAACGGCATAAACGAAGATGTGTCTTTCACTTTGAATGCCACAGACCACCATGCCGTAGCACATCCTGTTTACTGCACAAGCAAAAATTCCCATCACACTATCGCAGAGAAAGAACTGGCAAACACGCTGGTGGCTACCGATTACAAAGACCCGCCCTGCGTGGCAAAGGAAGAAATCACCGAACCGCATTATATTGTCCGCAGATTAACTCCGACCGAATGCGCAAGGCTGCAGGGCTTCCCCGACTGGTGGTGTGCGGATTTGGGGATTGAAAACCCCACTGAAGATGACTTGATTTTTTGGAGAGAAGTTTTTGAGACCCACCGCAAAATCATGGGGACTTCCTCAAAGCCAAAGTCGGATAAGCAGATCATAAAATGGCTGAAAAACCCGCATTCCGATAGTGCCGAGTATAAAATGTGGGGAAACGGTATTTTTTTAGGGAATGCATATTTTGTGCTTTCCGGGATTGTGTACTATTCACAGTTCCCTGACTTTTTATTGTGACATTTTTTCTGTAATAACACTTGCTATTTCTGCGGTTTAGAGTGATATATGTAGTACCGAAAAACGAAGGAGGTACTCACAATGAGGATTGGGTTTCATGTAACAGGGGCGGACCGCAAAGCGCTCGTCACAGCGATGGGCGAGATTTTGGAAGTCCGGCCGAAATATCTCGGAATGCCGACGGCGGCTTATGAGGTGGATTATTTCCGCATTGATAAAAACGGCATAGTGGAGTTTGATGACAGGGCTGACAGCGGGGAGATTGAAAATCTGTTAGAGCAGCTTGCAGAAAGGGGCTTTGCCGGAGAGGGGCAGGAAGCCGCCACAAACGCAACGAAAGAAACGGCAGAAAATGATACGGCAGGAGCGGATACTGCCCCACAGGACGAAAATGTGAGGCTTACAGTGGCAATGCCGCTTGGATCAGCGAATATTGATAACCTTAAGAAACTGCTTGAAGCAAAGGGCAGCCTGATCAAAAAGGCATTCGGTATCGATGAGCTGCCGGTTGAGGTTGACGGTGAGAAGATTTCCTTTCCCTGGTTTTCAGAAACGGACAGCGGTACAGCAAGAGCCTGCACTAATTTTATATCTGCCTTCTGCAAAATGAGCAGAGAGCAGAAACGCATCACGGCAACAGAAAAAGCTGTGGACAATGAAAAATACGCTTTCCGGTGTTTCCTGCTCCGCCTGGGGTTTATCGGGGATGAGTACAAGGCGGATAGAAAAATCCTGCTGAAAAACCTCAAAGGCAGCAGTGCATTTAAAAGCGGTGTAAAAAAGGAGGCAGATGCAGATGAAATTTCCGAGTAAAGAAATTGTAGAGCAGGTGCGTAAAAAGTATCCTGCCGGCACGAGGGTGGAACTTCTGAAAATGAACGACTGCCAGGCTCCGCCAATCGGAACAAAAGGGACCGTAACGGGTGTTGATGACACGGCTTCGGTCATGGTCGAGTGGGACAATGGCAGCCATCTCCATGTGGTTTTCGGGGAAGATGAAATACGCAGGATTTAGCTGTATCCGGCACAAATATACACAAAATATTGCAGGAATGATTGTGTAGTAATCGTATTGCTATATTCCCGGACAGACGCTAATATGTGTACACCGAAAGGGAAAACAAAGAAAAAATCAAACGGAGGTACACACCATGAACGATAAAGTTTTAAGACAGGTTGAGGAAATGAAAAAGCAGACCATCGGGGTCGAGGTTGAAATGAATAACATTGCAAGGGATAAGGCGGCGAGGATTGCGGCTAAGTTCTTCGGCACAGGAAGATACGAGAACACGGCGGGCAGGAACGGCTACAGCACATGGTCAGCCTGGGACGCAGACGGCAGGGAATGGAAATTCCAGAAGGATGTCAGCATTGCGGGGCCGGACAGCGAAAAGTGCGAACTGGTGACGCCGATACTCACCTATGCAGACATGGAGCTTCTGCAGGAACTGATCAGACAGCTCAGACACGCAGGCGCAAAGAGTGATGCCACGAGGGGCTGCGGAATCCACTGCCACATAGGCGCAAACGGACATACACCGCAGACGCTAAGGAACCTTGCAAACATCATGGCAGGCCACGAAAGCCTTTTAGCGGATGCCCTGGACCTTGACAGGGGCAGGATGAACCGCTACTGCAGGACGGTCGATCCAAGATTTTTAGAGCAGCTCAACAAGAAAAAGCCAAAGACAATGGCACAGCTTGCGGACATCTGGTACACCTCCAACGGGGCAAACTACGGCAGGACGCACCACTACAATGACAGCAGATACCATATGCTCAATTACCACGCAACTTTTACACACGGGACAATCGAATTCAGATTATTCCAATTTGACGCACCTGCGGACGGCAGGAAAAACGGCCTCCACGCAGGACAATTAAAAGCCTATATCCAGCTCTGCCTCGCACTCAGCCAGATGGCAAAGGAAGTGAGGACGGCATCGCCGAAGGAACAGCAGAAAGAGAATCCGAAATACGCAATGAGGACATGGCTTTTAAGGCTCGGATTTATCGGCGACGAGTTCAAAACGGCAAGGGAGATTTTAACAAAAAGGCTTGCAGGCGACACCGCTTTCAGAAATGGCAGAGCCGCTTGAAGGGACCGCAGGGGTTAGCCTTCTGCCACCTTCTGACTGTTGAAAACAGTCTGACCGCATTCAGCGGTCTTAAGGTGGTAGAAGGGTGAGCCCTTCGGAAAGGACGGATACCATTATGGAAAAAAGATATTATATCGCTTACGGAAGCAACCTGAACATCAGGCAGATGAAAATGAGGTGCCCGTCGGCAAGAATTATCGGTACATCGGAAATTCCAGATTATGAACTGCTTTTCAAAGGCAGCAAAACGGGTTCTTACCTTACCGTTGAACCAAAGACAGGTGAAAGCGTTCCTGTTGCCGTGTGGGAGACCACAGTGGAGGATGAAGAGGCTCTCGACCGCTACGAGGGATTCCCTGCCTTTTATTACAAAGCAGAGATGAAACTGCCTATCAAGGGCATCCGGTCGGGCAAGATCAGGAACAGGAAGGTCTATGTCTACATCATGCATGAGGACAGACTGCACGGTGTGCCAAGCGGTTACTATGTCCGCACCTGCCTTGAGGGGTACCGGGACTTTGGATTTGATGAAGAGATTTTATTGAAAGCTGTGGAGAACAGCAGGAGGCACTGCCATGAAGCATAATGAGATAAGGATTAAGACATGCCCACGCTGCGGTAAGATATACAGCGGTGCGCCTGCCCTTTCGAGGGCAGACGGCAAAACCTTTTTATGCCCGGACTGCGGAACCCGTGAGGCGCTTGAGAGCATTGGCGTAAAAGCCGATGAGCAGGAGCAGATTTTGGAAACGATACACCGTTCCATGCAGCCGTAAAGTACACAAATTCAAGGCAGAATGATTGTGTAGTAATCGTATTGCTATACCTTTGGACAGACGCTAATATGTGTACTACCGAAAGGGAAAATACCAAAAACGGAGGCATACACCATGAAAAAGAACATTTTTGCAGAAACATACGCGCAGGTGCAGGAACTGAAAAAGCAGTACAATGCGGCAAAGACCGCAGAGGATGAAACCGGGATGCAGACCGCAAGGTACGCTTACAATTTACTGATGGACGGCATCAGCACGGCAGGTGAAAGCAGCATCCGGATTTACCGCCTTTATGAAGAAGCGCGTGACTGCGGGAACGAATACATCGATCTTCACGAAGTGGTCTGGGATAAGGATGTGGCCGGCATGATCGGAGCCCTGCGGGAGAACGGCATCAGCCATTTTACCTTTTCCTCCGGCTGGAGCGGTGCGGTCGACACTGCATGGCTTTTCACACAGAATGGCTGCAGCCTGGAGGGGCTGGTGGAGATCAACAGCCCGCATAAGGCATTCGGTTCTGAGGAATATGAGAAGGCACACGGTTATCTTTTCAGCATCAGGTAAGGGAATGGGAAAATACCGAGAACGGAGGGAACAGCAATGAAAGAATTTACAACGATTGAAAAACTGCAGATGAAGGTCAGCGCCACTTATGGCAGCGTATTGAAATTTGGGGACCATGTCCTGGTTACAGATGCCTGTTACAAGGGTGGGTTCACAGCCGATATTTATGAGTTTGTGGAAACGCCGGAAGAGACGGGGCTTGGCGATATCGAATGCCGTCTGGATCACATCGGCAGTGCAGAACAGACATTTTCTGACAACGGCCACGCCATCGCATGGTGCATGGAGCAGGCTGCAAAATAAGAAAAAGGATATTCCAGGGTGCGGAGCCGCAAGGCTCTGTATCCCGTACAGACAGATTTCGGCTTGCCATTGGCAGGCCATTTTTTATGCCCGGATGGAGGTGGGAGTTTGCGGAAGCTGAAAAAATACAGGCCGACGAAATTCAAGGCAAAGGACAGCCGCTATGATAAGGGTGCCGCCGACTTTGCCGTGATGTTCATAGAAAGCCTCTGCCATACCAAAGGCACATGGGCGGGAAAGCCTTTTGAACTGATCGACTGGCAGGAGCAGATAATCAGGGATTTATTCGGTATGCTGAAGCCAGACGGCTACCGGCAGTTTAACACGGCATATGTGGAGATACCAAAGAAAATGGGGAAATCGGAGCTTGCCGCTGCTGTCGCACTCCTGCTTTGCTGTGGGGATGGCGAGGAACGTGCCGAGGTTTACGGCTGTGCCGCCGACCGTCAGCAGGCAACTATCGTATTCGATGTGGCAGCGGATATGGTGCGGATGTGTCCTGCCTTAAATAAGCGTGTCAAAATCCTCGCTTCGCAGAAAAGGATCGTGTATCTGCCGACAAACTCCTTTTACCAGGTGTTATCTGCGGAGGCTTATTCCAAACACGGCTTTAATATCCACGGTGTTGTGTTTGATGAGCTGCATACCCAGTCGAACAGAAAATTGTTTGATGTCATGACCAAAGGGTCGGGTGATGCCAGGATGCAGCCGCTGTACTTCCTGATCACTACGGCGGGGACAGATACCAACAGCATCTGCTATGAAACACACCAGAAAGCGAAGGATATTTTGGAGGGCAGGAAGATTGACCCGACTTTTTATCCTGTGATCTATGGTGCGGACGAAGCGGACGACTGGACAGACCCAAAGGTGTGGAAGAAAGCAAATCCATCCCTCGGTATTACGGTCGGTATTGACAAAGTAAAAGCAGCCTGTGAATCGGCAAAGCAGAATCCAGGAGAGGAAAATTCATTCAGGCAGCTCCGTCTGAACCAGTGGGTGAAACAGGCTGTCCGATGGATGCCGATGGACAAATGGGACGGCTGTGCGTTCCCAGTCCGGGAAGATGACCTGGAGGGGCGTGTGTGTTACGGCGGTCTTGACTTATCCTCTACTACTGATATCACGGCTTTTGTTCTGGTGTTTCCGCCTTTGGAGGAAGATGATAAATATATGGTGCTGCCGTATTTCTGGATACCCGAAGACACACTTGAGCTGCGTGTCCGCCGTGACCATGTGCCTTATGATGTCTGGGAGCGTCAGGGATTTTTGCAGACCACAGAGGGAAATGTGGTGCATTACGGCTATATTGAAAAATTTATTGAACGGCTCGGAGAGCGTTTCAATATCCGTGAGATCGCCTTCGACCGCTGGGGCGCTGTGCAGATGGTACAGAATCTCGAAAATATGGGCTTTACTGTTGTTCCTTTCGGTCAGGGATTTAAAGATATGAGTCCTCCTACAAAGGAATTGATGAAGCTGGTGCTTGAACAGAAAATTGCACACGGCGGCCACCCTGTCCTGCGGTGGATGATGGACAATATCTTCATCAGGACTGACCCTGCAGGCAATATCAAGGCGGATAAGGAAAAATCCACAGAAAAGATTGACGGGGCTGTTGCCACTATTATGGGGCTTGACCGTGCGATACGGTGCGGAAATGTTGTAACTGAGAGCGTGTATGACCACAGAGGGATTTTATTTTTGTAAAGGATGGTGAGAAGATATGGGATTTTTAAGCGGTCTGTTTCGTTCAAGGGACGCACCCAGGAACAGCACAAGCGGCTCTGCCTACCGTTTTTTCATGGGCAGTTCAACATCGGGCAAGCGTGTCAATGAACGCTCCGCCATGCAGATGACGGCAGTGTATTCCTGCGTAAGGATATTGTCTGAGGCGGTGGCAGGCCTGCCGCTGCACCTCTACCAATATACCGATAAAAGCAGCAAGGAAAAAGCGGTTGAAAATCTGCTGTATTTTTTACTGCATGATGAGCCTAACACGGAGATGACTTCCTTCGTGTTCCGTGAAACGCTTATGACGCATCTGCTGCTTTGGGGCAATGCCTATTCGCAGATTATCCGCAACGGCAAGGGTGAGGTTGTGGGGCTGTATCCGCTGATGCCTGACCGAATGACGGTAAACCGTGATGAAAAAGGACAGCTGTATTATGAATATATGGTCAGCAGTGACGATGCAAAAACGCTGAAGGACGGCACGGTACGGCTATCTCCATATGATGTGCTGCATATCCCAGGACTTGGCTTTGACGGGCTGGTCGGCTATTCCCCTATCGCTATGGCGAAAAACGCCATCGGTCTTGCCATTGCAGCCGAAGAATACGGCAGTAAATTTTATGCAAACGGGGCTACCCCAAGCGGGATATTGGAATATCCGGGGACGGTGAAGGAACCTGACAAGGTGCGTGAAAGCTGGAATGCAGGGTTTGGCGGCAGTTCCAATGCCCACAAAATTGCAGTTTTAGAGGAGGGCATGAAGTATACGCCCATTTCCATTTCTCCGAATGAAGCACAGTTTTTAGAAACAAGGAAATTCCAGATTAATGAGATAGCCCGTATTTTCAGGGTGCCGCCGCATATGGTGGGCGACCTTGAGAAGTCGAGCTTTTCTAATATTGAGCAGCAGAGCCTGGAGTTTGTGAAATACACCCTCGAACCGTGGCTCGTCCGCTGGGAACAGGCTATGCAGAGGGCATTAATCCCGCAGGATGACAAATCAAAGTATTTTATCAAATTCAATGTTGACGGCCTGCTCCGCGGGGATTACCAGAGCCGTATGCAGGGCTACGCCACGGCAAGGCAGAATGGATGGATGTCAGCGAATGACATCCGTGAGCTTGAAAATCTCGACCGCATCCCTGCGGAGGATGGCGGGGATTTATATTTAATCAACGGAAATATGATGCCGCTCTCGATGTCCGGGGTGGCCTATGGGAAGGAGGAAAACCAAAATGAAGAAGTTCTGGAACTGGAAGAACCGAACGGTTCAAAACAGCGGAACAGACGGGGAAACCACAGAGAGGGTGCTTGAACTGAACGGCACGATTGCAGAGGAGAGCTGGTTTGACGATGATGTCACGCCGCAGCTTTTCAAAGAGGAACTGAATGCCGGGAGCGGTGACATCACCGTCTGGATAAACAGTCCCGGCGGTGACTGCGTGGCAGCGGCACAGATTTACAATATGCTCTCAAATTATGCCGGAAAAGTCACCGTGAAGATTGACGGCATAGCTGCGAGCGCCGCCTCTGTTATCGCAATGGCGGGAGATACCGTGCTTGTGTCCCCCGTTTCCATGATGATGATCCATAATCCCGCTACCATTGCCTGGGGCGATTCGGCAGAAATGCAGAAAGCCGTTGCAATGCTTGATGAGGTGAAAGAGTCCATCATCAATGCCTATGAGATCAAAACAGGGCTTGACCGCAAAAAGCTGTCAAAGCTGATGGACGCTGAAACATGGATGGACGCAAACTCGGCTGTCGAGTATGGCTTTGCAGATGGGATCATGCGGAGAAATACAGCAGAGGATATGGCGGTTCCGGCAGTAAGCATGATGTATTCCCCTGCACAGGTTACAAATTCGCTGAAAGAAAAAATAGCGAAAAAGTGCAAAATTGAAAAGCCAAAAACCAAAGCCGAGGATTTATTTTCCCGGCTTGATTTAATTAAGAACTGGAATTAAAGGAGGATTTTTTATGACGATTCAGGAATTAAGGGAAGCAAGAAACAAGGCGTGGCAGGGTGCAAAGGCTTTTGTCGAGAGCAAACGTGACAAGGACGGCCTGCTCTCAAAGGAAGATGCCGAGGCCTATGCAAAAATGGAGCAGAAAATTAAGGACTACAGTGCAGAAATCGATCGTATGGAGCAGATGGAGGCTCTGGAAAACGAGCTTAATAAGCCTGTCAACACGCCTATCCTGACCAATCCGCAGCAGAACGGCGGCGGTGGGAAGCCTGAGACAGGCAGGGCTTCCGATGAATACCGTGAGGGTATGCTGGCGGCGCTCCGCAGCAATTTCAAGCAGGTGTCCAATGTCCTGCAGGAAGGCGTGGATGCGGACGGCGGTTACCTTGTGCCGGAGGAATACGACAGCCGCCTGATCGATGTGCTTGAGGAAGAAAACATCATGCGTAAGCTGGGTACGAAAATCACTACAAGTGGTGACCATAAAATCAATATCGCTGCCACCAAGCCTGCCGCTGCATGGATTGAGGAAGGCGGCGCACTGACTTTTGGCGATGCAACTTTTGACCAGATTCTGCTTGACGCACACAAGCTCCATGTGGCTATCAAGGTAACCGAGGAACTGCTCTATGATAACGCTTTCGGACTGGAAAGCTATATCATTGCACAGTTTGGCAAAGCACTCTCCAATGCCGAAGAGGACGCTTTCCTCAACGGCACAGGCACAGGCCAGCCTTTGGGACTGTTTGCGGCGAAAGGCGGCGGGACGGTTGCAGATACAGTGGAGGCTCTGGCGGCGGATGATGTTATCAATCTGGTATATACCCTCAAGCGTCCTTACAGAAAGAATGCAAGGTTCATCATGAACGATAAGACGGTGGCACAGATCCGCACGTTCAAGGACAATAACGGTGCATATATGTGGCAGCCTGCACTTACCCAGGGAGAGCCTGACCGACTGCTTGGATATGAAGTGTACACTTCCCCTTACGCGCCGACGGATGCGATTGCTTTCGGCGATTATAAATATTACAACATTGGCGACAGAGGGACACGTTCCTTCAAACAGCTCACAGAATTGTTTGCAGGGAACGGCATGATCGGCTTTGTGGCAAAGGAGCGTGTGGACGGTAAGCTGGTGCTTTCTGAAGCGGTGCAGATTTTAAAGATAAAGACAGCTGCAAAAGCATAATTTTTTCAAATAACACTGTGAGGTGGTGGGATATATGGTTGTGTCTTTGGAAGAGATGAAACAGTATCTGCGTGTGGATTTTGAGGACGATGACGGTTTCATTACAAACGCCCTGCATTCTGCGGAAAGCCTGTGTGCGGATATCGCAAGGCTTTCTGCAGAGGAATTCTCTGAAACGCAGACAGCGAAGATTGCCGTGATGTATGCGGTGGCATATCTTTATGAACACCGGGAGGACGCAGACCATCATGCCCTTACCCTGTCCCTGCGTTCCTTGCTTGAGGGAGTCAGGAGGAGTAAGTTCTGATGGATATTGCACTTTTGAATGTAAAAATAGTGATACAGAAAAATTCCGTAGTTGTTGACAAAATTGGTAACCACAAAAACGAATGGACGGATTATTACTCCTGCTATGCCACCGCCAGCGGTGAGTCGCCAAGTGAAAACACAGATGCAGGGACGGTTGTGGACAATTCAAAGATTGATTTTACCGTCCGTTACTGCAAAGCTGTTTCTTTTGTTGATTCCACAGGCTACCGTGTGATTTATAGCGGAGAGATTTATAACATCCTTGGCATTGACCATAAGAATTTCAAAAAGAAATCAGTCAAGCTGAAATGTCAGAAAGTGAGGCGGTGATATGGGCAGGAGGATTTCGATAGACGCACTGGCGGATACCGTGATGGAGTGCCTGAACGATTATGCGGATGTTTCCGCAGAGGGTATGAAGAAAGCCGTCCGCAAGGCAGGAAATACCGTAAAAAAGGAAATCGGGGCAAATGCCCCGAAAGATACGGGTACTTATTCAAAAAGCTGGGCGGTAAAGAATACGAAGGAAACTGCTAATGCACTAGAGGTCACGGTATATTCAAGGAATAAATATCAGCTTGCCCACCTTCTGGAACATGGCCATGCCAAGCGGAACGGCGGGAGGGTTGCTGGAAAAAGCCATATCGCCCCTGCGGAGGAAACAGGCATCCGTCAGCTTGAGGCGGAGATTGAGAGGTGCTTAAGGAATGGATGAGATCATTCAGATGCTTGAAGAGATACACCTGCCTTTCGCTTACGACCATTTTGCGGAGGGCGAGGCGGCAGACCCGCCGTTCATCTGCTACCTGTTACCTGGCAGTGACAATTTCTCTGCAGACGGCAGGGTGTATTTTAAGGCAAGCGAAGTAAATATTGAACTGTACACCGATTATAAGGACTTATCGGCGGAGCAGAAAGTGGAGGCTGTGCTTGATGGGCATGGCATTTTTTATGAGAAATCCGAAGTGTGGATTGAATCAGAAAAGCTGTATGAAGTCCTTTACCAATTTGAAATCGGAGGCAATGGCGACTTAAACTCTGAATAAACCGGAGTTTGTTTTGTCACTATCTGAGTTTGCCTTTGGCAAACTCCCAACATTAACAGGAGGTAAATTTTTATGGGAAACAAAGTCAAATATAATCTGAAAAACGTCCACGCCGCAAAGATGACGGAAACGGTCATGGACGGCGTGGCATCTTTTACCTATGCAAAACCGCAAGCCATCCCTGGTGCGGTGAGTATCAGCCTTGATGCAGAAGGTGAATCTTCCCCTTTCTATGCGGACGGCATTGTATATTTCCGTTCCGTCACCAACAATGGATACAGCGGCGACCTGGAGATTGCCCTTATCCCTGAGTGGTTCCGAACAGAGATTTTGCAGGAGACACTGGATGATAAGGGAGTGCTTGTGGAAAACAGTGGCGTTGGCGAGAGCGTGAAATTTGCCCTGCTCTTTGAGTTTGACGGGGATATCAATGCGATTCGCCATGTGCTGTATAACTGTTCTGCATCCCGCCCGTCCATTGAGTCAGAAACAAAAGAGGATACCATTGAGCCAGGCACAGAAACATTGTCCATTACCGCTGACCTGCGTTCTGATGGGTTGGTGAAGGCAAGGACTGGCGATACAACGGATAAGGCGGCTTATGATGACTGGTATAAAAATGTGTATGTCAGCCCTGTGACTGCGCCAGAGGAGGGAGTATAAATGCTGAAAAAAGAGATTGAAATCTGCGGCAAGAAAGTGCCGTTCCGTTCCTCGGCTACTATTCCGAGGCTGTACCGTGCGAAATTCAAACGTGATATTTTCAAGGATTTATCCAAGCTGGAGAAGTCTTATAAGGGCAAGACTGAGGACGGCGATGAGTTCCAGATAGAGGACCTGGAGATATTCGAGAACGTGGCATATATTATGGCTTACCACGCCGACAATAATATCACGCCGACTATTGAGGACTGGCTTGACCAGTTTGATATGTTCTCCATTTATGAGATTCTGCCTGAAATCCTCAAGCTGTGGGGTGAGAACATGGTGGCGGAGGTGGAGGCTAAAAAAAACTTCGCCCAAGTGAGCGGCAGATGACAACGCCGTTGTTCCTCCTGCGGTGCGTAGAGATTGGCATCTCCATAGCTGACCTTGATCTGCTAACTATCGGGCTTGTTCTCGATATCTGGACGGAGAAAGCCAACGATGATGTGAAATACAAAAAGAAAGCTACGCAGGAGGACTTCGATTTATTTTAACGTTAAAATAAGTCGAATTATCTTAACTGATTTTGTATCCACACCTTTTTGAGGAATCCAGCAATTTCAAGGGTTTTCCCCTAAAAAGGTGTGGATATTATTTTGGGAATATTAGCAATTAAAAGCTATCCCATTTTAGGCGTTTCCGACACATTCTGAAAAATTGATATCGACAAATGGCTTAAATACGCTTTTTTCCTGATTGTTTGCATTTTGAAAAATCAGAATGTGTCGGAAACAGTTGATTTTATGGATAAAAAATCACATCTGTTAGTAAAACAAAATCCACACCATTATTGCCGGGAATGCCCATATATAGCGGCTTTCATAAAAAGGTGTGGATATTATTTTGGTTGTGATAATTCGATAAATTTTAATCACAGGCTCGGAAGTTTCCGAGTATTTTTTATGCCTGATTTTAGGAGAGGAGGAATCTGAGTGGCTAACAGAATCAAAGGGATCACAGTAGAAATCGGCGGCGATACCACGGGTTTGGATAAAGCCTTAAAAGGTGTGCAGTCCACTTTACGAACCACACAGACATCCCTCCGTGATGTAAACAAGCTGCTGAAACTCGATCCAAGCAATACGGAACTTCTGTCGCAGAAGCAGAGGCTGTTAAAGGACGCCATTGGTGCGACAAAGGATAAGCTGGAAACGCTGAAAACAGCACAGATACAGGCTAAACAGCAGCTTGAAAACGGCACTCTCGGACAGGATAAATATGATGCCCTGCAACGGGAGATCGTGGAAGCCGAACAGGAGCTGCGCCGCCTGCAGGAGGAAGCGGCAAGAACCAATACCACTCTTGCAAAAATCAGCGAGATTGGAGGAAAGTTAGAAAACGCAGGCAACACCATAGCGGGTGCGGGAAAAAAGATGATGGGGGTTACCACCGTCATTGGCGGTCTTGGCACTGCCGCTGTAAAGACTGCCGCTGATTTTGACACTTCCATGAGCAAAGTGGCGGCTGTCAGCGGAGCGACCGGAAAGGATTTAGAAGCACTTCGTGACAAAGCCCGTGAGATGGGCGCAAAGACAAAATATTCCGCATCCGAAGCCGCTGAAGCCATGAATTTTATGGCTATGGCAGGCTGGAAAACCTAGGATATGCTTTCGGGCATTGACGGCATCATGAACCTTGCGGCGGCATCGGGTGAGGATTTGGCGACCACCTCTGACATTGTAACGGACGCTCTCACGGCTTTTGGCTTGACCGCAAAGGACAGCGGGCATTTTGCGGATATTCTTGCGGCGGCAAGCTCGAATGCCAACACGAACGTTTCCATGATGGGAGAGACCTTCAAATACTGTGCGCCGATTGCGGGTGCGCTTGGTTTCTCCGCAGAAGATACCGCAGAGGCTATTGGTCTGATGGCAAACGCAGGAATCAAGTCATCACAGGCAGGTACTTCCCTACGTTCCATCATGAATAATCTCACAGGCGATATCAAACTCAGCGGTGCGGCTCTTGGTGATGTGACGATTGCCACCACCAATGCAGACGGCTCCATGCGTGGCCTGTCGGATATTCTTGCTGACTGCCGCACTGCATTTGGAAAATTATCCGAATCAGAAAAAGCAAATGCCGCAGAGTCCCTTGTTGGCAAGAATGCAATGAGCGGTTTCCTTGCCCTTATGAATGCCGCTCCTGCTGATATCGCAAAACTGACCGGGGCGATAGACAACTGTGACGGGGCTTCTGCAAAAATGGCTGACACCATGCAGGATAACCTCGCAGGCCAGCTTACCATCCTCAAATCGCAGTTACAGGAATTAGCCATTGCTTTCGGTGAAATTTTGATGCCTGCAATCCGGAGCATCGTCTCCCATGTCCAGGCATTTATTGATAAGCTGAACGGCATGGATGAGGAAACAAAACAGGCAGTTGTAAAGATAGCCCTGCTTGTCGCCGCCATAGGCCCACTTTTGATTATTATCGGCACAACTGTTTCAAAGGTCGGCACGGCAATGAAAGCGTTCTCATCACTTGCCCAGGGCATTATGACGCTGTCGGCAAAGGTCGGCGGCATGAATGGCCTGATGGGTAAACTGGGAGCGGCTATCGGAGGCATATCCGCACCTGTTGTGGCGGTGGTGGCAGTGATCGGCACGCTGATTGCTGCCTTTGTGCATCTGTGGAATACAAACGAGGGATTCCGTGAAGCCATTATCGGCACATGGAACCGGATAAAAGAAACGGTATCCGGGTTCTGCCAGGGCATTGTTGACCGGCTGAATGCCCTCGGTTTCAGCTTTCAGGATATCACCGATGTGATAAAAACTGTGTGGAACGGTCTGTGCCAGTTTCTTGCCCCTGTTTTTGAAGGTGTGTTCAACCATATCGCAGATATACTCTCCACAGTTATGGGAGTGATCACAGGCATACTTGATGTCTTTATCGGTCTGTTTACGGGCAACTGGTCGCAGATGTGGGAAGGCATCAAAGGAATTTTCTCATCTGTCTGGAATGGCATTGTATCTTTCTTTACCAATATCCTGAACGTGCTGAAAGGCGTGGCAGATGTCGTCCTCGGTTGGTTTGGCACAAGCTGGACGGAGGTCTGGACGAATATCAAGACCTTTTTCGAGGGCATCTGGAATGGTATCGTTTCATTCTTCACAGGCGTCTGGGAGAGTATCAAAAATACAGTACAGACGGCAGTGATGTTTATCGGTTCGATACTGGAAGCGGCATTTGACATCATCACCCTGCCGTTCCGCTTTATCTGGGAAAACTGCAAAGAAACTGTTATCAGTGTTTGGAATAAAATCAAGAGTGTTGTAACGACCGTTATCAATGCCATATCTTCTGTGATATCCACGGTGATGAATGCCATTAAAACTGTGTTCAGCACCGTCTGGAATGCGATAAGCACGAAGGTTTCAACGGTTGTGAATTCAATCAAGACCGTAGTGACGACCGTATTCAATGCGATAAAATCCGTTGCTTCCTCTGTCTGGAATGGCATCAAGTCCACAATCGGCAGTGTGGTTGACGGAATAAAAAGCAAGGTTTCAAGTGTTTTCAATGCTGTAAAAAGCACGGCATCTTCTGTGTTTAACGGTATTAAGTCCACAGCCACAAGTGTGTGGAATGGAATAAAGAATGCGATCATATCGCCGGTTGAAGCGGCAAAGAATAAGGTAAAGTCCATTGTTGACGCTATCAAGGGATTTTTCAGCGGCATGAAGTTAAATCTTCCGCATATCAAGCTGCCGCACTTTAAGGTGAGCGGCAAGCTGTCCATTTCACCGCCGAGCGTCCCTCACCTGTCCATTGACTGGTATAAGGAAGGCGGCATTATGGCAAAGCCGACTGTGTTCGGTATGAATGGCAGTTCCTTAATGGCTGGCGGTGAAGCAGGAAAGGAAGCGATCCTGCCGCTGAAAGGGTTTTATGACCAGCTTGAGAATATCCTCTCTGCACGTCTTAATATGACGGCTATGGAGAAATACCTGGCTATCATTGCCGACAACAGCAGCAAGGGCATCTACCTTGAGGATGGGACGCTTGTCGGGCATCTGCTCCCCGACATTGACGGAGGGCTTGGAAAATCACAGAAACTGCAGAGGAGGCTCAGCCTATGATTCCTGATATAAAACTGAATAATATTTCGATGTTAAATCTTGGCTGGCTTCGTGAAAGTATCAATTTCCCGGCACCGCAGTCACAGAGCAATACGATTGTGGTACCGGGGAGAAATTCCCCGATTAGATACACCGAGTCACTTGGCAGGGTATCCTACCAGCCGAGGATTTTTGACATCACACTGTCCTGCCTTAAATATCGTGAAGATTTTAACCGTATGGCTGATGAAATCATAAACCGTTTTGCAGGCCGACTTGTGAATGTAAGTTTGAGTGAGGAGTCGGCTCTTTATTGTGTTGGTACTTTGGAGATCACGCCAGGCTATGACCCGCTTACCCATAAAGGGCAGCTTGCCATTTCCAGTACAGACGGCGACGCTTACCGCTACCATACAACGGAAACCGTGGTCATACAGAATGGAAATGGTACGGCGGTACTCACCAATGATTTTATGCCTGCAGTCCCAATGGTAACGGTGACAGATGAAACCACTCTGAAATGGCAGGTCGGAACGGACAGATTTATAAAAACCGTAAGTGCAGGTACATGGACTTTTCCCGAACTGGAATTATCGCAGGGAGAAAATGAGATAGAGGTCAGCACCGGCGGCACAGTCACATTCAGATACAGGGAGGGGCGGCTATGAGGTTATTCCGTATTTATGTGGACGGGAATCTGTTCTACCATCCGCAGTTATCTTCCCTTGCCGTCACAAAAGCACAGGTGCAGGAGGACGCAGAAAGCATTGACAGCCTGACCCTTTCCGCACCATTTAACCACCCGTACCTTGCCGACATTCAGCCTATGTCTTCTGTGATTGTCTGCAGGCGTGGAAATGACACGGTGTTTGAGGGCAGGGCGCTGGATAACGGCACGGATTTTTACAACACCCACACCTGGACGTGCGAGTCGGCACTCGCCTATCTGAAAGACACCATCCAGCCGCCTTATGATTACAGCGGGACGCTCAAAGGGCTGCTGGAATATTTCATCTCAGGGCATAACAAAGCCGTGGAGGATAAGAAGAAATTCACGGTCGGGAATGTGACGGTCACCGATGATAACAATTATGTGCATTACAGCAGTTCGGATTATTCCGTGACGATGGATGCAATCCGTCAGAAGCTCCTGGGTACTCACGGAGGCTATCTCCGTTTGAGATACACTGAAAATGGAAAGGTGCTGGATTACCTTGCGGATTTCAGCGAAACCTCGCTCCAGACAGTGGAGTTTGGGAAGAACCTCACCGATGTGAAGATAAACACCGACCATACAGAACGTGCCACGGCCCTCATCCCTCTTGGGGCGAAGATCAGGGAAACGGACGATGAGGGGAATGAAACGGAAACCGACAGGCGGATTGACATTACTTCTGTGAATGACGACAAAAATTATGTGTTTGATGAAGCAGCGGTAAAAGAGATCGGCTGGATATGGAAAACGGAGATCTGGGAAGATGTAAACCTGCCGTCCAATCTTCTGCGGAAAGCGAACCAGCGGCTGTCGGAACTTACAAAAGGCATTACAAGCATGGAGCTGACCATCGTTGATGAGTCGGACACGGGTGCGGATATCCCCAATATCCATGCACGGCAGTATGTGGAGTGTAAATCTGCACCGCACGGCATTGACGGAAGATATCTTGTTTTAAGCAAAACAAAGGATTACCTCAATCCCTCGGGCAATACCATAACCATCGGCGCAAGCGGCGTGACGCTGACTTCCGCTTCGGTGAAGCAGGGGCAGAATATTTCCGCTTTGGAAGAGGATATCTTAGGGCAGGAATCCAGGATCAGCACGGCAGTCAAAGACGCATCCACCGCCCTGGACGCCACGCACTCACTGAAAGAGAATATCCATGAATGCTATTCCGAAATATCAAAGACAGCGGAGGAGATCAACCTGTCTGTGCGTGAGGAATACATTTCACGGTCGGAGCTGGAAGCCATACAGCAGGACTTTGAAACGAGCATCACGCAGAACAGCACGGAAATACGCTTTGATTTTACACAGGTCACGGATGAGATAAAAGGCACGGTCGCAGATAACCAGTCGCTCCTGGAGGAATATATCCGTTTCAAGGGTGCGCTGATCGAGCTTGGCAGGGTGGGCAATGCTTTCACGGCGGAGCTTTCGGGCGAGTCCCTTGCATTTAAGGAAAACGGCCAGAAGATCGCCTACATTTCCAACCAGAGCCTTGTCATCACCAATGCGGAGATAAGGAATAAGCTGTCCCTGGGAAATGAAAGCCGCGGGTGGTTCGATTTTATCCCCAGGGCAAACGGGAACCTGTCCATCAAATGGCGGGGACCTGTGTAACGTGAGGAGGTAACGCATGGCTTCAAGCGGAAGTTTTTCAAATTCAATCGTGAGCGGGCATTACAAGCTGAAAGTGGACTGGAGCCAGGCGCAGAATGTGTCCGCAAACACATCAACCATCACCTGTAAGCTGTACCTTATCAATGACTGGAGCCTGGGAATTGGAAGCAGAACAAATAGCTGCACTATAGGCGGTACGGCAAAATCCTTTACTTCATCTTCCATATCAGGGACAGGTACACATACGCTTGGGACGGTATCCCAGAGCGTTTCCCATAACAGTGATGGCACGAAGAGCATTACAATTTCCGCTGTATTTAAGATACAGGCGACTATCAGCGGCACTTATTATGAGCAGATAACTGCAAGTGCAACGGTGACGCTGAACACTATTCCGAGGGCTTCCTCTGTATCTGCCAAATCGGTAAATCTTGGAACGGCAACCACCATCACGGTAACGAGGGCGTCGTCGTCTTTTACCCATACGCTGTCATACACTTTCGGCAGCGCAAAGGGAACGATCGCTGCAAAGACCACAAGCACATCTGTTTCCTGGACCCCGCCGCTTACACTGGCAGACCAGATACCAAAATCCACCACAGGCACCTGCACGATTACCTGCACCACCTACAACAGCAGCACGAGTATTGGTTCAAAGACCTGCGCCATGACGCTGACCGTCCCCGCAAGCGTAAAGCCTACAATCGGCAGCCTTACGGCGGAGCGTATTGACGGGACTGTTCCATCAACATGGGGGATTTATGTGCAGTCCAAATCAAAGGCAAAGCTGACGGTAAACGGCGTTGCGGGAAGCTATGGCTCGACCATAGTCTCTTATTCCATTTCAGGGGGCGGCTTTGCCGGTGCTGCCGCAAGCCTTACCACGGGTTTCCTGAACAGTTACGGCGACATTACTTTCACGGCGACCGTGACCGATTCTAGGGGCAGGGTCTCAGCGGCTGCAAAGGTCACCATTACCGTGGAGAGGTATTTTGTGCCGTACTTTGAAACCTACACCTCACAGCGTTGTGACAGCAGCGGGAACTTACAGGATGACGGGACTTATATCCTCGGAAATGCCCTGTACAACCGTGCGCCCTGCGGAAACAACAACCGTGTCACGAGGACGGTCTATTACAAAAGGTCCGCAGACAGCGAGTGGATAAATGCAGGCGTTATCTTCTCTTCCGGCGACCCTATTGTTTTTGGCAGGGGGCAGATATCCACGGAATACTCCTATGACATACGCTACACCATTACAGACCAGTTCAACACGGTATCCGTGCAAGACATTGTCTCAACGGCCGCTGTGGTGATGGACTTCAAATGCGGCGGGAAGGGGCTTGCAATCGGAAAAGTGTCGGAAACAGATAACTGCTTTGAAGTTTCGGAGGACTGGGACGTAAAAGTGTATGGAAAACTGCTGAAGGATTATATCAGATCCATAGCGGGCAGCGTGTATCCCGTCGGCAGTATTTATATGAGCGTTACGAATACCAATCCGTCTGTATATTTCGGTGGCACATGGGTGGCGTGGGGTTCAGGGCGTGTGCCGGTTGGCGTGAATGCTTCGGATACCAATTTCAGCACGGTGGAAAAGACAGGCGGCGCATCCACGGTCACGCTGACCACGGCGCAGATGCCGAGCCACAGCCATGCAAAAGGAACGCTTGCGGCAGACAGCGGCGGAGCCCATAAGCATAATTTAAACCTGACAAAATCAGGATGGGGCGTGGATAATGCCAGCAACAAAGTAATTGTTGACAGCACAACATATACGGCGCTGACCAACAAGGCGACCGCCAGTGCAGGTGCACATGAGCATACAATATCCGGTTCTACAGCATCTGCAGGAAGCGGGAACGCTCACAGCAACTTACAGCCGTATATCACCTGCTATATGTGGAAACGGACGGAATAACAAAATATCAATCGGAAATCAGCATCTCTTTTTTGGGGGTGCTTTTTTCATACAAAAATTTAAGAAACGGAGGGATTCATCATGAAAGAATTCTGGAACACGATCCAACTCATTTTTACTGCCACTGGAGGGTGGCTCGGCTGGTTTCTTGGCGGCTGTGACGGCCTGCTGTATGCGCTCATTGCATTTGTGGCTATCGACTATATCACGGGCGTTATGTGTGCGGTCATCGACCACAGGCTGTCAAGCGAAGTTGGATTCAAAGGCATTTTTAAGAAAGTGCTGATCTTTCTGCTTGTTGGGGTTGCAAACATCCTTGACGTGCAGGTTATCGGAACAGGCTGCGTTTTAAGGACGGCGGTTATCTTTTTCTACATTTCCAATGAGGGTGTGAGTCTCCTGGAGAATGCGGCATATCTGGGGCTTCCTGTTCCCGAAAAAATCAAAACGGTATTAGAGCAGTTACACAGCCGCTCGGAAAGTGAGGATGAATAACTATGGCTTATACAAACAGTTCTATGGTTTCTTACACCAGGCTCAGCCCGAACCGCTCAGGACAGAGGACGCACAGCATTGACCGCATTACGCCCCACTGCGTGGTCGGGCAGCTTTCTGCAGAGAGTATCTGCGGATGCTTTACAAGCCCGTCAAGGCAGGCAAGCTGTAATTACGGGATTGGCACGGACGGAAAAGTTTCCCTGTGCGTGGAGGAGAAAAACCGTTCCTGGTGTTCCTCCTCTAACGCAAACGACCAGAGGTCCGTTACCATTGAGTGTGCCAGTGATAAAACAGAGCCGTATGCAATGAACAGCAAAGTTTATGATTCACTCATTAAACTCTGCACGGATATCTGCAGACGGAACGGCAAAAAGAAGCTGCTGTGGCTCGGTGACAGGAATAAAACTCTCAACTATATGCCGAAGTCTGATGAGATGGTGCTTACCGTCCACCGCTGGTTTGCGAACAAATCCTGCCCCGGCGACTGGCTGTATGCAAGGCTCGGCGATCTGGCGGCAAAGGTTACGGCGGCACTCAGCACAGGTACAGGAGCTTCTGCAGATAAAGCTGCATCTCAGCTTTACCGTGTGCGTAAGACCTGGGCAGACAGTAAATCACAAAAAGGTGCGTTCAGCGTCCTTGCCAATGCTAAGAAATGTGCCGATTCCAACAAAGGCTATTCTGTGTTTGATGGGAACGGGAAAAAGGTATATCCGGCTGATGCACCAGGCACAAAGAAATCTGTTGATGCCATTGTCCGTGAAGTTATCCGTGGTGATTGGGGCAATGGTGATGAACGAAAGCAGAAACTCACTGCCGCAGGATATGATTATTTCGCTGTGCAGAAAAAAGTAAATGAATTATTGAGATAACTGAATACAGATGATGGATTTATGCCCGTTGGAGATCTGCTTCTCTGACGGGCATTATTTTTTTGCTTTTTTATAGGCATGGGTCCCCAAAAGCATGATTTTTTCTCCGTATTATGAAGGAACTTTCCTTCCGATTGGAGGAATATGATGCAGATAACAAAATTAACGCTGGAGCAGCAGTCCCCGGTTTCTTATGTAAAAACCTTTACCACGGAAGAACTGGAACAGGAATATGACTATTATATGGCTCAGAAACTGCTGGAAAAGATGCTCGGCATAGGGCTTATTTCTGTGGATGAATTCAACAAAATAACCGCAAAAAACCGCCAGACTTTCTCACCATTTTTGTCTGAAATTATGCCAAAAATGACTTGATATTACCAGCTTTTAGAGTGAATATGTCACGTACCAGGAGAGAGGTGAGTGGATGAAAAGGATTACAAAGATTGAAAGCAGCAATGCGGATATTTTTACAAAACCGAAACTGCAGGTGGCTGCTTACTGCCGTGTTTCCACAGGGAGCGAAGAACAGCTTGTGAGCCTGGAGGCGCAGAAGAAACATTATGAATCATATATAAAAGCAAATCCGGAATGGGAATTTGCCGGTCTGTATTATGATCAGGGAGTGACAGGGACAAAGAAGGAAAAACGTGGCGAACTGCTCCGTATGGTTTCCGATTGTGAAGATGGAAAGATTGATTTTATCGTCACCAAATCCCTCAGTCGGTTTGCCAGGAACACCACGGACTGCCTTGAACTTGTACGGAAGCTGACTGGCTTTGGGGTCTACATTTATTTTGAAAAAGAGAACCTGAACACACAGTCTATGGAGAGCGAGCTGATGCTTTCCATTTTGAGCAGCCTTGCGGAGAGCGAGTCAGTTTCAATTTCGGAAAATAACAAATGGTCAGCCCAGAGACGTTTCCAGAATGGTACATTCAAGGTTGCCTATCCTCCATACGGTTATGATAACGTGGATGGGCAGATGGTGGTCAATGAGGAACAGGCAGAGGCCGTGCGGTGGATGTTTGATGCGGCGCTTGCTGGGAAAGGCACTCATCGGATAGCCTTGGAACTGAATGGGCAGGGCATCCCGACAAAGAGGGGCGGCAGATGGACGGCGTCAACAGTCAGGGGGCTGCTGACAAATGAGAAGTTTACAGGGGACATTCTTTTTCAGAAGACTTATACGGACAGCCATTTTAGCCGCCATACCAATCACGGCGAGAAGGATATGTATTACATGGAAAACCACCATCCTGCCATTGTAAGCAGGGAAACATTTGATGCGGTGGCGGCAGTCATCAGCCAGAGGGGAAAAGAAAAAGGTGTGACCAGTGGAAGTAAATATCAGAGCAGGTATCCGTTTTCGGGCAGGATTATCTGCTCAGAATGTGGAGGTACATTTAAGCGGAGGATCCATTACTCCACCCACCAGAAATACATTGCATGGTGCTGTTCCAGGCATATAGAGAAAAAAGAGGACTGCACCATGCAGTTTATCCGTAACGATGCGGTGGAGGCGGCATTTACAACGATGATGAATAAGCTGGTTTATGGGCATAGGAAAATCCTCCGTCCGTTACTGGACAGCCTGCGCAGGGTAGATGATGACGACAGTTACCACAGGGTCAATGAATTAGAGGATAAAATTGAGGCAGTCATGGAACGGGGACAGGTACTGGCCGGACTGATGACAAAAGGGTATCTGGAGCCGGCTCTTTTCAATAAGGAAAAAAATGAGCTGGCGGTGGAACTGGAGCATCTGCAGGGGCAGAAAGATATCCTTATAAAGATGATGAATGGGAACCTGTCAAAGATTGAGGAGGTCAGCAGGCTTCTGAAATTTGCATCAAAATCTGAAATGCTGGCTGCATTTGACAGCGGACTGTTTGAAGAATATGTAAACCGGATTATAGTATATTCCCGGACAGAGGTGGGGTTTGAACTGAAATGCGGGGTTACGTTGAAAGAAAGGCTGGTGAGGTAAATGGGGCATACACCGTTTGGGTATAAGATTGAAAATGGATACGCCGTGGTGGATGAAACGGCAGCGGGACAGATACGGCAGATTTTTCAGTTTTATCTGGAAGGTGACAGCCTGACAACTGCCGCAAAAAAGGCAGGGGTTATTTCTTTCCACGGAGGGATTAGTCGGATGCTTAAAAACACCCATTATCTTGGAGATGGATATTATCCGGCAATCATAGACAGGGAGACATTCGACAAGGCAGAACAGGAACGGATGAGGCGGGTAGCAGCCTTTGGCAGGATAAAAGAGCCTGCGGAGCAGGAGGAGCTTCAGATTCCCACAGTGTTCCATACAAAGCCGGTTGAGCAAACATTTGATGATCCGTTCCTGCAGGCGGAGTATGCTTACAGCCTGATAGAAAGCGAGGGATAGAGATGGTGATAAACAAGAATGCAAATGTGACAGTCATTCCAGCAAGATATCATGCTGCGAAACAGGAAAAGGATGAGGATAAGCCAAAGCTGCGGGTTGCTGCTTACTGCCGTGTTTCCACGGACAGTGAGGAACAGGCGACAAGCTATGAGGCACAGATCGAACATTATACGGAATATATACAGAAAAATCCCGAATGGGAACTGGCCGGGATATTTGCGGATGAGGGCCTCTCCGGCACTGACACCCGCAAACGCGGGGAGTTTAACCGCATGATCGAGGAATGCATGGCTGGAAAAATCAATATGGTCATTACTAAGTCCATCAGCCGTTTTGCAAGGAACACACTGGACTGCCTGAAATACATCCGACAGTTAAAAGACAGGAATATCCCCGTATTTTTTGAAAAAGAGAATATCAATACCATGGATTCCAAAGGGGAGGTGCTGCTGACCATTATGGCATCGCTGGCACAGCAGGAAAGCCAGTCCTTAAGCCAGAATGTGAAGCTTGGGCTGCAGTACCGCTACCAGCAGGGGCTTGTGCAGGTCAACCATAACCGTTTCCTTGGATATACAAAGGATGAGGAAGGCCAGCTGATTATTGAGCCGGAAGAGGCAGAGGTTATAAAGCGGATTTACCGGGAATACCTGGAAGGGTCGAGCCTCGCACAGATTGGGAAAAGCCTGGAGGCAGACGGAATCCTGACAGCGGCGGGAAAGGCAAAGTGGCGGCCAGAAACGTTAAAGAAAATATTACAGAATGAGAAGTATATCGGAGACGCCTTGTTGCAGAAAACTTATACGGTAGATTTCCTTTCCAAGAAGCGGGTCAAGAACAACGGCATTGTACCGCAGTATTATGTGGAGAATAGCCACGAGCCAATCATTCCCCGTGACCTTTATATGCAGGTGCAGGAGGAGATGGTGCGGAGGGCAAACCTCCACAGTGGGGTAAAAAGGAAGAAGCGGGTATATAGCAGCAAGTATGCTTTATCAAGCATTGTTTACTGCTCCAAATGCGGGGACATTTACCGCAGGATTGCATGGAACAACAGGGGAAAACATTCTACAGTCTGGCGGTGCTGCACCCGTGTGGAGCATGGACCCAAAAAATGTGATGCACCGACTATTCAGGAATCGGATCTGCAGAATGCGGTTGTAAAGGCGATTCAGGAAGTATTTGGCAGAAAGGATGTATTCCTGCCTATTTTAGAAAAGAATATCAGAGAGGTGCTGGAGGGTGAAAGCGGAGAGCAGATTGCGGAGATTGACCGCAGATTGAAAGAACTGCAGCAGGAGCTTTTGCGGCTGGCAAACGGCAAAAAGGAATATGGGAATGTTGCAGATGAGATTCATAAACTGAGGGAGCAGCGGCAGGATGTTCTGACGCAGGATGCGGAGAGGGATGGCAGGCGGCAGAGGATCGAGGAAATGAGAGCCTTTTTGGAGAAACAGGATAATGAGACATTGGGATATGATGAGCAGTTGGTTTGGAGGCTGGTGGAGAAAATTATGGTGTATGAGAATAGGCTGACGGTGGAGTTTAAATCGGGATTGGAAATAGATGTTGAGAGATAGAATTTAGGAAATAATCAAATGCCTTGCAGTTCGACAAAGTACGGTGTAGCCATATTGCATTTTATGTGTTTTGTTTTTATAATAATATAAACAGATGCATATATACATTTAAAGTTATCTTTTGGTTAGATTTTTATACATTTTCTATAAAAGATATCATTGAATGCGGAAGTTAAGAAATGAATAGTATTTAGTATATTTGAATGAACCATTCTTGGTAATGAATTTTTGGTAGTAATAAAAAATAAATAATGGAGGAAACAAGTATGAAAATTATTGACAAAGTGGCGTTTCTATTTTTAAAGGATGGGAAAATTCTCAGTACTCGTTCTAAGGGAAAAGATAAATATTATATTCCTGGTGGTAAACGGGAAGGAAATGAAACTGATATAGAAACATTAGTTAGGGAAGTAAAGGAAGAACTTAGTGTTGATATTATTGAATCTTCGGCAAAATTTTATGGAACTTTTGAAGCGCAAGCACATGGTCAGGCAGAAGGAATCTTGGTGAAAATGACTTGTTATATGGCAGAGTTTGAAGGAGAGTTAAAAGCCGATTCTGAAATCGCTGAAGTTGTATGGCTGACATGCGAGGATATGAAATCTATTTCTCCTGTTGATAAACTAATCTTTGCTGATTTGCATGAAAAAGGGCTTCTTAATTAATGGATTTTTATTTAGTAAAGCTTCTGCTGTTTTGATTATATTAAACAGTAGAAGCTTTTTGATTATGATATTTGAATGTTTGGATGCTATAGTTAATTAAGCTGAAAAATCATCATCTGTTTACTATACTTTATTTACATAATTCATGCACTTATTGTGACATACACTTTAATCAGTAATGAGTTTAAATCCTCACTGTTTGCGGTGGGATGGTGTATCTATTATGTTTTAACTAAAGCGTTCATATCTTACTTATCTTGTTAAAAAACAAGCAGAGTTTAGGGTTGCTTAACTGTCAAACAAAAAAAATAATTGGAGAGGTAGTCAAAATGAAAATAAGGAATAGTTCAATAATGGCAACTTGGACACGAAGCTTGGAATATTTGGTGGATTGTCAAGAGATTGTTCCAACAGAAAGAAATTTAGATACTTATGAAATAAGAAATGCTGTTTTGGAAATTGAACAACCACTAGAAGGAAGAGATAAGTTGTTGGCATTTGAAAAAAAACGAGGACACATATACAGTGAAGAAAAATATGTTAACTATTGGAAAGATGTTTATGAAAAATTAAAAAAGTTTCCTAAGACAAGTGTTTCACAGCTTGATATTATTACTGAAAAATTAAATACTAGCCCATATAATAGGCATGGATATGCATCTATATGGAATCCTTCCATTGATTTAAAGGATTCATATCCTTCTTGTATAATTGGAATATATTTTATGGTACGTGATGAAAAATTAAACATGACGGCAATGCTTCGGAGCAACGATGCATGGGGACAAGCACTTAATGATATGTATGAATTGGTAAAGTTTCAAGAACAAGTTGCCATAAATCTACAATTAGAGGTAGGAATATATACACATTTTGCAATTAGTTATCATTTGTATACTAAAGATCACATGGAAGCACAATTATATTTGAAAGGAAATGGCAATGGCAAATAATGCATTGATGGTAAATGTAAGTAAAATTACAGATTGTGATTTTGAAAGTATAATTCAATCGTTAATTACAAATGTTGATGAAGTATGGATAAACGCTCTTTCTCTAGAGATAAATACAGAAATCATAACAAAAAAACTTTTGGGGCTTAAGGAAGCGGGGCTTATCAAGTTTTGGGATTATGAGTTAAGTTTGCATAAAAGCACATTGGCAACCATAAACAGAGTTATTACTAGTGAAGAATATAAAGAATCCAATACCCGTATTCAGGAAATGATGCAAGATGTCATTAAAAACAGTATAACACAACAGTCTGATTTTACTACATTTAATATTGAAAAGAAAAACTTATTGTCAAATTTTATGATTGCAAAATATTGTGATGCAAGTTCATTAATACAAAGAAATGCTGCAAGAGTTTCGGTTTCAACGGGGGAAGAGGACTTATTGCAAATTTATTCACAAAATTTATTTAATCAAACAAATATTTATTCTGTATCGGGGCTTTCGATAGAAGAAATATTAGAGTTACGTAAATATTCAAAATATTTTAGAGGAAAAATCCAAGAGTATATTGATAGAAACCTTATTAATGGTACTATACCGATATCAGTAATTCGCCAAGATTGTGAATCTATGTCAAGGGAATATTGTGAGGAAGTTAACTCCAGAATTAAGGGTGGAGCAACTCTTTTTGGAACTGGAACAGGAGTAGCTCTTGATATTGCTTCTATCTGGTTGGTTCCTGTAACATTATATTCAATTGGACAGAAACTTTGGGATTCGATATTTCATAAAGAACAGAGAGGATTTATAATGTATTTGACTACATTGCAAAAAAGTAAAGGTATTCAATTAAATAGAGGAAATGGAGCATTATAATGACATTTACGGAAATTCTTTGGAATGAGGGTGTTAAAAAAATTGTTGTAATGCCAGATTCTCTTATTTCAAAATGTATTAATTTAGTTCAATTAGAAGAACATAAAATTGATTATATACAAGTTTTAAATGAATCAGAAGCAGTTTGTATATGTTCTGGCTTGAATTTAACAGGAATTTGTTCAGTCTGCTTAATGGAAAATTCCGGAATCAGAAGCGCATGTGATATTATATCAAGATTTGAATTGGCTCATGGTATTCACAATATATTTATTTTGACAAATCGTGGAAAAGTTGGTGAGGAAAATTGGTGGGGAATTTACCATAATGAAGTTACGAATGAAATTCTTAAAGCAATTAAGATAAAAGTAGTTTCAGTTGCAACTGTGAATCAATTTCAATGGGCAATACATAACGCTATAAAAACATTTAAAACAGAGCAAACAAGTATTGCTATTTTATTAGAATATTCTTTTTTCAAGGAGATATTATGAATACGCAAGAAGCAGTATCTATTATAAAAGAGTTTTTTAGTTCTAAACATCTCGGAATATGTTCTATGGGAAGAACTGCAGAGGAAGTGTACCTTAATATAAATAATAGTCAGGTTTTGTTTTTGGACTGCATGGGATGCGTGACAGGAACAGCTATTGGAGTGGCACTTGGTTGTCAAGAAATTTGGGTTGATGCTTTGGATACAGATGGTAGTTTTATGTATTCCCTTTCCATTTTGCATATTATTGCGGTTAAAAAAGAAGAATTAAAAAAACTTACTATATTTATTTTCGACAATCAAATGTTAGAATCAGGGGGAGGTTGGTCAAGTAGACATGTTGATTTGAACTGGATTAGTTTATGCAATGCTTGGAGCATTTCATGTATAATAATTGAAGATGTTAACGAATTAAAAAAACTTATGGTAAAGAGAAAATATTTAAAGGAACCTCAAATTGTGGTATTAAAAATTAGAAATAGAGATATTTTGAATACATGCAGTAAAAATATAGATGGTCGGGAATCAAAATACATGTTTAAAAGATATATTAATGACAATATAAGAGAAGGGGTAGTTAAACCATGCGTGAAGAATTAAATTATAATATTGTTAAAATAGAGCAAGAGTATGATAGCGCAATTTATAGAATTGGGGAAGAGAATGCATATATTGTATCTCACTCTAGTACGAGAGAATTATTATGTAATCCAGAAGTGATAGGGTATAACATTCCGCAGAAATTATTATTGCCTATTAAAGATGTCTTGCTATATCTAAATAAGATGATTTCTCTGGATAATATAAATATTGTCAATATATTAAGGGGAGGATTAAATTTTCCTATTGAAGAAGCTTGTTTTAATAGTGGAGTAACTATAAATGAGATTAGTTTTTTGACCAGTGAGAGGATTTTTTTAGATAATAAAGTTTCAAGAATAGAATCAAAATATCAAAAAATAGCGAATGTTCCTAATTCAACAATTATAATTGGTGATATTATTGCTTCTGGAGAAACTTTTTATAATACCATAAAATATTTGGTAGAAAAGTATGTATATAATAAAAATCGAATAAGCAAAATAGTCGTCTTTACAATTGGAACTAATAATGCTCTAAATTTGATTCACAAACTTGAATACGAATTAAAGGAGAGATGGTCTGATTTTCAGGGGATATATGTTGTTTTTTTTGAAGCAGTTTTTACAACATATACTTCGTGTGGTATAACAAAATTAAATTTACCTCATGTAGATTTTACATTTAAGAATGGGATATTAGCACCAGAATATAGACAAAATATATTTGAACAGGAATATACTATTTTTGAAAAATGCGCCATATATGATGGTGGTGCACGAAGGTTTGAGAAGAATCTACATAGTAATGATATTGTTGGCTATTGGAAGAACTTGTGTTCGATTTCTGATAAAATAAATATTAATGAATTATATAACGAAAAAATAGGATATGGATTTAATGGTTTATATCCAGACTTATTTGAGTGGGTTAAACTGAATAACTATGAAGAATTAATTGAGGAAAAGGTAGCAGATGTATATTACTTTGAAAAATCCTATTATGGTCAATTGCAACAGGCCAATATGTATGATATTGCAATGAATAGGTATAAAAATCTGATTTCGTATTATCATATATGAAAAATTTGGAAGGTGACTTATAATAGATGAAAAGATATTTAAAAAATATTGGACCAGGTGCGATTATAACAGCAGCATTTATTGGACCAGGTACAATAACTACTTGTATTAAATCAGGTTATGAAACAGAATATTCGTTATTAGGAATTATGATTGTTGCTATTTTAGTGGCAATAACTATCCAAATTTTTGCTGCCAAGATTGGAATCATAACTCAAATAGGAATAAGTAGAAATATTAGGGAAAATATTCATTCAAAAATTGGTAAAGTATTTTCTTCTTTTATGATTGTAATAGGTATTTTTGTGGGAAATAGTGCTTTTGAGGCAGGAAATATTACAGGTGCTGTAATTGGGTTAACGGGGATAATTGGAAATGGGTTCGTAGTGGTCAAAGTATTTATTATTTCAGCAATCGTTTTTGCATTACTTTGGTTTGGAAAATATAAGAAAATAGAGAAAATATTACAAATTGCAGTTTTGATTATGGCGGTTTGTTTTATTGTTGCAGCAATTCTGGCAAAACCAGATATAGGTCGGATATTTGTGGAAATGTTTGATTTTAAAATTATAAGTAAAAATATTATGATGATTGGCGCATTAGTTGGAACTACTGTTGGTCCATATAGTATATTTTTGCATTCTGAAACAGCGGCAGAACGCTGGCACAGTTCTAATGATATTAAGTATATGATTTTTGATACAATAGTATCAATTGGAGTGGGAGGCATTATTTCGTGTAGTATCGTAATTGTGGCCGCAACTACAGCTGAGACACTGCACATTTCTGAATTGTCAATTAATAATTATGTTAAGGCATTATCAAATCCGATTGGAAATGTGGGACAGTTTGTTTTTTATTTAGGGTTATTGGCAGCAGGAATTACATCTGCTATTACTGCCCCATTAGCGGCAGCTTATACGGTTGGGGGAATTTGCTTTTCGCAAAGGATAGATAAGCAAGGATGGAAATTTCGAATGATATGGGGTTTAGTTCTATGTATTGGGGCATTGATATCAATTATATGGGGAAATAGTCCAACTGATCTTATTGTTATAGTGCAATTTGTAAATGCTATTATACTACCTCTTATAATGATTTTTTTGTATGTGAGCCTTAATAATAATAAAATGGGGAAATATAGAAATAGAATTTGGGAAAATTTTCTTCTTATTATAATAATAATTATATGTATTTTGCTTAGTGTTAGAAACATATATTATCTTTTTAATCACTAGACTGTATTTGGAATTTATAAAACATAATACTTATGTTAATATAGATTTAGGAATGGAGTGTGTATATGAAAAAAACTGTGATATCATTAGTAGGTATGATTGGTTCTGGAAAAACAACGCTTTTAAATGAACTTATTAAAGACGGTTATGAAACTTTGCCAGAGGAATACATAATTAAGAAAGGTTATTCTTTTGATAACCGTTTGATTTTATCACAATGGAAGTGGATAGGTAATTGGTTTGAAAAGGTGGTAACTTTTTTTGAGGAAAACGAGAAGAGTACGTATGTGTTTGTAGATAGTAGTGCTTTGGTTTCAGGAATATGGACTTCTCATTGCAATCCTTTATTTGAACCCATACAGATATCTTTTGATGAATTAAGAAAACTATCATTTGATTTTATAAATATTGAATTGTATTGTGATAAGGAAGTATTAATTAGGCGTATACAAGAGCGTTTAAAAACTGAACCTATTAGAATACAGTACAATGAAACTAATATGGAGTTTATAAATGATTTGTATTTTCAATATCAGAATCATAAACATTTATGGGATTATCGAATAAACTCAACAAATAGAACATCTAGAGAGTTAAAGGATGAGTTAATAAATTTTTTAAAAAATCGAATTGAGTTATTTTAAATCTATTTTGACAAAAATTTAACTTTAAAACTATTACTTCTGTTGCTTTTGATAAAATTCCATATTCGGATTACATGGTGATCTATGAGAGAATACAAAGCAATATTAACGATTATAGGGGAGATATTCTTTCAAAATGAACCACCTCGTTGCTTGTAGCGAGGTGGTTCATTTTGAAAGAATATCTGAAATATAAGTAGATATGTTTACTCAAATAAATATCTTTGATATGTTTTCATATACGCCAGAAAGCTGTGACGTACTTCTTGTCCTCTCGTGCCATGTGGAGACGGTTGTAATGCTTTCCCACAAAAAACCTGACAGCGTAATCAACGTAAAAGTTGAATTTGGCGAGGGTGAGGGCAAAGTGCCGCTTGATAATATCGCCAAGAGAGCCGCAGCATACAAGCCGAAAGAGCGAGTTACATACAAGATGATTAAGGAGTACATAGAAGCGAAGTATGGCTTCAAAGTACATACCGCATATATCGCAGAGGTAAAAAGGGAATTAGGATTGCCGATGTATGATGCCCCTAATGCGGTAGAAGAATTGAAACAGCCGAGGAAACATCCAACGGCAGAGAAAGTGGAAGCGATAAAGGATGCTTTAAAGCATTTTGAGGTTATTTAAAAACCATGAGCGTATCATTAGAAATAGTGGTACGCTTTTCTTGAAAGAATTTGTTGGAAGTAGTAATATAAAAATACTTAGATATATTTGGAGGAAAAGAAAGTGAATCGCATCACAGAAATAACAAAACGTGACATTTTGGATTTATTCAAAAATGGATTGGAAATAGATGATTTTTTTGAAACAAGAACAGTTCCGTATCCTTATTTTGGGAGATTTGAAGAATTAGATTTCCTTAAAAGGTTATATGAGTTGAGGGATATGCCAAGCAATGATACAAGATATGAAAATGCTGAACAGGATATTTGGCAACATACAGTTAATAACGATGATTATCCTGATTGTTGGGTTTTTGAAGATGAAAGATTTTATTTGCAAAATGGTGATGATGAAACATATTTAAAATTTTTATGTGAAGTGTTCCATCCTGCTGTCAGATATGAAAAAGGTTACTGGAAAGAATTTTTAACAGAAATAAATAAATTATTGCAAAATGATGGATATGAGCTTTATCCTGCGGAAAAAGTATCTAATCGTGATGTTTATAGATGGAGGATATTTCAGAGAGAGGAAAGCGCATTGTTTGTTCCATATTCTCAAAGAAATGAAAAAGATATAAAAGAAAAAAGGATAGTGTTGTCCATAAATCGAAAAGCCAGAAATCAAATTTATCAATTTTTAGAACGATGCAATATAGAATATCAAGCAACAGATGATACAGGATGGAATTATAGTACAAATATAGCGGCAGATGTATTTTATGACATAAGACAGTTTTATGTGCCAAAGTGCTTTAATAACCAAAAGGAATATGTTGAAACTGATAATTTGCAAGATTTTATAATCTCTAATTCGCCATTTTGTGTTTTGGATGCAATAGAGCTTTTTGCCAGACATAGTATGTTGGATGATTTTGAAGCCCAAATTAATACAATACTAAAGTTGAATGATATTACGTTTCAGCTTAGTAATGGGAAAATAGTAAATTCATTTGATGTTCAAATAACCCAAAACTCATTAGGAGTAGTGGAAGAAGCTGGATTGAAAGAATTGTTGCAAGAGGCATCTAAATATTATGATGCAAATAATATGCAAATTGCAGTAGAAAAACTTTGGGATGCATTTGAAAGATTAAAAACGTATTACTGTTCCCCATCCATAGACAAAAAGAAATCTGTAAATAAGATTGTAAAGGACATGGGAAATAACCAAAAAGCGTTTATGGAATTATTTGATAGAGAATTTCATGCACTTACATCTCTCGGAAATGATTTTAGAATTAGACACCATGAAACAACAAAGGTTGATATTCAAGATAAAAGGCATTTTGAATATTTTTATAAGAGATGTCTGACATTAATTTCAACAGCAATTGAGTATTTAGATGGAAGAGGTTTATAAAACTAAGAAAACAGGTTTTCTTATAGCTTTGTATAAGAATGGATTTGTGCTTATAATGAAGCTGTATAGGAGGTTGATAGCTTATGAGAGAAAAGAAAGTCCATTTATATGTGGACAGCCAAGAACGGAGCATTTTATTACATAGCCTTGTGGAGCTAAAAAATCAGCTCATTCAGCAAGGCAGATATACAGACTGCGTTGACGAGTTGATATTCAAAGTCGTCAACGCACCAGTAAAGAGAATGAAAATTGAATATGTCTAAGGCACATCACAGAGCCGCTTATTCTTATTGATTTTTTAAGAGTAAGCGGCTTTTTTGCGTTCTCTGATACTCTTACATAGCCACCTTGACAAAGTGGCTAAATCTATGCGAAAGGAGGACGCACCCTATGTCAAATTGCAAAGTAATCGCTTTAACCAACCAGAAAGGCGGCGTTGGAAAGACCACCACGGCGGTCAATCTGGGCGTGGCTCTGGCACAGCAGGGCAAAAAAGTCCTGCTCATTGATGCCGATGCACAGGCAAATTTAACCATGTCGCTCGGTTACAGCCGACCAGACGACTTGCCCGATACGCTCTCTACTATTATGCAGGACATCATTGATGATAAACCTGTCGATGTTTCCAGAAGCATCCTGCACCATGACGAGGGCGTTGACCTGCTCCCATCCAACATTGAACTGTCGGGGCTGGAAGTAAGGCTCATTAACGCCATAAGCCGTGAAAGCGTACTGAAAACCTGCATCAACGAGGTAAAAAAGAATTATGATACTGTCCTTGTTGATTGTATGCCGAGTTTGGGTATGCTG